>JAEEGJ010020187.1_pt1 | contig 14546 bp, 11 predicted proteins | sample 8958761 | NCBI WGS metagenome assembly JAEEGJ01 (sample SAMN16246546, study PRJNA631951) | gut metagenome | biome: gut microbiome; feature: rumen; material: RS-attached | host: Bos | place: Iran: Karaj | collected 2018-10 | reverse complement strand
AAGGGCGGGCTGGCCCTGCCAGATGATGGTCATTGTGGACTCCGGGAATGGAAAAATGACCGGCCGAGCCGGCCGGTCATGAACTCAGTTAACGGGCTATTCGGCTTCGTCGCCGTAGAGCATGTCGAGGGCGTCGCTGATGATGTCGACGGCCTCTTCGAGGTCGTCGTCGCTCACGGTGAGCGGCGGGAGGAAGCGCATGGTGTTGCCGCCAGCGACGCAGGCGAGGAGGCCCATCTCGCGGCACTTCTCCACGAGGTCGGCCGCCGGGACGTCGAGGACGAGGCCGACCATCAGGCCGTCGCCGCGCACTTCGAGGACTTGGTCGTACTTCTCGACGAACTGCTGGAGGCCTTCGCGGAAGTTTTCGCCCGCCTCGACGGCGCGCTCGAGAAGGCCTTCCTCCTCGATGACGCCGATGGTGGCGAGGGCCGCCGACGCGGCGAGCGGGTTGCCGCCGAAGGTGCTTCCGTGCGCGCCGGGGGTGAAGACGTCCGCGAGCTTGGCGCTCGCGACGACAGCGCCCATGGGGATGCCGCTCGCGAGCGACTTGGCCAGCGAGAAGGCGTCGGGCATGATGCCGGAGGACTGCCAGGCGAACCATTCGCCGGTGCGTCCCATGCCGCACTGGACCTCGTCGCAGAAGAGGAGGATGCCCTTTTCGTCGCAGAGGGCGCGGAGGTCCTTCATGAACTTGTGGTCGACGGGAAGGACGCCGCCCTCGCCCTGGACGCATTCAACCAGGACTGCGGCGGTATGCTCGTTGATCTGCTCCTTGACGGACTCGATGTTGTTGAACTCGGCGTAGGCGAAGCCGAGGGGCAGCGGGTCGAAGCCCTTCTGGATCTTGCTCTGCCCGGTCGCGGCGCAGGTGGCGAGGGTGCGGCCGTGGAAGGAGTTGAGCATCGTGATGACCTCGAACTTGCCTGCCTCGTGGCCCCAGAGGCGCGCGAGCTTGATGAGGCACTCGTTGGCCTCGGCGCCGGAGTTGGCGAAGAAGCACTTGCCGCCGTCGAACTCGGCGAGCTCGACGAGCTTCTTGGCGAGCTGTCCGGCCTTCTCGTTGTAGAAGAGGTTCGAGCAGTGGTTGAGGACGCCCATCTGCTCCCGAACGGCCTCGACGACCTTCGGGTGGGCATGGCCCACGCCCTGCACCGCTATGCCGGCGGTGAAGTCGAGGTACTGCATGCCGTTGGCGTCCCACACGCGCGTTCCCTCGCCGCGCACGATCGGCACGGACGGCGCGTAGGTGTTCATCATGTACTGTTTGCAGAGGGAGGCGATTTCTTCGTTCTTGTTACTCATCGGCGGTAATCTCCGTTCCAACACCCTTCTTGGTGAATATCTCAAGCAGCAGCGAGTGCGGCATGCGGCCATCGATCAGGTGGACCTTCTGCACCCCGGCCCGAATGGCCTCGGCGCAGCTTTCAAGCTTCGGCAACATGCCTCCGCCTATTATTCCGTCCATCTTAAGTTCTTCAATCTGCCCGATCGGCAGGGATGAAATCAGCGATTCGGGGTCGTCCTTGTCCCGCAGGAGGCCGGGGACGTCCGAAATGAATGCGAGCTTGCGGGCGCGAAGCGCCTTCGCGACGGCCGAGGCGGCCGTGTCGGCGTTGATGTTATGCAACCGGCCGAACTCCGAGAGGCCGAGCGGCGTGATGACGGGAACGACGCCGGCGTCCGTCATCTCGGTTATCGGGCGCGTGTCGACGCCCGTGGGCTCGCCCACGAAGCCCCAGTCGAGAACCGTGCCGTCAGCGAGGCGGCCGGTCTTGCGCACGGAGCGGAAAATCCAGTCGCCGTGCAGCGGGTGGGCATTGACATGCCTCTTGCGGAGGAGGCGTATGACTTCGGCGTTGACCTCCTTCTTGAGGACCTGCTCGACGACGCCGATGGCGTCCTCGCCCGTCACGCGGAGGCCCATGAGGAACTCGGACTTCACGCCGGCGCGCTCGAGACCGCGCGAAATGGCCTTGCCGCCGCCATGCACGAGGACGACCTTCATGCCGACGGTCGACATGAAGGCGACGTCGCCCAGGAGCCCGTCAAGGGCCTCGGGACTCTCCATTACGCTTCCGCCGAGCTTGACGACGACCGTCGAACCGCGGAAGTCCTGGATGTAGGGCATCGCCTCAATCAGAGTCGAGGCCTTGTCGATGTAGGGGTGTAAGTCCATGTCTTGAAAGTCCTGAAGGTCCTGAAGGTCTTGAAGGTCTTGAAAGTCATTAGTCGGTGGAACCGTCAAACTGTCCAACCGTCAAACCGTCAAACTGTCAGGTCGTGTAGTCCGCGTTGATTGTGACGTATTGGTGGGTAAGGTCTGAGGTGTAGATCGTGCAGGTGCCGGAGCCGAGGCCGAGGTCGACGTCGACCGTGAAGGAGCGAGCCGACATCGCCTGCTTCATGGCGGCGAGCGAATTGGCGTCCGCGACGACCGTGCCGCGGTCGAAGGCAACGACGCCGCCGTAGGAGATGCGGACCTTCTCCTCTTCGACGTGGCCGCCGGAATAGCCTGCGGCGGCGATGACGCGTCCCCAGTTGGGGTCGGTGCCGTACCAGGAGGTCTTGACGAGCATCGAGCGCGCGATCGAGCGCGCGATGCGCTGCGCCTCGGCGTCGTCATCCGCGCCCGAAACGGTGAGCGTGACGAACTTCGAGACGCCCTCGCCGTCCATGACCATCTGCTTCGCGAGGTCCCTGCAGACGGCGGTCACGGCGGCCTTGAAGTCGCCCCAGCTGGGCGAGGAGCGGTCGATCTTGACGCCCGACTTGCCGTTGGCGAGGAGGAGGAGCGTATCGTTCGTGCTGCGGTCGTTGTCGATGACGATGCGGTTGAAGCTGGCGTTGGCGGCCTCGCGGACGGCCTCGTCGAGGTCGGCGGCGGGGACTTCGGCGTCCGTCGTCACAAAGCCGAGCATCGTGGCCATGTAGGGCTCGATCATGCCGGCACCCTTAGACATGCCGCCGAAGCGGACTTGGACGCCGCCGACGTCAAGCGAGTAGGCCGCCGACTTCGGGACGGTGTCCGTCGTCATGATCGCGCGGGCGGCGTCGGAGCCGGCCTGGGCGCCGTAGGAAAGCGCGGGAACGGCGAGGCGGACGCCCTCGGCGATGCGGTCCATCGGGAGCGTCATGCCGATGACGCCCGTCGAGCAGACGGCGACCTGCGCCTCGGGAATGCCGAGGGCCTCGGCGACAAACTGCGACATCTTGAGCGCGTCGGCTTCACCGACCTTGCCGGTGCAGGCGTTGGCGATGCCGGTGTTGACGGCGACGGCGCGGATTACGCCGCCCTTCACGCGTTCGCGGTCGAGGCGGACGGGGGCCGCGGCGATGGCGTTGGTGGTGAAGATGCCTGCGCAAGCGGCCGGCACATCTGACACGAGAAGGGCGAAATCCTTGCGGTTCGGGTATTTGACATGCGCCTCGACGCCTGCGGCCCGGAAGCCTTGCGGGAAGGTAATCCCGCCTTCAGTTTTTTCCAACGAACCCATTGAGCACTCCATTGTTTGCCTACGAAAATTCAAACAAGTTATAATACCATATTAAGCAAAAGTTAGGCCAGACTTTTCACTGAAAGGCGGTTGGGAAAGGCGATGCGACAACCCGTTGACGGGTTGTCGCATCGCCTTTCCCAACCGCCAAATAAATTTATCACCTTGTCAGCGGACAAGATATTCGCAAAACGTCAGTCCTCGTCAGAGGCGTCGGGGTCCTTGAGCGAGATGCCGACGTCGGCGAGGGTGAGTGTGACGAGCTGCTCCTTTGTCGGCGAGTCGATGCCTGAAAGGCGCAAAGCCTGCCTTTCGACAGCTTTCTCGAAGAGGTTGCGGACATAGCGCCCGTTTCCGAATTTTCGGTCACGATCCTTGGTCCAAAGCCCGATTGCGGGATCTAGCCAGTGTTCGAGGTCTTTGGAGAGGACGTATTTGTTCTTGCGTGCCGTGAGCCTGAAGATGGCGCCGAGCTCCCGCGCGCTGTAGTCGCGGAAGACGATGTGACGGCTGAAGCGGCTCTGCAGTCCGGCGTTTGCATCCATGAAGGTCTTCATCTCGTCGGTGTAGCCCGCGACAATCACGACGAGCCGTCCGCGGTCATCCTCCATGCGCTTGAGAAGCGTGGCGATGGCCTCCTGCCCGTAGGAGTCGGTGGCGAGGGCGTAGGCCTCGTCGATGAAGAGGATGCCGCCAATCGCCTCGTCTATCTTGCGGTTCGTCTTCGTGGCGGTCTGGCCGACGTATTCGGCGACGAGGCCCGAGCGGTCCGTCTCGACGAGCTGCCCCTTGTCGAGGACGCCGAGTGCGCGGAAAATCTTGGCGATGATGCGCGCGACGGTCGTCTTTCCGGTTCCGGGATTGCCCGTGAAGACGAAGTTGTAGCTGACCGGTGCCGTTTCGAGTCCCTGCGTCTCGCGTTCGCGCGCCATCTTGCAGTAGGCGGCAAGCTTGCGCACCTCATCCTTCACGGAGTCAAGCCCGACGAGGCCATTGAGCTCGGCGAAGGCCTCCTCAAGCGAGGGGGCATTCGCATCGGCCTCGCGCGGCGGCATGATGTCCGAGGCGGTGAGCGTCGCGAGGACCTCGGGCGAAAGGTCGTTGGTCGCGGCCAGTCGCTCGGCCTGGCGTTCAAGAGCCTTTTCGAAGAGATTGCGCGCAAAGCGCCCGTTTCCAAACTGCCTGTCGCGCTTGCGGACGGCGTCGGCCATGTACTTCTCAAGCGCCTCGTTGGCGTCGGGCGACAGCTCATACTGGTTCTTCTTCGCGCGCATGCGGAACATCTCGGCAAGTTCGTGGCCCGAGTAGTCGGGGAAGTCGAGGTAGCGGTTGAAACGCGACTTCAGGCCTGGATTCGCGTTGATGAAGTCGCGCATCTCGTCGGTGTAGCCGGCGACAATGACGATCAGGCGGTCGCGGTCGTCCTCCATCCGCTTGAGCAGCGTGGCGAGGGCCTCGTCGCCGTAGGAGTCGCCCTTGCCTTCCTTGCCGGCGAGCGTGTAGGCCTCGTCGATGAAAAGGATGCCGCCGATGGCCTTGTCGATTGTCTCGTTGGCTTTTATGGCCGTCTGCCCCTGGTAGCCGGCGACGAGTCCCGAGCGGTCGGTCTCGACCAGCTGCCCCTTTTCGAGGACGCCAAGTGCGCGGAAGATCTTCGCCAGAATGCGCGCGACGGTCGTCTTGCCTGTGCCCGGATTCCCGGTAAAGACCATGTGGTACGAGACCGTGGCGGTCTGCATTCCGGCAGCCTTGCGGGCCTGGGCGATTTTTACCGAGTTGGCGATTTTGCGGACCTCGGCCTTGACGGGTTCGAGGCCGACGAGCGAATCGAGTTCGGCGAGGGCCTCGTCGAGTGACACCTCCTGCGCGTCGGCTTCCTGAACGTTCACGTTGCCGTCGGAGGAGGCTTGCTGAGAATCGGTCGAGGCCTGCTGGTTCTCTGTCGCGGCGGGAGCTTGTCCGTCGGTGTCGGTCTCGAAGTGTAGCGGATGTATGGCCGTCAGAATGAAGGCAAAAATCAGGAATCCGGGGCCCAGAAGACGCTCGAACCATTCATCGTCGATATCGCGTGCACGGCAGATGAAACGCACAACAAGGGCGGGAAGGGCGAGGATAAGGGCGTAGGCCAGAACGCTTGTAAGTTTCTGCTGCGAAAGGAGGGTGGCCGTGGCGAAAAGAAAACCTATCTGGATGAGACAGCCGATTCCCCAATCACCCATGAAGCCTTCCTTGCCTCTATGGGATGTGTTTTGTTTTCCATGCACGTTGCCAAGTGATGTCTTCATGATTCACCTATGAATGTAAAGCCGCGAGGGTTCGGTCGCGCCGTCACCCATGGCAAGGCAGTGGAACTCCCAGCCGTAGCGCTCGTAGAAGCCGGTGTGGTCGGTGAGGAGATAGACGGGCGAAACCCCTTTGCCGCGGAGATCCTCCACGGCCATGTTGAGGAGCCGTCCGGCGATTCCGAGGCAGCGGTGCGCCTCCTCCACATAGACCGCGCAGATGTTGGGCGTAAGATCCTTCCGTTCGTGGAAGTCGTTTTCAATCACGCCAAGTCCGCCCACAATCTCGTTACCGCAGAGACAGAGAAACCAGCCGTATTCCGTCTCGCCCGACAAATAGGCGTCCATGCATTCAAGATACGCCTCCTCCGGAACGCCCCACTTCGCGTGGAACCACATAGCCGCGGCAGCCTTGAGGCGGGGCATCTCGCGCAGGGAAACAAACCTGTCTTCTTGGTTCATGACACAATTCTCTCGGACAAGTGACTCTGGGATTGTGTGACTTGTCCGGGCGAGCGGCCTTGAAGTCTTGGTATTACAACAGTCTTCATCGCCCAAATGGCCCAAGTGATAAACAACCAGACGAAAAGCAAGCCAAGCGCAAAGGCCAGAATCTTCAGCCAAAGCGGATACTTGGGCACGTCCAAGAGCCGCGTAAGCCTTCCTTGCCGTTCCCCGTTTCTATTCTCCGGCGAGGCCTTTTTCACCTTCATGCCCGAAGCACTCCTAGTCGCTTATTTCCCGTCCCCCGCGAAGTCAGCTTCGGGGTCGATTTCGAGGATTTCAATGGTATCGCTGGTTATACCCACGCCATACTGAACGAGCAACTTCACCAACTGTTCGCCGTTGATCAGTGATATGGTTCCGGCCTTAGTTTTATCCTCGGCCTCTTTTCGCGCCCCCTCCGAAAAGTCGCTCGTCGTGATGATCATACCGCGTTCGGCGCTGGTCAGGGCACCTCGGACAGCTTGGACAACAGGTGCCTGAACATTGGCTTTCCAGCGTTTGACCTGAATTGCCATGCGGATTCGGATTCCGTCCTTGTCCCAAGTCCCGCGCACGTCGATTCCGCCGTCCCCCCCGAATTTGGTGACTTCGGTGTCTATGAACTCCATTTTCTCAAGTAGCGTGCAAATTAGTAGCTCGAATTTCTCCGGCGGCATCTTGTGAAGAAGTTTCAGAAGTTTCGCTTTGATGGACTTGTTGTGTTCCTCTATTTGGAAACGAATACCGGTCGCCATCCATTCGGCAAGACCAACGTATCCCTTTCCATACTGCACGAACGTCTGCTGTAGATGCTTGTCCTTGCGCTTGCGTATGTCCGTCAGAACCTGGGCGTAGAGCGTCGCTTCCGGGGTCTTGCCTTCCGACTCAAGCCATCCTTGTTCAAGCGCAATCTTGGTAATTTCCTGATAGTGCATCGGCTTCTTAGCGCCAAACCCACGCAAAACCTTCTCCGCGCACTGAAGGAATGTCATTGCCTTGGGCTTTGCCGTTGGTACAACAGGCGGAACAGACGGTTGGGACGCAGCGTCGCCCAAACCGGCAGAGGATGTCGTCCCTTTCGCACCGAGCCTGAATTTTACCGGCTTCGCGCCATCGGCTACAATGCCTGAATTTGGCTTCTTCGCCGCCGTGTAAAGGTAGGCTGTAACAGTAGCCCATGGTGTCTTCCCGAGAGAATCTGCCTCCTTATCCAGCCCTTGATGAACGGCCTCATTCCAGACTTCCTTGGCAGTCATTGGGACAAGTGATTCACCAAGTACTTTTAGCGCGATGTCCTTTAGCTTCATTTGAGTTGTCCTCCCTTACTTCACAACAGTCTACCAGTTTGTCTTGTTCGATTCAAGACCTGTTTGCTACCACGAGGCGAAATGTCACTGGCGTCAAAGATGATTGTGCGCTTATCCATGTCCAACCTCACGCAAACAAGTCATCTAGCGTTGCTTTGAGCTACCTTCTAGGATGTTTCGAGCCTCGTCGCTATGGGATAGGATTGGTGCAAGATTGGAGCATATCGTCATCTCTGCACAATCCGCACAGGTCGCAATTTGTTTGCGCATTGCGCATTGCCGAATGGGGCACATCGCTTCGCAGTAGGGCGTCTTCACTCCATCCATGCGACAGCCCTGGCAGTTGATCATTGCGAACGTGATTTCAACACCGTTCAGCTCCGACCACTTCTTTGCGACTTTCTCCCGCAACGCGTTGTCATTGTTCAATGTTGCTACGCGGGCTTCGCATTTCCCGCAGTCAAGTCCGCAATAGGCAATTAGTTGGTTCATGGTTGTTCCCATAATGTTCGACTTTAGCACGCGTACATCGCGATATTGCATCGAAAAGGTGCTAAAACTGGCCAAAAGAACCCGATTTTAGCACCTGTACGGAGTCCTTCACTGTTAGGGCTAGTACTTTATCGTCCGAATCAGCGGAAGTGAGAGGAGATGATCGTCATCGGTGCAAAGGATGCCGGCCGTCTCAAGAACAGCGGCGGCAATCCAGATGTCGTTTGTTGGGATTGGTTTGCCGATGGCATGGACATATCCGTAAACCTTTGCGTAGAACGCCCCGGTTGTCCTTGTGACATTGAGAACTGAAAGCTTGGGGTTTTTGAGTAATTCGGCGAACGCCTCCCTTTCCCTGCGTTCGCGCGCCGTGTTGCCCTGCGTTCCGACATCAATCTCCCCGCAGACAACTGCGGGTATGACGATTCTAGCCGCAGAAGCCATTATCCTGGCCACGGTTTTGTCACCATCGAATAGCGCTATGATGGCGTTCGAGTCAAGAAGCAACGCGTCGCTCACTCCCACATCTCCTTGTCGATTGTCCGTTGCGCCGCAACCGATGCGCGTAAGCGCGCGCCTTCGCCCTTGGGCAGTATTCCGCAGAACTTCATGAACGGGTTATCGCTTTCAGGCACTTCCACCTTTGCAAGACCCAGCATTGGGGAGAGCATTTCCTTAACTGCCTTGTTCACGCTGATTCCCATATCACGGGCGCGGGAACGGAGAGCCTCCGCAAAAATGTCATCGACATGAATTGTCATCGTAGTCATGATTCATTGCTCCTAATCTCTGATTCAATATTATGCATCACCATGATGAATTTGTCAAGGATATGCCACCTAACACGACCGGATAACAGCTGTGGCGGATTCCAGCCCTTGCGATATTGCCGTGATGCGGATTTCGCCGGCCTCACCTGCCTTGGCGCGGACGAGCGCCTGGGCCCAGCCGTTGAAGGCCTTGCGGGTCGGCTGGCGGAAGTCGTCGAAGTCCGTTTCGTCGCCGTTGTCCGTGGCGATGATCGTTCCGGGGCCCTCGATCACGAACTCGATGCGGTTTGAAGCGCGCGGCACCACGCGTCCGGCCGCGTCGCGGACGGAGACGTTGACATATGCGATGTCCTGGCCGTTGGAAAGGATGGTGTCGCTTTCGGGCTCGATGACGAGCTTGTCGGGCGCGCCGGTTGTCTCAACCCTGTCTCGCGCCCATTCGGCGCCGTCCTTATAGACGACGACCTCGAGGACGCCGGGCTCGTAGCGCACTTCGTCCCAGCGGAGGCGGTAGGCGCGGTCCCAGACGCCTGGTTCCTTGCGGCGGCGGCCGAGGCTGCGGCCGTTCAGGAAGAGTTCCCCTTCGTCGCCGGAGGTGAAGACATAGACAGGGGTGACCTCCCCTTCCCTGCCTTCCCAGTTCCAGTGCGGAAGGATGTGCGCCATCGGGAAGTCGGGACGCCAGCGCGACTGGAAGAGCCAGAAGGCGTCCTTCTTGAATCCCGCCTGGTCGAGGAAGCCGGTGTTGCAGGTGTGTATCGCCGCGCGCGTCATGCAGCGCTCGCTTACCTCGGCGAGGGCACGCTCCTGCGCGACGGGATCGGTGAAGCGTGGTTTCTTGCGCCACTCGTCGCACCAGAACGGGCCGCCGAGATAGTCGATGCCAGTCCAGATGAACTCGCCCATGCAGGTCTTGACAAGATCCATCCAGTACCACTGGGCGTCGGGTGAACAGGCCCAGTTGCCGGCGAGATTCTCCCAGTTGACAGCCTCCCAGCAGTATGAGGAATTGTAGAAGTTCTCGCCGCAGTCGCCGCAGGCTTCGTTCCACTTCTGCAATACGGGGAAGTGGTACTCGCCGCGAGTAGAGCTCATGCAAATGGTTTCGGAACCGAAGAAAGGGACGTTAGGATGGGCCTGCTTGAGCGCCGGGTACTTCCACGAATAGTAGTTGCACCCCATGAGCGGAAGCACAGTCGGGTATTCGTTTGTGAAGTTGACGTGGTTGTTGTTCGCGTTGGTCGCGGGGCGTGTCGGATCCTCATCTGCGACGATGCCCGCGAGGTGGCGCGCGATATCGGAGAACTCTGAGAGCGGCGCGATGCTGTCGAATCCTTCGCAGATCTCGTTGCCGACGGAGTACATGATGACGCACGGATGGTTGCGGTCGGTTCGCACCCAGGCGCGCACGTCGCGCTCGTGCCATTTGTCGAAGAGGTTCGTGTAGCCGTTCTTGCGCTTGCCTGCGGCGCCGATCTTGCGCCACTCGTCGAAGACCTCGTCCTTGACCAGCAGGCCCAGCTCGTCGCAGAGTTCGAGCAGACCTTCGTCGGGCGGGTTGTGCGAGGAGCGGATGGCATTGACGCCGGCCTCCTTGAAGAGCAGGAGGCGCCGCTTCTGCGCCGCGCGGTTCCATGCCGCGCCAAGGACGCTGAAGTCATGGTGCATCGAAACGCCGTTCAGGGGCACGGTGCGTCCGTTGAGCTGGAAGCGGCGCTCGTCGGCGTGGAACTCGATTGTGCGGATTCCGTAGCGGTAGTCGTTGCCCTCGATGTCGACCGTGTAGAGATAGGGGTCGTCGATGTCCCAGAGATGCGGGTTGTCGACGGAGAAGACGCGCTCCTTCGGTCCGCTCACGGACATTTCGTAGCGGACGCGCACCGTCGCCCGCTCCGGCGTCACCTCCGGCGTGGTGATGAAGACGGAGCCCGGCACGACATGGTCCTTCGGGCAGACAAGAAGCCGGCATTCGCGGAAGAGTCCGCCGCCGGTGTACCAACGCGACGAGTCCGGCACGTTATGGCAGCGGATGGCCAGAGTAACATCGGTTCCTGGTTCCTGGTTCCTAGTTCCTGGTTCCTGGTTCCTAGTTCCTGGTTCCTGGTTCCTAGTTCCTGGTTCCTGGTTTCTAGTTCCTGGTTCTTGGTTCCTAGTTCCTGGTTTCTGGTTTCTAGTTCTTGGTTTGAGATGATCTGTGATGTCGATTCTCCATCTCGTGTAGCCGTAGGGCCAGCCGCCGGCGAACGCGCCGTTGACGAAGGCCATCGCGTAGCTCATCGCCCCGTCGCACTCGAAGTAGACTTTCCCGTCCTCAGAAACGGAAAACGATTGTCCGCCAACTTTCCACTTTCCACTTTCAACTTTCAACTTGATTCGGTACCACCCGACGCCGCTCACGTCGAGGAAGGCGTCACCGTAGCGCCGGTCGGAGTCGAAGGGCGATTCCACGCCCCAGTCATGCGGCACGCGCACTTCGCGCCAGCTGGAATCGTCAAACGATGGCTGCGCCCACTCGAAGTGCGGCGCGCCTGAGCAGTCACCCCGGTCGGCGCGGTCCAGCAGGTCGCTCATCGCCTGCATTGTCAACTCGGCGCCCGCGGAAGGGTCGTCGGCCTTTATGAAGCGCCAGCCGTCGGCAAGGGGAATGGAGATGGTTTTCATTGATTAGGAAACTCAGTGATGCTACGCTTTGAAAATCCGCATCTCGGCGGGCTTGAGCGCGATTGTCCGTGACTTGCCGAAGACATGCACGTCGACGGTGTGCGGCTTGCGGAAGTCGATGTTCTTGAGGAAGACGCGTCCGTCATCTGGGAAGTAGGAGCAGATGACGTAGTCGCACTCGGCGTCGGGCAGGTCGGCGCCCACGGCCGACGGGTAGACGTCGCCTCGCGAAATCGAGGCAACGTACTTGTACACCGTCGACATCAGCCCGTCGGAGCCGATGTACTCGCCTGCGCCCTCGTCGGCGTTCGCCACGGACGGGTAGCACCAGGTATTCATGAAGTAGACTTCGCCGGCGCCCTTCTTCGAGCGGATGACGATGGGGCGTTTCGCCTCGTCATCGACGGCGAGCAGCTCGTGGTTTTCCGCCAAATCGGTGAATTCGATGTCGCCGAGGCGGATGCCGAGGATGCCGAAGCGCCGCGGCCAGACGATGCCCAGGCGGTTCGGCTTCTTGACGGGTTCCGCCGAAGTCGCCCACCAGACGCGGCCCGTGCGGCCCTTCACGCGGATACCGCAGAGTTCGGAGAAATCACCGCCGTTGACGAGGTCGTCCAGACTGAAGGTCTGGTATTTGCGCGTGAGGTCGCACGAAAGGTGCGGGAGCGCGATGACGAGGCGTCCGCCGCCCTTGACGTAGTCGCACAGGATGCGGTACTGCTTGGGCGAGCAGGAATTCCAGCCGGCGAACATCAACGCCTTGTAGTTGGCGAGGAGGTGGTCAGCCGTGATTTTGTCGTAGGCAAAGGAAGCGATGTCGCAAAGCCCGTACGGTGAACCGGCGAGGTAGAAGTTGCGGTTCGGGGCGAGAACGTCGGCCGGACGCGGGAAGAAGGCGTCCTTCACAATCTCCCACGACGCCTCCGGCGCGCCGGGGTACCAGTTGACATTCCGGTCGGCGATGCGCTGCGCACCTCCAATCGGCAAGCCGGGCTTGATGTTTTCGCCGCAGAGGTCGAAGTTGCCCTTCGCGATGGCGAAAGGGGCTTGGGGCTGTCCCTTTGGCGCGGGGTGCTTGCGCACGAAGTCCCAGAAGCGCTTCATCTCGCGGCGGTACCCTCGGCAGACGGCGGAGTCGTAGCCTATCGTCTTCGCGAGCTTACGCGCCTCGGGCAGATACGGGGCGATTTCCTCGGCGGACGCGCCGTGGATGCCTGGCGCGCCGACTTCGACATGCGGCATGTCGTGCATCGGCGAATCCTGGCAGAGGACCGATTGGACCTCCCAGTTGCCCGACTCGTTGATGATGATTTTCGCGCCCGTCATGTACTTGAGCTGGAAGCCCGCGAAGAGGAGCGGCATGCGGAGCGGGTTGGAGTACGGGATGAAGGCGTTCCATTCGTGGGCGTTGTGAGAGCCCCAGAGGGCGAGGCCGAACTGGCGGGCGACGCCGCGCTCCAGCGCCGACGAGAGAAGCATGTTGCGGAAGGGCATGTCCTCCGTGCAGGGGATGTCGATGCCGCCGGCGACCTGGTAGTCGATGGAGAAGTCGGCGCCGGTGGAGAGGATGTTGCCCCAGCCGGCGGCGTGGCGCTTGTCCGTGTAGGCGCGGACACGTCGCATGAAGCCGTCCGCGACGTCCTTCAGCGTCGGGTTCTCGATGCCCGCGCAGTCCTTCTCGCTCCAGTGGAAGCATTCGCCCGAGTCGTGTCCGAGCCAGAACTTGCCGACAGAGGCAATGGACTTGACCTGCTCCGGCGTGGCGTCGGAGTAGATGTTCATCGAGTAGATGCCGCGCTTCGCGGCGGCGCGCACGCAGCGCTCGAGCTTCTCGTTGTGCTGCCAGAACTGCATGCAGTTGCCAAGGCCCTCCTCGGCCGTGATGCGGATCTGGTCGAGCGGCGCGGGGTGCGGTCCGACCCAGCGGCAGTGCGCATGGCCCGTGTAGCAGAGCGACAGCTGCTTTGGGTTCGACTCGCTGCCGTACGAGGCGCTTCCGAAGAAGACGCCTTCCTTTGGAAGTTCGGGCATTGGCGTTTCCGTCTCCCACACGCGCACCCAGTCGATGTAGGTGCGGACAGGCAGCGTCGCGGCGTCGATTTCCCCGGGCCACGTCCCTTTTCCGCCGAGTTGCATGTCGAGAAGCAGATAGAACGGGGTCGTGAATGGCCATTGCAGCGGATGGGCGTCGGTCCGCTGATAGCGGAAGGTCTCCTCGCCGTTGACGCTCCAGATAAGGGCGTCGGGTGTGCGCTCAAGGCCGTATACGTTATACTCGCCCTGGACGATGTCGCCGCGTCCGCCCTGGGGCGGATTCTTGCCGTTCTTCATCGTGTAGGTCCAGGCGGAATGGCAGGTCTGGTACACGAAGGCGTCGCCGTTGAGACGCTCCACGATGTCGATTTCGCCGCCGTCTGGCCACTTCGCGCCCTCGGGCAGCATCCAAAAGGCCGGCCACGCGCCCTGTTGGTTCTCGAAGCGCGCGCGAATCTCGACCTTGCCGTAGGTGAAGAAGAACTTGTGCTGGGTCCATACGCCGCCGGTGAGGAAGGGGCGTTCGTCGGCCTCGAGGTCGTCATTGACGACGCCCACCAGGACGAGGTTGCCGTCCTTCACCTGCACGAGGTCGTCGCGCAGCGACATGTATTTGTCCCAGGGGGATCTTCCGGGTCCGGGGATGCGCGACCAAACGCCCTGGTCGAGCGTGTCGCCGTCGAATTCGTCATGCCAAAGTAAACGGGAGTAATTTGCCATGACTCAATTATAGCGAAACACATGCCGCGGCGCAAATGGCACACGGATTCGGGTGCGGGCAATTGCCCGTCCCGCCTCCTTTGAAAATATCTGCTTGCAAATGGAGGGCCGATTGTAGTAAACTCTTTACATCATTTCGGCGAAGGCCGGATGACATGCTCGGGTGGTGAAATTGGCATACACGTAAGCTTGAGGTGCTTATGGGGAGACCCGTGCGGGTTCGAGTCCCGCCCCGAGCACCATCCTTTTCGGGAACCTGCGGCGCAAAAGCGCCGCAGGTTCTTTTGTCTTTGACAT
>JAEEGJ010020186.1_pt1 | contig 14546 bp, 11 predicted proteins | sample 8958761 | NCBI WGS metagenome assembly JAEEGJ01 (sample SAMN16246546, study PRJNA631951) | gut metagenome | biome: gut microbiome; feature: rumen; material: RS-attached | host: Bos | place: Iran: Karaj | collected 2018-10 | reverse complement strand
GTCGCTCTTTTGACATTGTCAAGGACTTCGAGAAAGCGACTTTCGTCAAAATGTTTCCAGTGGTAGGTTTTCTTTTTGCATTGCGGAAGATGTCCCTGTCTTAATTTTTCATCAAGTTCTACTGGCCAATAATATTTGGAGGGCAGAGGTTCTACATAAAAACGGAACTGCCTATTTTGCATCTGCACACCATATGCAATTCTGCTTCCGTCGTGCATAACACGCTTGAATCCCATTAATCCGTGACCGTTTGTAAAACCGGCCTCTTTTATTATTTCACAATCTTTCTTAAGAGTCCAAAATTCTCCTAGGCAGTAGTCCAACTTGCTATACCACGCTTTTTCGTAAAAATCTTTCAGGCGAATTTGGTCCAGTTTGCTAGAGAAGGTTTTGTCTGGGAATACGGCTCCATATTGACTTATCGATTTTGTTGTTTCAATGTTCAGCCAAAGATTGAACCTGAGCATATCACAATATTTCTTGAGATATTCCGCTGTAAAGGAATCAGTCTTGCTAGAAAAAGTCTCAATGGATTTGTCCAATAGACGTTCTATTTGCACATAACTCAACTGCTTCCACGGAGACAAAATATCCGGAAGTTTCTTAAATGGATAATTTACGGTGAGCAAATAGAATGTCGTGTTTTCCAGATGACATTTGACGGAACTTTTCCCTGCATGGATGTACGGAATTTTATGGAGGACTTTTGCCCAGTATTCAGAAAGTTGCACGTTGTCAGGTATTGCCTTGAATTTATTTTCGACAACCACAAATTTGCAATTGTCATGCAAAATCTTTATGGCAGATTGCCAATCTAGATATTCTTCGCTTTCCTTGTAATCGTTTAGCGAAATAGCGTCGCTTGAATCACGAAGGGTGTCGATAATGTTTTTCCCATGTTCCAGTTTTTTGATTTGCTCGTAGGATTTTTCGTCAATGTACGCGATGAATAAATCTAACTTATGGAATTCCCGGAATACCGAAATGACGCGAAAAACCTTTGATGGCGATTCCTTGGGCTTTTGAGGCGCAAAGAATTTCATCAAGGCTTGTGCAACATTCTGTAGCAACGGATTGATGGAATCTTCTTGCAACAAGAGCATCCCAAGCAGGTTGCTATGGAACAACTCCTTGCTGCCCAAACTAGAATTGAATACGAAATTTTCTCGCAGCAATCCGATGGATTTGTCTAGGGCGGATAACAAGATGTTGCTTGACAAGGATTTTTTTTCATATGGAACAAACGAGATTGATTACTTCTTATACCACTTGGGGATTTTGTCTTCTGCCAAAGACGTGTTGCTGAACATATCGTCCGTGATTGCTTTATCGGAAACTTTCCAATTATTTATGTTGGCTCCAAATAAAAGGACTTTTTGGAACATTCCCTTCATATTTGTTACATTGGAAACATCCCATTTATCAAGATTATCTACAGAAAGCGTGTCGTAGAACATTTTCTCCATTGTTTTTACACGGGAAACATTCCATTTGCCAATATAGCCTTCGAATGAAGATTGGGCAAACATCGCATCCATGTTTTCGACATTAGACACGTTCCAGTTGCTGATGTTGCCATAGAATTTTGATTTTTGGAACATTTTGGACATGTTTGTCACATGAGAAACATCCCATTTGCTAATGTCAACATCTAAATCTCGATTTTCAAAAAGACCGCTCATGTCAGTAACGCGAGATACATCAATAAAGTTTAAATCAATTGGCGTCTCGCCGCTAAAACCCATTTTTTCGACTTGATCAATAATTGCCTTCAGTTCTTCTTTATTTTGTGGATTTGCATTTACTGTTTGATATAATTGTTTTTGTTTGGCTTTATCCTCTTCATTTTGCTGGGCCAAAGCAAAAAGAGAATTTTCTATAGACATTGATAGTAACGCTTCTTTATTTGCTTTTGTTAGTATGGTGATTATTCTTGTGATCGAGCCGTTGCATGGTGCTGTTACTTCTTTTTCTCGAATTTTATTCTTTGAATCTTTATAAGTTGTCTTTGCGACGATTTGTCCTCGTTTAACGAGTTCTCCGCTTTTTACATATATTTGGGATTCGATATAATCTTTTGTTTCTTTTTCGCTAGAATAAGTCCAGGAATATTCATCAATCGTTTCGTAATTGAAATCGCTCTCGTCTGCAACTTTACTCACATTCCAATTGGAAATATCTCCCTCGAATGCTGATCCGTAGAACATGTCTTTCATGTCAGTAACATTGGATGTATTCCAATTGGAAATATCTCCGTTGAAAAAACGGTTATCCTTGAACATGTCTGTCATAATGATGGCGTTAGAAACATCCCATTTGCTGATATCGCCATTAAATGTGATAGTCCTGACATCACTGAATACTCCGGAGAAATCTCTTATGTTAGAAACATCTATAAAATTGAGATCGCAGTTGCCTCCATTCTTTTTTATAAAGTATTGTATTACAGTTCGTAAATCGGAATTTGTATATACAATGGCTTTTCCTGTGATTTTTATTCGTGTAAAATACAAGAATCTTTTTAGGCGGGCAATTAAGGATGTGTCAAAGGATGGTGGTAATTTGCTCGGTGGTTCTGAAGACTGTACTTTATCAATTCTTTTTTGTTTTGCTCGGTTGATTTCTTTTTGTTCATCTTCGAAATTTTTCACAGAGCTTGCTATGATTTCAACTTCTAGTAAGCGTTTTTCTTCCTGTTTCTCGTATTGTGTTTTTAACAATTGCTGATTATCAAAAAAAGATTTCATTTTTGTCTTGCGACATTCCGAACAACAATAATCATTGCTTGCGGATTTTTTTATTTCATTAGAAGTTCTTTCATATTTGAATTCGACAGGTGTAATCTTTTTTGACTTATCATCTATGTATATATATGAATTGCAGCCAATGCATTGTTTCAGTGCACTTAAGCAATCTTCACACAAGGGCTTTCCAATAGGACTTTTAACTGCGGAAACTCCGTGTTCTTCATTAAAATTGGCTTCGCAGTGCGAACAGGTGAACGTTTTTAAACCGGCAATGCGCTTCGCTTCTGCGGCATCTCTTGCAGCTTGTCGTTGATATCTTGCGGCGCGAGCTGCCTCTTCTGCAGCTTCTTCTTGCAGTTCCAATTCGCGTTCACGAAATCTGCGGTTTTCTCTATCGCGTTCGTCTTGACGCTCTCTTTCTTCACGAAGCCGACGGCTCTCGCTTTCTTCTCTAGCACGTTGTTCTCTTTTTTCCCTGTTTACGATATCGGAGCATGCCATGCAGTAGCATCCAAATGTCGCTTTATTTGTCTTACACCTTACACAATATGCCATTTTATAATCCTATTTTTATAATTGTTTTTCCTTGCTTAGGATGCATAGGGCTGTTGTTTATTATTTCTTATACCACTTAGGGAGTTTGCCTTCGGCTTCAAGCGGTGTGCCTCTGAACATATCTTCTGTTTTAGCATCTTTGGAAACATTCCATTTGCTGAGATCTCCGTTGAAATCAGAATCTGCAAACATAGAGCCAAAATCCGTTACATTGGAAACATCCCACTTGCTGACATCTCCATTAAATTCTGAGAAATAGAATAAATTGCATAAATTGGTTATTTTGGACACATCTATAAAATTTAGGTCACATTCATTACCATATTTTTCAATGGCCTTTTTAATGATTTCTTGTAAATGGGTATAATCTTTTGCGACAATGCCGTTTGTGTCAATTTCAATATCATCTTCACCGGACGCTGTGGAATCGCTGTCGTCAGCAGTTTCGTCATCGGATTCTACGTCCAAACTATTGTAATCGTCCCCGTCATAGTAGAAGATTCCTTCTTCAGTCCCGTCGCCACCGCTGGTCCATGAGATTGAGGTGTCGCCATAGTGCAATGCCCAAAGGCCAAGGCTCCAGGAACCATAGACTTTAAGCTGACTTGGATCATAATTGCCAAGTTCCTTAAAGTCCGCTTCGCGGCTATTGTGCTTCACGTGCATTTTTTGAACGACTGCGGAATTGTTTACGGATTCTTCAAAAGTAAAGGTGTACGATGTGTGGCATATCAATTTGAAGGTTTTATCGTCAAGTTCGAAATACACTCCGCATTCGTGGTCATCTGTGTATAGTTCAAGTTTAAGGCCTTCAATTTCAAGAGTCCATTGCTGATTATCTTCCGCTTCGTCTGAAAATGGCATGGCTGCGAAGAACATGTCGCAATCATCTATTTCCCCATTGCTTGAGATTTCTCTTGCATCATCTTCGTCATTGGCGCTTTTGTATGTAAGCTCGTAACCATCATGGGCGTTGCCGCTAATTGCAAACTTGCGTTTTGGAACCTTGCTTTCGTACAGATTGTCATTTGCCATGTCAGAGGCAAAGTTGGTTTCAGCCATAAAAGAGGGAGTCTTGAGATAGCTTTCTAAAATATTAGACCAATTATATCCAATAAGCGTGGCGGGAATCTTAACCAAGACATCTTCGTTCCATTCGAAGCCTTTAGGACAATCGTCATCTGTAATGTTTAGGAACAGGAGGCCTTTAGGCAACTCTATGGTTGTTTTCTCTTTAGCGTTTGCGCTGATTTCAAAGATTTTCTGCTTGGCCTCGTCGGTCAGCATCTTGTAGTCGGCTGTCAGGCATTCCGGTCCGAGTTTGATGGTCTTCATAATTGCTCCTGTTTAAATTTCCTTTGCTTTATTGGTGTTTTAAATACACGAAAACCGCTGCAACGCAAAATGTCGCGGTGTTTTTAGTAATCCTGAAAAAGGATTGCAAACGGTTTGTAAGCTGAATTTTACCTGGGGAACGAGTTTAACGAAGAACGCAGTGCAGTTCGTATGGCCTAAAGAGTGGCTCGTGTTACCCAAAATATTCATATCAAAAAATATACCATAATTTTTTTGAAAGGACGCTTACATTGGTGCGAATTGAAAGAATCTTCAACAATCCTTTAAAAAGGTAGGCCATCATCGCCAACATCGGCTGATGTTGTAATACGATTCAACTTCATCCCAGGTCTTATCGACATTAGAAGTGTCCCATTTACTGATATCTCCCTTGAATTATGAATGGGAGAAAATATCTCTCATCTTTTGGACTTTAGACACATTCCAATTGCTTATATCACCGTTAAATTGGGAGTGTCCGAACATTCAACTCATATCGGTCACATGCGATACATCTATAAAATTCAGGTCGCACTCAGGACCATAAAGATCTATTGTCTCTTTAATCAGAGACTTTAGTTGTTCACGGGTCGTTACGATGACGATGGACATGTCTTTGGGTTGTGGCGTTATTTTTTTCATTTGCTGGTGTCCAGTTTGATTTTGCAGAACCATCCATTGTCGGGGAATGGGGAAACATCGAGGTATTCAGAAAGATTGCTCAAGTCGGTCACATTAGAAACGTCTAAAAAATTCAGGTCTAGAACATTGCTCAGGGTAATTGTATTTTCCTCAATAATTTTCCTTTGCATATACAAATTTGTCTTGACATATCTTTGCAGTTCCTTAAGGAGTTGGTCAAGATGTTCACGATTTTTCACGACAATTCTCTTTTGATTATCAGTATCTTCTTCTGAACAATCTAAAAAATCATGGGCTACCAACTGCATTTGAAGGTTTTCGTCACCAGTCATCGGTCCGACATGGTACTGAAAGCGACCTTTTTCAACCTGACCTTTACCTGTAAACCACTCGTCATAGGCTTGATCACACCACCAACGTATTTCAAACACCAAGCCATCCGCCGCCATCTTTTCATAGACTTTAAAGGGAGGCCTTCCAAAAGTGTAGAACCCATATTCCCCCTTCAACAATCCCTCTAATGATCGAATATCCGGCCCTTCAAGTGAGTCGTACAAAAGATCACTAGGTGTTCCCCAGTTTTCATATCGCCAGATTTCAAGTTCTCGACCAACCGGTTCGGGCTTTTCCTCTTCAGCAAAATGTCTGAAGGACCATATATCTTGCCGAGAATTATCGACCCAATTCTTGTCTGACCCGTTCTTTGCCGGTTCAGGGATAATCGTCGAAAAAGATATTTTTGTATCCACCAGAACTTCACATATAAGATGTTGTTCACCTTCGCCATAGAGCTTCTTGAACTTCTCGATGTTCTCGTCGTCCATCGTGATGATGTTTGAAAATTCAATCCAATTTTCCCTGTCCATGTCTGCTCCGGTTTGCTTTTACTCGTCTTCTGGCTCTCTGCACCAAAAATCGTTTTCGGTGGGTTTTTCGTAGTCAAAACGGATTCTTTGAAAGCCGAGAGTGCTCCCAGAATCGTTCAATATTCCCATCCAAATAGGGTTCCGTCCTTTGAGCTTTATCTTGTACCAGCTTACTATGCAAGGGATTTCGCTTATTGTGTCTTGGGGAGGGACTTCAACACGTTTCGCCCATCCTTTATTGACAAGGTATTCGCCGAAATCAACATAGTCTTCTACGAAATAGCTTGAGCATAAAAATACATGATAGACCAGCTTGACGTTGGGACCTGTTACAGTGACGCTCCATGGTTGCGGCTTCAGGATAGTGTCCAAATCTAAGTTCGTGGGCTTGCCATCTACGCTGAGGTAAACTTCGCCCTTTCTGCCTGTTCCGTATGGTTTCATTGGATCTTTGCTGTAAGGTATATCTTCGGTGTATTCCGTGTACCACTGGATTTTGGACCATGGCTCGGCTCCGACACGCATCGAAGGGACACAATAGGATTCACCTTTGTTTTTACATTCGGATTCGAGTATCGTGATTGTTTTTAGGAAGTCGATAAATTCCAGGTGTGCTTCCTTGTATTGCAAAGGCGGTGGTGCTTCTTGGTCGCAGGCGGCAAGAATTAAAACGAGCGAACAGAGGAGTATCCGCTTGACAGATGCGAATGAATGTGTAAAAGATTGCGTTGCAAAAGACATGTGGCCTCACTGAACTTTTAGGAGAATGGTTCTCTATATGTATCGTTCGGGGAAGCGGAATTGTAAACGGGAAAGTTTATTTTGGGTGGAGGTTGGATTTTTAAATATTTTTTTGACAAATGCCGCCTTTTAGACGATAATACAAGAGAAAGCCTAAGGAGCATTTTATGGATGAATACGATAGATACCAATGCAATATCTGCAACTACGTTTACGACCCCGAAAGCGGGGATCCGGAAGCCGGCGAAGATGCTTTGCCGGGGACTTCCTTCCATGAATTGCCCGATTACTGGGTTTGTCCCCACTGCGGAGCGGAAAAAGAAGATTTTGAGAATATCGGCTGAGTCTACGACCTTTGGGTAAAAAATGAGAATTACTAGAAAAGAATTAGAAGAAAAACTAAAGGCGGCAGGTCTGACGATAGGCTGCGATACTGTTATAAACCCGCGTGACGGGTACGCAATCGGCTTCATTAAGTTAAGGCAATGGAGTTTCAAGGCTCCAATCCTATACGAAATAGAAAAACTCTATTGTTCCGACATCAGGTATTTATATAAAAGTACTGGTTACGGAATGTTCGACCAAATGGTGAACGAGTACGGTTACCATCGTCGCTCTGTCAAGAAAAATGACCTGGACGGTTTTATTGCTGTTTGCAAGGAATTCATCGAATGGGTCAACGCCAAGTACCCGCGCGAGGCGGTTCTGCAAAAAGAACGCGACGACAAAAAACTCCGCGAAAAGGTAAAAAAGACCGTCGCCAAACTCAAGCGGAAAACTCGCGAGAGAATCAAGGGACTTTTGTAAAAATACCGTTTTTAAATTTGTTTTCGGACTTTTTTCACAGGATTTTTAAGGAGTGATATGAGCTTACAAAAAGAAAAAATTGTTGCCCGCAATCGCGATCACCTTCGACAGATCGTTTTTGAGTCCATCGAAAAGTACGGACCGAATTGCGACTTGAATTTTATCGATGTATCGCAAGTCACGGATATGTACTGCATTTTCTCCGGACCGAACAGCGTGTTCAATGGTGATATCAGCGGTTGGGACGTGTCGAACGTTGAATCGATGAACGATATGTTCCACGGTTCCCAATTCAATGGAGACATTAGCGGCTGGAATGTCTCAAAAGTACAAGATATGTCGTATATGTTTCAAAGTTCGGCGTTTAATGGCGACATTGGAAATTGGAACGTGTCAAACGTTGGAAACATGTCATGCATGTTCCGAGATTCTCAATTTAACAGAGACATTAGTCGCTGGGATGTATCGTCCGTTTTCGATATGAGCAACATGTTTGCTCATTCACAGTTTAATGGAGACATTTCGCAGTGGAACGTTTCGAACGTTAAAATGATGATCGAAATGTTTTCATTTTCGCAATTCACGGGGGATATCAGCGGATGGAATTTCTCGAAAGACGTTTGCGTGTTCGACATGTTCTATGGCTCGCTCATGGAGTTGAAGGGGCTGCCTCTCGAATGGTGTAAAAATTTGGAAGAAGAGTGGCAAAAGAACCACCCCCCGGTTCACGATGAGGTGCTGGACGACGATTTGCCGTTTTAGAGATAACTCTCGTTTTTTCCCTTATTGCGGAGCAAAGAGGGAATATTTCGAGGATATTGGCTGAGTTGGTAAAACAGCTGAGCCATCAATTTGACTCATAATAACGAACTCCAATCAAAAATTATTTTGTCATGTTCATTTTTCCTGAATTCAAGCATTTGCTGCGAAGCTTCTTTTAACCAAAATTCAAATTCCTCTTGCGATAAATTTTCACAATTAACGATTCCGTTATCATGATATTGAAAATTTCCTACAAAATTTAATTCGGGTTGTGCCCATGCTCTAGAATTAAAGTAATAGAAGGTTTTAAGTTCATCAAGATAATGATGATCAAAAAGGCAAGTGACTTTTAGTTGTAATTTAGCGATTCTTGATGTAGTAGAGTAGATAAATGTGTAATTATAATTATATGCTTTTTTCAGTACTACTTTTTTTTCTTCTTTGGAACCTTCCCCTTGAGGTGTGAAATATTTTGCAAATTGTTCGTTACTCTTACATAATTTTGTAAAGAAATCAAATGCTATTTTCTGAATATTATCGTAATCTAGTTTTGTTCCATGAATAGTTTTTTCGTCGTCAAGAATATCAATATTCGTGATTGATAATGTGGAATTTAAAGGGGATGATTCTATCTCAAATAAATTTGCCAAATTATCCAACAATTTAAGGACATTTTTATAATGTTCCTCAATTTGAGGCTTTTCCCATTTTCCATTTTTCTGGGTAACAGAGTACATTATCTGTCGTTTAGGAGGAAAGCCCTTATTTCCATTTACTTCAGGTGCTTTTTCTGCACGATTCTGCACCTTTTCCATGGGGGATACATCTTGCAAATGCGAATTGGTACCCTTGCTAATAAGGCAGAGATTCCCTAAATTATTAATTAACGGCAACACGTCATTATACGCAACAACATCTTTTCCTTTAAAATTTCGAGCCCAATGGTGCTCTACTGAGTTATGGTAACGGAAATTAAAATCCGTCACACATTCTATTTCGGGGAATGATTCTTGAAGTTTCTTTGCTTTGGCAATCCAATATAGATAATCTATGAGATTGAACAAGAAATGAGGTGTCCCCGTTCCAGATTCGTTCCAAAGTTTCGTTTCAGGAACAAGGGGCAATTGTTGAGGATTTAAATACTGATTGAAATAATCCCTAATGTAACAATGAATTACGTCTGAATATCTTTTTCTAAAATCCTCGTCAACTTCGCCTAGTCCATTTAGATTGAAATTTTCTACAAGGAACTTCAACAAGTGTTGCAACCAATTTTTATGATGGCGGCTTCTAAATGTCACCTGTAGCATGGATAACGATTTAACAAAGCTATCGCCGAATTCAGTATCAGTTCTATATTCTAGACGGAAATAGGTTTTCCGTCCTTTCTTGTATTCGTATTTTTGTGGTTCTAACAGTTGCCAAGAAAAGTTTTCGTCTTCTTTTGCGATAGAAACATCGTCATCTTCAGAGTTGTCCTCAGCATTACCCCGAACTTTAATAATAAAACGATCAAAAAGGGTTCTTGTTAGGAAGAGTTTGTACGAAAATTCAATTGGATCAATTCTTGATAAAATTTTCTTATAATCACGCATCAAGAATTTTTCATCCAATGCAATTTGATCATTCGAATCATAGAACAACTTGAATACATGCATCAAGAAGTTCGGGAAATCAATTATAGACTGGTATTTGAAGGAACCCCGATTTTTCTCTTTGTCCTCTTCGTCGTCATCGAAAATTTCCTCAACAAAGGGGTCTGTGGGAGACCTTAACAAATCTTCAAAGCTTTTCGTATCAATAGTATTAGATGTTTTGCTTTCTTTTTCAAAACATTTTTTGAATTCGTCAAAACCAATGAAAGAATTCCAGTTTTCGCCAAAGAATAGTTTTCTATCATCAGTACTAAAGCTCTTTTGAATAGGACGATTCATTTGTGAACAGGCATCCCAAATCATTCCAAACAGCATCTGCTGATGAATTTTCGCTCCTAGACCGCTCATGATAAGGGATTTGATAATTTCATGTTTTTGTAGTTGCTTTCCTCTATTATTCATGATTTCAAAGTAAGAGGTAACGTCAGTATTTTTAGAAACTTCTGTTCGTAATAAAATGACTTTATTTTGCACGTAATTGATAAAATCCTCCCTTTGGGGAGACTCTAACAATTTTACAAGTGTCCATGACTTTACAGAATCCCCTTCTGCAACAAGACTTACATGACTAATGTCGTAAATGGCCTTTATTAAATCGGCATTTCTTCTTTTTAGATTGTTGTCAACATTGTATTCGTTGTAAAAATTTTTGTCATTATAGAAGTTCTCGAGAAATTTTTGTTCGAGTTCTCGAGATTCGTAAGTGATTTTACATTCAGGCTTATTTATCCCTAGAATTTTTGTCAATAGCGTAAAGAATGTTAATCGCTGTTGACCGTCTATAACCTCAAATGTATTTTCTCTGGCTTTTACAACAAGGCTTCCTACATAATATGGTGGTTTTTCGGTTTCTTGATAACTAGAATAAATGTCTTGTAGTAGAGTCGCAATTTGTTCCGTACCCCATGCGAAACTACGTTGATATAGGGGAATGCTGTAATGATCGTCAAAGACTTTATTTATAGAAAGTAGGCAAACGTTATTGTCCATGATTAAATCCCCTTTTATATTGTAAAATGTTCTTTTTCAAAAAAGTCAATAATGACTGGTACAAACGATGATTTTCTTTTATTCGCTTCGCGTGCCTCAATCTTCATTTGCTTCAAAACATTCCCTGGTATTGTACATGCCGCATATATTTTTTCGATATCATCAGGTTTTTGCGCCTGAGTTATAACACTAAATGGTCTGATATCAGATTCAATAGGTGCTTTGACTACTGTATTGTAAAAGACACTCTTGTTTAATATTCGAATTTTGTAAACAAATGCATATAGCATTTTATAGTATCTCGGTTGAAAGCCTCTTACACCAAATTTATCATAGAAGCAGAATACTAAAGAATTAAATAACTCTCTTAAATAGGAGTCCCCATCCCTGTGATGCCCTTTATAAAGGCAATATTCTTTGTAGAAATCCTGAAAATCTTTTATGGGGCCCTGGTTCTCTCTGTTGATAAATAATTTTCTATACATGGCGACATAGGTTTCTATATATTGAAAAAACAACTCGCCATCAACAATGTCTTGGTTGACATTCATAAAATTCTTCAAAAAGTTTGAATTATCAGAATTACCATCGCGATCAACCATTCTATAAGTAGTGAAAATATCTTTTTGGTTTTCCATCCATTTAGAAAGCATCAATAAAGATATGGTCTTGTTTTGGTATGGATAGTCTATTCCATTTTTCGTTCTGTATCCTTTAAATTCATCAATTTCTTTTTTTGTAAATCTATTTGCGTCGCATCCTTTTGACCATATTCTTGATCTATACAATTGTTCGGAGAACAATTGTTTTAGTACATCAAAATTCTGTCCATTGGGCAAACGGCTTTTTACGGCATTTTCCCAGGAAATATCGCAATTTTTTTGATTGTCAAAACCATCAACTGCACTTAAATGATAAGCTTTTAACAGATTATATGGTTCCAACTCTTTTCCGTTGCCATTTTGTGAATCAAACATTTGGAAGGCTTCGGAAATATTATAGACCGTGACAATCACTAATTCACAATTATTAAGAATGTGATTAAAAAATTCCTCTTTTTCATTTTCAACATTAGACTGAATCCAACCTTCAATGAATACAGAATTTTGCTTAAGATGCTTGTATGACTGAGAATGGTTGTACTCTAAATTATTAAACAAGTCATTTTTGTACGAAGGATTCAAACAACGAAGAATTAAAAGTAAAGTAGTAATTCTTTGTTGACCATCAACAATATCGATGCATTGTTTTCTTTCTGAGTTATCTGCTAAAGAGGGATCGATGCAAGTTATCAAGCTCCCGATTCTATAATGATTGGAATCTCCTTTTTTTTTATTTGAAAGGATGTCGTTTAGTAATTGTGACACCTGCTTTTGTTCCCACATATAGGGGCGTTGGTATGGAGGAATCGACAAAGGAGCTTCTAGAACCGTTTGCACGGTTTCAACGTCTGCGTAAACTAGATGTTCAGCGGCTTTCTTTTTTAGCTCGTCATCCGTGCAATTGAGTAAATCTTTTAACATTTTTTAATCCGTAGTATTTTAAATTCTTTTTTGGAGAGTATATGCAATTATAAAAAAATCTTTAATCTCTACCTTTCATCCACAAACATCAGCATGTACAGTGGCAACGTTAAAACATTTCCTGTATTGCCGACATTGTAATTCCCGAACTTGATAGCCTTATTAACGTGATATTTTTCGGGATGGTTCAAGATTGTCTTGACGCTCTTGGCATTGCCTGTTTCGGCTTTGACTTCTAATAAAGTACATTCGCCTTTGTGACGGATGACGAAGTCTATTTCTAGACCAGAATCTTTGCGGAAATAATACAGCTTTCGTCCCATTTTATAGAGAATGCTGGCTGCTAGATTTTCAAAAATGGCGCCTTTGTATCCAAGTAGGTTTCCTCGTAAAATATCGCCTTGCGTTCCTTGTTCAAGCATGCTGACGAACAATCCTATGTCGTTCATATAAACTTTGAAAATGCTTTTGTCGGCATTGCCTTCTAACGGGAGCTCTGTTAAATGCAGGTTGTTGCATCGAGTTACAATTCCGGCATCTTCAATCCATTGTAGGCATCCTGCGAATTTATTGGCGGAACCTTTTTTTTCGATGAGCGAGTATTGGAATTTTTTGTTCTCTTTGGCGAGTTGGTTCGGAATAGAGTCGAAGCATTCCTTGATGCGAACTTTATCTGAATCTGGTGCGTATTTGACCATGTCGTCGCGATAAGAATTGACGATTGATTCTTGCAGTTGGAACACGCTATCCATTTGGTGTGTGTTCACGAATTCCTGCACGACTTCGGGCATTCCGCCCACGACGATGTATTGCAGTAAAAGCTGATGCATCCTGTTATGGAGCGCTTCGGGAACAGGTGCGATTTGTTCAAAACATTCACGGAGTGTTTTAAAGACCGGCTCCTGAATATCGTTTGCCCAAAGAAATTCCTCGAAGTCTAGCGGATACATCGTAATGATCATTTCGGAGCCGACTGGAATAGATTTGGGAGCATTCCCGTAGCCTTGAACTCCTAGCAATGAGCCCGTTCCGATGACATCGTATCTTCCGTCTTCTTTGAAAAATTTTAAAGCGGTGCGAGCGTTGGGGGCATCTTGAATTTCGTCCAGAATAATGATTGTCTTGTGTGGCAGGAATTTTGATCCAGGAATGGTTGCTCCTATTTGCATCGTTAGTGTGTCAATGTCAAGCGGGCCTTCGAAAATCTGTGCGTATTCCGGGTTTTTGAAAAAATTGAGATAAACTACGCTTTGGTAGTTCTTTCGAGCGAATTCCAAAACGGAGTGCGTTTTGCCGCACTGCCTGCACCCCTTTATGATGAGTGGCTTTCTAGATGGAGAACTCTTCCAATCCATAAGCTGTTTTTCAATTTTTCTCTTCAGCATTTTGGCCTCCGTGCGATTTTTTCTAACGACTTTTTCGCAAGATAGGTGTTTTTTCGAACGACTTTTTTAGAATTTTGCGATTTTTTTAAGGGACTTTTAATAGCAATATAGACTTTTTCAAGTGACTTTTGCAATATTCTTCGACTTTTTACAACGACTTTTTAATGAAATTGCGACTTTTTCAAGTGACTTTTTTTGAAAAATGCCGTTTTTAGTTTAAAATCGAACATTTTATTTTGGTGTTCATTTTGATCTGGATCGCTTTTTAGCCCCATTTCTTTACATTTTCGCCCTTATTGACGATAATATAGAAGAACAAGGAGGTTTATGAACATGCCTGAAAAAATTATTGCACGCGACCACGACCATTTGGTGCAACTCATCGAAGAAGCTATCAAAAATAAGGGCCCAAAATGCGACTTGAATTTTATCGACGTGTCGCAGGTGACCGACATGAACTGCGTGTTCTGCGATTCTGAATTCAAGGGCGATATTAGTCAATGGGACGTGTCGCAGGTTACCGATATGCATGCGATGT
>JAEEGJ010020185.1_pt1 | contig 14547 bp, 16 predicted proteins | sample 8958761 | NCBI WGS metagenome assembly JAEEGJ01 (sample SAMN16246546, study PRJNA631951) | gut metagenome | biome: gut microbiome; feature: rumen; material: RS-attached | host: Bos | place: Iran: Karaj | collected 2018-10 | reverse complement strand
TCTTCTGGATGAATTCCTGCAACTTGTCCGTCGCATCGAATTTGATTGTCTTTACGTTAATGTCCATAGTCACTGATTATTTAAGTTGAACAATATTTTTACTTGCGCGGATGCGCATTCTTGTACTCACTTTTCAGTTCTTCGAATGAAACATGTGTGTAGATTTCCGTGGTGGCAACGCTTTCATGTCCAAGTAACTTCTGGATGGAAGTCAAGTCAGCATGGTTGTTCAGCATTGCAGTGGCAAATGAATGGCGAAGCACATGCGGGCTTCTTTTCTTGATGGTAGTCACCTTCGAGAGATTCTCTTTCACGATTTTCGAGACTTGGGTCTCATTCATCGGTGTTCCCTCATCAGTTACAAACAAGGTCGGGAAAGCCTGCCGCCCCAACGTCTCTTCACGAGCCGTCCGATAGGCATTGATTTCACTTTCCAATTCTTTGCCAAACGGGACAATACGCTGTTTGTTACGTTTTCCCGTCACTTTGATTTGCTTGGCAATCAGATCCACACTTGCATCAGTCATACCCAGCAACTCTGCTCGCCTGATTCCGGTTTCATAGAACATCATCAAGATGAGTCTATCTCTGACGCCCTTAAAACTCCTGTCCTCAGCAGTCAACTCAAGCAGCCTGTCCATTTCCGATTCCTTCACGAAATAAGGTAAAGGACGTTTCTTTTTCGGAGCGACTACTTTTTCCATCGGATTGATGCTCACCAGCCCCACTCTACGCAGATATTTGTAGAAAGAGCGTAACGCACTCAACCTTCTGTTGACCGAGGATGCTTCCATTTTCCGCTTATCAAGCAGATAAATGACCCATTCCCTCACATCCCCTGCCTCAACGGCAGTCCATGAAGAGTCCGGATTCTGCTCCTCGAGGAACTCCTGAAACATTGACAAGTCTTTCGCATAAGACTCGATAGTTGCTGACGAATAATTCCGCTCTGCACCCAGATATTCCAGGAAAGAATCAGTCCACAGTTCCATGTTTCATCGTTTTCTGCGACTAATTTATGACATTTTCGCCAAACGACAAAATTTTCGACCGAAAACTTTGTTAATCTTTCTTTTTTTTCGAATTCCTGAGAGTTTTGTGCCCTCAAAGGCTTCTTACTCCTCTTCTTGATGGAGTTTGTTCACGTAGATGGCGTGCTGCATCTTCTCGCGCTTCACAACAGATGGCTTGTTAAACTGCTTACGGCTGCGAACCTCCTTGATGATGCCAGTTTTCTCGGCCTTTCTCTTGAACTTTTTGAGAGCTCTCTCAATGTTTTCGCCCTCTTTTACAGGTACAATAATCATTACAATTCTTTTTAATAAATTATTTATAAAAACACATTAAAAACCGCTGGGATTTTCCCAACGGTCGGCAAAATTACGGCAAATTTCTTTAAACACAAAACTTTAGAGCATTTTTTTCACAAAAACAGGCAATTATACCCATTTTCGTGCTCTCTCTTGTAGCTTTTTGGCACGTTCAAATCCCAAATTTGCAGATTTTTCAATGAATTCACGTGCCACCTTATTGTGGTTGTCTGCCTCACCCAAAATGCGGTGATAAATACCCAACCAATACATCGCTTCAGCACTCCCCCTGTTCGACTTCTCCTCCAACTGATGATTGATGTAGTTGATGTAGTCATCAATGTTGATGTGGGCATTGCCCGACTGATTCGCAATCATGTTCAGCAGTGCGTTGCTCTCCTGTTCCGAGAACACCTCATTCTTGCCCACGCAGAAATGACTCACATAGTCCACCTGCTTCTTGGTGGCATATAGGCCAAAGGTGCTGGTCAGCGAGTTCATCATGAGATGGTTGACCGCAAACACGGCAATGGTCAGCACCATGCCCACCCAGAACCAGAGATCGCTCTCAAAGTAGCCATACACCAGCAACGGCACCGTCCCTATCAGGAAATAAGGTACGGGGGTGCTGAAATATCGTTCGATGGCAATGCTATAATAATTCTTTTTCATTACACATTATTATATATATGTGTGCATAAAAGTCAAAAAACGCTCTCAAATCCATTTTATGGATGAAAAACGGTGCAAAGTTATCATATTTTTTTCATTCTTCCCACATTTTTCTTACTTTTGCATATCAAAAAATAACTTCAACAATGAAAATAGGCGATAAAGTAAGATTTCTGAACGAGGTGGGAGGTGGAAAAATCACCGCATTCCGTCCAGGAGGCATTGTGCTGGTCGAAGACGCAGATGGTTTTGAAATGCCTGTCCACCAGAACGAGGTGGTGGTGATCCAGGAAGCCCCCTCCAAGGCGGAGAAAAAGGCAGCCGCATCCAAGGAGGAGAAGTTTGAGGCCAAGAAAGGGGAGAAACCTGAGCCCAAGAAAGCGGAGAAGCCAGAGCCAGACACCCTCAACGGAAAGGAATACCTCAAGTCCAAGACGGTGGCTCCTGCCGACGAAGAACCCGACAAGGCACAGGAGACAGTGATGGACGAACAGCTCGAAGCACGCATCGTCCGTCTCGAGATGACCATTCAGAAGCTCGAAGCACGCATCACCCGTCTCGAGGCAGAAAATAACCTGCGCAAGAACGAGAAGCTGATGACACAGCAGGCAAAACCCAAGAGAACGCCCACCCCAGACAAACCCACCACATTGGGAGACCTGGACATTCTCTAACCTTACATACTTAACCTTATATGAAAAGAGAAGCATTCAAAATGTTCCTGAAACCAGGATGCAAGGAAGAATATAAACGTCGACACGCCAACCTTTTCCCTGAGCTGAAAAGATTGCTCAGCGAGAGTGGTGTACGCAATTACAGCATCTACCTCGACGAAGACACCAACATCCTTTTTGCCTACCAAGAACTGGAAGGTGAGAACGGCAGTCAAGACCTTGGCAGCACAGAGATCTGCCAGAAATGGTGGGCATACATGGCTGACATCATGGAGACCAACCCTGACAACAGCCCCGTGTCCATTCCTTTACCAGAGATGTTCCACATGAATTAACACCTAAAATCAAGCAGAGTTTTGGCTAAAGCAAGAACAAGAGCACTCCAATCCAGTATGCTCTCCGTTATTGAGATGGTGGAGCAGACGCTCAAAAACAACTGGAACTACCCCGCCTACACCAACTACGGGACAGACGAGCATTATACCTATGGCGATGTGGCAAAGATGATTGCACGCCTGCACCAGCTGTTCCAGCAGCTGGGCATCGAACCAGGCAACAAGATTGCCCTGTGCGACAAGAACCACGCCCGTTGGGCCATTGCTTTCCACGCAGCCTTCACTTATGGCGCAGTCGTGGTGCCCATCCTTTCCGAGTTCAACATTGAGCAGATTCAGAATATCTACAACCACTCTGAATCCGTACTGATGATCTGTGGACAGAAATATGCCGATGGGCTACAGGCACGTATCCTCAACATCGCCGACTTCACCATGAAGGACGAGCCCTACCGCATCGACATGGAGGCGTTCAACGACTTCCAGCCCTCCGATGTGCACTACTTCCGCGAGCGTCCAGACGACCTCGCCCTGCTCAGCTACACCAGTGGTTCCACAGGACGAAGCAAAGGCGTGATGCTGCCCTACCGTTCCGTGTGGTCCAATATGCTCTTTGCCGACGAGGTGCTCGATTTCGGTCCAGGCGACCCTACACTTGCCATCTTGCCGATGGCACACATGTACGGCTTCTCCTTCGACTTCCTCTTCGAGTTTCTCATCGGGTGTCACGTGCATTTCCTCACGAAGACACCTTCACCCCATATCATCATCAAGGCGTTCAACGACATCAAGCCCGTGGTGGTCATCGTCGTGCCTCTCATCTTGGAGAAAATCGTGCAGAAGCAGATCTTCCCCATCTTGCGCACACGCCACATCCGAGCCCTCACTGCCATTCCCATCCTCAAGAAGGTGGTCTATCGGCAGATTCGCAACAAGCTCTACGCCGCTTTGGGTGGACGCTTCTACGAGTGCATCATTGGTGGTGCCGCCTTCAACAAGGAGGTCGAGGACTTCCTGCACCAGATTCACTTCCCCTACACCGTCGGTTATGGTATGACGGAGTGCGGTCCCATTCTCGGCTACGAAGATTGGCACCTTTTCGTCAAGGGTTCCTGTGGAAAGACCGTGCCACGCATGCAGTTGCGCATCGACTCCCCCGACCCGGAGCACACCCCTGGCGAGATACTTGCTAAGGGTACCAACGTCATGCTGGGCTATTATAAAAATGAAAAGGAAACGCTCGAAGCTGTCGATGAAGAGGGTTGGCTCCACACAGGTGACCTCGGCACGATGGACAAGAATGGCAACCTCTTCATTCGTGGCCGCAAGAAGACCATGCTCCTGGGTGCCAACGGACAGAACGTCTATCCAGAGGAAATAGAAGATGCCATCATGACCCACACCCTCTTCGAAGAAAGTCTGGTGGTGCAACGAGGCGAAAAACTGGTGGCACTCGTCTATGTGAGCGAACCTGCCCTCGAACGGCACGGACTCACCCACGAGACCTTGCTTCAGAAGCTCGACACATACAAACGGCAAATCAACTCCTACCTGCCTGCCTTCGCCAACATCTCAGGCATCGAAGTGCTGGAACAGGAATTTGAGAAGACACCCAAGCGGAGCATTCGCCGTTACCTCTACAAATAAAATAATCCGTCCTTGTCTGCTGACAGGGACGGATTTTTCTATCTTTTCTTCTTGAAAAACTCCTTCATCAGTTGGGCGCACTCCTCTTCCAGCACCCCGTTTACCACCTCCGTCTTCGGATGCAGCGCTTCTGGTGCAAAGCGCCTGAAACCTCGTTTCTCATCACTCGCCCCATAGACCAGACGACCCAGTTGGCTCCATCCAATCGCCCCGGCACACATCACACACGGCTCCACCGTCACATACAGCGCACATCCTGTCAGGTACTTCCCCCCCAGCGACTCCGCAGCTGCCGTGATCGCCTGCATCTCCGCATGTGCCGTCACATCGTGCAGCGTCTCCGTCAGGTTATGACCTCTGCCAATCACCTGCCCGTTCGCCACCACCACAGCACCCACAGGAATCTCCTCCTGCGCCATCGCTGCTCGCGCCTCTTCCAGCGCCATTCTCATATATCGTTCGTCTGTTGTCATCAACGTTGGGTTTTCGATGTTGAAATATAGCATCTCCTTACTTCAGCAGCCAGGCAACAGGACTTTGGATGTCGCGAAGACCTTGAGCAACGCTCTTGGCATTGAGCTGGGCACCCTTGAGAGAAGTGTGGGTGTGGTCGTTCTTGAAGTAGGAGGCGGACTTGGAAGGTCCCAGCTTGTCGAGGGCATCGGCTGTGATGTTGTGGACATCGACAAACTCACAACCGGTCTCACGGGCTACAGCACGGCACCAAGAGCCATAGGTCTCGTTGCGACGCTCGATGTAGCGCTTGCCTGCCTTCTCCTTGACGGGATAGATGAAGCCTCGGCTGTGTCCGTTGCCATCGTGCCACTCGTTGCGTGGGGTGAGGGAAAGGAGCACAGGAACGGCTCCCTTCTCTTGGGCATCGCGGATCATCTTCTTCAGATACCAACCATAGGAGTAGATGACCTTGTAGATGCCTGAGCTCTCCATGCGATAGACGGCGCTGGAGTCTTTGGCTGTGGCGAGCACACCACGTTCCTTGCCCTCCTTGATGCCACCAATGTCGTTGTGACCAAATTGGATGAGCACCACGTCGCCCCGTTCAAGGGAGTTATAGACTTCTTCCCAAAGCCCTTCGTCGATGTAGGTACGGGTAGAACGTCCTGCCTTCGCCTGATTCTGGAAGACACACTTGGTGGCGTCGAAGACGGTGTAGGCTTGACTGCCCCACCCCCACATGCCGTCGGGTTTGTTGTCCTCGTTCTTGCCTGTGGAGTCGCCACAGAGGAAGACCATCGGCTTGCCTGCCTGACGACGCTGGTCACATCGCTTGGGAATCACTTTGTCGTTGAGACAAGTCTTGAGAAAAGCGAGTTGAGGGTCATCAGAAGCCAGAATGCCCTCAGCTGCACTGGCGGCATTCATGCGAGCACCATAGGCAGAGGAGTGAATCTTGTCGAGGTAGAAGTGGTAGCTGGTCTTCCAAGGACCATACTGCTCGAGCTTGGTGGCAGAGATGTCGTTGAGGTCGATGACGGGCGTGTTGGTCTCCTTGCCGATGGCGAAGATGGCTGGTGTGAAATCGGTGAGCTTACGCTGGATGCGCTTGGGGTCATCGGGCTCGTAGTCGTTGCGAGGGGTCAAAGTGAAAAGAACAGGCGTGGCGCCCTTAACTCGTACCTCCTGAATGAAACGGCGCATATAGCCACCAAAGGTATAGACAGTCTCCTGCACCTTGTTCACCTTATTATAAATAGAGATGGAATCCTCACGCACCTCGAGTTTGCCCTCAGGACGGTAGGAAGAACGGGCACGGATGGAGTCGATAGGTCCATTGTCGTTGTGACCCAGTTCGAGGAACACATAATCGCCCTTGCGAACCGCCTCGAGCACGGGTTTCCACAACAGCGTGTAGAAGGTGCGAGGCGAGGTGCCTCCCAAGGCGTGGTTCTCCACCGTTATTTTCTTCTCGTCATAGTATTCATGGGCAAAGAATCCCCATCCCCACTGACCATTGTTGCCATTGCCGAGGGTGCCAGTACGCATGGTGCTGTTGCCCACGAGGAAGATCACGGGGTTGTTGCCCCGACGACTGCTGCCAGGAACGGGACGTGCCTGATTGGCGATGTCGATGGAGTCGGAAGTGAGGTCACGCACACCATTGATGTCCACCCAGATGTCGCGCTGGGCAAAGCAGTTGACAGTTGACAATTGATAGCTGACAGTCAATAAAATGAGTAGTGAAAGAATCTTCTTCATATCGGTCTTTGTTTTAGTTCGTTGTGGGGTTAAAGATGCCCTGTGCAAGAGCTGGCACACGTTGGAGTTCACTCTCGAAATTGGGAGTGAAGATGCCCTTGCCGAGGTTTTCCTTGATTTCGTCAAGCGTCCAAAAGCGTCCACCATCAAGTTCGTCTGAGGGGTTGATGTCGCCATCATAGACGGTCTTATGGACAAATACCAGCTCACGTTCGCGGGCACTCTCGAAGACATACTGGGTGAGGCGTTCTGGGGTAAAGTCTGTGACACCCAGTTCCTCGCGCACCTCGCGCTTCAAGGCATCCTCGATGCACTCGCCAAGGTCCACATGCCCCCCTACAGCGGTGTCCCACTTGCCAGGCTGGATATCCTTCCAATCAGGACGCTTTTGCAGATAGAGTTCGCCCTTGCTGTTGAACACATGCAGATGCACCACAGGATGCAGCAGTTTGCTGCCGCTGTGGCATTCACCACGAGTGGCTGCACCTGTGATGTTTCCGTCTTCATCGACGATGGGGAAGAGTTCTTCGCTGTTATCTTTCATTGCATCAGGGTATTAAAAGTGATGAATCGCCATAGCTGAGGAAACGGAAATCGTGGCTGAGGGCATAGTCGTAAACTTTGTGCCAGTCGCCCTTCAGGAAGGCAGAAACCAACAAGAGAAGGGTGGATTGAGGCTGGTGGAAGTTGGTGATCATGCATCGCACGATATGGTAGTCATAGCCAGGGGCGATAATGATTTGCGTGGAGGAATGGAGGACATCAAGATGATGCTGGTCCATGTAGGAGAGGAGAGAGGTGAGGGAGTTGACAGTTGACCAGCCCACGCGCTGGGCGATTTCTGTTGACTGTTGTCCGTCGGCAGTTGTCTTTTCTTCGTAGGGCATCCATTGGGGGACGTGGAGATCCTCTTTGCCTTGAGCGGCGAGGATGCCCATGTAGTAGAGGCTTTCGAGGGTGCGCACACTGGTGGTGCCGACGGCGATGGCTTCACCTCCGTGGGCAATGAGCTTCTCAATCGTCTGACGACGAACGGCAATGTGCTCTGTGTGCATGTCATGACCTCCAATCTCTTCACTCTTCACAGGTTTGAAGGTGCCAGCCCCCACATGAAGGGTCAGTTCCTCACGGTCAATGCCCGCCTCATCGAGCGCTTTCAGCACACGCTCCGTGAAATGAAGACCAGCAGTAGGAGCAGCAACAGAGCCCTTGATCTTGGAATAGACCGTTTGGTAGGTCGTCTTGTCGCTCTCCTGCGTTTCACGATTGAGGTAAGGAGGAATGGGCAGTTCACCTACTGCATCCAAGAGTTCTGCCCAGGTGTAGTTACCATTCCACGAGAACTCAATGATGTGGGAAGTGCCATGAAGCCCTTTCCGTTCACAAGCCAAAGTCACCTGCTCACCATTGGGCATCTCAATCTCACGGAAGAGTTTGCCCTCTTTCCATTTCTTCAGATTGCCCACCAGACAGTACCACTGCACACTCCCCTTCTGGGAGAAGTTCAGCTGGTAGTCGTTGGGAAGGGCCGGTTCGAGACAGAACACCTCGATGAGGGCGCCCTGCACCTCGGCTCCGTTGGAGACGGAGGGGCTTTTTCTGAAGTGCAATCGAGCCTGGATGACCTTCGTGTTGTTGAAGACCATCAGGGCACCTGTGGGCAGGTATTTGGGCAAGGAGGAAAAGACATCCTCGCTCACCTTACCCTGGTTATAGATGAGCAACTTGCTGGCATCACGCTCTGCCAATGGGAACTTGGCGATGCGTTCGTCGGGCAAGTTGTAGTTGTAATCAGCAATATGTATGTTCTTTGGATTCAAATCTTTCTGCATTTTAGTCTTGAATGAATTGTACTTCTTTCAGTTCGTAGCGCACCACGTTGCCATCCTCAAAACGGAGGCGGAGGTGACCGGTCGGCTCCACATCAGCAATCTCAGCCCGAAACTCGCCACGCACATCCCGATAACGATGAAAACCCTCACGACGGTAGAGGTGCTGCATGTAGAGCTGGCGAATAACATCCTCATGTCCCTCCTGCAACTGGGCATAATAGTGCTGGAAGTGATTCAGCAACGAAGAGAGCACTTCCTCACGGTCATGTTCCTTTCCTGTGAGCAGCTGCAACGAGGTAGGATTGGGTGCATCACTACGGAAAATGGTCTGATTGATGTTGATGCCTACCCCTATGATGCAGTTGGAGATGTGCTTCCCCTGCAAATCACATTCAATCAATGTGCCACTGATTTTCTGCGTACCTACATAGATATCGTTGGGCCACTTCACTTCCACGCCCTCCACATACTGCGCAAGGGTCTGCTGAATCGACACAGCCGTACATTGTGAAAGCAACCACTGACGGGATGCCAAGATGAAGTCTGGATGGCAGAGCAGGGAAAAGGTCAAATTCTTGCCCTTCTCCGTCTCCCACGCATTGCCTTGCTGACCCCGACCTTTGGTCTGGTCGTCAGCCACCACCAAGGTGAAACCCGGCAAAGCATTTGCAGACACTATATGCCCCGTTCCCTCTTCCTGCAACATCGCACGAACAAAGGAATTGGTCGAATCGACAGTGGGAAGATTGATGCGAGAAATGCTGACCATGCTTTGCAATTTTTATGCAAAGTTACCACAAAAAGTGATAAAAAAATCCTCATAAATGATTATTTTTCCTCGAAATACTGAAAAAAGCCCAATTTTTCTTGCATTTTTACCAAAGTATTCCCTACATTTGTCCCGTCAAACCACGAAGGCAAAGGGAACAAACCTATTTCAATCTAACCTATCCATTAAAAAATTATGCGGAAAGCCCGTATTGTCATATTATTACTATTGTTAAGCATTCCCCTCTCTATCTTCGCTCAAAATGAGCAGCGAAGCAAAAAGGAGATAGAGGACGTGTTAACTGAACTGGATCACGTCATCGCCAATAAAAAACATTATCAGGCTTTACGCCAACAGCGTGCAGACAGCCTGGAACAAATCGTCAATTCATGCAGCATAACTGATTATGTGGAGAAATGCAAAGAACTCTATCGCACCCTTTCCCATTTCGACGGAAGAGGATCGCTGAAGGTCTTGAGGCGCATCGAGCAAACAGAGGAATATGCGAACGACCCCGACCTGCAGGCATGGACCAAACTCAACGCATCCATCACGTATGGGGTCATGGGCATGTATCATAGCGCCGACAACCTCACAGCCAGCATCGACCCATCCGTGCTGTCAAAGGAGGAACAACTGCACTACTTCCTCACCTGCCGATACAACTCCGAGCGAGTTGCCGAATACATGGACGAGCTCAACGTCAAGCCGCACGAGGAGCAAGAGATGATAGGACTCTACAACCACATCATCGGACTCTTGCCCGATGGTTATGAGAGAGACATCATGACTGCCAACAAGGAACTCTACCTCAACAACCCCCAGAAAGCCCTGGAGGTTCTTGCGGAGAAATACCCCAAGACCGAGGGAATGGAACGTTGCAGAATGGGCATGGTGCAGGCATTCGCCAACGAACGGCTGAACAATCGTCAGAACTACATCTATTATTTGGCCTCCACAGCATTGTGCAATCTGAAGAGTGGCTACACGACCTACGAGGCGCTCCCCTATCTCGTACATGCCCTATATGACGCAGGCGACATCGAACGAGCCTACAACTACCTGATGTGTACGATGGAGGATGCAAACACCTATCCCTCCAGACGACTGGCATTGGGCGTATCGAAATACTTCCCCCTCATCAACTCCTCCTACCGTTCGCACAAGGCATACCTCTCCCACAACGAGCAGATGAAGCGCAACTCGCTCATCATCATCTTCACGCTGATGGCACTGGCATTGGGCTTCGCCTTCTTCCTCGGATGGAGACAGACCAAGGCTGCAGAAGAAAGGAGACGAGCCAACCAACTGCAGAAGGCTTTGGATCAGGCGGAAATTGCCGACCGCGTCAAGACGGTGTTCATCCAAAACATGAGACACGAAATCCGGACGCCGCTGAACGCCATCATGGGATTTGCACAACTGATGTCGAACGACCTCTCCGACGAGGAACGTGCCGCTTACAACGGCTACATACGGGAAAGCAACGACCAACTGCTCTCCACGCTGGACGACATCATCGACGTCAGCAACATGGAGACAGGTGCGTTCAACTTCAAGCTTGAAAAGGTGGACATCGATGAACTCTGCCATGAGCACATAGAGGAAAACAGGGGATTGCTCTCACCCGATGTGCAAATCCTCTACAAGCCAAAAGAGAAAGGCATCACACTCTGCTCAGACAAGAAGCGCATCGGTCAGGTGCTCGACAACCTCATCTCCAATGCCTGCAAGAACACCACCAGCGGCACAATCACCCTTGACGTGGCACATTATATAGATAGAGAGAAACTGCAATTCGTGGTGACCGACACAGGCACAGGCGTGCCACCAGAGAAGGCGGAGGTCATCTTCGAACATTTCGAGAAAATCGACCACTACAGTCCAGGACTCGGATTGGGACTCTACGTGTGCCGCCTCATCGCAAGGGCATTGGGAGGAGACATCTACCTCAACACGGAACACACAGGCGGAGCACAATTCGTCTTCACCGTTCCCAACTACACCCCACCACAAGAGGAAGAAGAACTCATCGATGAAGAGATACTGGCATTAGAGGAATATTAAAGAATAAGGAATGAATCTGCGACGCACCATACATCTGATACTCACTGCACTCCCCCGCGCTGTTCATCGACGCGGGTTTGGTGTTCAGTCACCTTGGGCGTACGAACTCATCCGCGATGTCCTCTTCGAGCCATTGCACTACTATGCCTACGACGAGCAGCAGCTCTCCACACCCATGCAACAACAACTCTTCCGCATCAAGAACCACTTCCACGGACAACCCATCGTCGTCATCGACCAGAAAAGGGCCAGTGCCGCAGCACAATGCGAGGAGGTCTTGCAGAAAGCCACACCAGACACCGTCCTCATCATCGAACACATCCATGACGAGAACGCCACCCTCTGGACACACACCGTTGACGATCCACGTGCCATCATCACCTTCGACATGAGGAAACGTGGAATGGTCATCTTCGACAAAAAACGCATCAAACAAAATTATATATTATGAAAATCTACACACGTACAGGCGACCAAGGGATCACATCCCTCGCAAGCGGACAACGGGTCAGCAAGACCTGCACCCGACTGGAATCTTATGGCACCATCGACGAACTCTGCTCCCACATCGGACTGCTCGTCACCTATTGCACCAACGAGCACGACAGCCAGTTCCTCACCGACGTGCAACGGCATCTTTTTGTGGTGGGAGGCTATCTTGCCACAGACAACAACCCCGACCACAACCCCACACGTCAGAAGGCAAACAGACCCATCGTGACCGACGAGATGGTGACAGGCATCGAGCAGGAGATTGACGCCATCAACGCCATCCTGCCCCGCTTCCGCTGCTTCATCCTGCCAGGAGGATGCAGAGCCGCAGCCATCGCACACGTCTGCCGCACCGTCTGCCGACGAGCAGAACGACGCATCCTTGCCCTTGCCGAAGAAGGCGCAGAAGTCGATGCACACGTCATTTCCTATGTCAACCGCCTCAGCGACTACCTCTTCGTCTTGGCAAGAAAACTGAATGCCGACGAGAATCATCCTGAGATCAATTTGTGAAAATAATTGCCCATTTATTTTGTCATTCTATACATTTGCACTATCTTTGCAGCCCAATTAAACTAAAAAAACAAATATCATGTATTGGACACTTGAATTAGCATCTAAACTGGAAGACGCTCCTTGGCCAGCAACCAAGGAAGAGTTGATTGACTACGCCACCCGTTCTGGCGCACCACTCGAAGTGATTGAGAACCTCGAAGAAATCGAGGATGAAGGCGACATCTACGAATCCATTGAGGAGATCTGGCCTGACTACCCATCGAAAGAAGACTTTCTGTGGGATGAGGAGGAGTATTAGCATATTGCCCTGACCTCCACCATCACCAAGCCAAAACGTGAAAGCCATTCATCGGGTTGGAGGCGGATTTCGATATAATTCTGCTCCGTTTTTGAAAAAAAAGTGATGTTTTGTGCTTGAATAAAAAAATAAAGCCGTATATTTGTGGCCGATAATCATTTTATAACCTAATTCTATTATATGAACAAGAAACTCTTTATTTATCTCTTTGCGGCATTGGCGGCATCCTCCAGTGCGGCGCAAACAGAGTCGGGAAAAGGAAACATCATTACGAAAGCCAAATCTTTTGTTGAAAGAAGCGTAGTGCATGGAGTGGACACGAACTATGTGAAGACACCCTCACATCCTTGGCAAGTCAGCGTCAAGAGCCGTGTGTCGCAAACAGACCTGCAGATGCACTCCGTCGTAGATGGAGCTGAATTGTTCGATGGAAAAGGTTCGATGCCCTTTCTCAGGGGTGTGGGTGACATGGAAACCGATCCTCGCATCATGACCAAAGTGTCCACATCGCTGGGTGTGAAAGTGGGCTACAAGGGATTGAGTGCCAGTTATTCTTTCCCTATAGGCGGAGACAAGAGCCAGAACATTTCGTTAAGAAGCACGGGTCGCTGGTATGCTTTGAACTTCCGTTGGCACAAGTTCAAGACGAAAACCGTGAGAACACACTATGCTGGAGCTGTGCAAGGCAGAGAGATCGAGGATTATGATGAAGCAACGAAAGACTACAAATTCACTGATTGGGGAGAAGCTTACGGATGGGATGAGACGGAAAAGGAACAATTACCCTCTGACATGTCCATCAAGACCTTGATTTTCGACGCTTTCTACATCTTCAACCACAAGAAATTCTCTTATGCAGCAGCCTACAACCAGAAGACCATTCAGGCTCGTTCGGCTGGTTCACCTATCGCCGGCGTGATGGGCTACTATGCGGATTTCAAATACAACGACCAACGTAATGCCGAATTGATCTATTGGATGGACGGAATTGGACGTTTGCGCCAGTATCAGCTGGGTGTGGGCGCCGGCTATGCCTACAACTTCGTTCCAGCCAAGGGATGGCTCATCAGTGCCATGGCAATGCCGATGTTGACCGTGGTGAACCGCACTCGCATCAACTTATATGATGATAATAATTTTAAGGATCTTGCGAAAGATAATCTTTTAATGTATGTTATTGTGGAAGCGATGAAGGAGGAAGGTATAGAAGGCTTGGATGATGTGAATTTTGACTTTACAGAAGATCTTAGAATAAAAGGCACAGGCGTGCACTCGCGCAACAACCGCCTTGCCCTGAACTACACGACACGTATTTCTGTCACCTACAACTGGAAACGCTATTTCATCAACGCCAACGGACAGTTCAACAATTTCAACTACAAGCATAAGGCCATGCATGGTCACCTGAACGACTGGTACATCAATGCATCGGTAGGTGTGAGATTGTAATATTCACCCCATCATACCAAACAACAATCACGACCCCTGAAAAGAGGTCGTGATTGTTTTGAAGTTGGAGCCTCCGCCCAGCGCGTGGGCTGGTAAATGAAGAATTCCTCGTTGAGCTTCACAGTTCAACGAGGAATTACGAATAACCTTTTAACCTTGGGGGTTGTTGTCCTTCTGTTTGAGCAGTGCCTTCATCTTGTCGATGGCGCCATCGACTCCGAGGAGGGTGGCAGAGAAGATGAGGAATTGGGCGATGCTGAGGAGGACTG
>JAEEGJ010020182.1_pt1 | contig 14548 bp, 7 predicted proteins | sample 8958761 | NCBI WGS metagenome assembly JAEEGJ01 (sample SAMN16246546, study PRJNA631951) | gut metagenome | biome: gut microbiome; feature: rumen; material: RS-attached | host: Bos | place: Iran: Karaj | collected 2018-10 | reverse complement strand
ATGGTAAAAATCAGACTGGCAAGTAAGCCGGCTGCTGCCCGTGTAGAGCGTTATATTCCAGCAGAAGATGATAAAACAGAATACCGCGGCCAGCCATGGAAGATTACTTTTGCAGAGCCGCAGAGGGCGGTTGCGCCTGGCCAGTCAGCCGTGCTTTATATTGACGGCGTGATTGCTGGCGGTGGTGTTATATATAAGGCTATATATTAAGAAGTTTTTCTGCGTTTTTGTGCAGAATCATTTCGCGTTCTTCATCAGTCAAATCAAGACGCATGAATTTTTCCAGTTCTTCTTCGTGATCCCACATAGGGAAGTCTGAAGCAAATAGGAATTTTTCTACGCCGTGCTTGCGGATCATCTCGTTAGCCTTGTCTAACGGGAGCCACTCTAATGTACTTGAAGTGTCAAAATAAACATCTTCGCCTACAAGCCATTTCATGGATTCATCCCATTCTGTGTAGCCGCCGAAGTGAGCAGCAATCAAAGTAAGCTTTGGATGTTTTTTATGAAGGTTTAAGATTCTCTGAGGGCCGGAAAAATCATAACGATAATCACCGGCATGCATAATCAAGGGCATTTCAAGATCTGTCATGATATCGTAAACATTATCCATGCGGGCAGCATCAATCTGGAATTTCTGGAAATCAGAATGAAGTTTAATTCCGCGTAAGCCGGCTTCTTTAATTCTGTGGAGTTCAGCTTCGTAATTATCGTAATCCGGATGCATTGTTCCAAAGCCTATGAACTCCGGATGTTCTTCGCACTGTTCAATTGTAAAATTATTTGAAGGTTCAACCTGCATGGCTTTTGTTGCGACAGGGAGAATAACATATTTTGAAACACCGATTTTTGCGCCGCTTTCCAAAAGCTCTTCAGGGCTTCCATGATATTTCATAGGATAGTTATAAAAATCACCAACGCTTTTAGAAGCTTTTTCAGCAATTTTGGCAGGATAGATGTGACAGTGGAAATCAATAATCATAATGCGAAAAGAATACAGTTTTCCAATTATTTAGTCAAATAATCAGAAAATTCAGGATATTCTTCTACAAAAGCTTTTACCGCTTCATCGTAGGTATCCCAGTTTGAGTAGAAGAGAGGAACTATACCCGGGATCAAGGCTATATCAGCAACATTGAGGTATTCATACTTAATATTATTTTCATCAAAAAAACTAGAAACGCTTTCAACATTGTTATAAAGAACATAACCTACAAAGGTTGAACAAACGAAATTATTCGGGAGCTCGTTGTTTTCGTCGATATCAACTTTTATATTATCAGCATCCTGAGGATAGATTACTGAGCCGAATTTTTTGTGTTTTTTAGTTGTAAAGAATTTTTTCTTTATGCTGAAAATTGCAATTTTAAAATTCAGGGTTGTTTTATATTTTATATCCGGGCTGTTTGCATAATGTTCAACAAAGGCCTTGGTTTTTTCGTATTCCTCTTCGGAAACCTGAAGCGCGTAGGTAATCTGCTCTGATTTTTCAGGGTCGCAGTTTTTCATGTATTTATTATTTTCCGGGAGTTCACATTCTTCTTCGGTAAGCTGATATTCACCACCAAGTGACAGGCCGTAATAATTATCATCCAGTGAAAAATTAATTGAAGCGTGGCTTAAATCCGGAACATCATCAGTTTTAGTAATACTGATTCCGCCTTTAAGAATGTTAGCTATATACAGCGGATTTTTGTAAGCCGGATTATAAAGTCGGAAAAAAATGTACTTGGAGTTGCCTTCTGGTTCCGGGAATTCAATGTCGTGGGCAACAATAAAGTGTGCGTCTTCCGGAGCATTTGGTTCAACAGACTCTTTTGCAAGAGAACGGGTTGTTTTACAGCTTACCAGAATAAGCCCAAGGAGCAGGATTAAAATGTGAGAAAAATGATTTTTGTGTGTGAGCCTAAACATTTATTTCCAGCTTTTTGCCGGTAGGCTGATACTGATAATAACGTACGCCTGCTGCATTCATTAATTTTTTAGAAGCCTCAACAGATGGAGTTCCGTCATATTTGTTTTCTGCAAAAACTACAGTTTTGATTCCGCTCTGGATAATAGCTTTTGCACATTCGTTACAAGGGAAAAGAGTTACATAGATTTTGCAGTTTTCGAGTGAACCGCCGCGGTAGTTTAAAATTGCGTTGAGTTCGCTGTGTGTAACGTAAGCATATTTTGTTTCGAGGGTGTCGCCTTCGCGAGCCCATGGAAATTCATCATCAGAACAGCCGCGAGGAAAACCGTTATAACCCATAGAAAGAATTTTATTATCTGCATCAACAATGCAGGCACCTACCTGAGAATTTGGATCTTTTGAACGGAGACTTGCAAGCTTTGCAACTCCCATGAAATATTCATCCCAAGAAATATAATCGGTACGTTTTTTTATAATCTGTCCCATGGCTTTCCTCTTATGTAATTATATTTTATAAAATATTTTCAAATCTGTCATTATAGATTGAGAATAAAACTGCAGCAGGTGCATCATTAATTTTCTTGCCGTAGAAAGAAAACTTGCGGCCCTGTTCTCTTGCCTCTTTAGCGGCATAGCTGATTGCGTCGTAGGTGGCAAGAATAGGCCGGTGATACTGCTTGGTTTTCGATTCTGTTTTAACTGCAATATCGATGTCTTTAGAAAGAGAGATTTCGGTCATGCGGTCGTTGTTTCCACCAGTTCCGATTACAATATCACCATAATGAATTCCAATACCAATCTGAATTTGCGGCATACCGCGCTGAGAAAATTCTTCGCGAAGCTCAATCATCTGTTCCTGCATTTCAATTGCACAGTTTAAGGCTGATTCTGCACTATCAGGGAAAATGGCAATAATTCCGTCTCCAAGATATTTTTCGATTACTCCATTGTACTTTCGGATAAGGGGAGCAACCCTTCGCAGATAAGAATTCAGCAGATCAAAAACCTGGATAGGCACAAGCTTTTCAGATGTCGAAGTAAAGTTTCGGATATCAGCTGAAAGAACGGCGGCCCTGGAAATTTTATATTCACCAAGAGTGATTTCGGTGATGTCCTTTTTACACAAAAGCTCAAGAAATTCCTTTGGTACAAAGCGGTAATAAGCTTTATTTGTTTCCTGAAGGTAATCATTCAACTCAAATACCTTCATGTAGTTTTTATTCTGAATGTAAGCAAGAAGAACTATCTGAAGGAAGGCGAACTGTACAAAGGCCGGCATAAGAAGATGAACACCTTCTATAAAAGAAACATGATGAATCTTAAGAATATCGCAGGTAGCACCAAGGGCAACAATCGCAAGAGAAATAATTGAGATTGTTGAAATAAAATCGCGGCTTTTGAAAAAGCTTAAAATAAAAAGAATTGAATCCAGAACAATGACGGTGTACATGTAAACCTGCATAAACGGAACGGCTCTATTTGCCAGGCGGATTGGAAGTGTAAAATCAAGAATGAAGAAAATAAAGCCTGGAATAGCAATTAAGATTGCAGGAATGCGGTTGAAGATATATTTGTTTAAGGTATCAATATAAAGCGTCATAAAGCATGGAATAAAGAAAACAGAAATATATTCAATGCGGAGCATTATATTAAACGGTGTGTCCGGGAATAAGGTTTTCAAAATCGGGAAATCTGAGGTTGCGAATCTTGAAAATACGGAGAGAATCAATAAAGCAAGATACAGCGAAGACTTATCTTTTTTGAGTAAAAAGTTTATAAGACAGTAAACGGAAATCATGATGAGAATTCCGCTGAAGACTGCGTATGTAGTTAAGGTGCGGAAATAGTAATTGCGGTAGGTTGCTTCTTCGAAAAGTGAAACAGCACCTCTAAGTCCACCCTTGCGGTAAAAATTATTGGAAACCTGAATTGTAAGAATTACCGAGCCGGTTTCATTTGTTGTAAATACGGCGGTATCAAAATACTGCTGAGGCTTTGAATGCTCCCATTCTTCTGCAGGAACACCCGACTGAAAGATCAGAATTTTGTCTGCAAAAATTGAAAAGGAGGTATAGGCAAGCTTGTAAACCGGAAAGGCATAGCTTGTATTTGGCTTAAGGTTTGTAATTTTGAGGCGGTAGGTTCCAGAGCCTAGACCAGTTTTTTTAAGCTGATTTATTTCATCTGCGAGATCATATTTGTTCCAGTCTGAAGGAGCTGCTACAACTGAATCAGGCTTAGTAGTTTTGTCATAAGGAGAAATAAATTTTCCCCAGAAAAAATCCCAGTTTGTATGAATTTCAATTTTAGTTCTTTCTAAGATTTCCGGGTTTTCAATCTGATAGGTAGAAAGCTGATTTTCCTGTGCTTCCTTTGTTTTCTGAGCACTTAAAAAACTTAGGCCTAAGCATGAAAATAATAAGGCTGATAATGCGAGCTTTTTAGAAAATCTCATTATTGTACCTCCTGCACTTTTTTTGCTTTTCTGGAAACTTCATAAAGCTGAAGCGGCTTTTCTTTTCCCTTTACATACATTGCTTCGAGCTCGGTAAGGTCTACCTGAATTGTGGCTTCTTCTGAAAGCTTTTTATGAAGCACCTGAGAGATGATGATATTTTTTCCAAGCTTTTCACAAACTGATTCAATACGGGCAGCTGTGTTTACGGTGTCTGAAATAACGGTGTCGTCGAGACGGTTTTCTTCTCCGATTGTTCCGATAATCATTCTTCCGTAATGAATACCAATCCATGAAGTAAGTTTGTGCTTGTCTGCGATTTCTGTTGTATTGATTTTATTTGTACAGTCGTTGATTTCCAGAGCGGCACGTACGGCATCTATTTCGGAATTAGGGAACAGGGCCATAAATCCGCCGCTCAAGAATTTGCTTACAAAGCCGTCGTATTTTTTAATGATTGGAGAAATCAGTCTGAGATATTCGTTGAAGATCTTAAAATGCTGTTCGAGGGAAAGCTCCTGATTTAAGCCCTCGATTGAAAGCTTGGAGAACATAATTGTCATTTCGATGTTTGAATAATCGCCAAGCTTTGTTTTGATAACTGATTCCTTATTTAAAAGGCGGAGGAACTCTTTTGGTACAAAGCGGAGATAAGCTTCGTTGAGTCTCTGCAGATCCTTTGTAGATTTTTCGGTCTCCTTATAAATATCATTTTGAATTTCAGCAAGCATAAAAATCTGAATGATAACGAAGGCAAGCAGGAAGAACGGCAGCAACGAGATAGGCATGAGATTTTTCTGCTTGGAATAAAGAGTGTCTATTCCGGCTCCTAAGGCTACTGTGCAGTAACTCAGGCTGTTGTACAGAGAATATTTTTTATGCTTGATAAGATTTGAAAGGCTGAACAGAACAATATAAATAGCCATAATACCCATTCCAATCTGAAGGTATGGAACAAGTTTGTTAGAGTAATAAGCCGGTACGATAAGAGAAGTAATTCCAAGAATTAAGTCTGCGATAATTATTGTATGACGCAGATGGCGCTCTTTAAACCATTTGAAAATGATTACACGATCTTTTGACGGATAGATTTTAAAGAGCATCTGCAAAATGGAAATTGGTGCAATCCACAAAACCAGATATTCAATTTTAATTTTTGTTTCGCCGGTTAGCTGTGAGAACACAAAGGTAAAAGAACAATAGTCTGCAGTACCGATTCGCAATGCAAAAACGATGGCAAAAATCCCAAGATAAAAATATTCCCAGCGTTTTTTATTGATGAAGAACTGAACAAGATTTAACAGACTGATGAAAAACAAACAGCCGATTACAAAGGAATTGAAGAGCAGAGTGATGTTGTTTGTATGCATAATGCTCTTTGGTTTTCCAAGGTAAACAGAATCCCAGAGGCCGCCTTTTCTGTAGTAGTAATTTGAAACTAAAAAGAGAATTTCAACACATCCGTTCTGATCCGGATAGAATTCACAGTAAACTGGTTTTGCCTGAGAATGGGATGGATTATAGGCATTTGGTTTATCGTGGAAATCAGGGCGGGTCATGGCAAAGGCATCGCCGGTTTGTGCGGTGAGCTCTCTGTTGATGTAAAGTGCACATGAGGTTCCTGGAGATTCCTTGAGGAGTAAGGCATATTTCAAGTTGCTGTTCAGATTTTCACAGACATATCTGTAGCAGCCGTAAGTGCAGGGAGATGTGCCTCCAAAATGCTTAACCTCTGAATTCCAGTAACCTGGAACAGTTGCCATAAAGTCTGACGGTATGCCTGAATCTACAAGCTGAAAAACCTTTTCCGGGGTTTTCTGGAGATAAAGCTCCCATTTACCATCGAGGCGCAGAATATTATTTTCTTCAGCATGTAAAGAAAAAGCAAAAAAGAAAAATAAAATAGTAAATAATCGCAGGTGAACCTTTTTTGTAATCAAAATCTTTCTCCGATATTTAAGCAATCAATATTTAATTATATGTTACTTTATCAATTATCGGTATAAAAAAGATATTATTTAAAAATTGACAATTAAGTGTTTGTTGAGTAGTCTTAAATAAAGAAGAGAGTAAAAGGAGGCAAAAATGGAAGTAAAGTTTTTCTATTGTAAGCATTGTGGAAAAATCGTTGTTGTAGTAAAGGATTCGGGAGTTCCGACAGTTTGCTGTGGCGAAGATATGGTAGAAATGGTTCCTGGAACAACTGATGCAGCTGTTGAAAAACATGTTCCAGTTGTAAATGTTGCTGGAAATAAAGTGACTGTAAGTGTAGGTTCGGTTGCACATCCAATGCTTCCAGAGCATTATATTGAATGGATTGTTCTTGTTACAGATAAAGGAATTCAGAAAAAGCTCCTTAAGCCAGGAGAAGAACCAAAGGCAGAATTTGCTTTGCTTGATGGTGAAAAGGTAAGCGGAGCTTATGAGTTCTGTAATCTTCATAAGCTGTGGAAGTGCTAACGCACAGTAAATGAAACAGTGACTTCTTCGTTGCCGCAGAGCATGCGGCAGGAATGTTCGCCATAATCTACCGGAAGTGTAAAAACAAAGGGCCGGCTGATTGTGGCGAATTTTTTTTCGTCGTAATAAATTTGTAGTGTCTGTTCGTTGCCGCCGCTGAGTTCAAACGGAATGGCCTGCTTTTCCTGATTCAAAATACTGTAGAAAAACAATGAATTATCGTTAGGTGTGAGAACTGTAAGAGGCGAAGCAGAATGTTCAATAAACGCTTTGCCAGATTGAGATCGCAGCCATTTCTGATATTCAGGCGGATATACAGTCTGAACATGACCATTAATCTCCTGATGCCAGTTACAAGCTGGTAGGGTTGTTTCATCCTTTACATATTCCGAAACCGTAGCATGACAATGCGGGCCGGCCTTAAGGCCGGAAAGAGAACAGATACGTTCTTTGTGATAGTGCTCTGGAGCTGGGAAGGGATGGTCTGGTTCTTCCAGCTGATCTAAAACCTTGCGGGCAACCCAGGCAGGAAGCGAAGCACCGGTTTTTCCGATAACTGTATTTCCGGAAAAGTTTCCCATCCATACGCCGATTGTATATTTTTCTGTAGCACCAAGTGCTATGATATTCTGATATTGATTTGAAGTTCCGGTTTTAAAAATAGAAGGGTAGCGTGTCTGGAAGGTTTGTGTGTAGCCGAAGCCAAGAGCACGCGCTCCCTTATCTGAAAGAATTGAAGTAATTATTCTGGCTGTATCTAAGCTGAATACCTGACGAACGTTAGTTAGTTTTTTATCATGCTTATTTTCTGATAAAACCTTTACAGGTAAATAAAAACCATCGCGTACAAAAATACTGAAGGCAGGAACAAGTTCGTAAAGAGAAACTTCCCCGGCACCAAGGGCTAAACCAAGATCTGCCTTAAGTCCGGTATTGTTCTGGTGAAGCGATTCAAAGCCAAGCTCATAAAGCTTTTCGAGATAAGCGGGTACACCAGCTTTATTTAGCGTAGCTACCGCGGGAATGTTCAGGCTTGAAGCGAGTGCTATGCGGGTACGAACAGGACCGTTGAACCTGTTGTTAAAATTTTCAGGAATATATAATTTTTGATTTCCAAATTCAGAAGGAATATCAGCTAAAACACTCGAAGGCTGAAGTATATTCTTTTCGATTGCAAGTGCGTACAAGAAGGGCTTCATGGAACTACCGGGCTGATTTTTTACAAGAACCCCATCTATCTGGCCGGAGTTCTCATTGTCAAAAAAATCGCCGTTACCAAGCCAGGAAATTACAGAACCGTCTTCGTTGTTGAGAAGGAGCAGAGAACCGTTTGTAATACGAGAGGCCTTTGCCTGCTCGAGGGCTTCACGTAAATAGTTTTGGGCAAGGCTTGAAATTTCCAGATCAACTGTTGTGTGAAGTTCGTACGGAAGCGCAGTATGAGATTTTTTATATTCAGAAATAATATGATTAACAAAATGTGGCAGTGTAAGAGGATATGAAAAATAAACTGGTTCTGAAGGAACAATATGATTAGGATTCCTTGGAATTTTTGAGAGAGGAAGAATCTGTTTGTCTGTGAGCTGATTTAATTCGCAGCTGAAATAAGTACGGGCTGCAGAAGTTATTCCATAGGAATTTTTTCCAAAATAAATGGAATTGAGATAAAGCTCCAGTATTTCTTTTTTACTTAACTTGGCTTCAATTCTGTAAGCATTAAAAATGTCTTTGAGCTTACGGCTGAAGGTTGGGCTGCTGTTCTTGTTTGCGAGCTTTGCAAGCTGCATGGTAATTGTAGAACCACCACTTACAATTTTTCCAGCTTTTTTATTCTGGGCAGCGGCACGCAAAAGAGAAAGCCAGTCTACACCATGATGAAGGTAAAAGCGTTTGTCTTCCTGCTGGATAAAGCCCTTCTGAACTGATTCTGGAATTTTGCTGATTGGAGTAAACTCGCGTCTTCCTCCGCCCGAAATCGCCGTCACCTGAATCAGCTCGCCGCGGCGGTCGTACACCCTGCAGCTATACTCCTGCGCACAAAGCGCCGCCAGCTCGGGAAACGGAACGAGGCGCAGCACCACCGGCGGAACAAAGAGAACGCAGAAAATTATTGAAAGGCCGATGAGCGTCGGCTTTGGCCGCACCCCCCGCCGCAAATTAAACCGCACAGCTCTACTCTATTATAAACAGATAGCCGTCGCTGCGGCCAAACACTTCCGGCTCATACATACATTCGCCCTGTACCGGCGGAGTAGGATAAATGCCGCGGCGTGCAGCCCTGAACGTAAAGTCCACGGTATAACGGCCGGTGTGCATTTCATCCCAGAAGAACTGAACCTCATTGTCGGTAACATTCTTGTGGCTCATGCCGTAGTAAGAATCGTACGAATTGTAAGAGTCGAGAATTTCTGCGCCCGAAGGAATAGGAGCACGAACTGCAACATATTCGCGGGTTCTGCTTGTCTGAACAGTGAGTTTGGCCTTATACATTTTTCCGCTGTGTAAGGTCACATCACAGGTGTCCTTTGCAATATTGATAAGTTCACCGGTTTCGAAATCAGTTATTTCATAAGTAATGTTCAAACCTTCATCGCGTGCGGCCTGTGCTTCATCTGGAAGCGCATACTTGAGCTCAACAGTATAGAACAGATATCCGTTTCCATCCTTTTCAAAATCGAGAGGAATTGATTTATCGCGGGCGAGTGTAGAAACAAACTCATCCTCGAACGGAAGGCTTAAGGTCTTTGGCTTTGCACCAGCTCCCTTGAAGCTTTCTTTCATAAGCTGTCTGCCGTTAAGCGAAGCTGTTGCAGTGTAATCTGTTTCATCGAGGTTTCGGGTTTTGATATAAGTAGAAATTGCTTCGAGAACAGAAGAGGTTGTAATAGTATTCTGCCAGTAACCGCGTGACTGTTTTTTCAAAAGGGTATAAATCAGCTTATCAACCATTTTGTCATCTGCATTTACTGAGCTGAAGGCAGAAAGAATTGCCGCATACTGAACTGTTTCATTTCGATACCAGAACCAGTAACCGCTCTTTGCCTTTTTGGAAATTGTTACGCCACGTAAATCAGGCTGAAGATATGGACGGATTTTTTCGTTGATTGCTTTTGCCTTTTCGAGATCTGCAGCCTTGCCTGTGTTAGAGTATGCTAACGAAAGATATGCTGCGGCATCCAGAGTAATTGAGTCTACCTTTGAGTAAAGCTGATTACGGATTGAATCCAGAGAACTATCCTTGAGCAGACTGAACACATAGCAGGCAAAGGCCTGGTCGTGATCCTTTACTGTAGAGGCTACATATTTTTTAAGGGCTGCAACATCCAGAGGAATATCTTCTGGTGTATAACCTTTCTGCATTGCAAGAGCGTAAACATAAAGAATGCGCATGCTTACAAAATCAGAAGAGTAGTTTGAATCAGGCCAGTAACCAAAGCCGCCGTCTTCATGCTGATAGTCCTTCCACTTTTTAGTCCAGCTTGTTACACAGTCGTGAACATTCTGGATTTTTGAATCCATGCCAAAGACATCAATGTAGTCTCCAAAACTAACTAACGGTAGTATGCGTGAAGACTGCTGTTCAAGACAGCCGTAAGGATAATCAAAGAGAAAATTTACAGAGCTGCCAAGAACTCCAAGACGGGTTGCGTCTAAAGTAAACTTAATATCTCCGCGGCCTTCTTTTGCAAAGCCCGGAATAATTAAAGCTTCTTTTTCGCTTCCGTGTCCTTCGTCGGAAATTGTTCCGGTCATGCTTACAGTTTCGTAAACAAAGGTCTTTTCTATGCGGATTGGTGAAATCAGCTTTTCATTTACTGCATTAGACTTAATTGTATAAACAAGGTTTACCGTTCCTTCCTGAGAGGCACCAACATCAAAATAAACTACCGAAGACTGGCCAGAGCCTACCATCACTGTATGGCTGCTTTCGCCGTCTACAAAGCCCTTACCAGGAATTGTCTTACGGCCTTCGAGCTTGTCCTGTTCGGTGTCTTTATCTGGAGAAAGAACCTCGAGGCTTACAGTTACCTTTTCGCTGTCTTTTCCAAGGTTGGTAATGAGGACTCCGCATTCTGCAGTATCGCGTTCGCGGAGACGGCGAGGTTGTACCTGCTGAATGTTGATAGGATTCTGAACCTTGAACTCATCCTCCTGAATTGCAAAGACATCTTCTTTTACGCCGATTACAGAGATGCGGTAGCTTGTGAGACTGTCCGGTAATTTAAATGTTACGGATGCTTCTCCGTTCTGGTCTGTAACGATGTACGGTTCAAAGAAGGCTGTAGCACGGAAATCCTGTCGCACAACGCCGCCTTCTGCCAGAGCCGCCGATTCCAATGCCATGTCTTTAAAAGCATCTCCACCGCGAAGATTTTTTACGCTGTAGGTTACCGGGTCCATCAATAAAGAACGTGAATCTCCGCCATTAACTCTGAGCGGGAAGTTTTCTCTGTTGTAGAAGAAATCGATTGGATTAGGAAGATGATAATTTATGAGGTCCAGAACTCCACGGTCGGCAGCCAGTGCGGTAAGCTCTGCTCCTGCGAAAGGCTTTCCTCCGCGTGTTGCCTTGAATTTAATTGTTGCAGTTTCACCAGGCTTATAGCTTGGCTTATCGCATTCAATTGCAACAGAGAAGGAACGAACATAAGGATTAATCATGAGTGGAGTAACGCCGTAATAACCCTTTGGCTTGTCGAGATCTGGTTCGCCGTATTGGTGAGTCGGGGCGCCGTGACGTTCTGAGTAAGAAGAAACAGAAACGTAAACGACCGGCACATAGTTTCCGGCAACCGGAATGTCGAGCACTTCGGCGCCGTTTTCAAAATGACGGAACTCTTCTGTAAAGATTCCTTCACGTTCTACGGTAATAAGATAATCGCCTGCAGGGAGAGGGCTTTCGAGAAGCACGTGAGCGGTTTCTCCAGGATTATACTGAGACTTGTCTGGAGTGAGTTTGAGCGAATTTGAATTGTACTGGTCGAACCAGCTTGAGCCGCTTCCTGTTACGTAGAACTCGCTCTTGCAGACAACCTTTCCACCGCGACTGTCTTTTCCTGTGAGCGTAAGAGTATACCAGCCAGAGGTTTCCGGCTTAAGAGTTACACTTCCGCTTGTCTGGGCTTTAAGAATTCCGTTTGCATCTTCTACGTCTGAACGCTCGTAGCGTGTGTAAATTGTATCGTCTACACTCTGCTCGTGAACCATTGTCCACACTTCGTGAGTGAGCTTATATTCGAGCTCAGAAACTTTTTTGGAAACTTCCTTGTCCTGCATAAGAGTTCCGTCTGTGTTTACAAGCAGATACGGAATCTCGAGCTTTTCTCCGGCCTTTGCAAAGCCACGGAGATTTTTTGCCTTTGCGAGTCCGACGTAGAATAAGGCCGGATTTATCCAGATATTATTCTGAGCGGAAATATACTGATTAGAAATATCAGTTACATTAGCTTCGATGTGATAAAGGTACGGAGCACCATCTGTGATTTTTTCTGATTCACAGGAAAGCGAAGCAGTACCGTTTACCCCAAGCTTTCCGGAATCGTTTGAATAATAATATCTCGAAGGATAAACTCCCGAATCAAAGCTGTAGCCTTTGGCAGCCGGCTCTGAGGTTTTAAAACTTGTTGCTTCCTTGTACCAGGTAACGTCATAAGCAGCACCGCTGAGCGAACCGCCCGCGAGATATTCAGCGGAGAGACTTGCAGAAAGCTTGTCGCCGCTGTAATAGGTAATCTGAGGAACAGTAATGTTAGACTCAAATTTAACGCGTTCAAAATCAGCTATTGTAAAATTAAGGACAGCAGTTTCATTTGGATTTTCACCGCGCGAATAAACGATGCTGTAATTACCGCGTTCAATTTCATCTGGAATTTTGAACGAACCGTAGAAGCCGCCCGAATCAGAAAGCTGACCTACAATAGGCTCGATGATTTCTTTTGAATTCCACCAGGCACCCTTTACGCTGATTGAGTACCAGCCGCTGTGAGTTGTAAAGGCGCCGAGCAGCTGGTCGCGGTCTATTCCGCGGAAGGTTACGGTTTCGCCCGGCCTGTAGATTCCGCGGTCTGTAAACATAAAGGTGCGCTGCTGAGGCTTACGTGCATTTTTCATGGAAGCAGTGCTTACACCTTCGCGCCAGGAATTGTGAGAGCTTGGAGCAAAGGCAGCCTTGTCTTTTCCGTTTACAACATAAACAAATGGATTCTGATTTTCCTTCTGGATTTTTTCCATCTGTTCGCTTGTGTAATCAATTACGGCAATTCCGTTTTTGTCGGTGTGGCCTTTGGCTAAAAGCTTGTCATAAGTTTTTTCATTTCCGTAAATAAAAATTTCCTGAAGCATATTGTTCTGGTCGTAGAGTTTTTCGTTTAAATCATGAACTATATACACCTCTGCGTTTTCAACAGGCTTTCCACTAGAAAGGCTGCGTACCATAATGACAGCTTTATTGAAAGCCATACGAGCTGTGATTCCAAGATCGGTTACCTGAACTACGCCCTTCATTTTTGATTCGGTTTCTTTGTAGGCTTCATCCCAGTAATTGTAGCTCATATATTTTGCAGAGCTTTCGTAGCGGACAAAGCCGTAGCCGTCGTCGAGGAAAGGCTCTAAGTCCATTTCCTGGAACTGGCGGATATTTTTTTCACCTAAGTCGAGGTCGTAATAAACTGTCGGATTTTTGTTGTAATCATAAAGACCATCTCCGGCAGGCCGGTCTGTTTTCTGAAGACCATAATTTCCCGAAAGAAGATTCTGGTGTTCAAAAATCATTTTGTGAGGGAAGCTGGCTTCGAGCATTGTTGTGTAATAATTCTGATATTTTACGTAAGCCTGCTCCTGAGGAGTTTTAAAACTGTAGCTTGCTTTCTCGACAGTAAGAGTCTGGCCGAATTTATCCTTGAGATTTTTTCCAAAGCTGATTGTATGAGTCTGATTAAAGTCGAACGGAAGATTGCAGATTTTTACAGAACGGCCGTTGAAGAGAATATTGTCTTCTGTAATAGTCTGTCCGTTATCGTAAGTAATATTTTCAACTAACGACTGTTTGTCTGGAGTCTGGGTAAAATAAATATTTAAAGGCCAGGCAGCTTTTGCAGTTGAGTACTCTGTCATTGAGCCAACCTCTTCTACACGGAACGGAAGAAGTGTGTCGTAGCCTTCGGAGTTTCCTTCACTATTTCTTATTTCAACTCTTGCATTGTGTGGAACAGAACTTTTAATTTCCACGAGCCAGGTATTAGTGCGCCCTGCAGCTTCATCAAAATCAGGCTGATTATACCACATGTTAAAAATGTTCTCGTAAACCGGCTGAACATCATAAACTGCTTCGAGGCCTGCAACATAAACCTTAAGGTTCTGCTGAATTGCAAGGAGAGTGGTTGTGTAATTTGTGCGCATTACAAAGCGGTTTTCATACGGAGGAACTGCACCGGTACTCCAGTTGTAGGCACATGCGCTTTCTTTAATGTAGCCGCCCCACAGATTGTTTATTACGATTGGTTCAGCGGTGGTATGGAAAACTGTTTCTCCGGTAAGCTTTTTTCCACCGGCTGATTTTAAATCGGAATTAATTTTGATTGTATATTGAACTGCCGGGTCTGCAGGAACATCAGCTTCAAAGCTAAGATGCTTTGTTCCGTACCAGCGGAAAACTCCGGGAAGTGGAGGTTCAATTGTCATTATGTTTGAGGTTGTCTGTGGCTTATCGAGAGCCTGAA
>JAEEGJ010020177.1_pt1 | contig 14550 bp, 13 predicted proteins | sample 8958761 | NCBI WGS metagenome assembly JAEEGJ01 (sample SAMN16246546, study PRJNA631951) | gut metagenome | biome: gut microbiome; feature: rumen; material: RS-attached | host: Bos | place: Iran: Karaj | collected 2018-10 | reverse complement strand
CGCTCTTGTTGTGTCCTATCGGGATTTCCGTTGCCGAGCAGATCGGCGCTGACCCCCGTGCGGTTCTGGTAGTAATCGTCGTCGCTGCATCTTGCGCATTCGCAACACCGTTGGGGACGCCGCCGAACCGATTGGTGATGGGGCCGGGCGGCTATCGTTTCCGGGACTATGTCGTGGCCGGTATTCCGTTGATTGTCGTCTGCTTCCTCGTTTCCTTGCTCGTCATTCCGAGGGTTTGGCCGCTCTTTCCTTGATGCTTTCAATCTATGCCGCAGAGGGATTTTCCTCTGCGGCTCTTTTCGTATATGCTGAAATGGATTTAATCTAAATAAATATGGTTGCTTTAATGGAATATTCATATGGGTTAAAAAATATTGATTCTATTTGACTATGTAAAAAATCTGAAAGAAAATCGTTGACATAAATGCAGAAATGGTATAAATTGGATGACGGGAGTGGGATAATTATGCCAAAGCGGATTTCCTGCCCCCGCAGCATTGAAGGAAGGCTGGCAGAAGCTTTCTTTTCGGGAAGCGTCGTCCTGTGAGGCGCGCGCCCGGGAGGAGGGGCTGCCGACCGGGGAATGCGGCACGCATATAGAAGGCAACGGGCACGCATGTGTCTGTGTCTCGGTGCGGGGCGCAAGGCAAGGCAAGCGCCATGTGTTTGCGCTTCGCCATTGGAGCTTGGAAGCTCCCCAGTGCCAATACGAGCAGCTTCCCGGTGGTCTTTGTGTTTTCCGTCAGCATACTGTGGAAGGCGCGGAGGCCAGGCCTGTGCGGAACTTGAAGGAGAGGTGGGGCGTCGGCACAGAAGGATGTAGGGAATATTTCATCGGTGTTTTTGGGAAGGCGGCAAAGCCGTTCTTCTACAAAAGGAATTTTGAGGTGATTATCAAATGCATCAACCGGCAACTACGAATCCGCTGATTATCATGTGCATCAACATGACGATCGTTTTCGCCGTGCTGATCGGTCTTTCGTTCATGATCAAGTTCATTCACATGATCGATCCGACGAAGCCGAAGGAAAAACCGGCGGAGGCCCCGAAAGCGGCTCCGGCAGCGGCTCCTGCGGCAGCGGCTCCTGCGGCACCTGCTGTTGACCAGAATGTGAACATCGCGGTCATTGCGGCGGCTGTCGCGGCTTATGGCGGTGAAGCGAAGATCGTTGCTATCCGTCCGATTGAAAGTGCGGGCTGGAAGAGCGTCGGTCGCGCGAACGGCGTCCAGAACACGGTCTTTTGACCGAGGAACTGCAAAGCTTTTCAAGGCGATCCCAATTCCATGATCGCTGAGAAAAACGAATAAGGAGGAATTATTGGAATGGGCGAATTTGCAACTGCATTTAGCGTCTCGCTCCAGTCGGTATGGAACGACTCCGGCTTCTCGTCGATCACGATGGGCAACATCATCATGATCCTCGTCGGCTGCCTGCTTCTGTACATGGCGTTTGCAAAGGAGTACGAGCCGCTGCTTCTCTCGCCGATCGCTTTCGGCTGCATCCTCGCGAACTTCCCGAAGACGGGGTTCAACGATGAGATGAACGTTATGATGGCTATCGGCTTCGGTATCAAGTATGAAATCTTCCCGCCGATCATCTTCATGGGCGTCGGCGCGATGACGGACTTCGGCCCGATGATCGCTGACCCCGATACGATGCTTCTGGGCGCTGCCGCTCAGTTCGGCGTGTTCATCGCTCTCGCGGGCGCGATGCTCCTCGGCTTCAATGTCCAGGAAGCGGCCTGCATCGGTATCATCGGCGGCGCGGACGGCCCGACGTCGATTTATCTGACGGTCAAGATGGCCCCGCACCTCTTGGGCGCTATCGCGGTGGCGGCGTACAGCTACATGTCGCTGGTTCCGCTGATTCAGCCGCCTGTCATGATGCTCATGACGACGAAAGCGGACCGCGCGATCAAGATGCCTCAGCTCCGTCCTGTGACGAAGTTCGAGCGTATCGTGTTCCCGGTCGTTTCGACCATCGTTATCTCCCTGCTTCTCCCGCCGGTTGCTTCGCTGATCGGTATGCTGATGCTGGGCAACCTGTTCCGTGAGTCGGGCGTGACGGATCGTCTGTCCGATACGGCGCAGAACGCTCTGATCAACATCGTCACGATCTTCCTGGCCACCGGTACCGGTCTTACGATGGATGCTGACAGCTTCCTGAACTACAAGACCATCCTGATCATCTGCCTCGGCCTCGTTGCCTTCATCGGCGGCACGGCTGCGGGTATCGTCTTCGGCCAGATCATGAAGGTCGCGACGGGCGGCCGCATCAATCCGCTGATCGGCTCGGCGGGCGTCTCGGCGGTGCCGATGGCGGCTCGCGTTTCGCAGATGGTCGTGCAGAAGTCCTGCCCGGGCAACTTCCTGCTGATGAACGCTATGGGCCCGAACGTGGCCGGCGTTATCGGTACGGCTGTTGCGGCTGGTACGGCTCTTGCCATGCTGCAGGGCTAAGATTTAGTTTTTAAGCAAGAAAGGGGAGGTTTCTCGCTGAGGCGACCGCCTCGCGAGAAACGATTCCCAAGTCCTCATAATTTAAAGGAGGGTAATTTATGTCACCAGCAGTACAATGCTTGATTGTTGTTGCAGTCATAGCGTTCTTCTTCGTGACGGAGCTCCTGCCGCTGGCAGTCACCTCGATGGCTGGCTGTATCGCGGTTGGTCTCTTGGGCCTGATTCCTATCAAGACGGTATTCTCCGGTCTCTCTAATTCCACGGTTGTCCTGTTTGCCGGTATGTTCGTCGTCGGTGCGGCGATGTTCCATACGGGCGTTGCTCAGAAGATTGGTGAGCAGATTGTCAAAGTTACCGGCACCGCTGAGAACAGCGTTATGGCCGGCGGTATGGGCGCCGGCGCGGTCATGTCCGCGTTCCTGTCCAACACCTCGACGGCTGCTTCCCTGCTTCCGGTTATCCAGGGTATCTGCTCCGCCGCGAAGATTTCTCCGCAGCGTCAGCTGATGCCGATGGCCTTCGGCTGCGGCATGGGCGGTATCATCACTCTCGTTGGTACGCCTCCGAATATCCTTGCTTCCGGTGCTCTTGAGAACGTCGGCATGACGGGCTTCGGTTTCTTCGAGTTTGCCTGGATCGGTATTCCTATCACGGTTGCCGGTATCCTCTACATGATCCTCATCGGTAAGCGTTTCCTGCCGGCCGGTGCTGAGATTGGCGAGCTGGACGAGGAGTCCAAGAAGGAAGCCGCTGCTTCTTCGCATGACAGCACGAAGCAGGTCATTGTTCTCGTCACCTTTGCTATCGCCGTTGTCATGATGGCGAAGTTCACGAAAGTTATCCCGATGCAGGTCACGGCTATCATGGCCGCTTTGATCCTCGTCATCACGAAGTGCCTCACCGAGAAACAGGCTTATGCCGGTATCGACTGGGTCACGATCTTCCTGTTCGCAGGCATGATGCCTGTGTCGACGGCGATGGACAAGACGGGCGCCGGCAAACTGATTGCTGACGCTGCGGTTGGTCTGATGGGCGGCTCCCCGAGCCCGCTGGTCGTCACGGCCATCCTGTTCATCCTGTCCTGCGGTCTTACGCAGTTCATGTCCAACACGGCTTCTGCCGCTCTGCTCTGCCCGATCGGTATTTCCATCGCGAAGAACATCGGCGCTGACCCGCACGCCGTTTTGATGGCTATCGCCGTCGCCGCGTCCTGCGCGTTCGCTACGCCGGTTGGCACGCCGCCGAACACGTTGGTGCTTGGTCCTGGCGGATACAAGTTCTTTGACTATGTCAAGGCTGGTGTCCCCTTGGTCCTTGTTTCCTTCATTGTGTCCCTGATCGTTATTCCTATCGTTTGGCCGTTCTTCCCCTGATGGGGCGAAAGGTTAGCCATATAAAGGCCCCGCGATGCGGGGCCTTTTTTCTTGACGATATTTTGAATTGTAGTATAATGAACAAACAGGAGAGCCGAGGTTCAAAGACTCGGCTCTCCTTGCTTTTTTGGAAATGTCCAAGCTCTACAAACCCTCAGGAAGGAAGCGTCATCATCCATGGAAATCCTCTCGCTTGTACTGTTGTTTCTCGCTATTATTCTCGGTTTCTTGCGGCACATGAATACGGGGCTTTTGTCTATCGCGTTCGCGTTGGTGCTGGCCCGTGTGGCCGGGATTCCGGACAAGGCCGTGATTGCGGGTTTCAACTATTCCCTGTTCCTGATTTTGCTGGGCGTTACGTATTTGTTCAGCATCGCGCAGCTGAACGGCTCGTTGGCGCTTTTGGCGGAGAAGGTCGTTGCGATGACCGGGCGGCATACGCCCTTGGTTCCCATCGTCATTTACATCTTTTCCACGGTGCTTTCGGCACTCGGACCAGGCACCGTGCCGACAATCGCCATCATGATGGTGTTTTCGATGACGCTGGCCGCAGAGATGAAAATCCCGCCGGTCATGCTTGCGGCTCTCGTGGTGCTGGGGGCGTCGGGCGGCGGCGTGTCGCCTTTGGCTGCGACAGGCATCATCGCCAAAAACCTTTGCGGGCAGATTGGACTTTCCGGCGTCGAAATGCCGTTCTTGATGAACGGCGTGCTGTCCATGACCATTTATGCGGCTGTGGTTTATATCGCGCTGGGCGGCTGGCGGCTCCATTCCGACCATGTCATTCATCTGTTTGAGCTTCCCGCGTTTTCCGCGAAGCAAAAAACGACGCTGGCGGGCATCGCGGTCATGGTTGTGCTTGTGATGTTCTTTCATTTCAACGTGGGGTTGACGAGCTTTGCGGTCGCCGCCGTGCTTTCGCTTCTCAAAGTCGCGGACGAAGGAGAGGCGCTGAAAAACGTCCCGTGGGGTACGCTGATTCTGATTGGCGGCGTCAGCGTGCTGATGAATTTGATTATCAAGCTTGGCGGCATCGAGCTTCTGTCCGATACGTTGGCGTCGGTCATGACGCCCTCGACGGCAACGGCAATCACGGGCATTACCGCAGGGTGCATGTCTTGGTGCAGCTCCACTTCCGGCGTCGTGATGCCGACGCTGATTCCGGCGATTCCCGATCTTTTCGAAGATCTTGGCGGCGGGTTCGATCCAATCGAGATGGCGACTTCCCTTTCGATGATTTCCCATTGTGCCGGCATCAGCCCGCTCTCGACGGGCGGCGGCCTTGCGCTTGCTGCGTATTCCTCGGCGGCGAAAGCCTCCGTCCCTGAACAGCACCGCCTGTTTGTTCGGCTTTTCGCGGTTTCCGCCTGCGGCGTCGTTTTCCTTTCGTTCCTCTCGTGGCTGGGACTGTTCCACTGGTTGCTGTAATGAATAGGAGATAAAACGGGGCTGTCGCATGAAGATCTTTCCTTCCTGCGACAGCCCCGTTTTCAGTCGTCCTTTGAGGTTGTCAAGAAACGCTTGCAGTTCATGGAAATGTTTGGACTTTTCGCCGGTTTCGACGCATTTTTTCAGGTCGTCGACGTCCATATTGGATGCGATGAAATGCAGCAAATCCCGTATATACGCCTGATGCCGGTCATAGAGCGAGTTTCGATAGTTCATATATACCGAGATATTCAGCGCCAAACAGAGCGAGAGGATGAACAGCAAGCAGCCCGGCATGATGCTGTATTTGAGCGGTCTTCGTATCTCATTCATGGAGATCGCCTCCTGTGGCATTCGTCCCAGCGACTGGAAATCTGTTTATGAAAATTTTTCTTGATTCACGTCGTTTTGTAAAGGAAAGGTGAATGTGTAAGGCGAAAAGTTGTGCAAATTTTTGCGGTAGGAAAGTAGGAAAGTAAGAAAATAGGAAAATCCTACTTTCCTACCACAGAAATTTGCCTGTCGTTTCCGTTTCGATGATTTGGTGGTTTTAATGGTATCGCCGAATGTGAGCGAAGCGAGCTTCAATCACGATCATTAAAAAAGCCTTCGCGGTCTTTTGCTTGACGATTTCGCAAAGCGTGGTATATTGTGATATATCAATCATGACTATTTTAAAAGAAGGGTATGTTCGTAATGATTTTCGCGGGAATGCTGGCGATGGGCTTTTTGCTCGGTTTTTGCGGCGCGGGGGGCTCCGGTATGACAATCGCGCTGCTCGTGGCAGGGTACGGCGTACCGATGCACAAGGCGCTGGCGGTGGCCATCACGGCGATGATTTTCACGATGATTTCCGGCACCGTCAGTCATCTTCGCGAGGGCGAGGTCGAGGTGAAGATGGGCCTTGTCATTGGCGGCGCGGGCATGGTCGGCGCGTTCATCGGCGCGCATGTCGCGCATAGCCTTCCGACGAATGACCTTAGCTTTTTTACCGCCATGATGATGTTCCTGTCGGCAATCATCATGTATATCCGACTGTATCACAAAGAGTGGCTGGACCGCCATATCCATATCCGCAGGACCCAGCCGCAGGGGCGTGAACTGCTCATGCTCGGATCGGTGACGGGCGTCGTGACGGGCTTTCTTTCCGGAGCCTTCGGCATCGGCGCCACGGCGTTTATCCAGCTTGCGTTGATGATGTTTTTCGGCGTTTCGCTCTTGAAAACTGTCGGGACTTGTATGCTGGTGATTTTGCCGATTTCGCTTGCGGGCAGCGCCGGATATATTATGAACGGCCATCTGGATATGGCGGTTTTCATCCAGACTTTTCTCGGCCTTGTCATCGGCTCCTTTGTCGGTGCGAAGTTTACAAGCCTTGCGCCGCGACCCATTTTGCAGGCTGTGGTCACGGCGACGCCGTTCGTCGGCGGGCTGGTGATTTTCCTGTCGAGATAAAACAGTTGTAATTTCAAGCTCGGATGAGTATAATGAAAGTCGGCAGACGGAGGTGGATTGGATTTGACGGATACGGAGATTGTGCGCCGGCTTTTTTGCGCGCTGGTCAGCGCGTTTTGCCTCGCGCATATCGCGCTTCGCCTGATAGGGGAAAAGCGTCGGCAGAAATGGTTCAAGAAGCGCACGAGGTCTTGGTTTTTCAATCGGCGCGGATTCTTGGGGGAACATTTCCATTTCGGGCGGCCCGCCACGAAGGAAGGCGTGATGGTCTTGGGGGCGCTGCTTGCCGCCATTGCGCTGACGACGTATATAATTTTCATTGTATGATGCATGAAACAACGAAGAGTCCTGTTTCCATTGGAATAGGACTTTTTTCTTTTTCTCGTATTGTATGCGGGACGAATTTGTGGTATAATGGCGGTGGTGGAAAAGGAGTGTTAGTTTCTATTTAGTCAAGGAGGAATGCAAAATGGCAGTCAACAATGTAACCACCAACGCGCAAATGGCTTATTCGTCCGTTGCGTCAACGATCCAGAAGAAAGTCCAGGATTCGGTGAAGAAGGATGACAAGGCCGTCGAAAAAGCCGACAAGGGCATGGGCGAGGCTTACGCGGTCAATATTTCCGCGGCGGGTCAGCAGGCGGCGCAGAAAGCCGAGGGCGCGAAGGAAGCGAAAGCGGAAGGCGTGGACGCGAAGGGCGCGGAAAAGGCGAAAGGGCTTACGGCGGATCAGATTCGCCAGCTTCAGGAGCAGACCGACCAAAGCTATTCGATCATGATTCAAGCCATGACCGAGCAGAACATGAAGGTGCAGAATCTGTTCAACGAGGGCATTTATTCGCTGAACTTCGACGGCACCAAGGTCGGCATCGAGAACTTCATGCTGCCGCCGGTAGGCACGACGCCGGAAGAGGCGCAGGCCGCGATTTCCGAGGGCGGCGCGTACTCCGTGGAGGCAGTTTCCGACCGCATCTTTGGGCTGGCGGAAGCACTGTCGGGTGGCGATTCGGGCAAGCTTTCCGAGATGCGCGCGGCTGTGGAAGAGGGATTCCGTCAGGCTGGCATGGTCTTCAAGGACATCACCGGCAAGGACGAGATGCCGCAGATCACCCACGACACCTACAATGAGATTATGAGCCGTTTCGACAAGAAAGCGGCGGAAATGGGCGGCATCGCCTGATTGCGTATCGAGTTAAAAATTTAGCCGCGACCTTGCTTCTGTGCAGGGCCGCGGCTTTTTGTATGCGGTTATTCCGTTCCTTCGATCAGTTTTTTCCGGGTGCGGAGGAAGAACGTGAGGGAAAACAGTACGCAGGCGGCGACATAGAAGACGTAGCGCATGCCGAGGAAGGTCGCGACGGTGCCGCCTAAGATGGGACCGAGAATCGAGCCGATCTGCTGGGCGGCAAACATCAGACCGAAGATGCTGCCCTTGACGCTGGGGTCGGTGTTTTTGGCGAGAAGCGCGTTGATGGAAGGGTGGACGCCGCAGAAGAACAGGCCGCAGGTGAACTGCAAGGCGGCATAGGCGTAAAGGTCGGATACCGAGCCTTGAATGCAGAGGCCGAGGCCCGCAAGCGGTATGGTGGTGAGAGCGGCGCGGAGGTACCCTTTGTGCTGGCCGAACCAGCCCCAGAGCGGCGCGGCGATGACGCCGGCGAAGCCGCCGAGGGAGAAAATCAGGCCGGAGACGAAGATGAGGTTCGGCAGGTCTCCCGCGAGGGACGAGATATACGTCGTCACGATCGGCTGAAGAATCAGGATGGTCATCTGCACGAGAGCGGAAGCGGAAAGCAGCAGCCGCAAAACGGGGATTTTAAGCAGGGAAAAGGAGCCGAAAGCGGAGCTGTTTTCTTCGTTCGTCTTTTTCGACGGATTGGGCGGCTCCTTGATGACGAAGATGAACACGATGCAGTTCAGCATCAGCGCGGCGGAGGCCACGAAAAACGAGGCGCGCATGCCGAAGGCTTCGGCGAGCACGCCGCCGAGGAGAGGCCCGATGACGCCGCCGGCAGTCATTGCGCTCTGCATGACGCCGAGGCAGATGCCGAGCTTGTCCGGCGGCGCGTACATCGTCATGATGGCGAGGTCCATCGGCCAAAGTCCCGCCGCGAAACCCTGAAAGACGCGCATGCCGACCAGTTCCATCGGGGACGTCACGATGCCGCCGAGGAAATAGCTGACGGAGAGCAAGAGACTCGCGCGGATTGCCATCAGCCGTTTTCCGCGCGTATCGGCGAGGCGACCCCAGATCGGCGCCATGATCGCGCTGACGACGAAGGTGGCGGAAAAGACGGCGCCCGCCCAAAGGTTGACGTGTTCTACTGAAACGCCGAGTTCGTGGGTCAAATACATCGGCAGGAAGGGGATCAGCATCGTATAGCTCGACGCCATGAAGATGACGTTTCCCGTCAGGACGGCGAGCACAACTTTCCAATTCACGACGGTTTTTCCTTCTTTCAATAATATACTCCATTATAGAACATCTTCCGTCAAATGGAAAGGCGCGAATGATTGCCGCAGCGGGGGAAAAAGATTATAATACGATTAAAAAACAGAGGGGCGAAATAATTTTGGAGCTTTCTGCGGCGCACATCGGTTTTATGCTGGCGACGGTGGCGCTTGTTTTGGGCGGCGGTATTTACGCGGCGCGCTCGGTGAAGTCGGCGGAGGGATACAGTCTTGGCGGACGTGCGGCTGGAGCGCCGATGGTGGCGGGCACGATTGCGGGAACGGTCATCGGCGGCAGCGCCACGGTGGGGACTGCGCAGATGGCTTTTTCCGTCGGGCTTTCGGCGTGGTGGTTCACGCTGGGTTCCGGCATCGCGTTTATCGTCATGGGCCTTTTTTACGCGAAGCGGCTTCGAGCGTCAGGTCTGACGACGATTCCCGAGCTGCTCGTGGAGAATTACGGCGCGAAGGCGGGCATCGTCACCAGCGTCGTCGCGTCGATGGGGATTTTTTGCAGCGCGGTGGCCACCACGCTGCCGGGGATCGGCATCCTATCGGCGGTGCTGGGGATTTCACCGTACGCGGCGGCGGGCGTGCTGCTTGCGCTGGTCGTGCTTTACGTCTTTTTCGGCGGCATGAAAAGCGCGGGCGTGGGCGGCATATTGAAAATGGCCGTGCTTTGGGTGAGCCTTGCGACGGCGGGATTTTTTGCTTTCTCCGCGCTGCCGTCGGGCGCGGATTTTTCGGCGGCCTTTCCGGGGGACGGCTGGCTGAGTCTCTTCGGGAACGGCGTCGGAAACGGGCTTGCTCACCTCGCGTCGATGATTGTGGGTATCCTATGCACCCAGACTTATGTGCAGGCGATTTTTTCCGCTGCGAATCCCAAGACGGCGGCGATAGGCGCGTTTTTGGCGGCACTGATCGTTATTCCCGTCGGGTTGCCCTGTGTGGCCGCCGGACTGTATATGCGCGCCTTCGAGCCAGACGTCTCGCCGCTTCTCGTATTGCCGGTCTTCCTTGCCGAGCATTTGCCGGCATGGCTGGGAGGCGTCGCCCTCGGCGGCGTCATGCTGTCCATCGTCGGCTCTCTTGGCGGGTTGGCGCTCGGCGTCGGTACGATGATTGCGAAAGATATCTTGGCCCGGGCGTTTTCAGTAGAGGACGAAGGAAAAAAACTTCTGCTGCTGCGAATTGTGGTTCTGGCGGTGGTGGTGGCCGCCTGCGTTATGGCAATCGCCAATATGGGGATGCAGGTACTGATCCTGACATACCTTTCCATGGCCCTCCGGGGCGGCGGGATATTCCTGCCGCTGACTTTGGCGGTGTTCCGTCCGAAGTGCGTCGCGCCCCGTTGGGCGCTGCTGTCGATGGTCGTTTCGACGGCTGTCGCGGTGCTGTTCTCGACGGTGCTGAAGGCTCCGGTCAATCCGCTCTTCATCGGTCTCGCGGTCAGCGTGTTATTGCTTATACCGGGGCTTTTGGGAACGAAAAAAGATGGGTATAATTGATGCTAATCACTGTTAGAAATCTTTGATTTCTTTATCAAAAGAAAATGTGCGTCTGCTTCACGTAATGGCAGACGCTCATTTTTTATCGCACGATTAGTACGGGAATGGTGGCGTAGTGCAGCACGTAGTGGCTGACTCCGCCGAGGACGACCGTTTCCATGGGGCTGAGTCCGCGGCTGCCCATGACGATAATGTCGGCGTTCTCGCGCTTCGTTACTTCGAGGATCGTGTCCGGCGGCGCGCCGACTTCGACGACACTGGACAGATTGATTTCCGGCGGCACGCGGCGGGCATGTTCCGCGAGGATGGCATAGCCCTTTTCTTTCATCTCCGGCGGCACGCCGCCTCCTGTCCATGCCCGCTCCAACAGGGACATTTTCCGGTTCAGGTCCGCGACGTGAAGCAGGCAGAGCGAAGCGCCGCTGAGCTTCGCGAGGTAGACGGCGTGGTCCAGCGCGCGGCCGCCCTCCGGCGAGCCGTCCACCGGCACGAGGATTTTCTTGTATTCCATAGATTTCTCCTTCTTTCGTCACGCTTCCGCAAGGGATGCGTGATTTTCATTTTCCGTCAGCTTCTTCCTGTCGGTGTAGAATCGATGGCAGAAGAACAGGGCGACGACGGCGATATAGACGAGGAACAGCCCGAAAAGCCGCGCGCAGTCCCAGAAGCCCGCGCCCCTCGTCACGAAGTCGCGCACGAGATGGAATTCCCATGTCAGCGGGAAGAAATGGGACAGCACCAGCACCCATTTCGACAGGATCGGCACCGGCCCCGTGGCTCCGCCGAGGATGAAGCCTCCCGGCAGGAACAGGATCATGCCGCTGGCGGCGACACCGGGATTCAGCGCGTACCAGCCGAAGAGCAGCGACATCATGCCCAATACCCAGATGTAGAAGAATTGGGACAGGAAGAACCAGATCATGCGCCCGCCGATGACCATGTCGCCCCAGACGCGGAGGATTGCCATGCCGACGAAGAATGCGACCAGCAGGCAGACGCCGTAGGGCACCAGCCGGAGCATCAGGTCGAAGGGGGAGCCGTTTTTCAGCAGCGGTTCCCATTTATGCTCGAGCCTGAGCCGCGGCACCATGCCGATGGTGGCGAACACGAAGAACATGGACGAGAAGAAGAACAGGAAGCCCTGCGTCTCGCCGTTCGCCGTGGAGGCGGCGGGGTTGAACAGGCGGCGGCTGTAAAGCTGGATGCCGCCCCCCGTGCCGCCGGAGGCCATGGCGTTTTCTGTGGCGACGATTTCCGGCAGCGCCTCCATGATGTCAGCGTGCTGTGCCGTGTTCGTATAATCGTAATAGACGCCGATGCTGCCCGTCGCGCCGTTCGTGTACCGCGCTTTTTCGAGGCCCTTTGGCAGGCAGATTACGGCGATGGCCTGATCCTGATAGCAGAGCGTCTTCGGATCGGCAGGGGTATTGAGGACTGCCGTGACATGCATGAAGGGGGAGGCGTCGATCTTTTGCGTCAGCTCATGGCTGTATTTCGAGTTGTCGAGGTCGATGATGGCCACGCGGGCGTCGCGGATGCTGTTGTTGTAAAGCGCCAGCGTGAAGAACACCGCGACGACTATGGCAACGACCAAAGAAACCTTTTGATAGGGCATTCCTTTTCCCGACAACAGGAACTCGATTTCGTCCTTAACGGAATCCATTGGCGTCCACTCCTATCGTCATGCCCGGCAGAACGCCCTCCGTCGGCTCGGTGTAGACACGGACCTGAAACGCGGTGAGGTCCGCCTGCCCCTTCTCACGCGACATCTTCAGGTCGGCGAAGCCCGGCGCCTGGGCGATCAGCCGGATCGTGCCGTCCACTTTCCTGTCCCCGGCGACAGTCCTGCCTGTCAGCACGTCGCCTTCGCGCAGGTTTACGATCTGTTTTTCGCTCAGATAGATATCGTAATAATAGCGGGTGCTTTCCAGGAGGATTACCGGCACATTCGGCGCGATCATCTCGCCCTGCTTCGCGATGATCTTCAGGATGCGTCCGTCCTCCGGCGCCCGGAGCGTCAACCGCTCCTTGGAAACCTCCAGTTCCTTCAGCTGGACTTCCAGCGCTTTTTTCTGCTGGCGAAGGGCCTCCACGTCATTCTCCCGGTTTCGGGTTTCGCTGCGCGCCTGCTCAATCGTGGGCAGCGCCATCGCGTCGGTGTTTCCCGTGTCCGCCGCGCCGGAGAGCAGTCGGGCCAGTCCTTCCTCGGCGGCGGCGAGATTCGCCCGCGCCGTGTCGTAGGCCGCCTGCGCCGCGTCCATTTCCGACTGGGAAATGACGCTTTCGCCGCGAAGCTGCACGGCGCGGTCGTATTCCAGCGACTGCCGCGTGAACGTCGCCTGCGCCGCCGTCACCGAGGCGCGCTGGGCGTCCACCGAGCGGCGGCTCTGCACCTCGTCGTTTTCGATGCGGGAAAAGCCGAGCCGCACGCTTTCCTCCTGAGAGCGAATCGTCGCGTCAAGCTGGGCGATCTGCGCTTTCAGCTTTTGGGTGGCGAGGTCGACGTCGGTGCTGTCGATGACCATCAGCACGTCGCCCTTCTTCACCGTCTGGCCTTCCTGCACGGCTTCGTTCACCATGCGGCCGCCCACGGAGTCGAAGGCCACTTTCACCTGCTCCGCCGTCAGGATGCCTTCCTTCTTTTCCAGTGCCACCGCCACCGCGTCGCTGCCGCTGTAAAAAAGCGTCAGCCCCGCGATGAGAAGCAGCGCCAGCAAACCAATCCCGATTTTTGTCGTCTTGTTCGACAAGTCCATTTTGATTCCCCCGTTTTTATTTGATTAGCTGTCTAACTATATGGACGCACGAAACTCTTTCCTGCAAAAATCAATCCGTCAGGACGCCAATTTTTCCAAGAGTCCGGTCAGCGCCTTTTGCTCCTCCGCCGTCAGCCGTCCCATCAGTTTCGTGATGCGGAGATAATGCTCCGGCAGCACCTCGTCCAAGAACGCGCGGCCTTTTTTCGTCAGGCGCACGCATTTTGCCCGCCGATCCTCGTCGTCGGATACGAGAGAGACAAGTCCTTCTGTCTGCAAGTTCCGGATCATCACGCTGACCGAGGCGCGGGTGATGCCCGCCCGCTCCGCCAGCGTGGACGGTGCACAGCCCTTCGGCGATTGATGAAGCTGAATCAGCACGCAGAGTTTTCCCTCCGAAAGACGATAGTTCCGCTGCAAAATGTCCATAATCCGGCTTTGGATCGTGCCCGCCGTCTGTAAGATAGTCAGCATCGCCAGCACTTCGTTCGGGTGGATTTCCGGCACGATACGGGCGTGACGCTCCAGCTCTGCCCAGGATGGCATCATGGATTGCTTCATGTCGTCTCCTTTTGCTATTAAAAAATAATTAATTGACTAACTAATAATATAGTTTCTGTCCTTTTGGTTGTCAAGGAATTTTTGTGCGTTTTGTTGATTTAACTTGATATATTATCATTGATATATTATTATAAATATTATTATGCGAATTTTATGCGCGAAAGCGCGGATGGACAATAGGAGGCTGCGAATCTTATGATGAACGGAAAGAAAAAGCTTTTGGGCGGATTGTTGTCGGCGATGCTGGCGGCAGGAATCTTTGCAGGCTGCGGCGGGCAGCAGGCGCAGCAGGGACCGCAGGGAACGCCGGTCAAGGCGATGAAGGTCCTGAAGCAGGATACGCCGCTGACCACGGAGTTCGCGGGTCAGGTGCGCGGCAAGGACGAGGTCAAGATCCTGCCGCGGGTTTCCGGCGCGATCGTGGAGAAATATGTGCATGGCGGTCAGTTCGTCAGTGAAGGGCAGCCGCTTTACCGCATCGATCCGCGCCAATACGAGGCGGCGGTGCTTTCCGCGCAGGCCACTCTTGCCCAGTCCCAGGCGACGCTGGACAACGC
>JAEEGJ010020173.1_pt1 | contig 14551 bp, 9 predicted proteins | sample 8958761 | NCBI WGS metagenome assembly JAEEGJ01 (sample SAMN16246546, study PRJNA631951) | gut metagenome | biome: gut microbiome; feature: rumen; material: RS-attached | host: Bos | place: Iran: Karaj | collected 2018-10 | reverse complement strand
TGCGAAAAACTTGAGTGATCGCAGGAGACTCATCCATGCAGCTGATTACTGTTGAATCTTACGTGCATGTTTTAATCTTCTTATTAGTTTGTTTGAAAAATAGATGTAATTTTAGAAATTATTAGTTATATCACTAATAAGGGTTTGAAGGGCTATCAATTGGTGAAAAATATGCCCGTAATTCAAAAGCCATCAAATTCTTAGTCATGATAATCAACTAAAAATTTTAAGTTATGAAAAGAATGATAGGTATTTATAAAAAGGAATTAAGTATTATTAAGTCGATTGCAAACAACATCGTTTCTTCGTATGAAAATTCATGTTCCATAGATGAAACAAAACCGAAGAATATTCTACATACCATCAAATGTCCACCAGAATTAAGCAATTGTCCCCATGAATGGATATGTTTTATAGATAGGACATTGGAGGCAAAGAAGGTGAAGAATCTTAAATCTCTATATGTGATGAAGTACGTCTCTAATTATCACGGCACATATTATGTGGCACAGTTAACAGAAGACAAGTGGGGTATCTTCACCACACAGTGCCTTTCACATTTCTGTAATGAACATAAAATGCCGCTACATCCCTGGAATGATGCTGTGGATTTCTTCTTTACACTATTTAGTGAAAGCAATATATCAAAGATGAAGGCAAATTGGTTAGGTATCTCTGGCCTTTTTGTCCTATTTCCTGAGAGAAATAAAAATAATAGTGGCCATTTGTTTTTACGATGCATCCCCATTGCTGACAATATATATTTATTTCCATATTGATTAACCAGAAAAATAACCCCGACACACATGGTCGGGATTTTTTTGTTCGAAAGATGATGTTTAAAATTGATTCAAGGATTTTGAAAAGGTGTATTTCCAGGTGTCGTATATTTCAACCTATCAACGCCAAACTCATCCGATGCCTTCTTATAGCAGGATGATACCATGCTCTCAATATCTTGGTCTTTCAAAGATGCCTTGGATTTTTCACCGAACTGACCTATTAGACTCCATACGGCATTCTCATAGAGAATACCATCCCTACAGTATAATACAGCTCTTTTCTTGACTTCATTATGTCTGTTGCCATCCTTGTAGTAATCAGGATTCTTTTGATTAAAGATCTTAATCAGCCTGTTCATCAAGGTCTTGTCAGTGCAGATACTCTGGTATCTTTGATTGTCCTCTATCTGCTGTTGCGTATGCTGGAATCTTGAACCATTCATTCTATTGGATGATGATGTAGTCTGTGGCTTGGAAATAGTGGTATTGGGGATGAAGTGGTATGGAGGGAAATCATGGGGATTAATCCAAAGTTCGGGATCATACGATAAGAAGCATGTCCTGTCTATGTTCGTGCAGCTTGTATCAAATGCGGGATTGTCATTGAACAAATCGTGTCTTATCTGCATAACCAGATTATAATGATATTCCGGTTGATTTGAGTCGTGAACAATAGCGCACTTGATTCCATGGCCAGGAGATAACCATACGGCATAGAGGTGGAAAGAGTCTGCATTCTGGATGAAATAATCCTTATAACCCTGGATGACTAATGGATCAGGTTGTTGCCAATCCAAATCGACTATCACGATATTTGAATAGTCTTTAAGGTTATTCAGATTACTGTTGCGATAAGAGAAGTTTCCGGAAGCAGCAAACATGGGTAACTGTTCCCTCTTCATCTCTCGATAACCATCTATGTCTTCATTATTCAGAAGTGTGCGTAGATTGAGGATTATTTGAGAAAGACCATAATCACCTGTTTTGATCAGATTCAATATGGAATTAAGGCCTACATCTGTTGTGCCTATAACGTCTTTGCTGTTCTTGTAGAAAGTTACTGGTTTAATTATCATATTTGATTAGATTATTGTCAGTGGTAAGAAAATGAAGGGGGAATAATTACAAAATTAATGTGGAGGGATTTCGTACCATCGCTTTGGCGATGGTACTTTTTTGTTCCAACAAGTTGTCACAAAAAACACTCTGTGTTAAGGGGTGTTAGTTTTTTTAATTTGGAGAAGAGAGGGGACTTCGCCCCCAGATGACTGAATAGAAAGGAGAGATTCTATCCTTATCAGATATTTGTCGAAGCGAAGCGAGAAAACAACTACATAAAGTAGTGGCTTTTTTTGATGTTAAAATTACCTATTTATTAGTAAAAATCCCATTTTTTGCAAGAATTTAGCCACTAAAATCTTAACTATGAAAACATAAATTTTCACAAGTATGATTTATAAAAGACAATTATTACAGATTAGTGATCCATCCATTAAATACATATCAGAATGGAGGGATAATTATGGTAACTGTTATATCGACAGTTATATTAGTAATGGTAGATTCTTGCTTAACAAGCAGGTTACAGGTTGTGGTTGTACATCATATTATCTGGTAAACAACGAGAACATTATCCTATTGTCTCCACGAGTAAAGCTACTTAGAGACAAACACAGTAAACTTAAGGGAATCTTCTATTTTAATCGAGAAATTGATGATACTAACAACAAACCTTATTTTACGATTAACCAACTTATTTATGAATTGCGACAGTATTTGAATTCTTGCAATTTCAACAATAAACCAGTAAAGCTATTATGTACTTATGATTCATTTGTCAACTTGGCTGAAATCCTGGAGAACAACTATCATGTCAATATGAACAATTTAAGAATAGTTATTGATGAATGCCATAGTATCATTCGTGATGTAAAGTTGAAGCAATTCAGAAATAAAAGCATATTATCTGATTTTCTTGCACGAGTGTTCAAGTATGAAAACCTTCTTTTCGTCTCTGCTACTCCTATGATGGATTTCCTTGAGAAGATAAAGGAGTTTCAGGATAATGATGTCTATTATTATGAAATGAAGTGGGCGTGCGCAAGAGAGATTGAAAGGTTCGATTATAAGTGTAGCGACTCGAAAGATGCTTTTGACCAGATCTATAAGGATTATAGGAGCCATGTAGATTCTATTGGCAGAAATATCTTTGATGCCAGGTATCATGCTGATGGAACAGCTGACTACAGTTATGAAGCCGTAATCTTTTTGAATGACGTGAAGGATATAGTCAGGATCCTCAAATACTACATCAAGGACAAGAATCTTATAGCTCCCTCTGATGTTACTGTTTTCTGCTCTGAGGTGAAGAAGAACAGGCAACTACTGAAATCAGTCAACAAGTCCATGGATTACGCCACAAGAATACCTCAGGAAGGAGAACATCACACAACCTGGACATTCGTTACAAGCACGTGTTTCTGGGGTGTTGACTTCAACAGCCAGTGTGCTTCAACCTTCGTTATAGCGAATTACTACATTCCAAGCCTATCATTGGATATTGCCAGCGACATACCACAGATAATAGGACGACAGAGATTAGAAAGCAATGCATTCCGTAATACGATGCACATATTCTTCACCAATGCCGTCAATGCCATTGATGATGCAGAATTCAAGAGGATCCAGGATTCAAGGATGAATGACAGCAAGAAACAGATAAAGCTATATAATGGTTCAGCTGACGATGTAAAGGATTTGGCCTTGTCCAATCTCAACAAGGTGATAGATGGAGACCCGAATGGCTTATATGTTACGACCGTGAATGGCTATCCGGAAATTGACCCACTATTGATTATCGCAGAGGATTTCTCGCGTTATATCATCACGAATCACAACAACTGGTTTATCGGAGATAGGTCAAACGCAGCCCTGATACGGTTCAATGGTGTGACGGAGAATCTGAAGAATGAGCTGCTGATTATCAATGGAGACAAGAAGACGGAGGACAGAATACGGAAGGTCTATGATTACTTTGGCCTTTATAACAATGATTCGAATCAGATAGAGGAGTTCTATAAAATGCTCCATACTGAAGGTTATGGCGATATAGCTTCCTATTTCAGCAACCTGAGTTTACAGAGGATTTATGCCAATGGATTTAACACGACGAAAATGGACAATGAGATAGCATTTATCAGGAAGGGCAAGGACATAGCAGATCTGGTGAAGGAAAGATTCGAGACCGGTAAGACATACAGCAAGAAGGAGGTGAAGGACGGTCTTCGTCAGATCTATGAGAGTTTAGGACTCAAGCCAAAGGGGACAGCCAGTGATTTGAAAAACTACTGCGACTGTGAAGAGGTGCGTGTCAATAGCAGCAGCAACAGGGTTTATCGAATAAAATGATCACTCAAACTTGAATATAATTACAGCAATGTAAGAAAGGAACGACTAGTTTTTTCCAATATTAATGGTCATTTCAGGGCCAAATGTTAAAGACTTTTACATTAGTATTTATTAACTTAATAAGTTTGAACAAATGATAAATTATATATAAATTTGCCCTCGAAAAGTAATGCTTTTTAGATACTTAACAAAGGCATTTTGGCAGATTTGAAATTATTGAATATCAATTATTTACGAAGAAATCTGGAGCTTTCCCAAGCCGAGGGTCGCGGGTTCGAGTCCCGTATTTCGCTCCTATTAAGTCTGCTAAGTACCTACCCCTTGGTACTTAGCAGTTTTTTTAGTCACTTATCGAGAATAAATAATAAATAATGCTAATGGCCACCTACGGCTTCCCCGTGTAAAAACAAAGACGCTGTACCAAACGATTCAGCGTCTTCGAATTTTAAGCAGTAAATCAATGAAATGGATTTATCAATCGGTGGGAAGATGAAATCGGGTGCGTATCAGAATCTGTAAAATGGGCGTATGTCGTATTCCGCAGTCATATTATCTGTTCCGTATGTCACGTCTTTATTGGTATACCATATTCCGAACGCGGGTTTCCAAACGTCGTTTTTGCCTATAGTACAGGACCAGAAACAAGACCCATCAGCCAGTCCGCCTCCACAGTAATTGATTCTTTCTACCAAAGCCTTCTTCATAACCATATCATTGTCCATGTTCAGGCTTAAAATTTCATCGACGGATGGAAGGAACCATTCGGGAGCTTTTATTACTTCTTTCTTGTTTTCATCCTCAAGTGCGTATTGTATTGTCGGATAACGTTTATGATACTGATAAAGGAGGTTCACTGGTTTCACTTTGCGAAATATGTCAATTGTTTTGTTAAAAAAATGGAAATGACCTGTTACTCTCAATCCATCGGCATCATAGCACGATTTATTGTAGAGATAATCATCTGCTTGCTTCCAAGCTTTGGAAGTACTATAGTCGGAATTAGACCATACGGCAGCCCATTTCACCTTTTTCCCCCATTGGTGAATTGCTATCGAGTAGCCATGAGAATCCTTGTAGTTTGAAGTGGAATTTGGCTCGTAAGGCTTGGGTTCTTCGTACACATCGTTCCAACAATATGTGAATTCTATTCCATGCCGATACGGGAAACGTGCGTCTTTTGACATCTTAAACACGACGGCAACTGGCAAATCGGAACCTTTAGGCAGAAGCTTCTTGTAGGTGTCCTTGATCAGGCTCCTTCCCGTAGCGTCCTTCCTTATCCTCAAGCCTCCGTCAATGGTGCCAGTCCTGCCGCCTATGGGATATTGGAAGCCGCATGGCATCTTCATTGTCACATAATCCAAAGGTTTTGGTTCCATGCCATAGTATTCGACCACCTGGATATTTACCTCTTTGAAAACATATCTTAATGCTCCTGCCGGGACCCTCTTTGAAATCAGGTACGTTCCATACGAATCAGAATCGGCGGATTTTAGTTTATTCACACCGGCATCATAATACGCGTCGCGGCTTAGCGTGAATGTGGTCGTTCCCATATCTTTGCCAGCCTCGTCTTTGATGGTCATCTTATTTATATTGCTCTGCATATAGCTATTTTTGCTAAATAGTCTGACGACCTGATGGGCTGTAGGGGGAGATATCTTGAACGAAACTATTATGTCTTCACCAGGTTTCTTTTCCAAAGCCGATGTCAGCTGTTTGCTCATAGTATAAAAAGTCTCTCCATTTATGTTCAGTGATTCCACAAGCTGGAGACTAATTGGTCGGTCATAGATTCTAACAAGAATCATTGCATTGGCATCACTCGATTTAGCCTTCGCATAAAGAGGAATATGGTCCGGACACATTGGAAACACATTTGCGCCTTGCGATTGTTTCTTGGCTGTCAGAAAATGGCCGTTGCTGATTTCTACATAGTCGGAATAGGAAGATAACGTGACATCATCGAGTGTTCCTCCCTGGATTTGCACAAGGGGAGCTAAATCGATACAGTTAGCAACATCCATCTCAATGTAATAGCTAGGTACGATGCCTGAAACATTTAAGCCTTCACCCAGATATGGGTCTGATGGCTTTAGAAAAGAAATTGTCATATGATTTGGGGATTTTAAGGGTGATGTTATGTTTTGTCGGTACAAATATGAATAAATAATCGTAATTATGCAAAAAAAAAGCCGGGGACGCCTCAACTTTAACGGTTTTTAACGTGATTGGTGCCTATTTTGAACAAAAAACCACACAAATATCCACCCGACTCACACGATGTAGTCCTGGTGTATTGTCTCGACCAGTTTTAATAATGAACTATCCGAAGACTTGCCAAGAAATAACCCGATCATTTCCTCGGCAAAGCACAGGACAATCATTCCTTCACACTCTATCTATAACTATATTTGCCTCGCTGAAAACAATAGTAGAATGATGAACAATCCGTTTGTAAAAACTCGCTTTATCTAATTACACCACTATCTTTTTGATGACTTTACAAGGATTACCCACGGCAACAGTATTCGACGGAATATCGCTCACTACCACAGAACCGGCACCAATGGTAACATTGTCTCCGATTGTCACACCTGGCAGGATGGTGACGCTGCCACCAATCCAAAGTTGAAATCAGTTTAATCGTCAGAATTTCCCCGTGTAGAAATCCGTGATGCGGCGGATGGCGCGGGCACAGACGGGACAGAAGTCCTGCACCTCGTTGATCTTCATTCGGCACTCCTGGGCAGGGCGATAGCAGCCCTTGCTCTGGTAGCCTGCACCTTCGAACACACCCACCACCTGCGTGGCAGCATTCAGTTTCGCCAGTGCATCGGGGTTCTCCCGAGCCTTGCGGTAATCGGGCACGTTGGGGTCGAGAGGCGTGGGGATGGGCTGCCCCTTGGGCATCAGGTCGGCCCACTTGCTGCCAAAGTCCTTCAATGTAGTCACGTTGGGTTCCCAGGGCTCCACGTCGGCAGGGTACCATTCGGTGTCCATGTCGTCGTAGGCATATTCGTCGGCAAGGCCGGCATAGGAATGTCCGAACTCGTGGACAAAGACCTCGCGGAACGTCGGATGGTCGCTTGTGGCGAAGGTAATCTGGTTGTAGATGCCCCCTCCCCCATAGGTGTCGGAGTTCACCAGCACCATGATGTGTTCGAAGGGCACACCCGACAACAGGTCGTAGATGGTGTGCATATCCTGCGAGGTCAGATAGCGCTGGCTGTAGAAGGTGTCGTAGTGGGTACGCACAGCCGTCTGTTTCCACACGCCGCGATGGGGCACCGAAGGCCCGGCCTCTGGGCTTGGGGCAGCCACAGCCACCACGTTGAAACGGTCCTTCAGGCTTGCGAAAGGCTCCCAGGCGAAGAGTGCATCCACGGCACGCTGGCAGTCGGCGAAGAACTTGCCCATCTGCTGCTCGGTGTAGCCTTCGGCAAGGATGGCGAAGTCGATGCAGTCGGCCACGTTCACATCCTCAAAGGGGTCGTAGTCCGTAGCCTCGTAGCTGCGCGAGGCACGCGACTTCTCGGGCTTCCCCGCCTGGCCCCCACCCTTCCACACGTAGTGGAACGGGATGCCGTTGTCGCCGATGGGACGGATGAGGATGTCGGCAGGATCCACGGTGTGCGTGAGCGAGGCGATGACCTGCTGGTGATGGTCGGTCAGCGTGACCGAAACATCGACCTTCGCCTTCGGATAAGGGATGTTGTAGCTCGATTCGAACGCACGGCTCAAGGTCTTTGCCTCGTCCTCGAGCAGCCATTCCTGGAAGAGGGTCGAGAAGGTCCACACGTAGATGACCTCCTGCGTCGCGTGGTCGCGCACGGTGAGTTGTCCGTTTCCGTTCAGGTACTTCTCCGCGAGGCGGCTCCTGCGTCCTGCCCAGCGCGGCTGCTTGTAGAGTTGCTCCAGGTAGATATGCTGCTCGCTGCTATTGCCTGCAAACACATAGTCGAGGCGCAGCGTATTGTCCTCGAAATATTGGTCGAACGACTGCGCGCGCACCTCCGAGAAGAGGCACGGCATAAAGAATGTCATCACGAAAAGCAGCAGAAATGGGCGGTTTTGTTTCATTTTTGTGGTTATTTTGTGTGCAAAGATAGCTTTTTTGCCGCGATTATCCAAATATTTGAGCCATTTTCTGCAAGAATTAGGTCAAAAATGAGCTGTTTTTAGCGCAAATTATTAAAAATCTAATATACCCATTTTTGGGCAATTATTGATTATCAGCGCATTACAAATTATTGTGACAAATAAAAATGAAAAAATGAAAAAACAAAAAAACAATTTTACAATTTTACAATTTTTGGAATAAGGTTGTCTCGCCCGACATCAGTTTGGGAAGAAGGGAGTCTCGGAAAACTCTTCCATGAAGAGGATGTCATAGGTATTAGGATATTTATTTCTCGATATAAAGATAGCAATTATATTATTTTACTTCATAAAAATAGAAAATAATGAAAATTTTAATTGATATGTTTTGACTTTACGGTAAAGATTATTATCTTTGCAGCGGAAATTAAGACATGGCAAAGATTGCGATGCATTTCGGGCAGTGCAAAAAGTCCCCGCCACGCGAAGCATCACTCCAAGGAGTAAACTCAATCGTCATGCATTTCTGGGGCAAGCAAAAAAAGCATCCGTCATGGATGCTTTTTCTTTTTTCCTGAACTTTTCTTTTTGTCTTTAGAAGATATCTTTATTTGACTTATTGGTGGTACAGAAATACCATATTGAATCTTTTCTTTTGTTCGTTTCCTGACACCCACAGTCAGTTTTACCAATCCAAGTTCTTCGATATCGTATTTCATTACCAAAATTCTTTCAAATGGATTCTGGTTCTTATCATTTTGCTTTGGCATTGTTTCCTCTACCTTTATAGCTTTAGCCAAAATCTCATCCATCATCATGAAAGCACGAGTGGATTTATAGCTTTTTGAAGAATGTTCTCGAGCTTCGATTAGGGATATATTACGAATCAATATATTCTCTTTCAACTGTTCATTATATACCATCTGCTCAGGATGTAATTCTTTCCATTTATGAAAGAAGTCTTTAATAATTTCAGAACGCATTTTTATTTCTTCCATACTATCACCTAAAGGAATTCCATCGGAATCCTTCATGATAGATGCATCTGCTTCAGAATCGTCTGCCACAGTACTTGGAAAATTGGGCAAAACAACTTCTTGATCTAGTTCGAAATCTAATAATTCGTAACCGCAGGTTTCTGAAAAGAGAATATAGTCGTTGCTCATGATTTATTGTGGAATCTGTTATGTCATTGTAAGGCTTTTTCTAAAATGGGAAAAGCCTTGAATTTTAGCGTATTACTTCGTCACCCTATGAAACATCTCGAAGAGACGGGCGACGCAATCGGATTCGGTGAAACCTTTGACGAGGTATGTGAGAGCTGCATCTAGTTTTCGAAAGTGATGACGTCGTAAGGATTGTCCACTCTCAGCAAACGCCTTTGCCGCTATCTTCTGCTTGCTATCCTGCATGATGGTATGATTTAATTAACGCCGCAAAGATACGGCATTTCTGCAAATTCTCCAAATAAACGAAACAAATTCTTCTGAAATTAGTGCGTTTTTTGATTTCCTATTTGAGATTGAACAATAATCGCATCTTTGAAACTGAACAAGGTCCATATAGGCTAAGTGTATGTAATAAAGCCATTTAACATTTATGTAAAGACAGTTTCAACCATAAGGACAGCCTGCAAATTTATTGTTTTATTGTAAAATTGTAAAATTGTTTTTTCATTTTTTGGGGGGCTAATTGTTCTTAGGGGGGGGTGCGTTTTAATGCAATAATTTTTAAATATATTAAATATAAAATATAAATATATATATTAAATATCGCGCGCGACGGCGAAAACAAGAAAACAATTTTTCAATTTTACAATTTTACAATTTTTTGGAGCATTTATATAATATGTAGGGGACGGGAATTGAGTGGTTGTGTAATCTTTAAAACGGCAAATTGAGGGGTGTTTTTACAATAAATTGTGACAACTTTTGTTAAAATGACCGATTTTAGGGGGTATTTTAGTAATGGTTCGTAAAAATATGTGTAACTTTGCACTGTCGAAAAGAAAATGCGCATACCTTCGAGACCCAAGAAACTCCTTTTGTTTAATTAAATCCAAAGAAACTATGAATACAATTATCTTCCACGATTACCAGGCTCAACAACGCAGAGGAAAGTACTCTCACAGCCGACAAATTGCCTCTTCCTTTTGCGGAAACATCGTGACGGCCGACAGAATGCTTCCGCGAAAGGATGAAGCACTCTCACGGCAGACAATGTACACGATGCTGCGGGACGGAGTACTCTCACAGGCGACAGCGTGCTTGCTACAACTGCGGAAGACACTCCGACGGGAGACAGAGTGCTTGCTACGATTGCGGAAACATTCCGACGGGGGACAGAATACGCGATGTAATCGGATGGAGTATTCTCACGGTCGACAGAGTACTTGCTACAACTGCGGAAACATTCCGACGGGAGACAGAGTGCTTCCTCAGTTTGCGCAAGCATCGTAACGTCCGACAGAGTACTTAGTCCATTCTGTCATACGGGACTGACAAAATGGCAGAGAGAGGACGGTGGCACGTGAATTGCTTTTAGATGGGTGTGAATGGAATGTTGAAAATAATAATCATTTAATATATATACTACTATGGCAACAAACATGAATTATCCAAACACCCAGCAGCAGGGTGAGAAGGCACTGGACAAGTATGCCCAGAACCTGTGTGAGCTCGCCCGAAAGGGAAAGCTCGACCCCGTGATTGGTCGTGACGAGGAAATCCGACGTGTGCTGCAGATCCTGAGTCGAAGGACCAAGAACAACCCCGTACTGATCGGCCAGCCTGGTACAGGCAAGACCGCCATTGCGGAGGGCCTGGCACAGCGTATCGTGCGCGGTGACGTGCCCGAGAACCTGAAGAAGAAGCAGATCTACTCGCTCGACATGGGCGCACTGGTAGCCGGTGCGATGTACAAGGGCGAGTTCGAAGACCGACTGAAGAGCGTCATCAAGGAGGTGCAGGAAGCCAACAGCGACGATGCCACCGGCAACGACATCATCCTCTTCATCGACGAGATCCACACCCTGGTGGGCGCCGGCGGCGGCCAAGGCTCGATGGATGCCGCCAACATCCTGAAGCCTGCCTTGGCACGTGGCGAACTGCGTTGCGTGGGCGCCACCACCCTCGACGAATACCAGAAGTACTTCGAGACCGACAAGGCCCTGGAGCGCCGATTCCAGAAGGTAATGGTGGATGAGCCCGACGAGACGGCTGCCATCGCCATCCTGCGTGGCCTGAAGGAGCGCTACGAGAACCACCACCACATCCGTATCAAGGACGAGGCCGTGATCCAGGCCGTGCGCCTCTCGACGCGCTACATCACCGACCGCTACCTCCCCGACAAGGCCATCGACCTGATTGACGAGGCTTCGGCCAAACTGCGTATGGAGCGTGACTCCGAACCACAGGCCCTGGACGAAATCCATCGTCAGATCATGCAGCTCCAGATCGAGCGCGAGGCCATCAAGTGGGAGAAGGACAAGGCCAAGATCGACGACATCGACGAGAAGATCAAGGCGCTGCAGGCCGAAGAGAAGAAACTCAACGACCAGTGGAAGAAGGAGAAGCAGCTGATTGAAGTCATCCAGCGCAACAAGGAACAGATGGAGCAACTGCGCTTCGAGGCCGAAAAGGCCAAGCAGCAGGGCGACTACGGCAAGGTGGCCAAGATCCAGTACGAGACCATCCCGAGCCTGGAGAAGCAGAACGAGCAGATCTCGAACGACCTGCACCAGCAGGTGGGCGAGGGCAATGCGCTGATCCGCGAAGAGGTCACTGCCGAGGACATCGCCGAAGTGGTAAGCCACTGGACGGGCATCCCCGTGAACAAGATGATGACCTCGGAACGCGACAAGCTGCTCCAACTCGAGACCGAACTGCACAAGCGCGTAGTAGGTCAGGATATGGCCATCGAGGCTGTGTCGAACGCCATCCGTCGTAACCGTGCAGGCCTCTCCGACCCCAACCGACCCATCGGTTCGTTCCTCTTCCTGGGTCAGACGGGCGTGGGCAAGACCGAACTTGCCAAGGCCCTGGCCGAATTCCTCTTCGACGACGAAAGGATGATGACACGTATCGACATGTCGGAGTACCAGGAGAAGTTCGCCGTAACACGTCTGTTCGGTGCGCCTCCAGGATACGTAGGCTACGAGGAGGGCGGACAGCTCACCGAGGCAGTACGTCGCAAGCCCTACCAGGTGGTGCTCTTCGACGAGATCGAGAAGGCACACCCCGACGTGTTCAACACGTTGCTGCAGGTGCTTGACGAAGGTCACATGACCGATGGCAAGGGACGTAACGTCAACTTCAAGAACACCATCATCATCATGACCTCGAACCTCACCGAGGACCAGCTCTACGGCAAGCAGGCCATCCTCACGGCTGAAGGCCGCCCGATGCAGCCCATCCGTCGCGAGTTCCTGAACCGTATCGACGAGATCGTGAACTTCAGCGCCCTCACCGAGGACGACATCCGCCGCGTAGTGGACATCCAGCTGGAGCGTTGCTACCGTCTGCTGAAGCAGAGCGACATCGAGCTGCGCGTGACCGACGATGCACGCCGCTTCCTTGCCAAGGAAGGCTACGACCCCGAGTTCGGCGCACGTCCTGTGAAGCGTGCCATCCAGCACCTGGTGCTCAACGAACTGTCGAAGACGCTCATCGGCGGCAAGGTCAACCGTCAGCAGCCCATCATCGTGGATGTGGCCAACGGCGCAATCACGTTCAGAAACTAATGAGCAAAGACTAAAGCAATCGGGCGCCCCACGGAATGTGGGACGCCCGATTTTTCTTTGGGGATATTTGGGGATTTTAAGGGATATTTAGGGATTTTAAGGGACGATACATTCGCCTTTTCAAGGTTATCTGGGGATTTTAGGGACGATACATTCGCCTTATTGGTAATGGAACCCAAGAACATTAGTCCCTTAATATCCCTTCATTTCCCTAAGAATCCCTTATAATCCCTTAGTATGCGAAGAGCGGATAGTTAGCCATTTCGGCATTGACCTCAGCACGAACCTTGGCGATAACTGCCTCGTTCTCGGGATCGTTGAGCACCTCCTCGATCCAAGCGGCAACCTTCACCATAAGGTCCTCCTTGGCACCACGGGTGGTGATGGCGGGAGTGCCGAGACGGATGCCGGAAGTCTGGAATGCCGAACGTGAATCGTAGGGCACCATGTTCTTGTTGGCAGTGATGTCGGCAGCAACAAGGGCCTTCTCAGCCACCTTGCCGGTGAGTTCGGGATACTTGGTGCGGAGATCGACAAGCATCGAGTGGTTGTCGGTACCGCCAGAGATGATCTTGAAGCCACGCTTCACGAGTTCGTCAGCAAGCACAGCTGCATTCTTCTTGACCTGGAGGGCATACTCCTTCCACTCGGGACGGAGAATCTCGCCGAAGGCAACGGCCTTGGCAGCGATGACGTGCTCCAATGGACCGCCCTGAGTGCCAGGGAATACGGAGCTGTCGAGACAAGCAGACATCATCTTCACGACGCCCTTGGGAGTGGTGAGACCCTTTGGATTGGGGAAGTCCTCACCCATCATGATGACGCCGCCACGAGGACCGCGGAGCGACTTGTGGGTGGTGGTGGTTACGATGTGGGCGTACTTCACAGGATTCTCGAGCAGGCCGGCAGCAATGAGGCCAGCAGGGTGAGCCATATCGACCATCAGGATGGCACCTACCTCGTCGGCAATCTTGCGCATACGGGCATAGTCCCATTCGCGGCTATATGCCGAACCGCCACCGATGATGAGTTTTGGCTTGTGCTCGAGGGCGAGACGCTCCATCTCATCGTAATCGACGCGACCAGTATCTTCGCGCACATTGTAGGCTACAGGCTTGTAGAGCAGACCCGAGCTGTTGACAGCCGAGCCGTGAGAGAGGTGACCACCATGGGCAAGATTGAGGCCCATGAAGGTGTCGCCAGGATTGAGCACGGCGGCAAGCACTGCCTGGTTGGCCTGTGCACCCGAGTGGGGCTGCACGTTTGCCCAGCATGCACCGAAGATCTCCTTCAGACGATCGATGGCGAGTTGCTCGACCTTATCGACAACCTCACAACCACCATAATAACGCTTGCCGGGCAGACCCTCGGCATACTTGTTGGTAAGCACCGAACCCATGGCTTCGAGCACCTCGTCGCTGACGATATTCTCGGAGGCAATCAGTTCAATACCCTTCATCTGACGCTGACGCTCCTCGGCAATCAGGTCAAAGATCACATTGTCTCTTTTCATAAGATT
>JAEEGJ010020170.1_pt1 | contig 14553 bp, 9 predicted proteins | sample 8958761 | NCBI WGS metagenome assembly JAEEGJ01 (sample SAMN16246546, study PRJNA631951) | gut metagenome | biome: gut microbiome; feature: rumen; material: RS-attached | host: Bos | place: Iran: Karaj | collected 2018-10 | reverse complement strand
CCGCCCTGCCTCTCTCGCCCGCCCTGCGCCGCGTCTGCGCCCGCCTGTGCTGGGACGCCGCGGCGCTCGCCATCGGCGGCGGCGAGGACTACGAACTCCTCTTCACCTGCACCCCGGAGGCCGAAAAGGCCCTCCCCGTGCCGCACTCCGTCATCGGCACGACAACGGCCGGCACCAGCCTCGAATGGCTTGGCACCGGCCGCTCCTTCCACGGCTTCGACCACTTCCGGGAGTGAGCAACAACTCACACAGAATCAACTGATTAAGGAAGCATTATACCCCAAGGACGAGGATATAATCATTCACTAACCGGCATCAAATCAGCTTCTTATCGCCCACGAAAACAATATAGGTATTGTACAATATAAATATTGTCATTACCTTTGCGGCACGAACGATATAGAATGGAGTTTGCCAGGATATTAAGCGACGGGCGGCTCTGGGCCGTCCAATATAATGGAGAGGATGAAAATTGCTTTGACAGCCTCTTCACGCATTGGTTTGATATCAACTGGCTGAAAGAATTCTTCAAAAACAACCTGGGAGACTTGACATCATTCTTCAAGATAACTGACATCTACCAAGCTATCAACGAGACACTTGTCGAAGCGGAGAAGCTGGAATGTCTGATTCTGGACATCTCCCCGGAAGCCAATCTGGACGTTCTCTTCAAGCATTTGGAGAACAGCCATTTCACGGAAATGTCCCTTGGCAAGGAAAAGGCCAGGGGGACAGGTACGGCCCAACATCCATCCTGGCTGCGCATATATGCAATCAAAATGGAGCCGGGTATCTATCTGGTGACAGGTGGTGCGATCAAACTGACAGCAACGATGGCCGAAAGGAGCCACACGCTGGCAGAATTGGCCAAGCTTGAGCAAGTCAGGAATTATTTGATTGACAACGGAGTATTTGATTTGGACGGATTAAACGATTATACGGATCATGAGTAAGGCAACGGAATTTCTGAAAGCGCACGAGGCTCCTGCCTCCTCCCACTGGCGCGAAGACGCCCAGTGGAGAAAGGATAATGCCCATTGGCTGAAATATGCCCGTCAGATTACCCTGCACGTGCTGCAGGCCATGGACGACCAATCCGTCACGCAACAGGAACTTGCGCGACGGATGGGCTGTTCACAGCAGTATATCTCCACCCTCCTCAAAGGGAGCCAGAACATGACGCTGGAGACCCTGGCAAGGCTCGAGAGCGCCCTGCACATTCACATTCTCGCTTTACCGGGCAAAGCAGACTAATACGCCTGCTCGTGGACGCCGGCGACGGCGCGGCCGCTGGGGTCGTTGAGGTTCCTGAAGGCCTCGTCCCAGGCCAGGGCCGTGGCGGTCGAGCAGGCGACGCTCGCCTCGCTCGGCACGCTGCGCGCCGCGCTCTCAGAGGGGAAATGCTCCGCGAAGATGCAGCGGTAGTAGTACTCCTCCTTGTTGCGCGGCGGGTTGACCGGGAAGCGCTCCGCGGCGTGGGCCATCTGCTCGTCGCTGACGGCCGTGGCCGTGATCCGCTTGAGCGTGTCGATCCACGAATAGCCCACGCCGTCGCTGAACTGCTCCTTCTGGCGCCACGCGACCTCCTCCGGCAGCAGGTCGGTGAAGGCCTCGCGCACGATCTTCTTCTCGATCACGAACTTGCCGTCAGGCCCCTTCCCGCACATCTTCGCCGCCGGGTTCTGGCGCATCGCCACGTCGAGGAACTCCTTGTCCAGGAAGGGCACGCGCCCCTCGACGCCCCATGCAGCCAGGCTCTTGTTGGCCCGCAGGCAGTCATAGAGATGCAGTTTGGAGAGCTTGCGCACCGTCTCCTCGTGGAATTCCCGCGCGTCGGGCGCCTTGTGGAAATACAGGTAGCCGCCGAAGATCTCGTCCGCCCCCTCGCCCGAGAGCACCATCTTGATGCCCATCGACTTGATCACCCGCGCGAGCAGGTACATCGGCGTGGAGGCGCGCACCGTCGTGACATCGTAGGTCTCGATGTGGTAAATCACGTCGCGCAGCGCGTCCAGACCCTCCTGGATGGTATAATGGATCTCGTGGTGCACCGTCCCGATGTGTTCGGCCACGAGGCGCGCCTTCGCCAGGTCCGGCGCGCCCTCCAGGCCGACCGCGAACGAGTGCAGGCGCGGCCACCAGGCCCGCGTGCGCAGCTCGTCCTCGATGCGGTGTTCGCTGTATTTCTCCGCGATCGCGGAGATCACCGAAGAATCCAGGCCGCCGGACAGCAGCACGCCGTACGGCACGTCGGACATCAGCTGCCGCTTGACGGACTCCATCAGCGCTTCGCGCACCTCCGCCGCCGACGCGGCGTTGTCCTTCACGGCGTCGTAGTCCATCCAGTCGCGCTTGTAGTAGCGCTTCATGCCCGGCTGCTTGCTCCAGTAGTAGTGGCCCGGCAGGAAGGGCTCGTAGCGTTCGCACTGCCCTTCCAGGGCCTTCAGCTCGCTGGCCACGTAGACCTTGCCGTCGGCGTCGTCGAAGCCGATGTAGAGCGGGATGACGCCGATCGGGTCGCGGGCGATCAGGAACGCATCCTTCTCCTCGTCATAGAGCGCGAAGGCGAAAATGCCGTTGAGCTCCTCCAGGAAAGCCGGTCCCCTGTCCCGGTAGAGCGCGAGGATGACCTCGCAGTCGCTGCCGGTCCGGAAGGCGTATTTCCCCGCATAGCGGGCGCGGATCTCGCGATGGTTGTAGATCTCCCCGTTCACGGCAAGCACCTGCCTGCTGTCGGGAGAGAAGAGCGGCTGGCCGCCCGATTCCGGGTCCACGATGCTCAGCCGCTCATGCGCCAGGATGGCGGAGCCGCCGCAATAGATGCCGCTCCAGTCCGGTCCGCGATGGCGGATTTTCCGGCTCATTTCCAGCGCTTGCGCGCGCAACGCAGCCGTCTGCTGGCGCACGTTGAAGATTCCTACTATTCCACACATAAGCTGAAGTCCTGAAAAGGTAATACGAAACGTTAATCAATAAAGCCCGCTAGGGCTGCAGGGTGAAGCCGACCACGAAGAAAGCGTTCCGGGTGTACGGGTTGGCCGCCACCTGCGCAAAGACGGGGATTGCGAAGGAATCCGTGACCTTGATCTCCGTCGCCGCCGTCAGCGCGAGGTTGGTGAGGGCGAAACGCTGCGTGCCATAGAAGTCCGTGGCGAACGGGACCACACCCGCCGTCGCCGTCCAGTCCACGCCGCCGAAAGAGAACGGGACATTGGCTTCGAGGTAGCTGCTGAAGGCACGCTTGCCGGCCGGAGTCAAGCCGTCGTTGCCGGCGAAATTGGTGTACCACTGCAGGGAGGCAAAGCCGAAATCATAGCCCACGGTGGCCTCGAAAACGTGGTTCGTGCAATCGGAAGCATACGCGAAGTAGCGGTTCAGCGGGTCGAGACCCGCATTGAACCAGTAATCCGTGACGCCGATGTTGAAGCCGCCGACCTCGTAGGCCAGGGTCAGGTCGAACTCCTTCGTGTCGGCCGGGTTGGAGAGGCCGACGGAGCCCCAGGCCGTCAGGCTCAGGCCTTTGTAGCTGACGCCGAGGGTCGGTTGCACCGACACGCCGCCCAGCTCCAGACCGCGCCAGACGTACTGGCTCACGACATCGGCACCCACGGATGCCTCCACTTTATCTTGTGCCCCCGCGGCAGCGAGGTTGGCGAGAAACAGTGCAGTGACGGAAAGTATTCTAACAAGCTTTTTCATAACGATTTCATTTTAAAAGGGTTAAACAATAAACATTAGTTGTAGCAGCTCTCGCCGTGCTCGTAGATATCGAGGCCTTCCTCCTCCACGCGCTTGCCCACACGCAGGCCGTGGAGCTTCTTGATGCCGAAGAAGAGCAGGATACCGGTCACGGCGGTCCAGAGGTCGATGGCCACGACGCCGAGGGTCTGCACGCCGAGGAAATGCCAGCCGCCGCCGTAGAAGAGGCCGCCATCCGTGGCCAGCAGGCCGGTCATCAGCGTGCCGAGGATGCCGCAGACGCCGTGGACGCTGGACGCACCCACCGGGTCGTCGATGTGCAGCTTGCGGTCAATGAATTCGATGGCATAGACCAGCACGATGCCGCAGACCAGGCCGATGACCACCGCGCCGAGCGGAGAGACCACGTCGCAGCCCGCCGTGATGCCGACCAGGCCGGCCAGCACGCCGTTGAGGGTCAGGGAGAGGGACGGTTTGCCGTACTTGATCCACGTCAGGAACATCGTCGCCACGCCGCCGGCGGCAGCCGCCAGGTTGGTGGTCAGGAACACGTGGGAGATCGCCGTGCGGTTGACCTCGCCGGAGGCGGCCAGCTGGCTGCCCGGGTTGAAGCCGAACCAGCCCATCCAGAGGATGAAGACACCGAGCGCGGCCATCGTCAGGTTGTGGCCGGGAATGGCGCGGCTCTTGCCGTCCGTGCCGTACTTGCCCAGCCGGGGTCCGAGCGCGATGGCGCCGATCAGGGCGAGCACGCCGCCCACGCTGTGGACAATCGCCGATCCGGCGAAATCGTGGAAGCCGAGCTCGCTGAGCCAGCCGCCGCCCCAGGTCCAGTGACCCTCGATCGGGTAGATGAAGAGCGAGATGAACGCGCTGTAGACCAGGTACATGGAGAACTTGGTCCGCTCGGCCATCGCACCGCTCACGATCGTGGCGGAAGTGGCGCAGAAGACGGTCTGGAAGATGAGGAAGCCCTCCACGGGCAGGTCACTCTTGTAGAAAGACAGGCTGCCCCAGTTGGGCGCGCCGATGAAGCCGGCGCCCTCGCTGCCGAACATGAAGCCGAAACCGACCAGCCAGAACAGCAGGGAGCCGAACATGAAATCAACGAAATTCTTCATCAGGATGTTCGCCGTGTTCTTGCTGCGGGTGAATCCCGCCTCGCACAGCGCGAAGCCCGGTTGCATGAAGAAGACCAGCATCGCGGCCAACAACATCCATACAGTATCGAGAGAAATAGCTAATTCTTCCATAAGGCATTAATTTTTAACATTCTAACCAACTAACTTACTTTTTACTTCTTGTCCCGCAGGACCGTGTCGCCGTGCTCGCCGGTGCGGATGGACCAGGTGTCGATCACGTCGCTGATAAAGATGCGGCCGTCTCCGATCTCGCCCGTCGACGCCGTCTTGAGGATCACCTGGACGGTCGGATCGACGAACTGGTCACGGCACACGATGGTCAGCGCCACGCGCTCGATCACGTCCGTGGAGTATTGGACGCCACGGTAGATGCGCTCCTGGCGGCTCTGGCCGATACCGTGCACGTTGTGGTATTCGAACCAGTTGATGTCTGCTCCGAGCAAGGCCTCCTTGACCTCCTCGAATTTCGTCTTGCGGACGATGGCTTCAATTTTTTTCATAACACTAACTAACTATTGGATTGGTTTAACTTTCGAATAAGAACAAAATCCCCCCTGACATGCGAACTCAGCGAATTCGCAAGCAATTGGATTTCAGTATTTTAGATTAAAGCTTGCCCAGCCTTTACTGTCGGGTCAGGTCGGTGGCCTGGAGGATGCAGGCCTTGACGAAACTCACGAAGAGCGGATGGGGATGAAGCACCGTGGAGGAATATTCCGGATGGAACTGCGTGCCGATGTACCAGCGCAGCGTCGGGATCTCGACGATCTCCACCAGGTCGGCGTCGGGGTTCACGCCCACGCACTGCATGCCGGCCTTCTCGTAGTCCTTGCGGTAGCGGTTGTTGAACTCATAACGGTGGCGGTGGCGCTCCCGGATGGAGTCCTTCTGCCCGTAGGCTTCCCACGCGCGGCTGTCGGGACGGAGCGTGCAGGGATACTCGCCCAGGCGCATCGTGCCGCCCATTTCCGTGATGTTCTTCTGCTCCTCCATGATGTCGATGACATTGTGCGGCGTGTCGGGATTCATCTCGCTGCTGTCGGCGTCGGCCAGGCCGAGCACGTCGCGGGCGAACTCGATCACCATCATCTGCATGCCCAGGCAGATGCCGAAGCACGGCACGTCGTGCGTGCGGGCATACTCCGCGGCGATGATCTTGCCCTCGATGCCGCGCTGGCCGAAGCCCGGGCAGATCACGAGGCCCGCCTTGCCGGCGAGGCGCTCTGCGACGTTCTCGCGGGTGAGGCCCTCGCTGTTGACGAAGTCGATCTTCACCTTCACCTCATCGTAGATGCCGGCCAGATTGAGGCTCTCGCGGATGCTCTTGTAGGCGTCCTGCAAGTCGTATTTGCCCACCAGGGCCACGTGCACCTCGCGGGAAGCCCGGCGCTGCTTGTCCAGGAAATCGTGCCAGGACTGCATCGCAGGCGTCTCCCCCACCGGGATGCCGATCTTGCGCAGGATGGCGGCGTCGAGGCCCTGCCGCTGCATGTTGACGGGCACGTCGTAGATGCTGGGCAGGTCTTCGCTCTGCACCACGCACTCCAGGTCCACGTTGCAGAAGGAGGCGACCTTCATGCGCACGGCGTCGTCCAGATGGCGCTCGGTGCGCAGGACCAGGATGTCCGGCTGGATGCCCATCCCCTGCAGCTCCTTGACGGAGTGCTGGGTCGGCTTGGTCTTCAGCTCGCCGGCGGCCTTGAGGTACGGCACGTACGTCAGGTGGACGCACACCGCGTCGCGGCCGAGCTGCCAGCGCAGCTGGCGGATGGCCTCCATGAACGGCGCGCTCTCGATGTCGCCGATGGTGCCGCCCACTTCCGTGATCACGAAGTCCAGCTCCTCCCCTTTCACATCCTTGCGGAGCATCCGGCGCTTGATCTCGTCGGTGATGTGGGGAACGACCTGGATGGTCTTGCCCAGGTAGTCGCCCCGCCGCTCGCGGTCGATGACGGTCTTGTAGATGCGGCCGGTGGTGATGGAGTTGTCACGCGTGGTGTGGATGCCCGTGAAACGCTCGTAGTGTCCGAGGTCGAGGTCGGTCTCCATGCCGTCGGTGGTCACGTAGCACTCCCCGTGTTCGTAGGGGTTGAGCGTCCCCGGATCGATGTTGATATAGGGATCGAACTTCTGGATCGTGACCTTGAAGCCGCGCGCCTGCAGCAGCTTGCCGAGACTGGCGGAGATGATTCCCTTGCCCAGGGATGAGACCACGCCGCCCGTGATGAAGATATACTTGGTTGCCATTTGTTGTTATTTCAGTTTTTTGCAGTATGCGTCCAGGGCGTCGGCGGCGGCGTGGCCCGAAGCCATCGCGCGCACCACCAGGGAAGCCCCGCTCTGTACGTCACCCGCAAAGAATACGTTCTCGCCCACTTCGGGCAGCTGCGGCTTCAGGAAGCCCATCGCCAGCAGCACGATTTCCGCCTTGACCACTTCCGGCTCGCCGGCCGCGACCATCAGCGGCCGCCCGCCTTCGGGATTCGGTTTCCAGTCGATCGGCTGGATCTCGACCCCCGTCAGCTGGCCGTTCTCGCCCAGGAAACGCAGGGTGTTGATGTTCCAGCGGCGCTCGCAGCCCTCTTCGTGCGAAGACGAGGTCTTGAGGGTGCGCGGCCAGTTCGGCCAGGGGTTCGCCGGGTCGTCCGGACCCACGGGCGGCTTGGGCATGATCTCGATCTGCATCACGGACTTGCAGCCCTGGCGGTGCGCCGTGCCGATGCAGTCGGATCCGGTGTCGCCGCCGCCGATGACCAGCACGTTCTTGCCCTTGCAGGTCACACGGTCCTTCGCGGCCACCTCGGTGCCGTAGAGCACGCGGTTCTGCTGCGCGAGCAGCTCAAGCGCGAAATGCACGCCCTTCAGCTCGCGGCCGGGCACGCTGAGGTCGCGTGCGGTCGGCGTGCCGGTGGCGATGACGTAGGCGTCAAATCCCTTCGGCAGCGCGTCCGGAGCCACTTCCGCGCCATAGCGGAAAGTCACGCCCTCCTGCTCCATCACGGCGATACGGCGGTCGATCACGGCCTTGTTGAGCTTGAAGTTCGGGATGCCGAAACGGAGCAGGCCGCCGGCTTTCTCGTTCTTCTCGAAGACGGTCACCGTATAGCCCATCCGGTTGAGCCGGTTGGCGGCGGCCAGGCCCGCAGGGCCCGCGCCGACCACCGCCACCTTGCGGCCGTTGCGAGCCGGCGAGACGGGGCGGACATAGTTCTCGCGGTAAGCGATCTCGGTGATCGCCGCCTCGTTCTCGCGGTTAGTCGTCGGCTCGTGCATCGTCAGGTTCAGCACGCAGGCCTTCTCGCAGAGCGCCGGGCACACGCGTCCGGTGAACTCCGGGAAATCGTTGGTCGCGTTGAGCAGGCGGTAGGCCAGCTCGAAATCGCCTTTGTACACGGCGTCGTTCCACTCCGGCGGGCGGTTGCCCAGCGGGCAGGCCCAGTTGCAGAACGGGACGCCGCAATCCATGCAGCGGGACGCCTGAAGGCGGCGGTCGCCTTCGTTGAGCGTCTGTTCCACTTCCCCGAAATCCAGGATGCGGTCGTGGACCGGCCGGTAGCCGGCCTCCTTGCGGGGTATTGTCAAAAATGCTTTGTAGTCTCCCATAAGGCGTCAATATTGGATTTGGAGGTGTTGGACTTTCTCGGCCAGGCTGCGCAGGCGCTCCTGCTCGAGGACGTGCTTGTATTCGATCGGGATGACCTTGATGAAGTCGTCCACCGAACGGGTCCAGTCGTCCAGCAGGGTCCGCGCCAGGGCGGAGCCCGTGTAGAGGTAGTGCTGGCGGATCAGTTCGTGCAGCTCCTTGCGGTCGAGCTTGTCGTCCACCAGGGAGATTTCGACCATGTCGAGGTTGCAGTAGTAATCGAAGGTGTGCGAAGGGTCGTAGACGTAGGCCACGCCGCCGGACATACCTGCGGCGAAGTTGCGGCCCACGGGGCCCAGGACGACCACGCGGCCGCCCGTCATGTATTCGCAGCAGTGGTCGCCCGCGCCTTCCACGACGGCCTTGGCGCCGGAGTTGCGGACCGCGAAGCGCTGGCCCGCCCGGCCGGCGACGTACATCTCGCCGCCCGTGGCGCCGTAGAGGCAGGTGTTGCCAGCGATGATGTTGTCTTCCGCCTTGAACATGGCGCGCGCCGACGGGCGGATGGCCACCCGGCCGCCGCTCAGGCCCTTGCCCACGTAGTCGTTGGCCTCACCTTCCAGGCGCACGTTGACGCCTGCGGCGAGGAAGGCGCAGAAGCTCTGGCCGGCCGAGCCCTTGAACTTGATGTTCAGGGTCGAGTCGGGCAGGCCCTCAGCGCCATACTTGGCCGCGATGCGGCCGCTGAGCATCGTACAGACCGCACGGTCGGTGTTGGCGATGGGATACTCCAGGCTGATCTCCTCCTTCCACTCGATGGCGGGCTGGGCAGCCTTGATGATCTCCAGGTCGCGCACCGGCGCCAGGGCGTGCAGCGGGCCGCCGGCCCAGCAGGATGCGCCCTGCTCGCGGAAGAGCAGGCGGGACAGGTCCACGCGGGTGGCCTTGGAGCCCTGCGGGTCCGGTTTGCGGACGAGCAGCTCCGTGTGGCCGATGATGTCGGAAAGCTTCGTGCAGCCCATCTCGGCGAGGTATTCCCGCACTTCCTGGGCCAGGTAGGTGAAGTAGTTGACGAGGTAGTCGGCCTTGCCGAGGAAATGCTTGCGCAGCTCGGGATCCTGCGTGGCCACGCCGGTGGGGCAGGTATTGAGGCTGCACTTGCGCATCATCACGCAGCCGAGCACGATCAGCGGCAGGGTGCCGAAACCGAACTCGTCCGCGCCGAGCAGCGACATCAGGATGACGTCGCGGCCGGTCTTGAGCTGGCCGTCCACCTGCAGGCGGACCTGGCTGCGCAGGCCGTTGCGGACCAGCGTCTGCTGGGCCTCGGCCAGGCCGATCTCCGGGCTGATGCCCGCAAAGCGCATCGAGGACGCCGGGGATGCACCGGTGCCGCCCTCGGCGCCGGACACGACGATCAGGTCGGCCTTGGCCTTGGCCACGCCGGCAGCGATCGTGCCCACGCCGCTCTCGGACACCAGCTTGACGCTGATGGCGGCGGCCGGGTTGACGTTCTTGAGGTCGAAGATCAGCTGCGAGAGGTCTTCGATGGAGTAGATGTCGTGGTGCGGCGGCGGGGAGATCAGGGAGATGCCCGGGATGGAGTTGCGGGTCTTGGCGATGATGGCGTTGACCTTGAATCCCGGCAGCTGGCCGCCCTCGCCGGGCTTCGCGCCCTGGGCGACCTTGATCTGAATCTCCTCGGCGTTGACGAGGTATTCCGCCGTCACGCCGAAGCGGCCGGATGCGACCTGCTTGGTCTTGCTGGACAGCGACACGCCGTCCACCTCGGTGTGGTAGCGCTCGTTGTCCTCGCCGCCCTCGCCCGTGTTGGAGCGCGAGCCGAGGCGGTTCATCGCCAGGGCGATGGCCTCATGGGCCTCGATGCTCAGGGCGCCGAAGCTCATGGCGCTGACCACGAAACGCTTCACGATGGACTCGACAGGCTCCACCTCGTCGATGGAGACGGCCTCGCCGCGCTTGAAGTCCAGCAGGTCGCGCAGGAAGAGCTGGTCGGCCTTGCCGTCCACGGCGGCCGTGAATTCCTTGAATTTCTTGTAGCTGCCCAGGCGCGTGGAGATCTGCAGCGCGGAGATCGTCTCGGGATTCCACGCGTGCGGGATGCCGCCCTTGCGGTAATGGAACTGGCCCACGTTGGGCAGGAAATCGGTATGCGAAGCGTCCGCGTACGCCTGTGCGTGGAAGTACATGGCGTCGCGCGCGATGGTCTCCAGGCCGATGCCGCCGATGGTCGAACGGTCGGTGCCGAAGTACTCGCGCAGCAGGCTCTCCTCGAGGCCGATGCTCTCGAAGATGCGGGCGCCGCGGTAGGAGCGGATCGTGGAGATGCCCATCTTGGCCATGATCTTGAGCAGACCCTTCTTCATCGCCTCGATGTAGTTGGTGCGGGCCGTGGCGTAGTTGAGCTGGATCTTGCCGCCGTGCGCAAGGCTCGAGATGATGGCGAACGAGAGGTACGGGTTGATGGCGGAGGCGCCGTAGCCGAGCAGCAGCGCGGCGTGCATCGTCTCGCGGATCTCGCCGCTCTCGACGATCAGCGCCGTCTGGACGCGCTTGCCGGTGGCGATCAGGTGGTGGTGCACCGCGCTGACGGCCAGCAGCGAAGGGATGGGCGCGTGTTTCTTGTCCACGTCGCGGTCCGACAGGATGATGTAGTTGACGCCGTCGTCCACGCATTTCTCCGCCTTGCGGCAGAGGCCGGACAGGGCGCGGCGCAGGTTGGACGCCGCCGCGGCGGGATCGGCCGCCACTTCGAAGAGGATCGGCAGCTTGACGGTGTTGAAGCCCTTGTAACGGATGTTGCAGAGCAGGTCGAGCTGGGTGTTGGTCAGGATCGGGTGCGGCAGGCGCACCATCTTGCAGTTGTCCTCGTCCGGGGTCAGGATGCCCGTGCCCACGCGTCCGATATACTCGAACAGCGACATCACCATCTGCTCGCGGATGGAGTCGATGGGCGGGTTGGTCACCTGCGCGAACTGCTGGCGGAAATAGTTGAAGAAGCTCTGCGGGCGCTCGGTCAGCACGGCCAGCGGGGTGTCGTTGCCCATCGAGGAGGTGGGCTCGATGCCCTTCTCGCACATCGGCTTGAGGGCGTTCTCGACGTCCTCCGCCGTGCAGCCGAACAGGATCTCCTTGTGCAGGAGGTCGGCCTCGTTGTGCTCGATCTTGCGGCCGCTGTGGAGGTCTTCCAGCTGGATGCGGCCGGCGGAGAGCCACTTGCGGTAGGGATGCTCCGAAGCGAGCTTCTCCTTGATCTCGCCGTCGTACCAGATCTTGCCTTCCTTGGTGTCGACGAGCAGCATCTTGCCCGGCTCCAGACGGCCCTTGCACTCGATCTCGGTCGGGTCGAAGTCCAGCACGCCCACCTCGCTCGCCACGACCAGGAAGCCGCGCTTGGTGATGGTGTAGCGGCCCGGACGCAGGCCGTTGCGGTCGAGGATGCCGCCGGCGTAGCGGCCGTCGCTGAAGAGCAGCGTGGCCGGGCCGTCCCAGGGCTCCATCAGGATGGAATGGTATTCATAGAACGCGCGCAGGTCCTCGGAGATCGGGTTGGTCTCGTCGAAGCTCTCCGGCATCAGCACGGCCACCGCCTGCGGGAGGCTGAGGCCGCTCTGGGTCAGGAATTCCAGCGCGTTGTCGAGGCTCGCGGAGTCGCTCATGTCCGGCTGCACGATCGGCGTGAGGTCGGAGATGTCGCCCAGCGCGCCGGAATTGAGCACGCTCTGGCGTGCCTGCATCCAGCTGCGGTTGCCGCGGATGGTGTTGATCTCGCCGTTGTGGCAGAGCATCCGGAACGGCTGCGCCAGGCTCCACTGCGGGAAGGTGTTGGTGGAGAAACGGGAGTGGACGATCGCCATCGCGCTCGTGAACCACTGGCTCGTCAGGTCCGTGTAGTATTCGCGCAACTGACGGCTCGTCAGCATGCCTTTGTACACGATGTTGCGGGTGGACAGGGAGCAGATATAGCAATCCTCGCCGAGCCGCTCCACGTGCTTGCGGATGCGGTAGAGCTTGCGCTCGAAATCTGCTTCCTCGATAAACTCGGCGCTGGTCACGAAGAGCTGGGCCGTATACGGCTCCCCCTTCGCGGCCTCCTCGCCGAGGCAGGCGGAATTGACCGGGACCTCCCGGATGTGGCTGAGCTTACAGCCCTCGCATTCCACCTCGGCGCGCACGGCTTCCAGGATGCGGTCGCGCTTGGAGGCTTCCTTGGGCAGGAAGACCAGGCCGGTGCCGTAGCGTCCCTTCTCCGGGACGGGAATGCCCTGCAGGAGGATGAATTCGTGGGGGATCTGGACCATGATGCCGGCCCCGTCGCCCGATTTTCCGTCGGCGCCCTCGGCCCCGCGGTGGCTCATGTTTTCGAGCACCGTCAGGGCGTTGTCCACCAGTTCGTGGGTCTTGTCGCCGCGGATGTTCACGACCATACCAACCCCACAGGCATCGTGTTCCGATGCCGGATTATATAAACCGTCAGTCATTGACTACTAACTATTTACAAAGAATCACCTAAAGAACTTTGAAAGGGTACCGCGCCCTAGCTGATGAACAGCAGTTCGCGGTACTTCGGCAGCGGCCACATCTTGTTGTCGACCACTTCCTCGAGCTTGTCGATCGGCTTTCGCAGGTCGTACAGGCTCTCGGCGATCTCGTGGTATGCGAGGGCGCGCTTGTACTCGTCTTCGATAGCGTTGGCCGCCTTGCGGGCGTCCTTCATCGCGCGGGTCTTGACACGCACCTCGTCCACATACTTGTTGATCGTGTCGAGGATCTGCAGTTCGGAGGCGCAGGAGTCAAGGTTGCCATAGATGCTCTTGGCCAGGGCAACTTCCTGCAGGAGCTTGGCCTTGTACTCGAGCGCGGCGGGGATGATGTGGTTGATGGCCATGCGGACCATCACGCGGGATTCGATCTGGACCTTCTTGGTGTAGGTCTCCCACTTCACCTCGTTGCGGGCCTCGAGTTCCTTCTTGCTATAGACACCCGTCTTGGTGAACATCTCCACGGAAGCGGGTTTGGTGAATTCGGCGAACATCTTCGGCACGTTGGTCTCGATGTCGAGACCGCGGCGGGCCGCCTCCTTCTTCCATTCCTCCGTGTAGCCGTTGCCGTCGAAGCAGACGGTATCGATCACGGACTTGATGACGGGCTTGAGGGCGTCCATGATGGCGACATTGGTCTTCTTGCCGGCCGCAAGTTCCTTCTCGACGTCGGCCTTGAAGGCGATGAGCTGCTCGGCCACGGCGGCGTTGAGCGTGGTCATCGCACCGGCGCAGTTGGCGCAGGAACCGACGGCGCGGAACTCGAAGCGGTTGCCGGTGAAGGCGAACGGAGAGGTACGGTTGCGGTCGGTGTTGTCCACGAAGATCTCCGGGATCTCCACCAGGCCGACGCTCTTGCCCTTCTTGCCCGCGATCTCGATCGGGGTGTCGGAGGGAACCTCCAGGAGCTTGTGCAGCACGTCGGTCATCGTGCGGCCGAGGAAGGCGGACACGATTGCGGGCGGCGCCTCGTTGGCACCCAGACGGTGGGCGTTGGTCGCGCTGGCGATGGAGGCCTTCAGCAGGGCGTTGTGCTTCTGCACGGCCGCGAGCACGTTGACGAAGAAGGTGACGAACTGCAGGTTGCCCTTGGCGTCCTTGCCGGGGGCGAGCAGCTGCGTGCCCTTGTCGGTGCCGAGCGACCAGTTGTTGTGCTTGCCGGAACCGTTGACCCCGTCGAAGGGCTTCTCGTGCAGGAGCACCACGAAACCGTGCTTGCGGGCGATGCGGTTCATCAGGTTCATGATGATCTGGTTCTGGTCGTTGGCGAGGTTGGTCTCGCCGTAGATCGGAGCGAGCTCGAACTGGTTGGGGGCCACTTCGTTGTGGCGGGTCTTCAAAGGAATGCCAAGACGGTGGCCGGCGATCTCGAGGTCACGCATGAAAGCGGCCACGCGCGGCGGGATGGAACCGAAGTAGTGGTCGTCCAGCTGCTGGTTCTTGGAGGAGTTGTGGCCGAACAGGGTGCGGCCGGTGATCATCAGGTCCGTGCGGGCGGCGTAGAGCGCCTCGTCCACGAGGAAGTACTCCTGCTCCCAGCCGAGGTAGGAATAGACCTTGCTCACGC
>JAEEGJ010020169.1_pt1 | contig 14553 bp, 9 predicted proteins | sample 8958761 | NCBI WGS metagenome assembly JAEEGJ01 (sample SAMN16246546, study PRJNA631951) | gut metagenome | biome: gut microbiome; feature: rumen; material: RS-attached | host: Bos | place: Iran: Karaj | collected 2018-10 | reverse complement strand
GGGCGGAACAAATTTGAACCTTGAGTAAATGATTGAAAGAAAGGAGATGCGATGAAAACAGAATATCTCAAAGAAGAGAACTGTCCGCAAAGGGATAGTACGGAATACGAAGAGTATGCGGAAGTGTCGAGCATCTTCCTGCCGGAAGACATGGAAAGAGGACGTGAACTGCAGTCCGAACATCTCATGGAAATGGCAGTATCTCCAAAGAATATGGAGATCGCCATGAAGAGAGTGAGGGCGAACAATGGAGCACCGGGAGCGGACGGGAAGACCGTCCGTGAAACGATTGAATGGATGAGCGACCATTACGCCGAGGTCCAGGCAGAAATGATGGGAGGATATTATCATCCCACAGCCGTAAGACGCAGGGTAATACCGAAGCCGGATGGAGGGAAAAGAAAACTGGGAATCCCCACGGCCAAGGACCGGATTGTTCAGCAGGCAATTGCGCAAATTCTGGTGCCCCTTTACGAACCGCAATGCTCGGATAACAGTTTTGGCTACAGACCGGGAAGAAGCGGACAGCAGGCCATTATGAGGGTAAAGGAATATGCCGAGGCAGGATATGAATGGGCAGTGGTGCTCGACCTGTCAAAGTATTTTGACACACTGAATCATGACAGACTCATCCGCGAGCTGAGAAAGACAATCAAGGATGAAGCCATGATGAAGCTGGTCAAAAAGTTCCTGAAAGCCGGAGTAATGGAGAACGGCGTTGTCATTGAAACAACAGAGGGAAGCCCGCAAGGCGGTTTATGCGGAGCTCGGCATAACACAATACTCCGCATAAGGCGGAAACCTCAGCCCATTGCTTGCCAATATTTATCTGAATGAATTCGATAAAGAGCTGGAGAGCAGAGGATTGCGTTTCACAAGATACGCAGATGATTGTGTTATCTACGTCAGAAGTGAAGCGGCAGCCAACAGAGTGATGAAATCCGTCACAAGATGGCTTGAGGAGAAACTGCGGGTGCAGGTCAATGTCACGAAGACAAAAGTGTGCAGACCAAACGATACGAAGTATCTCGGATTCAGTTTCTAAAAAAAAAGACAAGTGGAGACCGAAACCCCATCTGAAGTCGGTACAGAAGTTCAAACAGAAACTGCATGGATACAGCAAAAGGAGCTGGTCGATGTCAATGGATGATCGCATTTCAAAGCTGAATCCAGTCATCAGAGGCTGGATCAACTACTTCAGAATATGTGACATGAAAAAGCTGATGAAGGACATAGACGGATGGCTGAGAGTCAGAATCCGAATGTGCATCTGGAAACAGTGGAAGACACCGCAACGCCGGGAATGGGGACTTCGTAAACTTGGCATGAATGCATTCTGGGCTCACGTAAATGCGAACAGCCGGAAAGGAATCATGGCAGTCGCCTCCAGCGGTATTATGACCAAAACCGTCATGAATGCCGTTCTTAAAAGAAAAGGTCTGCTATCATTAGCAGACCACTATCAGCTAGTACATAGTTATTGAATTTCGAACCGCCGTATACCGAACGGTACGTACGGTGGGTGAGGGGTCGGGCTAAGTAAAGGAAGAATCTTTACTTAGTTCCTCCTACTCGATTTTCAGGGGAGACAAACATGCCTTTATGTTGTCAAAATACAGGAAATTCCAGTGATTCACAAAAAATGCACCCTCAAAAAAAGAATTGCATAGTGGCTTCTCCGGGATTGTCACGGAATCCAATGAACTGCAGATAAAAAAACAAAAAACGTGCCTTTATAATGAAACCAGCTCAAAACCTCAGCAATGAGAGGTCAAACTGTTAGGAGGTTGCTTATGACAACACAAATTATGACAACACAAAATGCCGATGTGGCAGAAAAGCCCAAGAGGGCGATCCGGGGCAAACCGCAGAAGCCGTTCTTCGAACGACTGGCCCTGGACTGCGAAAGAAACTGGATCCTGTACTTAATGGCGTTGCCAGCGCTGATCTATTTCATCGTCTACTGTTACGCGCCAATGGCCGGCCTGTACATCGCAGTCTCGGACTTCAAGATTTCCGGAGGACTATTCGACGGAAAGTTTGTCGGCCTCAAGTATCTGATGGAGTTCTTCCACAGCTACTACTTTGGCCGCCTGCTCCGCAATACCCTGGTGCTTAGTCTGGAGACGCTCATCATCGGTTTCCCGATCCCCATTCTGTTCGCGCTGGTTCTCAACGAAATTCGCAGCCGAGGCTTCAAAAAGCTGGCTCAGACCGTGACTTATATGCCGCACTTCATCAGCATCGTGGTCATCTGCGGCCTCGTGGTTAACTTCTTCAGCCTCAACGGCTTGGTCAACACGATTATTCAGCTCTTTGGCGGCAAGCCCAATGCTTTTATGTCCGATCCCAAATGGTTCCGGACTGTCTACGTCGGGTCCGAGATATGGCAAAACTTTGGCTGGGACAGCGTAGTGTTTCTGGCGGCACTGGCAAGCATCGACCTTGCACAGTTTGAGGCAGCGAAGCTCGACGGAGCCTCCCGCTGGCAGACCATCTGGCATATCTCTCTCCCCAGCATTCTCCCCACAGTGGTCACCATGCTTCTGATGCGCCTGGGCCATGTGATGAGCCTTGGTTTTGAAAAGGTGTTCAACCTCTACAGCCCGGCCACCTATGAGACTGCTGATATCATTTCCACCTTTGTCTACCGGCAGGGCATTCTTGGTGCAAACTTCAGCTCCGCCGCAGCCATCGGTCTCTTCAACAGCGTGATCAACCTGATCTTGGTTGTTGTTATGAACAAGGTCAGCCGGAAACTGACCGAGTCCAGCCTCTGGTAAGAAAGGACGTGAATCAGTAATGAAGAAAAATACGATTAAAACGTCGAAAGAAGACCTCATATTTGACATCGTCTCCTATGCGGTCATCGCCATTTTGGTTCTCGCCTGTTTCTACCCAATGTGGTATGTTTTCTGCGCCTCGCTCTCCGATCCGACTGTCGTCGCCGGATGCAAGGGTGTGCTGTTCTGGCCCCAAAAGCTTAATTTAGACGCCTATAGGCGCGTTTTCTCCAATCCGGATATCTGGACCGGCTTGAAAAACACAGTTCTCTATACCGTTGTCGGCACAGCGCTTAACGTCCTTCTTACTGCCATGTTGGCCTACGCCCTGTCCAGGAAGAACGTGATGCTGAAAAAGCCTCTGACCCTTCTGATCAGTTTTACCATGTTCTTTAATGGCGGCATGATCCCCACCTACCTGGTTATCCGCGACCTTGGTCTTCTGGATCACCGTTTTGCTGTGATTCTTCCCGGCCTTGTTTCCGTTTTCAACTTCATCATTATGCGCACCCACTTTGAGTCGATCCCGGATGCACTGGAAGAGTCGGCGAAGATTGACGGTGCCAACCAGTGGACGATTTTCTGGAAGATCTATATGCCTGTCAGCGCCACCTCTCTTGCGGTCATGACCTTGTTTTACGGTGTGAGCCACTGGAACGGGTGGATGAATGCCATGCTCTATCTTCCCAACAGCCGTGAGCTCTTCCCCCTGGCGCTGATTACCCGCGAAATCGTCCTTTCCAGCGCCACCTCCGCTATGAACGATGGCGCTGCCCTCACCCAGGAGATGGCCGACGCGATCAAGTACGCCACCATTATTGTCTCCACACTGCCGATCCTCTGCCTGTATCCCTTCCTGCAGCAGTACTTCACCAAGGGCGTCATGGTCGGCTCTGTTAAGGGATAAAGCAAACCCTCATGATGTATCATACAGAATATGGAATTTGGGAAATTGCAACGGATTCCAAAAAACTGTAGATATACTTTCTCCCGGCAAGCGTTTATCATCACATTATAAGCGTGACATCACGCGGAAAAGGAGTCAAACAGAATGAAAAAAGCCACTCGTCTTCTCTCCCTGCTTCTGGCCGTCCTGATGGTGATGGCTCTGGCCGCCTGCGGCAACTCCGCCCCTGCGGCTTCCTCCTCGGAAACCTCGACCGCCAATACCGAAACCGCAGCTGACGACTCGCAGCCTGTCGAGCCTGTCGAGGCCACCTATCCTCTGACCACCGAAAACAAGAAGCTGACCATCTACATGCGCGATAATTCTGCCGGCGTCATTGGCGATTATGGCCGCGTGGCCGGTATCAAGGCCGCCGCAGAAAAGCTCGGCGTAGAACTGGAGTTCATTCACCCCACCACCGGCAGCGAGGCTGACCAGTTTAACCTCATGATCGGTTCCGGCAAATACCCCGATATCATTGTCTGGGAGTTCTCTACCGCTGCCATGGGTCTTTCCGAACTGGTTGACCAGGGCATTCTTATCGATATGGATCCGCTGATCCGCCAGTATGCTCCCAACTATCTGAAGGTTCTCGAGCGCAACGAGGCTTATCCGCGTGAGGTGCGCTCCGACGCGGGCAAGTATCAGGCCTTTTACACCTTTACCGTCAGCATCCCCGTTTCCTCCGGCCCGGTCTTCCGCCAGGATGTGCTGGACAAGTATGGTCTTTCTCTCCCCGAGACCGTTGATCAGTGGGAAGAAGTGATGAAGGCTGTCAAGGAGCAGGATCCTACCTGCAAGTATCCTCTCTCCACCAGCAAGAGCTACACCGGCGCTGTCTGGTTCAACGAGCTGCTGCCCGCTTACAACACCCGCACCGAGTTCTGCCTGGGTGAGAACGGTGAGGTCGTCTATGGCCCCATCACCGATAACTACAAGGCCTACCTCGCCAAGCTCAATGAGTGGTACAGCGCTGGCCTGATTGATCCTGAGTTTATGTCCAATGACGGCACTGCCCTCAACGGCAAGGTCGCCGACGGCTCCTGCCTTGTTGCCACGATGGCCATCAACAGCGGCATCCGTAATATTACCAACAATGTTCGCCCCAACAATCCCGACTTCCAGCTCACCGGCGTGGCATGGCCTGTTCTGAATGCCGGCGATCCCTCCAGCTATGTTCTGGCCGGTGGTGTTGCCCACACGGGCGTCCAGGCTGCTATCTCCAGCGGCTGCTCCGATCCCGTTCTGGCTACCCAGGTTCTGGACTTCTTCTACTCCGATGAGGGCAGCGATCTGATCTCCTGGGGCATTGAGGGCGAGAGCTACACCGTAGCCGCCGATGGCACCAAAACCTTCACCGATAACATTATGAACGCTGCCGACGGCAAGGCTCCCACCGAGGCTGTTCTCGACTACGCTCTGCCCATGTACGGCTTCGTCAATGCCATGGACAACGACGCTTACGTGCAGCTGGCTGTGAATATGCCCGAGCAGGGTGCCGCCCGCAGCCTGTGGCAGAGCCTGGATCAGGGTGCAAACCTGCCCAAGCTGACTGTTCACAAGGACCATGCCAACGATTACCGTATGATCATGAACGAGGTGCAGACCTATATCCAGGAGATGTACATCAAGTTCATTACCGGCCAGGCCAACCTTGATTCCGATTGGGACACCTATGTGAACACCATCAAGGGAATGGGCATTGAGAATGCCACCCAGTGGGTACAGGATGCTTACACAGCCTTCATGAACCGCTAAGCTTTCAGGAAACAATCCGATTTGGCCCGCAGTACAAGGTGCTGCGGGCCTTTACAAAATAGGAAGGAGCAAGCTATGAGAACAAAGGTCCTGTTGACTGACGGATGGCGCTATGGGGTCACTGAGGCCCCGAAGGGAAACGAACTGCCGCTTCTGCCGGAGAAAATGGAAAGCGTCTGTGTTCCCCATGTGTGGAATGCCGAGAACCCCGGAGAGGTGGGCTGCCGTGTCTATCAGCGGCATTTGCGTGCTGAGGAACTTGCCGGAGAGCGTGTGTTTCTGGAGTTCTGCGCAGTTGCCGGCGTGTGTCGCGTCTGGCTGAACGGGCAGTATATTGGCGAGCATCGCGGCGGATACAGCTGCTTCCGTTTTGAACTGACCGAGGCTTTGAATAGGGGAGATAATCTTCTCACCGTCACAGCTGACAATTACAAATATCAGGATATCTGCCCGCTGGGCGGCGACTTCAACAATTACGGCGGTATCTACCGTGAGGTCTCACTGATCTCCACCGGCAAAAACCACTTTGATCTGCTCTATTATGGCTCCAGCGGGCTTGAGATCGAAACACGGGCTGACGGCCTGGTGAAAGCGAACGCCCATGTCGTCGGCGAGGGTAAGATCATCTATCGCCTGATGGACGGCGAGACCACAGCAGCGCAGGCGGAGGCGACCCCGGAGGAAAGCGCCGTGCAGCTGCAGCTTGACAATCCCCACCTCTGGAACGGCAAGGACGATCCCTACCTCTACACCCTGCGCGCGGAGCTTGTGGTAAACGGCGTGTGTGAAGACTGCGTTTCCCTGCGCTGCGGCTTCCGGGATTGCAGAGTGGACGCGGACAAGGGCTTTTTCCTGAACGGGGAGCACCTCAAGCTCAACGGCGTCGCCAAGCACCAGGACTGGGATCAGATGGGCAACGCCCCGACGAGAGGGCAGCTGGACACCGACATGGAGCTGATTCGCGAGGTGGGAGCAAATGCTCTGCGCCTGTCCCATTACCAACACCCGGACTATTTCTATGACCTGTGCGACGAAAACGGTATGCTGGTCTGGGCGGAGATCCCGATGCTGGGGATGCCGGACGGAAACGAGGCAATCGTTGAAAACGCCAAGCAGCAGATGACCGAGTTGATTCTTCAAAGCAAGCATCACCCATCCATTTTCTGCTGGGGCATTCAGAACGAGATCGCCATGCTGGGCGAGAGTCTGGAGATGTATCGCAAAACCGAGGAGATCAACGCCCACACGAAGGCGCTGGATCCCTCCCGTCCGACCACGGCGGCAAACCTCTTTTCCGTTCCTTTTAACAGTGAGCTCTGCTTTATCCCCGATATTCTCGGCTACAATGTGTATTTCGGCTGGTATCACCATGAGATGGAGGACTACGACAGCTTCCTCGACAGCTTCCACAGCCAGAATCCGCAGGTTCCCCTGTGCGTGAGCGAATACGGCGTGGACGGCTCGCCTGACCTCCATTCCGCCGCCCCCAAGCGGAAGGACTACAGCGAGGAATTTCAGGCGCTGTTCCACGAGACCGTATATCCCAAGCTGCGTGACCGCGATTTTGTCTGGGGCAGCTTTGTTTGGAACATGTTTGATTTTGGCTCCTTTGCCCGCAACGAGGGCGGCTGCCAGGGCCAGAACCGCAAAGGCCTCGCCACCTTCGACCGAAAGATCAAAAAGGATGCCTTTTACTATTACAAGGCCAATTGGAGCAGGGACGCCTTCGTCCACATCGGCGGCCGGCGCTTTGCCAGACGCTGCGGTGAGGAGACCTGCGTCAAGGTTTACTCCAATCAGAAGAGCGTGCAGCTCTTTGCGGATGGGACAGATCTGGGAACGCTCAGCGGCTGCGCACCGGTGTTCACCTTCGAGCATGTGCCGCTCCACCTGGGAGAAAATCGGCTGAAGGCTGTCAGCGGAAGCTGCATCGATGAGATTACGTTGATCGGCGTGACAGAAGCGGAGCCCAGCTACATCTACGTAGATCCGAATCCGGAATACAACGTGAAGAACTGGTTTACCCAGGAGGAGTCGTCTGACAAGCTCTTCGACCCGGACTGCTGGTCTGTGCTTGATCCCATGCGTGAGCTGCTGGCGGATCCCAGGGTGCTGGCGATGCTTGAAAAGGAAGTACCTGTCTTGGCTGCGGATTTCGAGTTTGCCAAGAGCGCGCCGGTATCGCTGCTGAAGATCTTTAATCTCCGGCGAAAAGAGTTTACCGAGGATTTTGTCAAAGAGATCAACAGGAAACTGGGGACCATCAAAAAGCCCAAATAAGAGACTATAGAAATACCGCCACTGCCGGCAATGGCAGCGGCGGTATTTTTTCTGTTGTCGTTACATGCACTGCTCCGGGAATTCCTCCGCAATCTTTTCTTCGATCTGAAAGACACGGTTCAGGGCCGGATACAGGATCTGATAGGTCCAGTAGAGGATCAGCCAGAAGCCGAGAAACAGGAGCAAAAGAAGCGAGCCGGGATACAAAACCAGCATCAGTACCCACCAGGCGACCTGCAGGAGGCCGGCAGCGAGGCAGCGGAGAAAGTTAGGGAAGAAAAAGAGCAGACAGTTGCGCAGACGGGAGAGCTGGCTCTGGCGGAACAGCACCAGCTGCGGCCAGAAGATGGAAAAGAGAATGGCGGCCAGCAGGGCGCTTGCCAGACAGCACAGTGCTGTGCCCAGCGGGAGCGTTCCGCTGGTCCAGAAGACCTGCAGCCCCATAAAGACGAGGAAGCCCACAAACAGGCACAGTACGATCCCCGGCGCAACGGATTCCCGCCAGTTCTGTCTCCAGGCCCTCCGATAGCTGCACCACCAGTCATCCTGACTATGACGGAGGCTGCGCAGGATGCAGTCCACCATACCGGACAGCGTCGGGCCGAAGACGGCTCCGCCCAACACACAGGCGAGCATCAGGATCAGGAAACTGCGGGTGAGCATGGCCGCCGCCAGCCCAAGGCCAAAGGGCAGCGCACCGAGCGCTGTAAGGAAATTGGCCAGGACAAAGCTTTTCCAATCCTGCGGCAGAAGATTCCCAACCAGCAGCTGCAGAGCATTGGCCTCGCCTTCTGTGTTATTTCGATTCATGGAGGGGGTCACCTCTTTGCTATATAATCTCAACCTTCGGGAAGAAGCGGCGCTGTTTCAGAAGAAGCCTTTCCCCGGTAAGCTCCGTTTCTCCGCGCAGACGAATGTCCTCACAGGAAGAGCCTACCATCACCTGCCGTTTTCCCGGTTCAATGCCAAGCTGCATGTCACGTCCGTAAAACGCGAGCTGGGGCGTGTCGATCCAGATATGCACAAGTTTTTCTTCTCCCGGCTTCAGGGCGACACGCGCGAAGGCAACGAGCTGACGCATGGGCCGCACCACGGAAGCGAGAAGGTCTCGCATGTAAATTTGAGCCACCTCTTCGCCGGGACGGCTGCCGGTATTCCGGATCTTAAAGCTCAGCTCCATCGTCTCTCCACAGACGACCTGCGGCGAGACGGAGAGGTCGCTGTACTGAAAGCTTGTATAGCTCAAGCCATGGCCAAAGGGATAAAGAGGCGTGCTGCTCTCGCTGTCCAGATACTCTGCCATGTGAGTCGGCCCTTCAAACAAAGGCTGCAAATCGTAACGCATCGGGATCTGCCCGGCATGGCGGAGAACGGTGATCGGCATTTTGCCGCCGGGAACCGCCTTGCCTGTGAGAATATCGGCAATCGCCTCCCCGCCGTGCTCCCCGGGGAGCCAGGCGTACAGCACCGCATTGCTGCTGCAGTCCGCGTCTCGGATGGCGAGAGGTCGTCCGTCGATCAATACCGTCACGATCGGTTTCCCCGTTGTAAACAGCGCCTGCATCAGCTTCCGCTGCGGCAGCTCCAGATCCAAATTGGTATTGTCCTTGTTTTCTCCGCAGGTGGCATCCACCGAGCGCATGCTTTCCTGGCCGCCGACCACAGCAACGACCACATCGGCCTTTTCGGCAGCGGAAAGGGCGTCTTCAATCCCGCCCTCCAGGGGGAGCTTCACGCCGCAGCCAGGCGCATAGAGCACATGCTCCTCACCCAGCAGCGCAGAGAGCGCCTGGCGCACCGTTTTTGCCTTCGGATAGTAGCGCTGGAGGAAATCCTCCTGTCCTTTGTAGACCTTGCGCTCGCTGCGCTTGCCGAGATCCTCCTTGACAAGCTCCAGGATCTGTGCTTCCTGCTCCGGCGTGGGGGGCACGTCAAAAATGATACCGCGCTCCAGAAGCTTGTCCTTGCGCTGGGTCGTGTAGATCTCCAGCATCATAGTGCGGAAGTTGTCCAGCTCGCTGCGGTTGAAGTCCAGGTTGGAGGCGTTCACCGTGCCGACGCTGGAGTAGCCGCCGAAGAAGGGCAGGACAGTGTCCGCCGAGGGGCCGATAACGGCTACGGTCAGATTCTCACGCAGAGGGAGCACACCGTCGTTTTTGGCCAGAACGATGGATTTTTCCGCGATGGAGCGGGACAGGGCGTGGACGGCGGGATCTGCTGTGAGCATCTCGAAGCTCCCCTGCGGTGCACAGTCGTCCAGCAGACCGAGCCGGCATTTTACGGAAAGCACGCGGTGAACGGCCTGATCAATGCAGGCTTCCTCCACAAGACCTTCGTGAACAGCGTCCACCAGCTGATGAAAGCATACACCGTCCGGCTGATCCACGTCGATCCCCGCTGTCAGGGCCTGCACGGCGGCATCCGTGCGGGATGCGGCGGTCCCAAAGCGGTTAAAGCTCCGTTCCACACTGCCGTAATCGGAGACCACCGGACCGTCAAAGCCGAGTTTTTCACGCAAAAGCTCCGTCATCAGATAGCGGGAAGTAACGGTAGGCTCTCCGTTGAGCGTACCGTAACTGTTCATGACCGCCATCACGTCGCCTTCCCGGATCGCAGCCTCAAAGGGGAGACAATACTCCTCCAGCAGGCTGCGCTCGGACAGATCGACCTGACCGCCATTGCGCCCCCCGCAGGAATTGCCGTAGGCGATAAAGTGCTTGGCAGTTGCCATCAGTTCATCGTTTCCCTGCAGACCCCTCACAAAGCGTGTTCCCATCTGGGCAACCAGCGTCGGGGATTCCCCATAGGTTTCACCGATGCGGCCCCAACGGGGATCCCGGCCCAGATCGAAGAGGGGCGAGTGGGCTGCGTAAATACCGTAGCTCTTGAGCTGAGCCCTGACCGCCTCGCCCATCTGCTCGGCAAGCTCTGGCTGCCAGGTGGCGGCCATGCCTAGGGACTGCGGGAAAGTCGTGGCACCGGGAATCTGTGCGCCGGCGATCGCTTCGCTGTGCGCCAGAACCGGAATTCCAAGACGAGTATGATGGCACAAATACTCCTGGATCCGTTGGAGCGTATCGACATCCTTTTGAGAATCTCCCGTCAGAGCTGAGTTGAGATAGTTCACGGTCCCCATGCCGTGGGAGAAGAGCCGCTCCATGGTTTCGTCGTCCAATGTATCCGGGAGCGTGCAGCAACAGAGCTGGGCGACCTTTTCCTCCAGCGTCATCTGTGAAAGAAGCTCCTCCACTCGCGCGGAGATCTGACGCGTATCCTGATGTTGAGGCAATCTGATCCCATCCTTTCCGTTTCTATCGTAGCACAGGCATGGCTGAGGATAAATCTGCAATTCTAAGGAATCCCCTTCAATTCTTGTGAAACCGGCTTTCCAGCATTCCCATTCTGGAAAAAATGTGATATGATACCACTATATTAAGGAAGTGGAAACACAGCTTTCTGATGATCGGGGTGCCGGAATGAAACGGGATTTGAAAACGCACTTCAAAGAGTATGAATCCTTCTATAAACTGATGCGCTCGTTCCTCATCATGCTGATCCTGCCGCTGCTGCTGGTGATGGTCAACTATCTCTATTCCCATACGCTTTTGCGCCAGGAGAACCTCAACTATCAGGATGCGGTGCTGGAACAGGTGCAGTTGGCTACCGATGAACGACTACAGGGCCTGCAGCGCCACGCGCTGGATCTGACCAACGACGCGACCATCAGCCAGGCGCTTGAGAAGAAGCTGGACAGCCAGGAGGATATCAACTACCAGCTCTGGCAGGTCTCCAACCAGCTGAAGTATTATAGCGCTTCAGCCGGCAGCCTGTGCGACACCCTGTTGTATTCTTCATCGTATGATTGCTTGATCAGCGGAAGCTACATTGATTTCCGCGCTTCAGCGGGGATTACAAGGCTTGGCTCCGAGGAAATGAACCGCCTGGTGCTGGAGAAACTCCAGAACACGCGTGCGTATTGCCAGTTTCAGCTGGTTGAGACAGAAACGGGCGAGAGAAAACTGCTTTTGCTGCACACAATGCCGCTTTGGAGTACCGGCCGGGCTCCCTATGGAACAATCTGTCTTGTTATCCAGGAAGACGCACTGTTTCAAGGCATTCTGGAGACGGAGGAAGCGAAGGCTGGCCTTTACTGTCTGCTGAGCCCGGAGGGGGAGATCGCAGCCTGGTTTGGAAACGAAGCTCTTTTGCCTGCGGTTTCGGAGGCGGATGCCTCTGCGGAGGAATTCCAGACCCTGAACGGCAGCTCGCACACGGTCTCGCACAAGGCCTCCGCGCTGAACGGATGGCGCTACCTCTCCATCCAGCCGGAGCACACCATGGTCAAAAAGCTCAACGGGGCCAGGAATCTGAGTCTTCTGATGCTGGCGCTGGTGCTGGTCGCAGGCAACATCATCGGCGTCATTCTGGCACGCCGCAACTACAGGCCTCTCAAGCAGCTGATGAATGAGCTGCGCCGGCAGTCCATGCTATCCAAGGCAAACCCGGAAGAGGTCACCGGGGAATTCAGCCTGATCGAGCGCTCCATGAAGGAGATGTCCCGCTCCATGTCGGCGCTGGAGAATACGCTGAAGGAGGAAATGCCGCGCATTCAGGAGAGCGTGCTGATGCAGCTTTTCCGAAACGCGGTGACGGACTATCCCCGCTTCCAGAACACTCTGCAGCGGGTCGGCATCTTGCTTCCTTATGACAAATTCCGTGTAGCGCTGGTGAAGCGGCTGCAGGAGGGAGAGCTGGATCAGCAGTTGATCTCCATGCTGATGGTGAAGGAGCGCGTCATTCAGCTTGCGCCCAAATCCCTGGTCTATGCTTTCGCAACGGTGGATGACGACTCCCTGATCATTCTGCTCAACGGCGGGGGAGATGACTTTGAGACGGAGACCCGCCGCATTTTGAACACCGTGGCTGAGGATATGCGCGAATCCTACGATCAGATGCTGTGGATCAGCGTCAGCGAGGTCGGCTGCGGGATGGAATCTGTTTCCAAGGCCTATTATTCCGTTATGCAGGCCCACCGTCAGGCACCGGAGGGCGGTGTACAGTACTTGGAGGAATCGGACGAACACTGTGCCATCGACAAGGCGTTGGAGAGCCTGGCGGCCCAGATGCAAAACTACATCGCTACCGGGAACGAAGCTGGAGCGCTGGATCTTCTTCACCGGAGCCTGGAGAGCGACGTGCGGCAAAAGCATGCGGCACTGTATGAGGCGCAGGCCTACTGCATCGGTGTTATGAACATCGTGACCGGCGCTTACCGCGTGGAGGATCCCGAGGTGCTGACAGTGAATGGGGAAGCTCCCTTAAAGCAGCTGTTCCTGCAGCACAACACCTTTGAGATGGAGACTCTGCTGGCTGAGCTGATCGGCAAGGTCTGTGCCTATGTCCGGGAAAACCAGCAATCTCCGACCGCCCAGCTCACCGCGCAGATGCTGGACTACCTTCAGCAAAACTTCTGGGACGTGGATCTGACCCTGACCAGTGTAGCCGACCACTTCTGCCTGACGCCGAGTTATTTGTCTTCCTTCTTTAAAAGCAACACGGGCGAGACTTTCCTGAACTATCTGACACATTTGCGCATGGAGAAGGCCAAGGAGCTTATGCGCACCACCAACGAGTCCATCCGGGATATCTCGGAGAAAGTGGGCTATGCCAGCGCAAACACGTTCACCCGCGCGTTCAAGAACACCGAGCACATCACACCCAGCCAGTACCGGGAGAGCAGCCAGGGCGACGGCGAATAAATCAAGCAAAGAAATACCGGCCGCGACAGAGATTTGTTTCTCTGCCGCGGCCGGTTCTTTTCCGGCGGTTATTTCAAGAGCTCCACATAAGGGTCGGTCTCAGTGTACGGCCGCCAGATCGTCGGCCCGTCACCGTTGGGGTCGCCGGATTTGAAGAAGTTGCTCCAATAGCTGAGCATCCTGTCCGAGAGTGCGTAGTCTTCCGCCTCCAGGGGACGCCAGCAGTATTTCAGGCTGCCGAAAACATACCACAGCTCCGCCGAGTGGAAGGAGCCCGCCCCGTCGCCGGGCAGCTTACGGTCGAAATAATACACATAGCAGTCAGTGTTCAGATAGGCAGCGTATGTGGTGTTGGCCTTGTGCATCCGACTGTTTTCCATGCAGGGGTCCTCCGCCGCCGCGGTTAGATCGTTTCCGTTACAGCCGAGGATGTACGAAATCGGAAGAACCTTGCCCTGCTCGATAAGCGTATTCCCGTCCTCGGGAATCAATTCTCCATCAACCACGGGCACATAGGGGATGCCCTTGTGCTGCAGGAAGGCTATGCCCAGCGCCTTGTTCAGCGCAGCGCAGAGTTCCTCCGTCGGTGTCTCCCACAATGCCTTCCGGGCGGTCTCGCGGCCCGCCTCGCTCTCCTTCCAGGCGTGGCGCGGAAGCCCAAGCGACTCCAGCAGGTCATTGCCGAAGGTTTCTGCCTGCTCGATGGGGCGGTACTCACCGAGCGGGTTGTGATAGCCGCCGCCGCTCTGGAGAACCATGCGGCGGAAGAGTCCCGCAGCCTTGGGTGAAACGGCGAGCGCCTGCAGGCTCATGGCCCCGGCGGACTGACCGAATACGGAGATGTTATCCTCATCGCCGCCGAAAGCCGCGATGTTCTCCTTGACCCAGGTGATGGCCGCAAGCTGATCCCAGAGGCCGAGGTTCCCGCCGGCTGTGTTCTCACCCTCCGCGGCAAGCAGCGGGTGGCAGAGAAAGCCAAGCGCGCCGAGACGATAGTTGAGCGTCACAACGATCACGCCCTTCTGCG
>JAEEGJ010020168.1_pt1 | contig 14553 bp, 10 predicted proteins | sample 8958761 | NCBI WGS metagenome assembly JAEEGJ01 (sample SAMN16246546, study PRJNA631951) | gut metagenome | biome: gut microbiome; feature: rumen; material: RS-attached | host: Bos | place: Iran: Karaj | collected 2018-10 | reverse complement strand
ACTTTAGCGACGACTGCGACCATGTCATTACGGGAACGGCGGTAACGATCAACGACACGATGTACATCTGCAAATACAACAGATGGCAGGTGGCCAATATCTACGACGCCCGCGAAACCTGCACCGAGGAAAACGACTCGACGACGCTTTTGTTCAACGGGGAGCGCTACGCGTGCGAAGATGGCGGATGGCGCCTCTATACCGAGCTTGAAGAGAAGTTCGGCTATTGCCGCGGCGACTTGCTTGGTACCTTCGATACCCTGAGAGTGCGCCAGGATTCGGTGATAAAAAGAGTGGAATACATTTGCGACACGAATGGTTGGCGCCGTTCTGTGATGACGGACCATGTGGGCTTCTGCGATAGTACCAAACTTTACAAGAAGGTCAAATACAAGGATACGGCCTATGTTTGCCGCAATGACGAATGGCAAGAATTGACGGATCTCGAAAAAGAACTTGGCGTGTGTACCCCTAAAAAACAGGGCGTTATCGACACGACTGAAGAAAATGGCGCTTACATCTGCGATAGTACTTATTGGCGCTATGCGGTGTTGGAAGACTACATTGGAAAATGTGATTCTACCCGACGGGAAGAAACTAAGAAATCTGGGGATTATAGCTATTACTGCTCCAATAGTGGTTGGCACAAGATGAGTGACTTGGAAACGGAACTTGGAATGTGTACCGATAAGAACGACAAGGCGGTAAAGAAGACCAAGGACGGTATAAACTATATCTGTAAGTATTCAAGTTGGGAAACTGCATACATTTGGGATGTGGTCGGGTATTGCGACAGCACCTGCCAATATAAGAAGGTGGTTTTCAACAATTACGAATACTACTGCCTTGAAAAATCCTGGACGAAGATGACGCACCAAGATAGTGCCATGGGGTTCTGCAAGACCGACATGTTTAACAAGGTGGACTCCATCGTTGTAGATAAAAATACGGAGTACTACCGCTGCACGGGCTCGGAATGGGTTAGACTGAACAATAACGAAGTTCGGTTTGGCATTTGCTCGTCCACAAATGCGGGCGAGGTAAAGCGTGTGACGGATACGGCTTATGTGTGTTCCAATGGGCGGTGGACTGATGGCGGTGCGGACAGCTATCTGGGTAGTTGTAAGTGGAGCAATACCGGTGAGGCGAAAACTTATCGTCGAAAGCAGTATGTTTGCCATGCCCCCTATTGGACCGAAATGACTGCTCTCGAAAAGAATCTGGGAACCTGCAAGGAAAGTAATTGCGGCACTGCGGTGAAGGATGGCAGCTCGTATTATGTATGCAATTGCAAAAATCTTAAATGGGAAACCTCCTCGGCAATGGATTGGGAATTGGGGAACTGCCCCGCCGATACGGTTTTCTACAAGCAGTTGAAACCGACCTGGTATTACAAGTGCATTAATGCCCGTTGGCAAGCTGTTACGGACCCGTTTGAAATCTATGGGCAGTGTGGGCTCGGCAATAATGTGGAACCGAGAACGGTCGTGCTGCGGGATCAGGAATTCGCCTGTGACAAGAACAACTTGAAATGGAATGATTGGGTCGCCTTGGAAAGTGTCGACAGCGCAAAGGGGTACTGTACCAAGGCGATGCGGTATGACACTTTGTTCTACGATGGTACCTACTACATGTGCGATTCGAACACCGCTAGCATCACCACTCCGAACTACAGGAAGTATTACTGGAAAGAAGTGACTATTCGCGAATATATGCGCGACTGTAATGCGTCCAGCGAAGGCAAGGTGATGTTCAACGGCTTCAACAACAGCAAGTGTTCCAATGGCAAGTGGACGGGTATTACGACCGAGACGATGACCGATTCCCGCGATGGTCGAAAATACAGGGTGTTCACGGCCGGTGGAGTCACCATGATGGTCGAAAATCTCTCGTATGCGACTGCGGATTCCAGCTGGTGTATCGGAAATTCTGGTAGCTGCAGTAATGGTCGCCTTTACGCATGGTCGTCTGCCAAGAAGGCGTGCCCTTCGGGCTGGCGCCTACCGGGGCGTGGAGATTGGAGCGATATAAATGATGTCTTGAAAGCCGTTGGTAACGATTATTCATATTACGGAGAAGGCTGGGACAAGGATAAAGGCGAGGATCTTTATGGGTTGAATATTACGCCGACAGGGTTCTATGAATTCTATATGCAAAATGGTTCTGATCCGATGACGATGCAGTCCCATTCTACGAGCGGAGCCTTCTATTGGATTGAGGATGAAGAATATATGTCTTTTGGCATGACTTTGAAACCGGACAGCTCTGCGCAATATGTAAACGCAAAGATTATCGGGCTGGGTGTTCGTTGCATTAAGAATTAAAAAGGGAAAGGAGTATGATATGCCAATAGTTGTTTTGTTTGCGGCGTTGCTTCTGGTGATTACGGCATGTGGTGGCGATTCGGGAAGTTCCGCCCCTGCTCCAGAAAACGATAACCCGTCCAGCTCGGTAGAGCCTCTGCTGTCTTCCAGCTCCGCAGAGATTACGAGCGCGACGACCGTCGTGGATTCCGATGCCAAGGAAATCAACGACGACACTCCTGTCGATGGCAGGATGGTGGATTCGCTGACGGGAAATTCCTATAAGACTCGGACAATTGGAATTTATACGTGGATCAACGAAAACATAAGCGACAAGAATCCTTCTGTCAAAAGCACCTGCTACGCCTACAAGGAATCCAACTGCACCCTGTACGGCAGACTGTATATGAAAAAAAATGCCGAGGACTTGTGCCCTAGGGACTTTTTCATTCCCACAGTTTCCGATTGGAAATACCTGATGCAGGAAGACCCGCGTTCGTTCAGCTATGCGGGGGTGTGCTTTAAGTATGATTCTTTGGAATGCGCGGGTATTAACGATTCGGCGCAGTATCTGGCGTCTAATGATTCTGCGGTGGTGATGAACCGGTATGGTGATTTTTCGGAGACATTCAGTCTCGATCATGGCTTTTATTCCTTGCGCTGTGTCAGATACCGGAGCATTGTCGCGTCATATTCCGACCTGCCCGAATGTAACGATCAACTCCCTTCGATGTATGTTGTAGAGAAAGATTCTAACTATCGGTGCTATAGAGGAGAATGGGATAGCTATCATGTGACGCCAAAAGTTTGTCAGTCCAGTGAGGAAGGCGAAAAGTACCTGGTGAATGGACTTGTGTACATTTGCAAGTCCGGCTACTGGGGGCTCACCACCGCCGACGATACAGGAATCAAGTGCACTAGGAAACATGTCAACGAGGAATTTTATGTGAACAATGTGCGTTACGCCTGCACGGACACCGGCTTCGTCGAGTTGACGTATCCGGCGTCGGTTCTTGGATACTGCTCGTCAACGCGTGAAGGTTCGATTGCCGAAGCCGATAGCGGTAAATATTTTACATGTGAACAAAACCGCTGGAGAAGTGCCACCGAACGGGATTTCCTGGGGGTGTGCGATGCTTCCTTGTATGGAGAAATAAGAACGGCCTTTGGGACGCAACATTATACATGCGTCAGGGGGGTCATTTGGGCGAAGACTACCGAGCTTGAAGAACTGGTGGGTGGATGCAAGCTCGAAATGAGTGACTCCGTCATCACGAGTCCAATTGACGGGGCCCATTATGTTTGTAAGAATGGCGAATGGAAGGGCGGAAGTATAGAAGAAATTTTTGGAAAGTGTACTAAAAGCAATGCTCACGACACGATCAACGAAGGCACTATTACATATATGTGCCTGGCGGAAGCGTGGGATCTTATTGACAACCTGGATCGAAATTTGGGCTTCTGCACCGATTTGAGTGTTGGCAATAAGGGCGAGAATAAAGGGACCATCTATTATTGCAAATACTATGGTGGCGAATATAAATGGATGACCGCTTCTACGGCGGAAGAAAAGTGGGGCTATTGCCCGACAGATACGACATTTGTCAAGGAACTTGATGGCGACTATTACAAGTGTGACCATGGAACTTGGAAATCGTCATCCTCAAGCGAAATTTTCCCTTATTGTCGCTCCACGATTGGCGAAAGGAAGGTGTACCAGGGGGTAGAATATGTTTGCGATACGAGTGCTTATCAGTATAACGGGGAATGGTATGCAATGACGTCTCTTGACTCGGCTCTGGGAGGATATTGTCGGACATCGATTTTGAACAAAGGTGTTTTGTTGAATGGGCAAGTCTATGTATGCAAAGTTGATAGTGTGTTAAGTTATAAGAAAAGCTGGTACTTGGGCACTATGCAAAACTATATGAATGGTTGTACAAAAAATCGCTTAGGAGAACGTGTGTTCAATGGGCTAGATACAAGTGTGTGCGTTTATAATACGTGTTCTGCTAAAATCCCAAGAACTTACTATTATGACGGAAAATCCACGAATGCATGCATTGAATATACTTCGGGATATATGTGGCAGCCTATTGTTCGTGATAGCCTTAAGGATAAACGAGATGGAAGGGTGTATGGTGTTATAACATTGGGTTCACAAAAATGGTTGAACTACGATTTGCATTATTGGGTTTATACAGCTTATGGTTCTGATGGCTATACTTTTTCAATAGATCCGAAGGAATATGAAGCTCGAGAACAAATATATAGATCGTATTACTATAAATGGACCGATGCTATGGGAAAAAAGGATATTTGTCCCGATGGGACGCATATTCCGTCCTTGGCGGAATGGAAAACTCTTTTTGATTATGCGCAGAAGTTGTCGCCGACAGAAGGGCTTTTGGCTTTGTTCCGGAGGTGGGATATTCGAACCAGTTATGTAGGAACTGATCTCTATGGCCTTGGTCTTAGAAAGGATGGCTTTGTGGATATGGATTATCTTCCTCCCGGTAATGATCCCAGATCGCATCTCAACGGCGACTATATGGCCTATTATTGGGCATCTGATGTAGGGGAAACTGATGGCACGGCCAGAGTGATTCATGTGGATACAACCATGACGGTTAATTATCAAACTGGAGCCCTGAAAGAAGACGCATACGCCATTCGCTGCATTGTGGATTGATGACTGCTCAATTCCTGCGTCATTGCGAGGGCGTAAGCCCGAAGAGGCCCATTACTCTTGTATGCTTAAAGCACTGCGCACGCTAGCAGGCTGCTTGCCGAGCAGGCGGTAGAGCTTGCAACGGAACAGCGGTATGGCGGCGATAACGCCTGCTGCTACGATGGCGATAGAGATGTATGCGACACCTGGTTTATTGAAGGTGGCGCGGAAGAGCAGACGCATCACCAGCAGAATGTACCAGTGTACGGCGAGAATCACGAGCGCATTTCTTGAAATGTTGCGGAGGATTCCCTTGAGTATGCGAATGGGACCGATGTTTGGAATCTTGTCGGCTGCGACAAAGGCGGTTACAAGCCCTGCGATACCGAAGAAGGAACTGGCTACGAATATCGGGAGGGATTTTCCGAGGTCGTTGTTCATGATGCTGAAATTCGGATCTGGAATTTCGAATGCGGCATAGAGAATGAATGCCGTAATGGAGCTGGCTACCACAAGGCTCCAAGGGATACCTTTTTTTCCTTTCCCGCACAGCGTGTTGCGAATGGGTTCCTTGCTTAGCCAGCCGCAAGCGAAAAAGAACAATACGGTCAAATCACGCTCGATTCCTAGAGGCAGCCGGATATGATGTCTGTACAGGAGCCAACCGCCGGCGAGGCTTGCAATGGCGATGATTATGGTCGCTGCCCGCGGGGCCTTTAAGCGGCTCGCAAACTTCTGCACGCCATAAAACATCAAACTCACTGAGTACAGCGTAAACACAAACCACAGCGGCCCCGAGCCAATGGAAGATTTTCCGGCCACAAAAATTTTTGCGAGGTTCCAGTAGATGTAATCCCATACGCTGGCGATTTCGGGCCGGATGTTCATCACCGTCATGCGTGGCGCTTTCGGGAATAAGTCGAAGTTGTATACGACCGGATCCAGCGCCAAGAACAACAGCGAAAGCAATATGTAGGGGAGTAGCAGAACTTTGCTTTTGTGAATGAAGTAGCTTTTGAAATTGGGAAAGCGCCTGGTGCTGAAAAGCATTCCCGAAATGAAGAAAAATGCCGACATGCGTAGCGCACTCAGGTGCAGCATTCCCATGTTTGCGTACGAAAACGATTGCTCCACATGGTATAGGCATACGAGCAACAACACGAATCCCTTGAATTCGTCAATCCACCCGATTCGTGTCTGGTTACTTAATACCATCTCGATTCATCGCCGATGGTCGTCATCGGCCCGTGTCCGGGGAATACGACGGTTTCTTTCGGGAGAGTGAGCAGTTTGTTTTTGATGCCTGTGACGAGTGCGTGGTCATCGCCGCCGAATAAATCGCTGCGCCCGCGGCTGCCTGCGAATAGAATGTCGCCGGGGAACAGCAGCGGCGGCACGTTCTTCTGGCCGTTGACTTCGCCCGGGTTTTCGCAGAAAAACGCGATGCCGCCGGGGGAGTGCCCGGCCACGTGAATCACTTGCAAGCGGATGCCGGGCACCTCGACGGCATCGCCCTCGGCAAGGTAGTTGCCGAGTCCGGGCGAAGGCTCACGCAGCGGGAGTCCGAACATTTCACTCTGTTCTTCTTGCAAATTCAACATGAATGCGTCTTCTTCGTGCGCCTCAGGCAGCACTCCATAAGTCTTGGCGACGAAGGCGTTGCCAAGCACATGGTCCAGGTGCAGATGCGTGTTCAGCAGATGCTTTACCGTAAGCTTGTTCTGCTCAATGTAGCGGGCGAGAGCCTGTTCCTCCTGCTCGCTCGAAACGCTCGGGTCAATGAGAATCGCATCGCCGGCGTCGTTACTTAAAACGAAACCGTTCACGCCAAAGGGATTGAATGTAAAAGCCTTTAGTATCATTTCTCTTTAATATAAAAAAGAAGGCCCGATACTTTTCGCTCGGGACCTTCGCCTTTGAACATAAACTATACAATGTATGATGTGAAATGTTTCATCTCACACTACACATTACACTTTTCTAACCTTTGATTTCCCAGGTCGTGCCTTCCTTGGAGTCCTTGATGACCACGTTCATCGCGGCGAGTTCGTCGCGGATGCGGTCACTTTCGGCCCAGTTCTTGTTGGCACGGGCTTCCTTACGGGCAGCAATCAGCGCTTCAATCTTGGCGACATCCACGCCGTCGTTGGCGCCCTTCTTGGCGTATTCTTCACGAGGCTCGTCGAGCTTCAAACCGAAAATCTTGTCGAAGTCGGCCACGAGGGCGGCCTTTTCGCCGTCGTCGATATCGCTCTTGAGCATCGTGTTCATGATACCGAGGGCACGCGGCATGTTCAGGTCATCACCGATGGCGTCCTTGAATTCATTCTGGAATGCCTTGGCAGCATCGCTAGTGATGGCGGTAGCCTTACCGATCAGCGGGTCCGTCTTCTTGTGCAAGCTCTTGAGGCCTTCCTTGGCGCCTTCCAAAGCTTCCCACGTGAAGTTCAGGTAGTTGCGGTAGTGGCTGCCAATTGCGAAGAAGCGGTAGTCGAGCGGATTGAAACCGCGGTCCATCAGGAGCGAAACCGTCAGGAATTCGCCGCTGGACTTGCTCATCTTGCCGAACTTCTGTTCGGTCGTGCCGTCTTCCAGCTTTTCTTCGCTAGCGGTGCGGAGGAATTCGCCGTGCATCCAGAAGCGTGCGAACTGCACGCCGTTGGCGCATTCGCTCTGGGCAATTTCGTTCGTGTGGTGCACGCGGATGTGGTCGGTGCCTCCGCAGTGAATGTCGAGCGTCGGGCCGTTGTACTTCATGGCCATAGCGGAGCATTCAATGTGCCAGCCAGGGAAACCAACGCCCCACGGGCTGTCCCATTCCATGGCGCGCTTCTTGTCCTTCGGGCTGAACTTCCACAGGGCAAAGTCGGTGGCGTTCTTCTTTTCGCCCATGTCGATGCGGCTACCTTTGCGCAGGTTTTCCACGTCGAGGCGTGCGAAGTCGGCGTAGCGCGGAAACTTGAGGCTATCGAAGTAGATGCCGTCGGATGTGCGGTAGGTGTAACCCTTTTCTTCTAGGGTCTTCACCAGGTCAATCTGTTCCTGGATGTGCTGCGTGGCGGGAGTCCAGCGGGTCGGTTCCTGGATGTTGAGACGGTGCCAGTCAGCCATGAAAGCGTCGGTATAGAACTTAGCGATATCCCACACGGACTTGCCTTCGCGGGCGGCGCCCTTTTCCATTTTGTCGTCGCCGGAGTCAGCGTCGCTGGTCAAGTGGCCCACGTCGGTGATGTTCACGATGTGGTTCACCTTGTAGCCGTAGTAGTTCAGCGTACGCACCAGAAAGTCTTCGAAAATGTAGGTGCGGAGGTTGCCAATGTGGGCGAAATGGTACACCGTCGGGCCGCAACAGTACATGCGCACGGCGGGAACGCCTTCAGGAAGTGTGAAAATCTCTTTCTTACGCGATGCAGTGTTGTAGAATTGAAGTGCCATTTTAAGCCTCCGGTTAGTTATTTCGGCGCAACTTGCGTCGTTCGCGGCCAAATATAGCAAATTGGACCCATTTTAGAGCCTCCGCCACGGACGTCGAATGCGTCAAAAGCCGAATGTCACGTTTTACAACAGTTTTTTCTTGCAGCGGACAGACGCCTTCGTATTCTTTTCAAAATATCCGGTTATTACCAAGTTCTCGTTAAAATCTTGAGGGCCAGCAAAGAACTCGGTTTGGTAAAAATATAACTGGTAGGCGAATGTGTTTCTGTCTCCCGGTTTGTTCGGCCATGACCAGCTTCCTGTCGATTCTTTGGAAACCCATGTGTAGGCATTGTACTTGATAGATGCAATTTCGTCTGTCACCCTGGTGCCGATTTCCATGCTGTGAGAGGAAGAGCTGATGACATAGGTTTCCTCGACGTATTCCGTGTCAATTTGGTTGGGGGTAAGGTTTAATCCTGATCTGTTGTTGCCCAGAGACCTTGGCCAGCCATTCCTTGAGAGTGCCGAGTAGTAGTCATCATCAGTTATCGATGGAGAGAGTTTACTTGGAACGGCGTAGAAATTGAGCAGGTTTTCTGCTTCGTAAGTAGTAAGGAGCTTCCATCCGTCGGGGCATATACCTTGATGTCCTGATGTATCGTAATCGGCTTCGGCACAATAGAGCGAGTCGCATGATTCGTCAAGGACCATTGCTTCGTGCCATACGTACATGCTGTCACCACCGTATTTCACGTTTTCAGCCATGACGAGCATGCCATTCAGAAGGACACTCCTGTATTCCCTATTGTCGCGGGAATCCGTAAAATGGTGGTACCAGATATGCTCGCTTGCATCACAGACAAATTCCAGTCCCCAGTAAGTTCCTTTTTCTCCATTGCTTGTACACAGACCCAGACTATCTTCGGGAGCCTGGAGTGGGTACCAGCGGTTTCCGACGCATACATATTTTTGACTGTTGAAATCATCCGTATCGATGGTTATCATATCGTATTGCCGACTCGCGTCGCACAAGCCTTCCTTCTCTTCGGCCTGGGTGGCAACCTTCCACTTTTTGTCCTGGCAAATGTAATTTTTCTTGTTCAAGAAGAACATCTCGCCTTTCTTTGTGCTGTCGCATTTCTTGATTTCGTTGATGTTGGCTTCGGCCCAATATCCCAACTTATAGTGGAAGGTGGAGTCTAGGTATTGGCAGAGCGTGTCTCCCGCGGTTTCGCAATCTTTAAGGATTGTGTCCTTGGGGGTGATTTGCCATTCGTAAACAAGGGTGTCTACCCATCGGCTTTCGGTGCCGCTGACATATATGTTTGTTTGTTCCGAAAAACAGATGTAGTTTGTATCCTGCAATGTATAGCGCTTGCCCTGGATACCGGCGTTGCATTCGCCAAAGGCAAAATTAAGCTTCTGTTCAAGGCTTGCTGTTTCCCAGAAGCCATCTTTGCAAATGTAAAATGATGATTTATTTTCGCCGACGGAGCCTTCTTTTTTGCTGGTACATTTGCCGAGCGATTCGAAAATGGTGTTCTTGTCGCTTACGCAGCGAATGTGCAACCTGGCGTCCTGGTAAATTTCTCCCGAATGCCTGTCCGTATCCGTTTCGAAACGGATGTAGTAGATGTCGCCTTCACGATCCATCTTTGACATGGTCCAGAAACCGGTCATGCTTCCTTTATAGCGACAGTCGTTGCCCCTGCAAATACCCGTAGGCTCGATATTGAATCCAAGGATATTTCCGCCGTTACCGCTGACAACTTCACCGTGGATTGTGTCGTTTTTCCAGCCGCTTGTGGACTTGAGTGCCCAACCAGCGGAATCTCCGTATACATTTTCGATGGTTTTAAAAAGATCTTGCCATTCGGACTTTAGGGGTAGGTGCCAACCTTCGGGACAAGCTTCTTGGGCTGAAGCCCAGCCGTACCTTTTGTCTGATGAGCCGTAATCATCTCCTGCGTAAGCCAGATTCTCGGTCATCCATGTCTGTTCGCCGATGGTGACGGTACTGTATGATTTTCCGTCGCGGGGGTCCTTGAAGCTGCCGGTGGACACGTCGATCGAGATTTCTTCGCCGTCCTCATTGACGTAAGTCAGGTTGTCGGGGCCGGAACCGGATGTGGAATCACCACAGGCGATAAAATAAAGGAAACTGGCTACCATGAGTAGCGTAAGCCTTTTTGTCATCTTCTAACTCTCCCAAAAATGAATGTACAAAAGGGACATTCATTGTTATTTACAACATAAATATAGAAGAAAAGGGGGAGAGGTATGGTATGAAGTTGTGCAGGATATTCTGTTTAAAGGATTTTCTTCAGTCCGTCGATGTCGCGGAGCAGGATTCTGCCCCTCTTGATTTCGACAAGGCCCTTGGCGGCGAATTCCTGGAGCATGCGGGCCACCACTTCGCGGGCAGAATTCACGTCGCGGGCGATTTCTTCCTGCGTTTTCTTGACTTCGTCTTTGCCGGTGCTTTCAAAAGCCGAAATCAGGTAAGAAGCCAGACGCTGGTCGAACCGTTTGAACAGCATGAGCTGAATCGCCCAAATGGTCTGCGAATAACGCTCGGTCTCTTTTTCAAAAATGAAAGCCCGCACATGAATATTCGTATCCATCAGCTTGGCGCACAGAGCCGCCGGAATCACCAATGCGGTCGTGTCTTCTTCGGCGGTGACTTGAGTCTCGAAGGTTAGCTGGTGAATCACGCAAGAGGCCGTCGAAACGCAAAACTCGTTTGCGTGTGCGCGGTACAGGGTGATTTCGCGACCTTCGTCAGAGATGAGTCCCACGCGAATCCCTCCGCTCAGAATAAAGATGATTCCGAGGCAAGAGGTTTTGCTGTTGTGAATCATCTGGTTCTTGCCGAAGCGCTTTGTAACGCAACGGTCCGAAACCATCGCCTTTTCTTCGGGCGAAAGATTCTGCCAAAAGGGCAGATTCGGAAGGAAGTGACTGAATGGACCTAAGCTCATAAAAGATGCACCTTCCCTGTAATATACAAAAAAGGTGCATCGTCTCAAGGAGTATAGTTAAGTGGAACGTATGTTTAGCTGAACATGCTTACGATCTGGTCTTTCGGACGAACTCCGGTCACGGAATTCACGACTTTTCCTTCCTTGATGACGACGAGCGTGGGAATGCTCATGACGCCGAAGGTGGATGCCAGTTCGCCTTGTTCGTCAACGTTTACCTTGCAGACCTTCACTTTGTCTCCGTACTCTTCGGCGATTTCGGAGATGGTGGGTGAAAGCATGCGGCAGGGCCCGCACCAGGGTGCCCAAAAGTCAATCAGAACGGGCCTGTCGGAGCTCATGACTTCAGCTTCAAAGTTTTCCTTGGTGATGTTCATTTCGTTCATTTTTACCTCTCTTTATTTTTATTCTTGTTTACACCTATATTTTACCTAATGTGCGCCCGCTTATCTGTGACTAGGTCACATTATCCGAAAAATTTTTTTCTAAATTCGGCGCCATGCTTTTTTCCGAGATCATCAAAGAATCTTACGAACCGAGGGAATATCCGGCGCTGGCCCAGCTTTCAGATGAATGGTTGCAGACACGCCCGTTTTGGGGATGTAAGGTCTTGGTGGCGACACCGATTTTCAGGAACACGCTGGTAGAATACCGCGCGCTGATGGCTGGCGGGGCAAACCTTTATGTGGGCCATGCCATCGGAGCGTCGGGGGCGGCTATGCCTTGCGACCAGAAAATCATTGATTTGCTGAAAGAAAAAGACGTTCCCGTCGTGACCGATGAAGATATCAAGAGCGGTAAAGTTGCCGATGATTTCGACCTGATTCTGGATTGCGCCGGTCAGTTTGCCTTTTGCCACCCCAAAAAGGGTTTTGTGGAACTCACGCGCAGTGGAGTGCAGTTCTTTGAAAAATCGGAATACCCGGTGTATGTGGCCGATAGCGGAATCGTCAAGCGCATTGAAACGGTACTCGGTACGGGTGACGGCTATTTCCGTGGGCTGGAATCTTTGGGCTATGGTGACTTTGAAGGTAAATCGCTGGTGGTTTTCGGTAGTGGCAAAGTGGGTTGCGGCATTGCCTTGCACGGTGTGCGCCGTAGCATGAAGGTCTGTACGGTCACTAATACCCGTAATGTCGATTCTAACTCGAATTTCAGCAGCGTATTGTTGAACAACGACGTTCGCATCGAGGATTTCCTGGATGATGACATGGTGGCGGATGTGGTTACCCACGCAGATTTCGTGGTGACGGCCACCGGTCTTAAAAATGCGCTTACCTTGTCTGCCGTATCGGCGATTCTCGCAAATACTAAGGCCGTTGTGGCCAATATGGGTGTGGAAGATGAATTTGGCGAACATGTCCCCAAGACGAGGGTGCTGAACGAAAAATCCCCCTTGAATTTTGTGCTGGATGAACCCACTCATCTCAAGTATATAGATACGAGCCTCGCATTGCATGCTGCTTTGGGCGAACGCCTGTTGCAGGAATGCGCCGAAAAGGCAAATCCTTTCAAGGGCGTGCAGAATCCTCCCAGTGAAATCGAACAACGTTTGTTGGTAACGACTATCCAGAACGGGGTCATTGGCCCTGAAATCTGCGATATGTTGCGCTAAAAAATCCGCTTTTGTAAAAAAATGCTTGCTTTTGGCAGGTTTTTAGGTTATAATTGCAAAAGAAAGTATTCAGTGAGGACGGTATGAATCTGAAGAAAACAATTGCAATGACTCTCGTGTCCGTAGCTTTTGCTATGGCCCAGGAACAACCTGCAGCAGCCCCTGCTGCCGCTGCCGAACCGGCTACAGCACAGCCCGCTGCCGAAGCTCAGAACGTTGAGAAAAGTTCTGCGGCTCCTGCTGCTGCTGAAGTTGCTCAGCCTGCTCAAGAGACTGTACAGACTGCCGAGGCTAAACCTGCCGAGGTTGCGCAGCCTGCAGAACAGCCCCAGGCAGCAGAACCTGTTGCCCAGGCTCCTGAGGCAAAGACTGAAGCTCCTGCTGAGTCTGTTGCTCCTGCCGCTCCCGCAGAGGTGGCTGTAGCTCCCGCTCCCGAAAATGCGGCTCCCGCACCAGAAGGCGCTGTCCGTATGGGCCCGCCCAAGACTCCTTTTACCGTGTTGCATGGTAATGCTTACAATCGTGTCGAAAACGAAGCTGCTGGCGACAATGTAAATGGCTTGCTGAGCAAGAGCCTGACCAAGATGGCTTTCAACAAGTTCTTCTACATTGAACCTTCGGGTGAGATGGGCGTTGTGTCGCTTGGCGGCTTCTTTGGTGCCATGGATATTTCCGGTCAATTGGGCCGTGCAACTCTCGGTTACGCGACACCGGTGTTTGCCGTTGAGGCTCGCATTGGCTTAGGACAAATTAAGACCGATACCAAGAACGCTGAAGTCAAGGAAACTATCGAAGGCGATGATTGGGGACTCACCCTTTCTGCAACGCTTGGTGGCTACTCGGTGACCTTGGCTGGCGATTGGACTACCTTTGCTAACGAAACCAGTACAGATCCTAAGAAAGGCCCCGAAGTTGAACAGCGTTACCGCGACCTGGATGCATCTTTGATTGTGACGGATGGTCCCTCTGCTCAGAAGCATTTCTGGTCTGCCGGTGTTGCTTTTAATCGCCACGAAGATGAAATGGAAGTTGGAGAAACGCTGGTTGGCGATTCCTTGTCTTCTAACATCACGATTGTTCCGGTGTTCAACTATGGTGTCCCGGTGCTCCGTGCAAGTTATGCCAATGTCTACATGGGCGTGAATTCTGCATTGCCTATCACCATTTTTGACAAGGCCGATATGCGCGATACGACTTCTGGCAAACTCAAGGAAGTGTCTTTGAAGACCGTGGGCCTGAGCTTGACCCCGAATATCTTGGGTGAGGTCCTTTTGACGGAATCCTTGATGCTCTTTGGTGAAGCTAGCTACACTTGGGAAGCATTCCGCTATGTGGACAGCAAGACCCCTTACGACGAAGTCGAAATCAAGAAGAGCGTCTCGGATAAGGTGGATGCCTCTATGGGCTTCCGTTACCAGTATAAGAATTGGGCCGCCTGCGAATTTGCCTTTGGCGATTCCTTCTTTACCGATACCAAGTCCATCTTCAATGGCGAAGGCGTGTTCGTGAGCTTCGGCGGATTCATCTACTTCTAATTGCCTAGTCGGGCTGTTTTTGCCCGTTTTG
>JAEEGJ010020165.1_pt1 | contig 14555 bp, 19 predicted proteins | sample 8958761 | NCBI WGS metagenome assembly JAEEGJ01 (sample SAMN16246546, study PRJNA631951) | gut metagenome | biome: gut microbiome; feature: rumen; material: RS-attached | host: Bos | place: Iran: Karaj | collected 2018-10 | reverse complement strand
GTCAATGCCGTCAATGGTAGTCAAATGGTAGTAAAACTGAGGGGTTCTTACTACCGTCGGGTGAAGGGGAAGGCGGAGAGATAAACTGGAATCTGTATTACAACCACTTTTCAAGAACTTTTTTAGAGTTCTTTGCGTGTGCACCTCGAATGGCTAAACCGTTGGGGTCAACTTCAGCACCTTTGCAAACTTTCTTCACGTCACCCACAACGTTTGCCAAGCCGGAGCCCTCATGCGTAGTGATGACACGAATCTTTTTCCCGGTAAAATCGAGGGCTTTGAGGGCTGTTTCGACCTCTGGTGCATAAGTTCCCCAGTAAATCGGACTCATGACATAAACAGTATCATACTCGGATATATCACTCGGTACGGCCTTTACCGGCGCATTACCGATTCTGTCTTTTGCCTCCATAATACAGGTATTATAGTCCTTGGCATATGGAATCAGCGGTTCTACCTTGAATACATCTGCCCCGATCAGTTCCTGCAGATACTCTGCAACAATCTCTGTATTTCCTTTGTCAATATAGCCGACCGCGTAGTTTTCGTCTGCTCTGCTGAAATAAATGATAAGGCTTTTGCTCATTATCTGATGAACCTCCTGCAAATCCCCACTTACCGGGATCTCCTGTCACACCCGCAAAATTAAGTAGTTTATTATACACCATCACCACGGATTTTTCCACTATAAAAAACGGCACTCTGCTGCGGCAGAGTGCCTTGCTGGTTTGTGGTGGGTTAAACAGCTTTGAACAGTTTCTGAGTGTCCTTCGCCTTGCCCGCGAGCTTTTCCTGCTCCCTGCGAACTGCCTCGGCTTCCTCCATGCGGCGGAACTCCTCGGCGGCGTCTTCCAGCCCCAGGTGGGTGTAGGTGTTGAGCGTGACGCCGATATTGGAATGCCCCATGAGGTACTGGAGCGTCTTCGGATTCATGCCCGCCTTGGCCTGATTGCTGCAGTAGGTATGGCGGCAGACGTGTGGCGTGATGTTGGGCCTTTGGACCCGGTTCTGGTATTATACATCGCGATGAACGGTAGACCCGTGGCCTCGTTCAGAAATCGGAAGAATTTACGTCTGCTCAATCCGTAGAATTCAGCAGCCTCGGATGGATTAAAGACATCCTTGTCTCCCAGCGCCGGTTTCTTCACAGCGACTTACCGCCTTCCTCTGTTTTCAAACAGCTGATAATGTATTCTTCACAGCGACTGCGGATGATCAGAATCCGATTGCCATGCATAAGGGCGAACGAATCAAAATGGTCTTCCGCAATGCGCCGCATATTCTTTTGCCCGATATTGAAGTACTCCGAAGCCTCGTTTATCGTAAGCAGGAACTTGTCCTTCACGGGGATGCTTTCTTTCATAATGGGGCCTCCTTTTCCGAGAAAACTAACCCTTCGGCGGTGTCCTATCTATCACTCTGAAGGCCCCGGAAGTCAACTACTTTTTGCCAGATAAACGCTATTTATACCGTGGTCGACTGAGCAAGAAACTGCTCGAATTTTGGACGGATGATAAGAAAGCGATTCCCGCTCTCCACAGCAAAACGCCCCAGGTTTTCTTCGGCAAGCCTGCGCAGCTTCTTGTTGCCTATATTGAAATAGATCGCGGCCTCCTTGATGGTCAGAGCGTATTTCTCGCTGAGAGGAAGGACAGGGTTTTCAGTGGTAGGATTATCGTTCATATGTCATGCTCCTTTATTCTAATCTGCCTTCCTATGCCTGCAAATCGGCCGATTTTATAATCGCTCGGCCTTTTTGGGCAAAAAAAAGAGCCTGCCGACTATCCCGGTATGGGACAGCCGACAGGCTCAAACGTTATGCAGTCAGGAGCGCCTTCCATGTATCTGAACCGATGATTCCATCAGCAGTCAGATTCCTCTTGGTCTGGAAGCTCTTCACGGATTTCTCCGTTGTGGGGCCAAATTCACCATCGGCAGCCTCGCGTCCTGCTCGGAGAGGACCGCCGCAGTAGTAGCCCTTATCGATGAGCAGGATCTGCGCGTTCTTCACCGCTGTGCCCTCTGCTCCATTCTTCAACTGAGGCAGACCGACCTGACAGCTCACGGTCACCGGCGTCTCCGCTGCCGGGGTGGGCGTCACCGGCGCGGGATCGGACTCGCCATACAGCGGGTGCCCGTACCCGGCAATGTAGCTGCTGGAACGGTTGTAGGTGTTCTTCTTCACCTGATCGGAGCTGTTGCCCTCGACCGTCACGATGGTGGAGTCAGTCACTTCGACTACGATGCCGGTGTGGCCGATCTCGCCGCCGGACTGAAAGAATACCTGATCGCCGACCTTCGGGTCGCGGTTATACCGCCCTCTCTGCTGGTAGTACTGTGCTGAGAAGATGCACCCGGCCCCGAGCGGACCAGACTGGCACTGGATGCGCTGGCCCTCGACCGCTCCGTAGGCTTTGAAAAAGCACCAGTCCACGAACACATCACACCAGGCATAGCCATTCTTGTTCCCGTTGTAATAGCCCGCGGCAGCGAGGTCGCGGGCATACTTGGTCCAGTTGGCGGCACCGGCATTGGCGGTCTTGTCATCAAGAGAGGCGTTGGACGCTTTCTCCCGGTATCCGACCTCCGCCAGCGCGATGGTGACGATATCACTCGGTTTGCTCATGATCGTCCTCCTTCTCCGCCCGGTTATGAAGCTGCTCAAGCACGGCTTTCAGTTTCTCCGGAATAGGCAGGCCAAGATGCGCAGCATTCTCGATCAGGGAAACGCCTTCATTGGACAGGTAGAAGAAGATCACCGCTGTGCGGAGCACACCGATGCTGCCGAGCACCTGTACATCCAGCAGATGGCCGACGCCGACAAGCGCGAAGATGAGCACCTTGCGGAAAATGCCCCGAAAGCCGATAGCGGACGAGAGCTTGTGGTCAGCAATCGCGGCCATTACACCGGTCGCATAATCGAGAACCACGAATGCCAGCAGCGTGTACAGTAGCCCGTCACAGCCACCGAGAAAATAGCCGAGCCAGCCACCTACAGCAGCGAAAATGACCTGAATGGTGTTCCAAAACTCCTTCATTTTTCAATTAACCTCCTCATAAAAAATGAGCCGCCGCAGCGACTCTCCGTGATTAGTTGTTCCCGTCGATCAGATCAACGAGATGGAATACATAGGTTTTCAGATTTGCCGTCCCGGCGTTGTCCTTGGAGATGGTAATGAAGCCATCAGATTCGGGAGTGAATATAACATAGGCATACGGAATCGGATTGCTGACGTTAATAACGGTCTTTCCGGCAACCCGCTCTACCGCTATGGATGTATCCTGCGCAGAAAACATTGCTCGGAATCTGGTTCCGACCACGCCGCCCAGAGAGATAAAATATTTCTGGCTCGCGTTCACCCGATAAACGTCGGAATAGCACACCGTATCGCTTCCAATCGTCCAGACGCCGTTTTGGACATAACCACCGGACAGATCGAAGAAGTGAGGTTTGATCAGGCCAGTATGGATATCAACGGTGAATTCGGAGTAGCCATCAGCTCCTTCATCGACAGCGCGATATGTTCCGTTCCTCGTTACCGTTTTATCCACGAATATCGGAGCAGGTCCGTCCCTCGGAGTAACAGAGAGCCTGCATGTGAGGTGAATACCAGGCGAAAGCCGCCCGACCAGTTTCCCGTCCATCAGTCCACCTCCTCCGTCACGGTGAACTTGGCCCGGTCAATAAAAGTGCAGACCGTGCCGCCCTCCATCGTGATCTGAATGTCATAGACATACGGAGCACCTCCGGCCTTCAGAGCTTTGGTCTCCTCGGCCTCCAAGCGCAGATTCATCCCGGCATGCGGGATCTCCTTGCAGATCAGCGGCTCAGGATCGGTGTATCGCTGCTTCAGGGCGAAGCGGATCACATCTCCGGCCAGAACTGTATAAGGGCTGCCGTCCGGATAAAGGATCTCGATAGTGATGTCCAGCGTGTCCCCGCGGGTGACGGATATGCTGGTCCCGTTTATGCTTACCATAATGAACCTCCTCAGAACAAGCCGCCGAGCGTCAGCGGAATGCGAGATGTGTCAATGTCATCGACCCACGATGGACGATCCGGCGGTATCATGGTCTCCGTCACTTTCAGCCATGCGATGTACCATGTCCGCAGCTCACGCCACTGGCTGAGAGTCAGGGTGGAATACCAGACCCAGCCGCGGTTGACGACGGAGAAGCATTCCTTCTCCCGGCGTACACGTAGAGAAGATTTCTGCTCTTCCAACTGATCAGTTTCTTCTTTTTCTGTGTCTCGCACCAGCTTACCTTCGGAGAGCTTATAGCAGAAACAATTGTCCAGAAAAGCGTCAAAATCCTCCGGAGGATCATACTCTTTACCGCCGTTGTCTCCGACCATGCACCAGCCGTTGACATAGCCGTTTTCATCAAAAGTAACTTTCATAAGCCCTCCTCAGTTCACGCCGTAAACGGCGACTATCTGTCCGGAACTGTTCCGGCCCTTGTACACCAGATAGCAGGTGCTCCCGGAGTAGTATAGGTTGAAGGAATAGTAGTAGGATTCATCTGTGATCTGATACGCCACGGCGCTTGTCGTCAGGGCGGCTTTCGGAACCACGATCGGTGTTCTGGAGCCAGACGACGCAGGCTGCCCGATGATGATGTACCAGTTGTAGCTGCCGTAGTTGAATGAACAGCTTCCTGTCGTCACAGTGCCGCTGTAGAGCAGCGTAACGCCAAGGCCGAGATTCGCTCTCGCGCCAGCCGCCGTCGTTGCTCCCGTTCCCCCATACGCAAGTGCCAGAGCGTTGGTCAGGGAGATACTGTCCCACGAATTCCGGTCATAAGCCGCTTTGACCGCGGATGCTGTTGCCGCCAGCGCGGTGCTGGTAGACGAGGTGCTGCTCGTCAACCGGGTCAAGCCATAATAGGCGGTAGTGGCTGTATTAAGTGTAAAGGCTACAAAATACGTGCCATCGTAAATAAAGAGCACCGTCTGCAGCGGCTTCCAGGCGTATGTCACGGGAAGATAGTTGTTGTAAGTGACGATGTACTTCAGACCGGTTCCGTTGACGTTCATTTTGACCTGCTGCACCGTGTTGTGGTTGGTGAACTTAATTGCCACCACCGCACCGGTCTTCAGTTCAAAGTTTCCTGGGACAGTAGCAATCTTATCCCCGTCATCCGCCGCCGTGTCACAGGTTCCCAGCGCAATGCCGCCAGAAGCCAGAGACTGGATGTACTCTGCAAGAAGCATGCCGTAGACCTTCACATCCCAATCCTCGGAAACCTCAAAGCAATTATCCGTCTCGGAGACCTTGCCCACGGCCAGCCCGGTGCCTCCGGCTTTGAAATCCATCAGCACCGAGGCAGTGGACAGGCTATCCACGACCGTGACCGTACCGAAGGCATCGGTCAGGGTGAATCGGATATCGTAGGAATAGTCGACGCTCAGATTGCCGCCGCCGAAGATGAACTGTGTGCCGCTGGTGAAGGTAACTCCCGCGTTGGTATAAGAAGCATCCGAGGATTTCTTATATGCCACGGCTGTCGTGATTGTGTTCTTCCCGCTGCAGGACCAGTAGGAAAAGCCGATTGTGCTCTTGGCGTAGGTGCCGTTCGAGGACGATGCTCCAGCGCTCGTACACCGCTGGGTGGAATAGCTGTTGAAGCGCGGAGCGGCATAGGCCACTACATTGATCGTAACGGTTGCTTCATCTGACCAGCGGCCGCGGCTGTCGCAGACCTTCCCGGTGAATGTGATGGAGCCGGACGTGTTGAGGAAACCGGTCGTCACGGAGGACTGTGTATAGGAAAGCCCGCCGCCGGTGATGCTGTAGGAACTGATCGTCGAGCCTCCGGCCCCAGCAGCACCGGTGATCGCCAGCGTCACCTTGCTCTTTGTCTGCACATAGATGCCCCAGCTTGAAGGCACGGTTCCATCCACCCGGGTCGCTGTAATGCCGGTAATCGTAGGCTTGATGCTCGCCGGGACAGTCAGCGTGACTGTAGCCGTACTCGTGCCGACCAGCGTATTGCCGTTGTAGGTATAGCAGGTCAGGGTACACGTGCCTGTGGTGTTGTTCGGGATCTGCGATGCCAGGGATGTGGGCGGCGTCCATGAAACAGAGGTTGAGGTCGTCTTCGTCGCGATCGTCCCGGTCGCATTGCCGAAAGCGTAGGTCAGCGTATGCGTGAAGGACGAGGACGCCCGGGTGATCGTGATGTTGTTTGCGCTTCCCATCGTGGTAGCGGGCATAGAAATACTCGATGTACGCGGGATCGTGTGTAGGGTGACCGTCTGGCTGCCGCTCACGCTCCAGCCGCTGCCGCCACGTCCGTCGGCCGTGAAGCACTGGAAGTTGGCAGCGATGCTGACCGACTTCGTACCATCCGCATTGCCAGCGATAGTTCCACTCGACCAGGGTGCGGCGGGATAACTGGAGCCGCTTGCCGGGATGATGTTATAGCCGGTGCTCTGGGAACCGATGGTGCAGTTATGGGTACCGATCTGGGAGTTGAACGTCACCACGGTCGAGCCGTTTATGGAGAGAGTCCCGTTGGGATAATAGGTAAAGCCGTACCAGTTATACGAGACAAGCTGGGCGGCCGTAATGCTCACAACATGCGTGTTGGCCGATTCGTTATAGGTTTCCGACCAGTATATGATGACCGCAAAGTTCTGCGATCCGGTCAGCGTAAAACTGCCGCTGTTGCCTGTAGCCATAGGGAGCCCTCCTTACGCCGTGGGATCGCGCCACTGAATCGATAGATTGCCGGTCTCGCGGGGAATGAAATCAAACCAGCCCCTTGCTGCAGTACCAAGGGAGAGACGGTTCCGTATCTCCGCGTTGGTGATGACGAGGGACTGGTTTGTGATGTATGCAATGGTCTGGCCGTTTTCCAAAAAAGACAGTCCTTCATTGGAGAACTCGGCCGTGAAGGCGTTTCCGACTTTGCCCAGCTCGATCAGAGCGCCCCGGAAGCGGATGTACTCCTCGATCAGGGAGTAGTTGCCGGAGACGTTGTTCGTGATCTCATTGGTCAGAGTCGTGAAATCCATACGGATCTCCGATGCTGCCTGCGTGATGGCCGTCTGGAAGTCCTGCTGGATAGTGGTCAGATCGTCCTTGCTGAGATAGTTCTCGCGGACAGTGCTCTGTATCTGCTCGGAGGTCCGGGTGATCTCGGCATAACACTCCCGGACCTCCACGCGAAGGGAGTCCACTTCCTCCAGCTCGACCATGCTCTGAAAGGTATTCTGGCAAACTGTAAGAAGCATATCAGCACCCCCTTAATTCGACACGTCGCACTGCAGCGTGAGGATGCTGTCGATCTCAGCGGCGGAGAGGTAGATAACCTTCCCGGTCTTATTGAAGGTGACCGGATTGCCATCCTTGTCCTGTGCGTACCACGTATAGGTCATCTCCTGAGTTTCCGTAGCTGCAGCCCACGCAGAGCCGCTGTACTTCATGAGCGTCACGGTGTGACCGGTATGGTCCACCTGATACCAGAAGTCTCCGGCGGCAGGACTGGCCGGTGCCGTTTCGGAAATGTTGCCGAGGAGCGGATCGACCTCATGCTGGTTGGTGCGGACGATGACGTAGGGTACCAGCCCGCCGAGGTTGTTCTTCACGGTAAAACCGCCGATGGAAAGCATCTCGGAGATGTACGGATCGGATTTGTCCTCGACCGTAATCACGTCCACGTAGTTCTCGCCATCGTAGGTCATGGTGCAGCGGTAGGACTGGATGTTCACGATATCTGCTCCATTGACAGTCAGCGTGGAGCCAGTCGCGCCGGAGATATTGACCCAGGAGCCGCCGCTGTACTTTGCCCACTGGTAGGTGGCGTTCGAAATGGCGGTCGCGCCGAGATACGCTGAGGTCGCCAGCGTCAGGCTGCCAGACTGATTCTGAACGATGGTTCCATTGGGAGCGTAGACGGAGAACACAACAGCGGATTCGCCGTTTGTTCCGGCCTTGGCCTTGGTCCATGCAAAGGTCTTCGTCACGCTCTGTCCGGAGACGGAGAATGTGAGCGGGATCGTACCTGTCAGCACGGATGCCCCGCCGAGGGTAGCATTCTTAGCGAAGGACAGCACAACGGAGCCTGCCGAGGAGGCTGTGGCGGGCGTATTGCTGCTGACCGTCACGCCGGAGGGAAGAGTCCCGACTGTGCAGGTCGCGGCTTTCTGCTCGATCCCTTCATAGGCGGCAAATGGGATCGTCACCGTCGTAGCAGCAGCAACTGCTCCGCCGGAGGTACATGGAATTGTCTGCGCCTCGTTGGAGAGGATGACGGACAGACCGCCGGAGCCTGCGGAGCCGGGAGTGCCGGGTTCGCCCTGCGCACCGTCATACAGCTTGGTGATGGTGATCGTATCGTAGACGTCGGCATCGGAAGTGACCAGCTTGATCTGAGCCACGTTGTCGTTGAACACAGAATGCGTTGGCTTGACCACAAGGGTGCCGCCAGTGATGCTGGCATTGTCCGCGGTCGTGGGATAATCCACCCAGTTCCCGGAGCCGTTCTTATACTGCCACTTCGTGATCGTCACACCCTGGACCTGCCCGGTCAAGGTCGCCTGAGTAGCACCGACGAGGGTCGAGTCAGAGTCATACTTGAACACATATGTGTCTGCCGTGATATACGCCAGCTTGGCGTTCTCCGCGTTCCGCACCAGCGTATAGGTGAGATCAGCGGAGATGTTGACCGTGTTATGAGTCTCGCTGTCGTAATAGCTGATGTAGCAGATGTACGTGATCATGCCCGAGGTCGATGCCGCCAGCTTGTTCTGGTTCACGGTCAGGATGCCGCCGGAAACTGACTCGCCGGTGGTAAGCGCCGTCTCAGCGGCGGTGCCGTCCTTGCGCTTCCACTGGATGGTCAGCCCTGTCGAGCCGAGAGGGATGCTCGTCTGATCCAGAAAGACGACCGGGGTCAGGACAAGGTTGGTGGTCGCCCAGCTCGGTGCATACGTGTGCGGCAGGACGTTGGGATCTTCGCTCTGCGTTTTCGGCAGGTTGGACGTGATATATGCCGAGAGCTTTCGCTGGTCGGTAATATCTACGAAGGTCTGCTGGGATGAAGTCAATATTGTAGGCATACTGCGCCCTCCTTATTCAAATCGTTACTTCACAGAAGAAGGACGCATTGTCCGTCACATCCTCCGTAGAAACCGTTATAGTTTTCATTCCTGTGTGGGCTGCATCCCACGCGGCGTCGGCAGTACTGTCGCCGGAATTGCGATGCCAGTTGAAAGCGGATGCGGGCAGCGAGTCCGTGATCTCGTTGTCCCAGGAATACACCTTGCAGCGCACGGTGCTCCGCTGGGTCTTATCACGGAAGATGCTGACGCCCTCTGTCACGATTTCGGTGCGGTACATTTTGGATTCGTTGATCCTGTCCACCTGACCGGAGATGACGTCGATCTTGGAGGACTGCCCGACGATATCCTCCTCCAGAGCGGAGATGGTATCGTTCTGCTTATTTGACAGCCCTGTCAGTGTGACTCCGCTTGCCCCGATGGTGATCGTGTTTCCGGCTGGATTAAGGTAATCCCGGGTGCGGCCCACGCAGCGGTATCTGCCGTCAATGCCGTGCGGCGGGGACTTGCAGACCACATACATGCCCGCATGGATGTCTCCGATATCCGCACCCGTATCCGACTCGTCCACGATGGTCAGTTCCATGCTGGTGACGCCCTGCGCCAGATCGTGCAGACGGGCCTGCGCCTTGGTGAGCAGGTTTCCGGGGATGGTCACATCGTCCCAGATCTCCGTCCTCCAGATCCGTCCGATCTCTGCCGCGGCGTCTTCGTCAACAATGTAGTTTTTCCCGCCGTTCACGGACGTGATCTGGACACGCTCATCTGTTTCATATTCATGACCCTCGGCGTCGATATCTTTGATCTTCGCCCCCAAGGGGAGCAGGACGGAAACCCGGTCGGTGTGGTCCTGGCTGATCTTCACGTCCAGCAGGTTTTTTCCGTACTCCACGGTCTGCGGAGAAAGTGAATCGAAGTCCGCGATATAATCCAGATACTTCGCACCGCCCACATAGCGGACTCGGATATACCCCCCGTGGGTATTTATGAGTTTGCTTTTGATGGCGTCCAGTGTGACAGTGAAGTCTATGCTGCTGTAGGAGACATAGTCGTTGTTGTCCGTCACGGTCACATTTCCGAGGACAAACCGCTTTTTCTCCTCGACGGCATTGTTGTGCGCGGCGAGGAACATCTCCAGCAGGCCGCGCAGTGTACCCCGATAGTCATATGGCGGCTGGACGCTGTCCTTCAGATAGGCAAGGCAGGACTCGCATGTCCAGGTATGGGTGTTGTAAAAATCCGTACCGTTGTCCAGCGCTCTACCCTCGAATACCACGGCATTGCCTTTCTTGCAGACGATGGTGGACGCCAGAGGACGGATGGCGGACAGGTACGGATGGTTGAAAGGCGCGGAAAGCGTCATGCTGTCGATGTTCTCCGCGTCCTCCTCAATCCGGGCGGCCGTGATCGCCAGCTTCGACATCTGCGGATGGTAGAACAGAGCGCCATCCACGTATACGCGAAAAAGGCTCATGGGCAGCCCTCCTTCACAAAATGAAAACAGAGCCGGTTACCCGACTCTGTCAGAAATATTCAGTTAGCCAAACGGGAATTATGCATCTTCAGTACCATCAAAAGCGTGGTTTTCTACATAAGCCATCATCGTGTTATTGCGTATCGCATGAAATACCGGCAACAGAACGAAACAGGTGATCATCATGTAAGTATTCCTTCGTATTACCGCCGCAACAGCCACCGCTACTAAGATAAATCCCATTATAACCATAAAGAAAATATGCTCTCGCAGCCATTTCTTTTTGTAGTATTCGATTCTGTCCTTAAGGGTGAAACTGCTTGTTTTCAAGACCTGAATAAGATTATCTTCTGCAGCTTTACGATATTCTTGATCGGAGAGCCTTTCACCGGTCAAAATTTCGTTGATGCTGACATTGAAAAAGTTGCTCATGGCTAAAAGCATATCCGCCGGAGGAAGATACTTTCCAGTTTCCCAGCGAGATATCGTCTTGTTCGTTACGCCAAGTATTTCTCCGAGCTGCTCCTGTGACAGATTCTTCTCTTTACGACATTCTGAAATAAACAGTCCGACAGTTTCCATATTCATATTCGTCACCTCCATGCTTTAGCATAGCATCCGCAGGCAATTATGTCTTTACCATAGATAGCGAACCATTGGACATTTGCCCAATGTCCGGCAAATACCGATTCTCCGCAGCCTCAGTCGGCTGCCTTTTTCTTATATGTGAGCTCCACATCATAGCCGAGCTCGTCCATCATCTTCACGAAGGTTTTATTCACGATCTGCTCCCGGCCTTTTATGATACGGTTTACATAGGATAGGGTTACTCCAACCTTCTCCGCAACCTCCGTCTGTGTCGTACCGCTTTCGATCAGCTTTGTTTTCAGATCCAGTTCTATGTTGTTTTGGAGCATCCCGTCACCTCTCGCACAAATCAACTTATGACTTGATTATTGTACCATGGATCTGTGAACTTTTCTACCGCGCAGACAAAAAACAAGCGCCCCGAAGGAGCGCCTGCGTGATGGCTGCGTTTACATCTGTACTTCTGTCTCAAGGCCGGATTTGAACTCGAAGGCAAGGTGGTCTGCTCCACCAGAAAGGCTTCGAGCTCATCGAGCCGCTGCTTCATGTGTTACCGCATTAAGGTCTAAAGACCCAATCGGCATAATTCGATAGATGACTCCAATTTACCTCCAGAGTTTTTGCTTTTGGGTCATCGGATATAATTTCGATTTATTGTTGCCGCTATTGATACGGTTAACTCATTTTCCTGCCGATGTGCCTGTTCAAATCCTGACTTTTGCAGTGTTCCTGTTATTCGAGATCCCCATACTGCTCATCATCGACCGGCTCGCACCATTCGGTTTTGGCACTCTCTCCGGGGATCTCCTGAGCGATATGCTGGAACCAGCTGTCCTTTGCCGCCCCGTGCCAGTGCTTGACGTTTGCCGGAATATTGACCACATCCCCGGGATGCAGCTCATATCAGTTTTACTAATGCAAGTATTATTTTCGCCTTCCCACGCGAGAAATACCTTTAGTTTTCATGTCTTGATTATCAGAATAGAAATACAAGAATCGCCCCAAGTCTTGCGACCTGAGGCGATTCTTGTCAACTGATGAATTTCTTACAGTCGTCTATGTTTGATAATCATTCAGGGAAAAGCCCTTCTTGCCGGAAAAACGCTCTCGCAGGTCGATAACCGCCTGTTCAATTGCGTCGATACTCCGTTCCGCCTCGGCATCCGTGTAGTCGTAGGATGCTTTGGAGGCGCATTTCCCAAGCTTATTCATATCCATTATGACCTGATTGACGCGTTTCTCCGCGACTTTGCGGAAGCGTTCATGCTTTTCCATATTCATCTGTTCTTTCACCTCATACGTCAAAGCCTTTGGGCTCGTCCGTGTCGGGGTATAAGACAAACACAGGAAACACGTCCCAGTTGCCCTCTCTCGGATCGGTCATGCCGTAGCTATCCAGAAGACGCTTTTGCGCTTCCGGCTTGAGATCCGAAAAGAAAATTTCAACGGCATTCAGATCACACATGTCCATCTCTTCATCAAAAAACAGTGCCATTGTCTTATCCTCCTTCGAAAACTGAGTCAATCAGGTCACGCCGTTCCTTGAACGAAAGCATCAGATCATCGATTCCCTTAATGCTGGGATTCCAGCGCAAAGGCGTCATTTCAAACCCGGCTTCATAACCTTTGTTCAAAACGCGCTCTCTTGCCTGCATGACGTTCTCGTTTGTGAACGCGTCCATGTCGAAAGCGACCTTGATCTTCTTGACGCCGAAGCGCTTGAGTTCCTCCAGCGCCCGCAGATACTGATTCGTATTTGCAACGCCGGTCAGCCCGACAAATGCATGTGGATGTCCGAGTTCAACGGAAAGGCAGTACGCAATATCGGCTTTCATCAGGCCTTCTGTCAAGATCACACTTTCTGTGTTCTCATTGAAGCCTATGAAGTGGGGACAGCAGGATGCCGTCGTGCCGTAGTACTTCTCCGCACTGGTCAAAAGGTTGAACTTGGCGTTATAAGACTTATCCAGCCGGATTTGCACAGCCTCGATCTCTCCCCTGCAATTTCTGTCGGGGATCATGATGCCGGACGCACGGATGTCGAGCTTCCATATGCCGCTTTCCTGGTCGAGATAGAAGCCAGGCACGCCTTGAAGCCGACAGCCGCGATTGAGCAGTTCTGCCACGATCTTTGCTGACCGCACGGCCGGTGTCGTTCTGTATCCGAGCCTGACGATGTCGTTTCCGGAGAGTCCCCGCATAAGCAGGGACTCTCTGTGCGTTGCGCCAAGAGACAAGAGCGACAGAAGATTGCTGTATGTGTTGTCGCGCGTGGCTGCGTCCGCGATTGGGTGTTCCGGCATTGCTGGCGAAATCCAGCCCTCAACGCGAGGGAATTCAGCTCGATTCCTGCAATCGACCCGGAACTGCTGACACAATTCTTCGTAGGCAGCGCTCAGGGTGATGTCATGGACTGCCGCATAGAGGTGGAGTACGCCTCCCCCTTTCCCACAGCGGTTGCATCGGAAAACGTTCTTCTCCAGCTTGACGTTCAGGTGGGCTTTTGTATCATTGCAGAACGGACACCGGCAATGAAGCTGTGTTCCCGTATTGCGTACGACATGAATGCCGACGAGTTTCACGACATCTTCGATACCGCACGGCAGATTGCTGTTGATACTCAATTCTGATCACCTACCGTTCACCTCGCCGAGATTCAGCTGGCTTTCTGCGTAGCTGCCTGAACCAGCAGGATCGCGCCTGCTTTCAGAGCATGATTTCTTCCGGAATAGTTGCGAACATACCAGTCCAGATCGCCCGGCTTTCGCATCGCGATATCACCGAGCGTCCAGCCGGCATATCGTCCAACGTCGACCACGACGTTCTTTGCATCTTCCAGCGTCATGGTTTCCATCAGCTGTTCCACTGTTGCGGGACTGCTTTGTTTCTGAACACAGTCTCTGGCTTCCGGTTTCGGCGTGGGTTGAGTGACGCTCGGAGCATCGCTGGCCGACGCATCACCCTCTTCTGGCGGAAGCTCAACCGGCGCGTCGGCGATCACATCGCTGAGCATGTCGGAAGAGCTGCAGAACTGGGTGCCATACCCGGCTGCCGCCAGAACTCTGCCCATAGCCGCGGTTTCGGCAATCTCCAGATACCGGTCGCCATACTTGTCGCTGTTGAAAAACCGCTGTGCGCTTGCACGTGCGATATACTGCTCCGGCGGATCCTTTCTGTCGTTGTAGAGCCTGCAGCAGACGACGGCGGACTTGTCATCGACACGGATGATCTCCGAATCGATCTTCCCTTCCGGCCTGTGCAGCCGGAACCAGAGAAGTCTGTATTTCACATCGAGATACAGGCTTTTCGTACCGTCGTCGTTGGGAATCTCTCTGGTGAATTCTGCGTGGCTGAAGCCGTCAACGGCATTGATCGCCGGAATGACTCTTGCAGTTGTATTTTCCGTCATTTAATAGTAACCTCCAT
>JAEEGJ010020162.1_pt1 | contig 14556 bp, 8 predicted proteins | sample 8958761 | NCBI WGS metagenome assembly JAEEGJ01 (sample SAMN16246546, study PRJNA631951) | gut metagenome | biome: gut microbiome; feature: rumen; material: RS-attached | host: Bos | place: Iran: Karaj | collected 2018-10 | reverse complement strand
AATGAGGAACTAAAAAGTCTTGTTCGTGTAGTGAGAACAGAGCGGGCTAAGTCAGATATATGCTCATCGGCACAGCCAGAGGTGAATATCCCGCAAATGCTTCGGCATATTGTTGAGGAAAATGTATACAAAGACGATTATGAAAGCATCACCACCAGGCTTCTGGAAGAATCGGTACCATACGAAGTGGCTGTTAAAGCAATTTCGGAAATCGCAGAGTCTGATTTGTTTCAATAGGATGTAAGTCGAGAAACTATATAGAACTAGAGTAATGAGTCGCCCCCCTCGGGGGCGACTTTTTTATGTCATTTATCAGTGGGAAGGCCGGATGTACGGAAAATGGTACATGTTTTTTGGTATTTATAGTATAGGCAACAAGCCCATAAAACTTTTTTGAACTTTTAACCCTGTTAAGCTCTTGTCAGGCGATTATATAGTGACGCGGGGTAACCGGAAGAGAATTTTGCAGATTTTACAAAGATTTAACTCCCGGTCCAACTCTATTCAAAAAAAATCTCGATTATATGGCAAGCGGGCAAGACATAGCACCCAACCCGCCCAACATCACACTCGTTCATCGAAAGGAGACAACAACATGGCAAACGCATATGACAGAATCATCGGGTATGACACAATCAAGACCGAACTGATGCAGATCAGTGACATGGTCAAGAACCCGGACATCTACAGAAAGATTGGGGCGAAGCTCCCGAAGGGCATCCTACTTTACGGACGGCCCGGCCTCGGCAAATCCTTAATGGCGAAGTGCTTCATCGAAGATTGCGGCCTCAAGACCTACACGCTTCGCCGGAACAAGTCCTCGGAGGATTTCGTTGACGAGATTACGAAGGTATTCCGTGACGCAGGAAAATGTGAGCCCGCAATCATCTTCCTCGATGACATGGATAAATTTGCAAATGAGGACGAAGACCATCGCGACGCCGAGGAGTACGTGGCAATCCAGGCCGGGATTGATGAGGTGAAGGATAAGGAAGTGATGGTATTTGCCACGGCAAATGATATCCGGAAGCTTCCGTCGTCCCTGAAGCGCGCCGGACGTTTTGACCGTAAGATAGAGGTGGAGGTGCCGAGTGAGGAGGACACCCATAAGATTATTGAGCATTACCTTTCGGAGAAGAGTCTCGCGGACGATGTGAACACAGAGGACCTCGCCAACATGATTAGCTACAATTCCTGTGCGGAACTTGAGACAATTATCAACGAAGCCTCAATCTATGCGGCTTACGACCGAAAGGAAAAGGTCGAGATGGAACATGCAGTCAAAGCGGTTCTTACGATGAAGTACAGGGTTCCCGAGGATTACAATAAGACACCCGGCGAGGAAGAACGCAAGACTGCCGCACATGAGGCCGGGCATCTTGTTGTTGCCGAGGCGTTAAAAACCGGAAGTGTTGGGCTCGTATCCATCCGCGTTACCGGAAGTGAGCACCGTGAAGGTTTTATCCATGTCTGCAAGGAAATCAATGGCGAGGATGATATCATGGTGAGTCTTGCCGGTAAAGCTGCTACAGAGATGTTTTACCCGGAAGAGTGCGCTAAGGGATGTTCTGAGGATTTGGAACGTGCGGCAGAGCTCATCCGTGATTATATCTCGGTGGATGGCGGTGTCGGGCTTTCGATTCTTGATGTGACGAATGCACAGTTCCCCAAAAGTTCTGAAAACTATAAGTCCAGAAACGAAGCAATTGTTCATGCGGAACTGGAGCGCTACATGCGTCAGACGAGGGGGCTCCTTTACAAGAACCGCGCATTTCTCGAGAAGGTGGTCGACGAGCTCATGAGCAAGGGGACCCTTCTTTATTCCGACATTCGTCGCATCCGCGAATCCTGCGGCTGAGTCGCATTTTCCGGCATCAAATCAAGGAGAACCCCAATGATTTACACGATTTCAGACCTGCACGGCTACCCCGTGGAAAAGCTGAAGCTGCTTCTTAAACTCGCCGAATTCTCGGGCGACGACTACCTGTTCATCCTCGGTGATGTGATTGACCGGAACGGCGACGGGGGCATCGGAATCCTTCAGTGGCTCCTGACCGTGACAAATGCGACGCTCCTTCTCGGTAACCACGAGGCAATGCTGCTCACCTGTGAATTTGTCATTGATGAGATTTCGGAGGAGACGCTTTCCGACCTCACGAGGGAGAAGCTGGAAATGCTCAACAATTACATCGCCAACGGCGGTGATGTGACGCTGCGGGAGCTTCGCAAGCTCCCGCGGGAGACGCAGCAGGACATCTTCGACTACCTGAAGGATTGTCCTCTCTATGAGACGGTCACGGCGGGCGGGAAGGATTACATCCTTCTGCACGCCGGCTTCGACAACTTCCGCAAGAACCGGAAGCTCACAGACTATTCGGTTGATGAGCTGATCTGGACCTGGCCGGAGCTGACGGACGAATACTTCGACGATGTCCATACGGTCTTCGGGCATACACCGACGAGATCCCTTGACCCGCTCTATGATGGCAAGATTCTTCGTACAAGTACCTGGACCGACATCGACGTCGGGGCAGCATACGGCAACGAGCCGGTGCTGTTTCGGCTGGATGACGGGAAGACGTTTCAGCTGAAGTAAGGAGATTTGATGTCGGGATAAACGACATGAACATAGGGAAAATCGGCATACGTCATGAATGACAAAGAAAATAGTTTTTCCCATTGTTGACGGTACTATTTTCGGTTGGGTATCATAATAGTATATTCAGTAATCAAAATAGAAAGGGGGCTTTCTACTATGGAGCAAATTGAAGTGTTTGAAAAACTGCTTGATGAATTCAATACAATTAAAGATGAAAACACTTATTCTGACCTTTCGGAAAACTATTTCTCGGTTTCAGGGTATCCGCATTATGAAAATGTTGCATCAAATATACTTCAGTTCTTTTTCGATTCTCGTGCTGGTCACGGGATGAAGGATCTCTGGCTTTCTTCATTACTTGAATGTTATAAAGAGAAGAAAGAGATAAGAATTGATGATGCGGAAGTGATTTCGATTGAAAGAGAGTATCTGTGTGAGGAACAAAAACGCATCGACCTATTAATAGAGACGACGCAGCATATCATTGTAATTGAAAACAAGATATATGCTACTCTAGATAATCCGCTGGAAATATATCATCGAGCCGTTGAGAGAATGAATGAGGAGAAGATTCTGGTGGAAATCGTTCTCTCTATGAGGGAGGAGCAAGACCAAAAAGGATTTATCAATATCCGATATGACGATTTTCTTGATAGAGTTCAGACCAAAGTAGGATACTATCTTGCCAAAGTAGATTACAAATGGATCATATTCATGAATGAGTTCATTCAGAATTTGAGGAGGATTAGTAGCTATATGAATAATAACAGCAGTATTAACCGGGAATGGCAGAACTTCCTCGAGAACAATGATGTAAGCGTGGGAAAGCTAATTGAAACGTATTATAATGATATAGCGATTAAGCATCAGCTGTTGGAAGAATTACATAATGAGATTATGACCGAGGAATATGCCCTCGAGATGGGGGTCATCGACAAGGGCTGCTATAGAGCAGGAAGCCGCATCACCACGGGATACTCAAGTATTGTTATGGATATTCCAATTGAAGATGAGAAAAAAGTGCTTGTAGTTGAACCTTATGTTCAGAATGAATACTCTGCGAAAGATCATGAGAGACGAACATCCTTATATGTTCCGGTATGGTGTCGAAAGGGAGGACTGTATGATTTCAAAGAGCTGATTGACTCGTTGAAGGATGAATACCCGAATATAAGGACAATCAAAGGAGATGTTTGGGGAAGATGGATTCTGGTTACTGAGTTTGATTTGAGGAACGAATTTGATAAAGACGCTGTAGTCAGGTGCATAAAGGGAATTATCGAGAAAGTCGTATCACTTCGACAATAAAACAGAAAACTGTAAATATGGAATATGAGAAAAGTGTTTTAACATTCGTTGGTAGATAACCATGAAGTGAATTCGTATTCGGAGGATCCCCCATGCTCGAACGTATCCTACTTATCCCCGGCGTTAGCCCTACAGAGCTGCTGCGGACGCTGGCGAGCCACGGCGTGAATACGCTGGGGCTTCGCGTGATGGGGGCGACGGAGTTCGCCCGCACGGCGCTTATGCGGAGCGGTGTGGCTGTGCCGCAGGAATATCTTGCAAGAAAGGATGAGGCAGCGGTAATTGATACTTTCATCCGCGATGTCTCGTACTTTAAATCCGCATCTTTGGCGGACGCCGAAAATATGGCGTCTGCCTTGTTTGCGTTAAGATCTTTGATTACGGAGCGGGAAGAGGAGACCATTCGCGGCAGGTTCACCGAGGGTGAGTTCCCGGCCAAGAACAGGGCAATTGCCGAGGTTTACAACCGGTACCGGATTGCCCTTTCGGAGCGTAATCTGATTGACTCCGTCGGGCTGGTTCGGAAAGCCATGGATTCGGCCAAGCCTTTCACCTGCGAAGTCGTGACGGTGGAAGAGTTTCCTCTGTCGCCGTTAGAAGAGGCTTTGGCTGAAAAATGCTCAACCACAAGGACCAAAACAAAACTGGCAGAACTCTTTGGAATAACCGGGCAGACGAAGATTCAGGGGCTGTCCTATCTGGAGAGTTACGGCTCGGCCAATGAAGTCGAGGCGATTCTCAATGATATGGCTTCCAAGGGCTATCCTTATGACCGCTGTACGGTTGCCGTGGCGGCTACCTCCGCGTACGCGCAGCTTTTCTACGAGTACTCCCTGACCCATGGAATTGATATTACGTTCGGTTGCGGCATTCCGATAACCGATTCTTATCCGGCTCGCCTTCTGCGGGCCCTGGCGTCGTGGGACACCGACGGCTATCACGGTCCGGATGCCCTGCAGGCGGTTATCGGCGGCGAGGCGGTCAATCGTGCCGCACTGTCGAAAGCCATCGGCGTGGAAACCAGAGACGACCTTATGACCGTCGCGACGATTCTCGGTAACCTGAAATGCAACTGCGATTTTGAGCAGACCAAAAAGAAACTGAACAATCTCAAACCGGTTCTGGAGGCGAGAGTAGCTTCCTTTGAGGGCCGCAGAAAGAACCATGCGTATTATGACAGCGCGACGAAGCTGCGTCTTCTTGACGCGGCCGAAAAACTTGGCGCGGAGCTGGCAGCAGGTTTCTCGAGCTTCATCCGCCGATTTGCCCTGATCCGGAAGGATGTGTCCGGCCGGATTGATAAGGCCGCGATAAATGTCATATGCGATTCCATTGATGCCTACGTCGAATACTCCGGCCGAACCGATATCGCGGACCTGATTCCCGAGATTCTCGGGAAGACCGTCTGCTCCGAGCCGAGCCGCGAGGGCGCGCTCCACGTTACAGGCATCGGCGGCGCATTTGCATCACTTCGGGACAAGCTTTATATTGCCGGTCTTTCTGCCAATAACTATCCGGGAAAGCCGACGGAGAATTACATCCTTTTGGACAGCGACTATGAGATGTTCGGGGAGAATCTTCCGACTTCCGCAAACCGCATCACAGCTAAGAAGGCCCAGCTGAAGGACCTGATCCGCCTGGCGTGCGGGCTCAAGGTTCCGGTACAGCTCTCATTTTCCGGCTACAATGCCGCGGAAATGAGCATGGCCAACCCTTCGTCTGTCCTCTTTGAACTCTATCAGGAGGAGCACGGAGAAGACGCTTCCACGGATGATTTCAACAAGGGTTTGCTGCATACGGGATATTTCTGCCAGGATATAGCCCGTTCCGATTCCGTGGGCAGAGCATACGTGGAAGGAAAGGATTTGCTTCCGACCGAGGTGAAGCCGGAAGAGGAATCCTTCAGTGTTGGTCTGTCTGAAAAAGGCTACTCGCCTTCCACTCTGGAGGGCTTTTACGCCTGCCCCAGAAAGTACTTTTTGGAAAATGTGATCGGCATCGAGGACCCCGAAGAGGTGGATCCTTTCACGGTAATTGACGCAAAACAGGTTGGTTCCCTGGCGCACAGCGTCATGGAATGGCTGGCAGGGCAACCGAACCGTCCGTCAAAGGAGGAACTTTTGCAGCGGGCGGAAGAGATGTTCGCGGATCACCTGAAGGAATATGCGCCTCTGAACGAGTATGAGGCGGAAAGAGAGAAGAAAACCTTCCGAAAGATGATGTCTGAGGCCTATGACCGGGATCCCGCGAATGAGGTTGAGAGCGCGGAGGAGAAGAAGACGGTATTGCATGAGTCCGGCATAATGTTAACCGGATATCCTGACCGCGTGGAGAAGAATCCGGACGGGCAGTATCTGATTGCCGACTTCAAGACCGGACGGAGAGTGAAGCATTCGGAGGACGACATTGACAGTTGTCTCCAGGTTGTAATTTACGCCTACATGATGGACAAGCTTGGAACGCCGATTTCCTTCGGAGAGTACCGGTATCTTCGGCGGGGCGTGACGGTTCCGTGTATATTTGATGACGATATGAAGCAGCAGCTTTCGGACAGGCTGGAGGCTTTCCGGAATTCCCTTGAGGACGGGGATTTCCCGGCATTCCCTTCGGACGATAATTGCAGGTACTGCACATTTGCCGATATCTGTCAGAGCAAGGAAGAAACGGGAGGTGTGGAAGATGAGCAAGACTGATCTGATGCAGCAGGACATGAATTCCCGTGAGAGCATTGTAAGTGATACCGGTACGAACTTCTTCGTAGAGGCCGGGGCGGGCTCCGGCAAGACAACCATGCTTGTAAGGCGTATGGTTGCCATGGTGGAAGCAGGGATTGATGTAAGCAGAATCTGCGCGATCACATTTACCAAAGCCGCGGCAGGCGAGTTTTATGAACGTTTTCAGGCACTTCTTGCAAAGCGGAGCACGGAGCCGACGAGGGAGAATCCGAAAAGAGAGCCGGGCGAGCTGCAGAATCCGACTGACGTAACCCGCAAGCGGTGCGCGGAAGCGCTTCAGAATATTGACCTTTGCTTTATGGGAACCATTGACTCGTTCTGTTCCATGGTGCTTTCGGAGCATCCGACGGAGGCGATGGTGCCTTCTGATATCGTTAACATCAGCGAGGAAGCGAAGGATGTATTCCTTAGGGAATACACCAGGATCGGCGGCGGAGTCTACGGGGACGAGCTGAAGAGACAGCAACAGGCTTTTCGACGGCTGAACGGTTTCAAAAGCAAAGAGGCCTTCTTAGAGGGGATAAATACCGTTTTTGAGAGAAGACATACGGAAATTATTCTTCCTGAGTGTCCTGAGTCTGTGACGGATCTGCTTGACGGCGAAAAGGAAGAAATCCTTGCGGTATTGAGGATTCTTCAGGCGCATCCGGAGGCAGCATATCCTACGACAAATGACAACCTGGCCGCCTGGGCGGACCTTTCGGACAGTCTGAAAACCCTGGATGATGAATGGGAAGACGATATCGACGCCGTGTCTAAAGCACTTGGCAGTATTTATCATCTCAGAATCTGTCTGGAATGGATGGACAATTACGGTGACTTGCTTGGGCGCCACGCTGACATTATCGAGGAAGGTCTTTCGAGAAATAAACTTGCATGGTATCGGTTCGATCAGGACCGGATCAACAGAGTGATATCCCGCCTCGAAAACTTCCGTTATACCCAGTCCATGCGTTTCCTGATTGCCGCTTCGGATGTCATTGCGAAGGAGTGCAGAAATCACGGAGAACTGACTTTTTTTGATTATCTGCTGTATCTTCGCGACATGCTTAAAACCGACGCGGAGCATGGCGGGAAGCTGATTCAGCATATTTATAACAGGCACAGCTATTTCCTGATTGACGAGTTTCAGGATACCAACCCTTTGCAGGCGGAGGTATTCTTCTATCTGACTGCCCAAAATCCGGTTCCTAACTGGCGTGAGTGCGTTCCGAAACCCGGTTCGCTTTTCATTGTCGGCGATCCGAAGCAGTCCATCTACCGTTTCCGCAGCGCCGATGTGGCGGCATTTCTGAAGGTAAAGGCGATGTTCACCGGCGAGGTCGGACAGGTGTTATACCTGACAAGAAATTTCCGTTCCACTTACCGGATGCGTAGATGGTTCAACAGCACATTTGCCACAATGCTTTCGCGAGAGACGGAAGAGCAGAGCCGGTTCGAGGAGATTCCGCTTGAAGAGGAGCCCGCAGATGACGGGACCTTCAGCGGCGTGTATTCCTACAATGCATGGTTCGGGAAGGATGTTCCTGACGAGAAGACGGACCCGGTTGTGATAGCGGGGATTATTGCCCGTCTGGTCGGAAATCCGGCGTACCTGCTCCCGGATGGAAGCGGGAAACGCACAATTCGGTACAGTGATTTTATGCTGATTACGCCGACGAAAACCAGACTTGCCGAATATATGAAGGTTTTCACGGAGAATGGCATTCCCTTCTATGTGGAAGGGCGCACCGTGTTCAAGGAGTGCCCTGCGCTGATTGAAATCGTGAAGCTTTTCGATGTGTTCGCAAAGCCCGGAGACAGGCACGCCTTGTATAAGGCGCTTGTCGGCAAGACCTTGAATTATCATCGCTCCCACCTTGCAAAATGCTGCAATCTGTCCTACCCGTTGGAAAATGGGGAAACGCGCTTTTTTGCCCTGAATGTGTTTACGGATAACAGTCCGATTTTGGAGGTTGAAGGCGGTGAGGCCGCTGCGGCACTTGTCGAAACATTGAAGGATTTGGGAAAGCTCACAAGGCAGGCCGGAGGAATGACTTCCGCAGCTTTATTCCGGAAGGTACTGGATACGTATCCGGTTTTGGAAAGGGCAGGAGCATCCAATCTGGAGTACGTCTGGTTTGCTTTGGAACTGCTTCGTTCGAAAGAACTGAGCGGTGAAATCGCTTCCCTGAAGGACGGTTCCAAGTTCCTGAATGAGTTGATCAATGATGAGTCCGAGCTGGAACGTTGCCTGAGCCTCAGAATGGATGCAGACAGGGTACATCTTGCCAATCTGCATAAGGTGAAAGGCCTGGAGGCGCCAATCGTGTTTCTGGCCTGGCCGAGCACCAGGGGGCGCAAGCCTGACCTTCGCACGGAGCAGGGAGAGCCGCGTCCGAAGACGTGGATATTCCGCCTCCCGAACCGGGAGACGTTCAATGCCGCATTCTTTGATACCGATGCATTTGAGGATGAAATGACGCGCGAGCAGAGCAGCATGGACCAGGAAATGCTTCGCCTTTTATATGTGGCCGCGACCCGTGCAAAGAGTGTACTGTTTGTTGGAAATCCGGAGATTCAGGCCAGGGGGAATAAGAACTTCTGGCAGGACTTCCTCGATGTTGTGGAAGGCAGATGGGAATCTCTTCCCGAGGGAACGCCTCAGGAACCGAAGGAACGGGAAGTCATCTCCATCGCGGAGCTCTACGACGAAGCGGGGGCAGAGGATTGCCTGAAGACAGACTCCGTCAGAAAGACATATGAAATTGTCCGTCCCAGCGCCGTAAAGGCGAAAGGACGCAGCGAGGCCGAGGAAGAATACCTCGAGGAAATTGCCGGCGGTGATAAGGCTTCAGACGGAACCGGAGAGAACTCTGCTACGGTTAATCCGGAGGATGATGCCACGGCCAGGAAGGCGAAAGGCCGTCCTGATGCTACCGTTATCGGAACGATGGTGCACCGCGTCATGGAGGTGCTGGTTTCTTCGCGGAATCAGGTGGATGCAGCTGCACTCATAAAAGAAACCGTAGACGAGTACGGTTATGAGTTTGCCGAGCGTAGCGGCGAGTATGCTTTGATCCTAAATGGGGTCATCGATACTATCCGCAACGGCGGATACCCGCAGGAAGCCGGAACGCCGCAGGACATTCTCGGAGAGCTGCTCTCGGCGGATGAAGTCTACTGCGAGGTGCCATTTGCCATCAGAACGGATACGGAAGAGAAGGACGATTCGGGCAGCGTGAAGTTCACCATCACGAACGGCGTAATCGACGTCCTCTATCGCAAGGGCTCCGCATGGCACATCATCGACTACAAGACCAACGCGGAAACCGAGGGCCTGGCGGAGCGCTATGAACCGCAGTTGCAGGCTTACATCCGGGCGGTGACGGAGACGACCGGGTGTGAGGCGGACGCGAGGGTGTATCATGTTGGATGTTGATCAAATGGGTTAAGCAGCGAAAACCTTCATGCCTAATTGCTTGATATTATACTTTTCATTTGAGGAGAGATAATGATGGACGAAACAAAAAACAATCCAGGCTATCCGGTCAAATCAGGAATTGTCTGCTTACGTGATTTTTTCGATAAGACGAGCAAAAAAGTCTTAGAACATCAAGAGGATCGTTATGAGATTCCCTATTATCAGAGACCCTACGAATGGGAATGGAAAGATAAACAGCTTAAAGGGTTGGTTGGTTCATTCATCAATTTATCCTACGGAAAATCCGAAGATGATGATGAAAACAAAAGGTTTTTATTTAAGCCGGACCACTACGTTGTTTTTGGAACAATTCAGATTAACAAGAAGGGGGAAAACTATGAGATTATTGATGGACAGCAAAGGATAGTCTCATTTTGGATTCTTCTAAAAGCAATTAATGTGGTATGTGATATAGAGGAGGAAGACAATCTTTCATTTGAAGTCAAGAATCAAATTGGCCAAAAGTATCAAGAACAGTTTGACGATTTTTGGAACTCGGAGGAGAAAAACAGATATGCTGAAAACTACAGGACAATTAAAAAAACTCTGGAAGAAATAGACGATACTGAAAAACTGAAGGGATTAAAGAATTATATTCTTGACAAGGTTCTTTTTTCTTTGATGCTTACTTCATTTGATGATAATGTAGACGAAACGATTGATTTGTTTAACACACTGAACACCACAGGGCTTGATTTGGGAATGAAAGATAAATTTAAGATTAAATATTTTGAATTCCTCAAGAAAAACCTAATGGAAACTTATTCAGAGAAAGAAGCAAAGGAAATATTTACTGCCATTAACAACGCTTACGAACGATGTAAGGACAAAAAACTGGACCCTGTTTTTGAGAAAGATGAGAACACCTTAATTGATACGTTTAAACTGTGGATTCTGCTAAAGGATTCAGATTTCCGAAAGACCCAATTGCCCGAGAAAATAAAGGCTAGTAATAATGCATTCTTTGTCGAAGGAAAAGACGGAAAATACTCTGTTTGGAATAAGAAGTTGGAGGGGAAAGAAGACGTACGAAGTCGGGAAACTTTTTGCGGTATTGCGGAAACAATATATCAGACCCAGATAATAATGCAGGAGTTAAGTAAGAATCCCGGCGAGAATTTTGACGAAATAAAGTTTCTCCTATGCTCAGATGAGTTACTGATAAATTGTGGATACTGGTATTTGAGAAATCTTTTTTACGTGTTTACTCACGCAATTAGAATGGACAAAAATGAGAATGCCGCACTTCAAGAGGACGATGTTTTCAGAGCACTACGCCTGTGCATGAAGATTTGGAAAATATGCTCTATTTGGAAAACGACAGATACTAGAGTTAAGAATCAGTGCTTCAACGATATAGCAAATAATATAGCGTCTGTATTTGTGGATGATCCGAGGCTGGATATAAGCAATTTGAAGTGTAAGGAAATTCTATATTCTGAGTATATAAACAAATTCAAAGATGTCATTAGCGGGAATGAAAGTGTTTTTGATAACAGACAGTGTTGGTTCTTCAATGTTTTGACATATATTGGGGAGTGTAAAACCGGCTCGGATTTATGTGAAGTAAGACGGAGAATATTTCACAACCCAGAGAAGAAGGAAGAACGCTTCGAGATAGAACACATTGCTTCAAAGGCAGTGTGCAACGGGACAGATCTTGAAAAGTATATGAATCATATCGGGAACCTAGTGTTTTTGAACAATAGTATCAATTCAAAACTGGGAGCCCGAACCAAGAGCTTAGAAAACAAAAGCATTTCTTTAGATGATAAGCTTGTCAAGGATTTTGCTGGAAAAATCAATGAATCGGGAACGAGTTATTGGGATGATGTGAAGGAAGATGAAAATCATAAACCGAATGTTGCGATAAGACAGCTCTTGGAATCTATCCCAGAAGAGTATACAAACGGAAGTAAATCGATGGACGTTAAAATGATTCTGGAAACAATTGTAGAACGAGATAAGAAACTACAAAAAGACATACTTACACTCTATAGTGATGTCGTATAAAAACAAACAATTGACTCAAAAACATAAGGGATGTACCATTACAGGTACATCCCTCGTGTTATTCTTATATCATAAGATTAATCCCAACTCAACAAAAGGAGGTCATCACTATGGCAGAAAACAATTCTTTACTTGGATTGAAAATCATGGATGTACTACGTAAGCATTCTGATAAGGATAATCCTTTGACGCAACAGGATATTGTAAGGCTTCTTAAATCTGATTTTGGCACTGAGGTTGATCGAAAGACGGTCGGACGGAATATTGCTGTACTCGTTGATTATGATGATGATCGCCACATAGGATATAAAACTTCGAAAAGAGTGCAGAACGGCGAGGAGTCTGAAACCCGGACGGCATTTTACTATAAGAGTGATTTTGAAGCAGGTGAGATGAGGGTGCTGATTGACAGTATTCTGTCTAATCGTCATATCTCCATGAAGTACACAAAAGACCTGATTGATAAAATCTTCGAGAAAAACGAATGGTTACGGAAGAAGGGAATACGCGACATTGCCTTCTATGACACATATTACAAACAGAATATCTCGAACCTGTTTTATAATATCGAGGAAATACTGTTTGCGATTGATGAGCATCATGATTTGGAGATAACGGTAGGAGATTATGACGTTAATCTCAACCTTACGGGAGGAAGGCCAACGAGAGTATCTCCGATTCAGCTATGCATGTATGAGCAGATATACTATTTGATTGCGGTTCCATATCCAAACTTAGTAATATCAAGAAAACAAGGTTCTAAGCCTTCTGCTATTGCATATCCGGTTGCCGATATGACTCAAGTGAAAGTCTTGAAGCATACGGATAATTCTTCAATCGAGGGACTCAATGAGGTTCGGAGAGAGACAGACTTTTCTGATCTGATAGAGGGGGCCCTTTATATGGGGCGTGGCGTAGTCTCTGGGAATATAAGAAGCATAACCTTCGTAATCCCGAAGGTTTTTCTGAAAGATGTTGTCAGAAGATTTGAAACGAATATACTAGTGGCTGAAATTCCCGGGGCCTTTTGGGTGCAGCCTATGAGACATTTGAGAGAATGTCCTCTTATAAAGATTACCGTAAAAAATACCACAGTACGCGCGATGGAACGCTTTATGAATGAACATCGTACGCACATATACATTCTTGATCCGGAGAGCCTTAACTATAATCATTATGACGAAGAGGAACGCCGTATCTTTGAAGAGACAGTCAAGGAGGTAATCCCCGAGAGCGAACGAAGAGGTGCCTGGCCGATCTCGCGTGGAGGAGAAAAGACTACGCGCCTGAGAGAAGTTGAGGCAAGTGGGTTACCGGATGACGAAAAGAAACAATTGAAAGAATTGCTCAGAAAGATGTTCCGTTCCGGAATTAATATGAAAGAATGGTGGGAAAAGATGGAAAAAGATTATCAGTCGAAGCAAGAAAGCAGAAAAAATAATTAAAAAACGATAAAAGCAGTTTCTCCATTTGCCACGAGGAAAATAACTTGAAAATGAATCAAAAATTGCAACGGATGTACCACGGTTGGTACATCCAATGTGTTATTCTTATATCATAAGAAAAGCCCACGCAAACAAAAGGAGGCCCCCACTATGTCAGAACACAACTCTTTACTCGGTCTGAAAACCATGGACATGAAACCCACAAAAGACGAAAGCATAAGTGAACAGTCCATCTATGACAGGTATGGAAAGAATTATATCCCCCTTACCGAAGCCACATTGAACAGACTTGTTCATGGCCACGATGATAAGGGATATATTGTTATCGCTGCGGCTAAATCAGAAAGCAAGGAAGGCAAAAACAAACGGGAAAGAAACTCTCTTATCGCAGACCTGAAGAGATTGGGTTATTCTTACGTTCCTGTCTTTTGCGGCTACAAGGAAGAAGGTCAGGAAAAAGCGAGTCTTGAAGAATCATTTGTCGTCTTTCCTTATGACATCGCGACAGAGAAGTATGACGACTTTGATAATTTCAAGAAGAACTTGATTAACCTTGGAAAGAAGTATGAGCAGGAAAGCATCCTTGTTAAGGAAAATGGGAAGGATCCAATTTGCATTCAGTGCGATACCGGCGAGCCTGGTGAGGAAGACAGAGACTTCAATGTGGACCCGCAAAAGTTCACATTCGAAGCATACATTGCTGAGCAGCCTCAACAGATTATGTCGGCACACGCAAGACACTGCAGAAATGAGTTTGTTATACCGGGCTACAAAGGCGAGTAATACAAAGAGGTAAATTTATGGCAGAAAAACACTTTTTATACCCGGGATGTACCAAAAACACCCCACGCCTTATATTATAATCGTGCCAGAAGATGCTTAGAATGAAAAATTAAACCTGTACTTTGACAACTGAATATCACCTAGAAAAGTCTAGTTTACTGTTGCAACAGCCTCTGCTATAGTTCATATATTGATTACTGTCTGCGGATA
>JAEEGJ010020158.1_pt1 | contig 14559 bp, 16 predicted proteins | sample 8958761 | NCBI WGS metagenome assembly JAEEGJ01 (sample SAMN16246546, study PRJNA631951) | gut metagenome | biome: gut microbiome; feature: rumen; material: RS-attached | host: Bos | place: Iran: Karaj | collected 2018-10 | reverse complement strand
CCTCTTCGTGGTAACCGTAAACGTGGATGTTTCTGTTGTGTCTGGTGTATGTAAGCTCATGGATAAGTGTTGGATATCCATGGAACGCAAATACGATTGGCTTGTCCTTTGTAAAGATAGAATCATACTCTACATCTGAAAGACCGTGTGGATGCTTGTTGCTTGGCTCCATCTTCATAAGGTCAACTACGTTTACGAAGCGAACCTTAACCTCTGGCATCTCCTTGTGGAGAATATCAACTGCAGCAAGCGCCTCGAGTGTAGGTGTGTCACCGCAACATGCAAGTACGATGTCTGGATCCTCACCCTTGTCTGTTGAAGCCCAATCCCAGATGCCGATACCCTGAGTACAGTGCTTAACAGCCTGCTCCATTGTGAGCCACTGTGGTCTTGGATGCTTAGATGCAACGATTGCGTTTACATAGTTCTTGCTCTTTAAGCAGTGATCCATTGTAGAAAGCAAGCAGTTTGCATCTGGTGGAAGGTAAAGACGTACAACGTCTGCCTTTTTATTAGAAATATGATCAAGGAAACCTGGATCCTGGTGTGTAAATCCGTTGTGATCCTGCTGCCATACATTTGATGTAAGAAGTAGGTTGAGGGATGCAATTGGACGTCTCCATGGAAGAGCGTTGCAAACCTTAAGCCACTTAGCATGCTGTGCAGCCATTGAATCGATGATACGGATGAATGCCTCGTAGCTTGCGAAGAAGCCATGTCTACCTGTGAGGAGGTATCCTTCTAACCAACCTTCACACATGTGCTCTGAAAGCATTGAATCCATAACACGACCATCCTGTGCAAGGAACTGGTCTGTGCCTTCTTCGATTGGGCTGTTCCAATCTCTATTTGTAACCTCAAATACCTTGTTGAGACGGTTAGACATTGTCTCGTCTGGTCCAAAGATACGGAAGTTTTTCTGCTCGTCATTAAGCTTGAATACATCTCTGATGTATCCGCCAAGCTCAATCATATCCTGCTTCTCAACTGAACCTGGAGCAGGAACATCGATAGCGTAGTCACGGAAATCAGGAAGTCTAAGGTCGCGAAGAAGCTTTCCACCATTAGCATGTGGGTTAGCGCCGATTCGCTTGTCTCCCTTTGGAGCAAGTTCTTCAAGCTCTGGAATAAGACGACCATTCTCGTCGAAAAGCTCCTCTGGCTTGTAGCTCATGAGCCAATCCTTGAGGATATCAAGATGCTCTGGCTTGTCCATCATAACTGGAACCTGGTGAGCCTGGAAAGAGCCCTCAATCTTGTTGCCATCAACAACCTTTGGACCTGTCCATCCCTTTGGTGTACGAAGAACAATCATTGGCCATACTGGTCTAGTAGCATCGTTCTTTTCTCTAGCGTTCTTCTGGATTGCCTTGATTTCGTCCATAACGATATCAAGAGTCTCTGCCATCTTCTTGTGCATCTCCATTGGCTCTGAACCTTCTACGAAGTAAGGCTTCCAACCCATACCTGTAAAGAATGACTCAAGCTCCTCATGTGACATACGAGCAAGAATTGTAGGATTAGAAATCTTGAATCCGTTAAGGTGGAGAATTGGAAGAACTGCACCATCTGTAATAGGATTAAGGAACTTGTTTGACTGCCATGAGGTTGCAAGTGGACCTGTCTCAGCCTCACCATCACCAACTACACAGGTAGCAACAAGCTCTGGATTATCAAAAACTGCACCGAAAGCATGAGCGATTGAGTAACCAAGCTCACCACCTTCGTGGATTGAACCAGGAGTCTCTGGAGCAACGTGGCTTGAGATTCCGCCTGGGAATGAGAACTGCTTGCAAAGCTTCTGAAGACCATCCATATCACGACTAACGTTTGGATATACTTCACTGTAAGAGCCCTCAAGATATGTATTGGCTACGAAAAAGTTTCCGCCGTGTCCTGGACCTGAGATGAGAATCATATCCTGGTCGTACTTGTTGATTACACGGTTGAGGTGTACATAGATAAAATTCTGGCCTGGAACTGTTCCCCAGTGTCCAACGATTTTCTTTTTGATTTGCTCCTTCGTAAGAGGCTCACGTAAAAGTGGGTTCTCAAGAAGGTACAATTGTGCCGCTGCGAGATAATTTGTTGCACGCCAGTAGGCGTTCATTTTCTCTAGGTATTCATCGGTAATTACATTGTGATTCATACTTACACTCCTTCATTTAATAACTTTACTATAACTTTAACTGTAATTATTCAGAAGCATATTCGCAAAACGAAGCTAAAGTGTTTTACTTTTACTCAGATTTGCTTAGCTCGTAATAATTGCAGATTGTTAAATATTTAACCCATAGTACTATCGCCTATTTCAAGGATTTTTTCTATGCACTTGTTGCCAACTATTATTTAATTCTTGCTATAACATCTAAGACAATAGCTATTGATTGCTCAGCTGCCTTGCCTGCGAATGTATTGTAATCCATAGTGCTGCCATCTGCGTCTGAAATAGAGCGAATCAGAGTAAATGGGACGTTGTTGATGAAGCAGACATGGGCGATACTTCCACCCTCCATATCTGCTGCAATAGCATCAAACTTAACGTGGATGTTGTTGCGCTGTCTATCCGTGTCTACGAACAAATCGCCAGAGGCAATAATGCCTGTCTGATATGCGATTCCTCGAGCTGAAAGCACCTCTGTAACAGCTTTATTTAAGTCCTCGTCTGCCTCGAAATTAACTATGTTGATTCCGGAGATAAGACCAGCTGGGTCACCCAGTGCTGTTGTGTTCATATCATGCTGTACAGCGGATTGTGCTACTGCAACATCTAACACTTTTAGGTCTTTTACAAGAGAACCTGCAACGCCGATATTGATTACATGATCTACACCAAAGTGAATAATCATGATCTCGGCACAAACTGCTGCAAACACCTTACCAATGCCGCTGACTGCTGCAACAACCTCGACACCATCGATTTCACCATTGATAAACTCAATACCGCTGATGGTCTCCATAGACTGATTTTTGATGGAAGGCTTGAGATTCTCAAGTTCCATCTGCATAGCGCCAATAATTCCAAGTTTCATATTAACTCCTATCCCGCCGGCTCGTATCCCGGCTATGTTTTGATTAAAGATGTATTATTTGGTTGGGTAGGTAAACTCCATGTTGGTAAAGTTATTTAATACATCCAAGTAATACTTAGCCTCTGCTTTTGCCGCCTCGATTGAGAGGTTTTCATAGTGACCACATTCTTTTGCACTCTTTCCAAATACATCTCCATCGTGATCCACTGTCTGCTTGAAAACCTTTTTAGTGATTTCAAATACCCTTTTAGGCTCAACACCCTTTACTACAAGATAAAATCCTGTCTGGCAGCCCATTGGTCCAAAATAGATAACCTTGTCTGCTATCTCTGAATTGCGCATGAAGGTTGCAATCATATGCTCCACCGAATGCATTGTGGAATTGTCCATGTAGTCCCCTGCATTTGGTTTTCTAGTGCGAAGATCGTATGTGATGATATCTCCATCATCTACTCTAGAAATGTAGAATCCTGGAGTAAGCACATCGTGGTCAATCGTAAAGCTTTTAATTCTTTCCATTATATTATTCTTTCCTTTCTACCGCCTTCCCTTGATTTAGGGAAGATGTTAGCCTATGCCAACTGATGTCATTTGTTACATCTTTAATGATTACTTTGTATATACAACAGATTTTGAAATCTTGTCTGCCGCAGCATCCCCTTGGAATGTCTTGATTATTTCAAGGGCAAAAGGAATCGCTGTCCCAAGGCCACGGCTAGTAATGACATGACCGTCGTGACAAACCTGGTCTGTGGAAACCTTGGCTCCAACAAGCTTGTCTTCCATGCCAGGGTAGCATGTTGCCTGTCTATCCTTTAGGATACCTGCTTTACCAAGAACTGTTGGCGCTGCGCATATTGCAGCAAGCCCCTTCTTGGATGTGTTAAACCCGTGCACTTGATCCATAAGTGGCTCACAAAGCTCCAAATTGAGTGTACCTGGCATTCCTCCAGGAAGCACGAGCATATCCGCGCTGTCGAAATTAACCTGCTCAATGAGCTTGTCGCAAACTGTCATAATTCCATGTGAACCTGGAACCCTCTTATTTCCTGTAATCGAAACCATTTCGATTTCGATACCTGCTCTTCTAAGTAAATCCACTACTGTGAGTGCCTCAATCTCTTCGTGTCCCTCCGCCATGAAAATTAATACCTTGCTCATTCCTACCTCCCATCTTCTGCTTAATAGTCCGGATACTACTATTATACTGATAAAAACTGGAAAAGTTCAAGAAAGAGTTTGGCGCCATCCAAAAAGTACGCTCGCCCCGCCCTCGCCCCGGCTCGCCTGCCACCACCCTGCGGCCCCGCCCTCCGCACCGGCTTAGTTTACATCGCAATAAAATTTTGTTTTTCTAAGTTCGATGTGTCGCTTCTTTGGCGCCGGGTGTTCGGGCAACTATTTACAATTCGTCAATGTGTGCCCCTGAACGGACACGTTTTTTGTAATACAAGAAATACTTCTGCAAACCTAATACCGAGCAATTTTGCGCCGCATTGGAACGAGCCTAGTAAACGCAAAAGTGATTTTTGAAAATATATAGTCATCAGCCGCCAGGACGGCGGCTGAAAATGCACGCTGAGGCAGGACGCCGAATGTGCATTGGTGACTATATATTCAAAAATCACTTTTTTACGTTTACTTGGCAAGTGTAATTTGCAAAGCAATTGCCGGTATATAGGTTGCAGAAGCATTTTGTAGACTTCACCGTGTCCGTCAGAGGTCACACAGCCTGGCGAATTGTAAAATCGACGCCCGGACACCCGACAGAAGCTCCCTTATCGAACTAAGAAAAACATAAATTTTAGCGAAATTGTAAACTAAGCCGGTGCGGAGGGCTGGGCCGCAGGGTGGTGGCAGGCGAGTCAGGGCGAGGGGCGGGGCGATAATATAGAAGTTGAGTGGCGCCAGACGGTTTTGGGCAAAAAAAGATTGCCGCTGATAAGCGACAATCTTTAGGTGACTGTTTATGCGTAGGCATCGAATCCGCTGCCTATGAGGCTATAGCTTGCTCCGATTCCAAGGTTGCTATAGCTTGTATTGTTTTGCGAAAACTGCTCGGCAATATTGTTAAAATCGCTTGCAGCTTGAAGTGCTTGTTTTTGCTTTTCTAAAGAATCTACTGCATCAACTTCAACCTCCTGCACTGTAGCGTTAGGATATTGAACTGGAGCAGCGCTATTGACCCCACCTGTTTGCTTGGTAGATTCGCTAGCATAGACATCAGAAAAACCTGCAGTGTTTTCAACTGCATAGTTCATTGGCTGAATATCTGCCACTGGACTGTATGTACTTAATCCACTAATAGGTGCTATTGCCATACCAAATCCCCTCCGGTTCAATTATGATAGCACGTTTTTTTATGATATGACCAAAAGACACAAAAAGTTCAGTCTATCTTACTCATACATTGATTAGTGGATAAAATAATGATTCTTTTTATTGTCGCTTTTTATTTCCATTTTTTATGAACTAAATAACAAGGCAGCCCTACAAAAATAATTCCGCCTAATATATTTCCTATTGTTACAGGAATCTGATTGGATATAAACCCTTGAATGCTTAAAGCCGAAAGCTGGTCGGCAGTTATGCCGTAAGCCTCTGCCGCCTTTGCAGCATATGCTTCATTGTTAGCAGCAAGCATGCCTATCGGTATATAAAACATGTTTGCAACGCAGTGCTCAAATCCTCCAACCACGAAAGCCATGATTGGAAAGAATATTGCCCATACCTTTCCGGCGATAGCCTTTGCCGCTGTGGCAAGTAAAATTGCAGCACACACTAGGATGTTACACATGATTCCTGATGTAATTCCCTTGGCAAAGCTAATGGTGCACTTACCAAGTGCGACCTTGATAGAATATGCTCCAAGCAATCCTGCCGAATAATCTAGATTTCCTGAATAGTAAGTTAATGCAACAACAAGCAGTGCGCCTATAAGATTTGATATCCATATGACAACAAGATCCTTCACAACCATTCCCCACGAAAATCTCTTGTCCATGGCCCCCATGGCTGTCAAGCAGTTGCCTGTAAAAAGCTCACCACCCATAAACGTAATCAGCATCAAACCAACTGGGAATATGGCACCTGCTACCAATCGCGACAAACCAACATTTTCAACCGAATGTGCTGCCGTAGAGCTTGTCGCCGCACCGATTGCAATGAAAGCGCCTGCCATAATGCCAAATATAATCATCTTGTAAAGTCTAAAGCTAACTTTAGATTCGGCTTTGCTAAGATTTGATTCGATAACCTCTTCAGGTGTGTAACATAAATTATCCATAGGATTCTTCCTTTCGAAACAATCAATACGAATTCATTATATCAAACTTATGTAAGTTGTTGAAGCATAAAATTAGTCAAAACTAACTTCTGCGATTACATAAACATCAACATAAACATTGGCATAGAAACAATCTTATCAGCTTTACCAATATTTAAAGATGCCATCTTGTAACCACGATTTAATTTGCCGTTTGATTCTAATATGTTACGAAGTGAATTTGCCTGCTTTCTTCCAGCTTTTATCTCGATTGGTATTAGCTCATCTCCCTTCGTAATTACGAATTCGACTTCACTAGTGCTCTTTTCATGTTTGTAGAAAAACAATTTGTCATATCCGCGCTTATATAGCATCTCCGCAGCCAGAGCTTCATAAAGAGCACCTTTTGCTGTTCCAAGGATAAGACCTGCCGGCTTTTCCTCAATACTAGCATCCTCAAGTAAAGCTTTTTTCAAACTCTCATCGTACATTCCCACCAAGATTCCAATATCCGTTGGATATATCCTAAAATTAGTTTCATCCGAGAACGATTCTAATGGATAATCGATTCGTTTTAGAGAGTTTACCTGAATTGTTAAAAGCTGATTATTTAACCACGCTATACTTGTTCCAAATTTTGCTGCAGTTGCCTTGGATTCTATTTTTGAATACTGAAATTTATGATTATCCTTTGTAAGCTGGTATGGTATGGAATCATAACACTGTTGCGCCTTGACTCGTATATTTGCAAGTGCAAATCTAGCAATATCGGTTCTATAATCTCTAATCAACCTACGTTGCATCTCATCAACTAGATGTAGGTCTTTTGTCTCTATATAAGTATTTACTACCTCAGGCATACCTCCTATAACCATATATTTACGAAGGTAACTAAACATTGTATCCATCAATGACTTTGGCATTTTCTCAATTTCATCGAAAAAAGACACGTAAACTCTAAAATTTACGTGTCTTCCATATTATTTTATCTCAAGAATCCTGCTACAATCTGCTCTTCGGCCTCTTCCTCGGTAAGTCCTAAAGTCATAAGCTTGATAAGCTGATCTCCGGCAATTTTTCCGATGGCTGCCTCATGTATAAGAGCGGCATCCACATCCTTGGCGTCAAGTCGTGGAATAGCTACTACGTGGGCATTGCCCATGATGATTGCATCGCAGGCCGCGTGACCATTGCAGGCTGTGTTTCCTTCGATTGATACTTCAAATATCTGCTCTGACTCGTCCTTAGCAACAGATCTAGAAACCACATCGGCACTTGAGCCCTTGCCGTTAAGAGCAACCTTGTAATCAGATGTGGCTGACTGGCTGCCGTGAGTCATGAGCGCCTCGTGGATAAGAAGTGTAGCGTCGTCCTTAAGCTCGGCAACGTTGGTACGGATTGTAGAATCTACGCCCTTAATCTGTACCATCTCCATCTCAACATAGCTTCCCTCTTCCTGGTACACCTCTGTAACAGGATTTAAGATTCTAGCACCTTTGCCGTCGCCCTCGCCATAGTGCTTCTCCACGTATTTAACCTTGGCATTCTTACCAACATGGAAGGTATGAATACCATCGTGCTGTGAATCCTGATCGCCGCAGTTTGAGATACCGCAACCAGCAACGATTGTAACATCCGCGTCTTCGCCTATATAAAAATCGTTGTATACCATGTCTTTGAGACCGCTCTGTGTTAGCACAACAGGGATATGTACGCTCTCATTTTTGGTGCCTGGCTTGATAATGATGTCGATGCCTGGCTTGTCTTCTTTGGTGACGATATCGATATTTGCAGTTGTGTTTCTAGCTGCGCTCGCTCCGTTGGCTCTTATATTGTAAGCGCCCTCTGGGACACCGTGAAGGTCAGCCACCTCGGAAAGAATCTTTTTTTGAATAGCATCCATTTCCATTACTGGTCACCTCCTAACTTTTCGCAAGCAAGATTTGAAGCGTTTGATGTGCCAAGAAGCTCTGGAAGAACCTGATCCCTTGGTCCGTGAGTTTTAACCTTACCATTTTCTATAACAACGATTTCGTCAGCAATCTTAAGAATCCTCTCCTGGTGAGAGATAACTATAATCGTTCCTTGAATTGTCTGGTGCATGTTCTCGAATACTTTGATAAGATTCTGGAAGCTCCACAAATCGATGCCCGCCTCCGGCTCATCAAAGATAGAAAGCTTGGTGCCTCTAGCCAACACTGTGGCAATCTCTATACGCTTTAACTCTCCGCCTGAAAGCGATGCATTAACCTCGCGCTCCACATAATCCTTTGCGCAAAGACCTACCTTGGAAAGGTATTCACAGGCTGCTGCAACTGAAATATGCTTGCCTGATGCCAATCTAAGCAAATCGATTACACGGATTCCTTTAAAATGTACTGGTGCTTGGAACGCAAAGCTGATACCCTTATTTGCACGCTCTGTGATGTTGCAAGCACTGATATCTTCGCCATCAAGAATGATTTGACCTGATGTAAGCTGATTGACGCCCATTATAAGCTTGGCGAGAGTTGATTTGCCTCCGCCGTTTGGACCTGTGATGACAATAAACTTGCCATCTTCTACATTAAGATTGAGATTATCAATAATTTCCTTGGTGGAATCATTTTCATCATCAACCCTATAACAAAGGTTTTTGATTTCTAACATGTCTTTACTCCTCTATCTAAGTCCAACTCCGAAAAGCCTTTGCATTCGGTTAGTTAAGACTAATTCAATTGTGTCAAATTTAATTTAAGCTTTTATATAATATCATGAATCATACAAAGTTAGTGAACAAATTTACAAACAAAATGGCTACTGAGAAATGTTCTCAGTAGCCATGATGCAAAGTCGAATTCTTTTTTGCTTTCTGATGAATATATGTCTTTAGATTACTCAAAATAAATATCCACCTTACCTAATCCATTGTCTAAATTTACATATACGATTGGTTCATTCTCATCCTTTGAACCTTCGCCGTGGATGTCGATGTTTCCAAGTCCATTCTCGGTCTTAAACTTTACTCTAAACTCCTTAGGAATGAAAACTATAAGATTTCCCAACCCATTATCCATGTCTATGGTCGCACCTGCTGGATCGATAGTCGAACCATTTAAATATACTGTCAGCTGTCCAAGTGCATTGTCGATTTTTCCTCGCCTGATGTTCTTTATGTTTACGTACTCTGTCTTTGCGTTGAAATTATTGTCGATATCAAATGATCCCTCTTCTTCATAGTAAGAGCTTAAAGAATCACCCTTAAACTTTTTACCGCCAAAATGCTGAAGCCAATCCTTTTTTCTAGTGCCAAAGATCATTGTTAATCCAATACCAATGAGAACTGCTACAACTAGGATTAGATAACCTGGCACCGCAGATAAACCTAGCTCATTTCTAAACATCCATCCACCAATACCAACTGGAATTGCCATACCTATAAATTCAAGTTTTCTGATTGAATCAAAGAATAATAATACTAATAGAAGCAATACTCCAAGTTTTAATATTGGAATGTTTGGTAATGCACCCATTCTATCAAGAAGAATGCATACTGCAAATATTATTAATACTATACCACCCAAGATACTTTTTTTATTTTTCTTATTTTTCATCGCTTTAACCTCTTTTCATTCATTATTTCAATAAGTGCTTTGATATAGTTTCGTGAACAATATGCTTTCTTAGCGCTATTTTTAAAAGCAAGTTCGCTGGCACCAGTTATGTTTTTCTTTATCGATTTAATGGCCATTGTGTTAACAATCGTCGACTTGGAGACTCTAATGAAGTTTCTTGGCAACAGTTCTTCTAATTCATATAGCTTTTGTCTGGTTCGATAAATCTCACCAGCCGTGTGGATAGATATGTAATTGCCATCAGCCTCCATAAACAATATGGTTTTTAAATCTAGAAAATACTCCGTCTCATCGATATAAGCTGATATTTTTTGCCTGCCAGTTATCTGGGATGATAGCATCTGCTGCAGCTGTAATATCTCATCTGTTATCTCCCGGCAATGGATTGTGATGCTGTCCTGTTCAAGGGAGTCATCTACATCAATATTTATCCTCATACCTATTGGCGCCTCCTTATGATTTTATTTTACATGAGATATTTTTAAACTCAACACTTTGGGATAACAGGTAAGATTTTATATGTGAGAGGTGAATAATACTTTTTATTATTGCCTATTTGTGGTATTATTCCTACTGTTAAGAGGTGATGAATAATGTTAGCTAATTACCACACACACACAATTAGATGCAATCACGCATCTGGTAGCGAAAGAGAATATGTCGAAAACGCCATCAAGAATGGCTTCAAAATTTTGGGATTTTCAGATCACGTCCCACAGCCTTACGAAGATCATTTCTATTCACATATAAGAATGCGAATGAACGAGGTTGAAAACTATACCGATACTCTGGTAAAACTCCGCGATGAATACAAAGACGATATACAGATTCTTATCGGATATGAAGTTGAGTACACTCAAAAGTATTTTGATAGATTGCTGGCCTATCTTCGCCAGTATCCTTTAGATTACATCATTCAGGGACAGCACTTTGCTCCTGATGAAGTTACTGGCTTTTACGCTGGTGCTCTCACTGAAAGCGAGCAAGACCTTATTGATTTTGTTAATCTTACAATCGAGGGAATGTCTACTGGATATTACAGCTACCTCGCTCATCCTGATTTGATTAATTATGCAGGTCCTGATGAGGTATTCCAAAAGCATATGAAAAGGATAGTTCAGGCTTCTATTGATTTAAATATTCCTCTTGAAATCAACATGCAAGGCTTTCTCATCGACCGCAACTATCCTTGCGATAGATTCTTTTCTATGGCATCGGAAATGGGAGCCAAGTTTGTTATAGGCTGCGATGCTCACACCCCTAAGGATGTGCTTCAACCAGAGGCAACACCTGCATTTGTAGACTTCTTAAAAAGGAATAATATTGATGTAGGAGATAATATTATTAAATTGGTACCCGCACTTTAGGCTATATCTACTGACTTACAGTGTTTATTGTCTATGCCGGTGTACCAACTTCTATCAAATTTCCATCTAAATCGTAAAAACGTATCACTTTTTGACCCCAACTATGTGTCATAAGCTTGTTTACATATTTAATATCTGGATATAATTTTTCTAGCTTTTCCACAAAAGCTTCTATGTCACGTTCCTCAAAATACAATTCAGCAGAATTATTTTCTGGAATAATATCTTTTTCAATAAAATTTTGCCAGATGCTTCTATCCTGAAGAACTAATCCCTCAGTGAGAATCATGTTGCCATCATTGTCTAAAAGCATATCAAGTCCGAATAGCTCGTGATAAAACTTCTTAGCCTTTTCTATGTCGTTTACAACTATTAAGATATTTTTTAGTTTCATAGTTTCCCTCACTTTATTTTTGCGCCGCAATATTGTATTTTTGTTTACAATCGTGTTTGTTATGTAGTATACTTCTATTTGTAATGTCCTCTACCTGCATAGTAACAAACATTATTAGCTTTGAATATAGCTAAATTTGATTCTGCTATGCTATTTTACTGAAAAATTATAATCCATGGCTTTCTTTGCTGATGGACAATTTAATAAAAAACTACAGGAGTTCGTATTATGAAAAAAATCAAACTATTATCATCTATGGCATTAATTATAACGATTTTGCTTTGTGGTTGCACCGGCGATATTGTTTCAAAACAAGTTGGTGATTACGACAATGACGAGGTTCTTAAGCGCGAAAGCTGCAGCTATTCCTACATAGAAAAGCTTGGAAGTGTTGGCGATATGAATGCCAATATTCATTTTAATTTTTCTGGAAACGATTTACTATGGGAACTAAGCTGTGATGACTCGGCTAGCATGGAATGTTCTTATGATATGAATGTTGAGTCTGGTGATTTTAAAATTATTTCCATCTCACCATCCTCTGATATTAATGTCTTGTGGGAAACAGGCACTTCTGATAATTCTGGAAGCTTTGATATTCCTTTAGATAAGGGCACTACAATGATTAAAATTGTAGGCAAAAAAACCGTGGGAGATTTATCCCTTCATTTACAAGAAAACGAAGATGTTGATGTGACCGTCAAGCCAGTGAATTTATAGTATTACTGGAAAGAGCTTTGCTTTACTATAGTAGTGCGAGTATTTTTTATATAAAATTCTTATTATAGAAAAAAGATTTCCCAAATTTGGGAAATCTTTTTTAATAATCATCAGCCTGCTGAACAAATTCTTTGCCATCTACTCTGAAAATTTTTTCTTTAGTTGAATCTCTGTAGGAATATAGGGTCCACTAAAAAACCCTCCGAGGGAATCCTCGAAGGGCTTTGCTTGGGTTGGGCTGTTCTTTTTATTTTATCTCGAGAATAGTCCGTTCTTACATTCTTTGCATACAAGAACCTACTGTTCTACCACCCTCACGATTCACTCCATAGTTTATCGCATTTACGAATGGCGTTTTTTCAGTGTTTCTTTTGATGTGATTATCCATATTCGCATCAATTTTTATGGTTTTTAGAATTTTTGGTACCAAAACAGTACCAGAAAAAATTAGCAGCTGGAACTATTTATTGAATAATCTAGAAAATAAACCTTTCTTCTTAGGTGGAATCAACTCTTCTAGATTTCTTGCTTTACTTGTTTGTGTAGCAGTATTGTTTGTACTTACATTAATCCCATTAGTATTAATTTTTTTCTTTTCAAATACATAATTCGAAAAGAACAATGTATGATTATCCAATATAATGTTGGTTATATCATCAATGATTATATTATCACCTTCAGATAGTCTCAAACGGTTAGCTATTTCTTTTTGAACCTTTGATATCATTTCCTCATTGGTTTGAGTAGATAACTCAAACAGTGCGGGATTTGTTTCCAACTCCTGCGAATTAAATCCGATTGAAACTCTGTTTCCTAAATTTAATTGTTTTTCCACATTAGCTAGTAGATAAACTAAATCATTTCTTACTGGTTTAACAAAAACGACTGGCTTAAATTTGTTTAAGTAAAATCCAGAAAACCCATCATTACCATCATAATAATTAATATTATCATTGTAATAAACTTTTAATGCCTGGATAACTTCGCCTAATATTTTTTTCACTGCCTGTTCATCTTTGATTCTTGCCTTAGGAGAAAAGTTTACAAGCTTACCTTCTTCTAGTTCATATTTTGCAGTCTGAAATGTAACCTCAAAACCTGCCAAAAAGCCAAATTTGCTTTCTTTAAAGTCAAAACAATGTTTTTCATCATCTTCTGTAATATAAACAATTGATAGATGTCTTTCCACCCCGTTCAGAATTGGATATGGATATACTTTAATACTCACGTTCTGCCACCTTTTATATTTTTCTTTTTAAACAACTTCATCTTTTGGGTGTTTCCTGCCCATACCAAAAATAGTAGTATTCATACAAGGCTAAATCTTTTCCATATTTTTGCTCAAACCATTCATTAAATATATCAAGTATAGATACATCTACATAATCACTTGCTTTACTATGAACACATTCATCTATAAATCTTTCAGCATCTGATTCAGATTTAAAATATTCTATTGCTTTTTTACTTCCATCACCAAAATCTCTATTTCCGTCTTGATCATGCTCCTTTAATCTATTGTTAAACAATTCTCCTAAATAACTAGCTGCATCTGCTATAATACGTGAATCATATTTCTCTTTTTTTAGAACCTTGGAAATAAAATAATTTGTATGCGTAATCTGTAAAAATTCTGTGGCATTTTTCCTTTTTTTGAAAAAACCTTTTACTGTTTCAAGCGCGTTCTGATTTCTATTTTCCCTATCTGTACTTTCCTTGTCCCAACGTTCAATTATTGCTTGTACACTTGCTGGAACGAAATCTGACATATTATGATAAGAGTATATAGACATATATAGCACAAAATTATCAATACCATTTGTAAAAACACATTTATCTACAATGCCTTTTACCTTTTCAGGATAAACATATTCTCGATTTTCAAGTTGATATACTCCTCCCAATCTAAATTGAATTCCCATTATATACATATCTCTTTCATTTTTACCACAAAAGAAAATAGGCTTGTTTTCTTCTAATCCAACAGACGAGTCATTAGATGCATAACTTTTAAAAATCTTTTCATTTTCTTTGGCATTATTATTAGAATCATTCATCCATTTACCTACAACTTCAGATAAAGCCCATATAATGGTGTAAATTCAAAAACTAAATAAAAAGAGCCAGGAGCTCATCTTTCAGTTAAAATTAAGTTACCACACAAAAC
>JAEEGJ010020155.1_pt1 | contig 14561 bp, 12 predicted proteins | sample 8958761 | NCBI WGS metagenome assembly JAEEGJ01 (sample SAMN16246546, study PRJNA631951) | gut metagenome | biome: gut microbiome; feature: rumen; material: RS-attached | host: Bos | place: Iran: Karaj | collected 2018-10 | reverse complement strand
GGCCGTAAGGTCCTCACTGTCAGCGACGAAATCTATAAGAAGTAAGTCGGGGCTGGCTTATAGCCACTCTGCGTTCTTATCGGCTGCCCAATCAGCCCGCTTACCGGCAAGTAGCCGTCCAAGGAAAGTTCCTCCGCGCACCAGCTTTTAGCATGCGATGGATTGAAGCTCCGGACGGTTTTTGTCGTTTCTGCTTCCTCGCCAAGAAGAAGAACGGCAATGCCGTGTATCGCAACAAGTGTCGTAGAATATTGCGACCACTGTTTTATGGTATTGTCCCGAATATCAAAAAGCCCGTGTGGGCGATGATTATCGTGAGCGACAATTCCAAGGAAATGTCATCTGAACGTTTCCGCGAGTCCGCCCAGAAGATTTTCCACAAAATGGAATGGGACAAGCAGTCGGATGTGGCAGAAGGTTAAGCAAGCTTTGGTGGCTGCTCTTGTCGCGCCAATCCGTCTATACCAACTGGTGCACCCTTATTTTTTCCACGGTGTCTGTCGATTCCAACCGACGTGCTCAAACTATGCAATTGAAGCGTTACGCGTGCACGGACCGTTCAAAGGTTTCTATCTTGCGGTTTTTAGAGTCTTAAGATGCAACCCTTTCTGCAAGGGCGGATATGATCCCGTTCCGCCCCCTAAGGATAAAAAATGAACAAGAATACAATCATTGGTTCCATCCTCATAGCGATTATCGTGATTTGGTGGATGGCTGTCAACAACGCTAACGCCGAAGCGCAGGCTGCCGCTCGTGCCGCAAAGGCAAAGGCAACTGCTGAAAAACAGGCCGCCGCGGACTCCGCGAATGCTTCGAATTCGCTCGTGCTCCCGAAAAAGACTCCTGAAATCAAGGCGGCTCCGGTCCTCGGTGGTACAGACGAGAGACGTGGTTCGACAGGCTCACCAACCTTGACGAAAGACGAGAGCGGTTCGGCGGGCTCACCGACCTTGGCAAATGATAGCTCTGCTGAAGTGAAGGTTCCGGCAGAAATCAAGGAACGCTCGGTGACTGTCGAAACGGACAAGTTCATCATGACGCTCACGAACAAGGGCGGAAAGGTCAAGAGCGTGATTGTGAAGGCTCTCCCGGACACGGCAGGCAATTTCCCGGAACTCATCCAGGACACGACGCTTGGCGCATTTGACCTCAAGCTCGACAATGCGGACTTGAGCGAAGCGATGTTCGAACTTGGCAACACTCCCGAAAAGATTGTCGTAACGGACAGTGCAAATGTGCGATTTGCTTTCCAGGATGTGAACGGCAATCAGGTCATCCGCACTTACGGTTTTACCAAAGATGGCCCGGCAGTCCGTCAAGAGAACAAGTTTATCGGTTTCCAGCCGTCTGCATACGAACTCGCATGGAAGGGCGGCCTCAAGGAAACAGAAGACATCCCGAAGTCCAAGGGAATCATGGGCGTTGGCGGCGGCGGCACCTATTACTTTAGTGAAGTCGTCTTCAACAACGTTTATTCTGTTGAACGCGAGATGCCGCGCGAAATGACTTCTTACAACGCTACCGAAGGCAAAGTCATTTGGGCGGGACTCCGCCGCAAGTATGTGGCAATGACGGTCCAGTTCGACGAGGCCGTACCTGCGACGCTCCAGACAAAGCCGATGAAAGTCGATGGAAACGAAGCCGATCCGGGTACGTACAAGCTTACGATTGCTGACGATTTCCGCGGTACGCAGTCGCTCAGTTACAACTTGATGGTGCTTCCGCTCAAATGGGACGACGTGGCATCGCTCAACAAGGACTACGAAAAGATTATCGTGAGCGGCTGGAGCTGGTGCGGCGCGGACGTCTGGTTCGTCTGGATTTGCAAGATGCTCCTCAAGCTGTTGAACTTGTTCTACAGCATCATTCCGAACTACGGCATCGCAATTATCCTCGTGACGCTCATCGTTCGCGGTATTACGACTCCGTTCACGGTGAAGCAAATCAAATCGACTCGCGGCATGGCTGCCCTCAAGCCGCAGCTTGACGAAATCAACGTGAAGTACCGCACCGACCCGCAGAAGAAGCAGGCCGCGATGATGGAACTCTACAGCAAGAACAACATCAACCCGCTTGCAAGCTGCACCGGCGGTTGCCTCCCGATGCTCATCCAGATGCCGATTTTCATGGGACTCTTCTTTGTCTTTGGCCGTGCGATTGAACTTCGTGGTGCTCCGGCGTTCCTCTGGATTACGGACCTCAGCCGCAGTGACGTTGTCTGGAACGGCATCAGCATTCCTATCATCATGCCATCCGGCCTTGCGATTCTCCCGTGGCTCATGGTGATTTCGACGTATTTCCAGACCAAGATAACGATGAGCTCCAATGCCGGCATGGATCCTGCACAGCAGAAGATGATGGTGTGGATGATGCCTGCGATGATGCTCCTCTTCAGTGCCGTGATGCCGTCCGGCCTCGTGCTCTACTGGATTGTCGGTAACATTTGGATGATTCTCCAGTACAAGTACATTTACAGCAAGTTCCCGCCAATCAACAACGGCAAGACTCCTTCGGGTTCTTCCAAGCTCAAAGGCAAGAACGTCAAGGACGCTGAAATCGTGAAGTAACCCTTCGAGAGGCTCAGGGAACAGCCTTTGAAAGTTTAATGTTATTGCAAAATGCGCGGATTCTCCCGCGCATTTTCTATAGCAGCCCCATCACTAAAGCAGAAGAAGCCGCAGTCTGCGGCTCCTTTTTTGTTATCTGCTTTGTTTGAGTTTTAAGATTCGCTTGACGCTTTCGTCGATGCGCGATTCCTTGATTTCGCCTTTTTCGACGGCTTTAACAACAGCATCAAAAACTTTCACAAACTCTCTGGAACAAAGCACGACATCGACACCCGCTTGGATGGACTTGATGGCCGCTTCAGTGTTGCTGAACTGCTTTGTGATAGCCCCCATGTCCATCGCATCAGTCACGATAATGCCGTCAAAGCCGAGTTCGTCGCGAAGCTTATCTTGCAAAATAACAGAAGAAAGTGTTGCCGGCAAGTCGTCGCCAGAAACTTTCGGAGCTGCAATGTGGGCGGTCATAATCATCTGCGCACCAGCCTTGATTCCCGCCTTGAACGGAATCATTTCACATTTAAGCATTTCTTCCCAGGTCTTGTCGGTTGAGGCATAGCCGTAATGCGTATCCGTGCTCACGTCGCCATGCCCTGGAAAATGCTTGAGCGTACCGATGACGCCTGCGGATTCTAGACCGTTGAGGTAGCTGACCACAAATTTAGCAGCGGTCTCCGGGTCGTCTGAAAATGCACGCGGCCCGATGACGATATTGTCAGGATTCGTGTTCACGTCGGCGACGGGCGCATAGTCGATGTCAAAACCATATTTCTTGACGTAGCTCCCGATAGTGAATGCGGCCTTGTACGCCTTGTCTGGGTCGCCACTCTCGGCAATGGCGGCCATGCTTTCGTATTTGGGAACATCAAAATTTCCGTTGTTTGCAATGCGTGCTACGCGACCGCCTTCTTCGTCAATCGCAAGGAGCGGTGAACCGTTTAATTCCCTAATTTCATCGATGAATTTCCCAAGCTGGGTTTCATCTACAATGTTGTGTGCATAAAGAATCATGCCGCCGACAGGATAGTCCTTATTGACGGCTAACATAGTCTTGTTGACCCGCTCTAGCTTATAGTTCGGAAGTTCTGCATATTCGTTCCAATGAATACTTGTGTCCAGCGCTTCGGGACGCACAAAGAACATTTGTCCCACCTTTTCGCGAAGCGTCATTTTTTCCAAAGCCGTTGAGTCTAGACTATCCGATGGTCCGCTTGAAGAATCATTGCCACAAGCAATAATGCCTGAGAGTGTAAATGCGATAAGACATGATTTCGCTATATTCGCAACAGCAAGACGTTTTTGAAACGACATTTCTTTAGCACAACCAAACAATTCAATCTTCATAATCGTCTCAAAATTTATTCTTCAACATCAAAAGTTTTGCCAGCGTACATCTTGAGCAACGCCTTCGAAAGAGCAGTCTTGCTTGTAAGCTTGTCTGTATCAATCGTTTTCTTTTCGCCTTTTATGTTGAACGCAACAGTTGCACCTTTGTCCGTAACATCCATTTTTACAGTCGCCCCCATCACAAGCGGCAATTTAAAATCGCCATGGCCCGCTGGGAATCCGCAAATCACGGGAATGTCGTACTTTTGGAGGTACTTCGAAAGCATCGCTTCTGTACTTTCATAATCGAGGTCCGTGCCGGAATCGACAAATTCGCCAAGGATAACGCCCTTTACGTTTTCCATGACCCCATGCAGTTCAATCGAATGGAACATGCGGTCGATGTTGCGCAGGTTTTCGCCAATTTCTTCCATGAAAAGGATGATGCCGTCGTTCTGGAACACGTCAATGTCGGAAGAACCAATCAGCGGAACGAAAGTCGTCATGTTGCCGCCGACGAGAACGCCTTCGGCTTTGCCTTTTTGATTGTACTTATGCTTAGGCAATTTATATGTAGGAACAGTTCCTTTGAGCAAATCGCGTAAAAGCGTGCTGCTCGTATCCTTGCCTTGCGTCTGTGCGATAAAGGAACTCATGGTCCCATGAATGCTCATGACGCCCATCTTTGTTTCCAGAGCGTGTAGCGTTGTGACATCGCTAAAGCCAATCAGCCATTTGGGATTGTTTTTCACGAGTTGCGGGTCGATAAGATCGACAAGTTGAATTGTGCCGTAACCGCCGCGGTTGCTGAGAATTGCCTTGATGCTCGTGTCTTTGAGGGCAGCGGTAAAATCGGCGGCGCGTTCTTCTGCTGAGCCTGCGTATTTGCCGGCTTCGAGCTTCCCGACGTTTTTCCCGATGACAGGCTTGAATCCCCATTCCCTGATAACGTCTGCGGTCTTCTGAATATTCGAATCAGGCGTGGTGTAAGAGAGCGAAAGCAAAGCCACCTTATCGCCTTTCTTGAGGAACGCAGGCGCACTACATTCGGCAAGCGGTTCGGATTTCGCATTGGAATCGAAAAGCGCTGCACTGTCTATAACGTCGTCGCTACATGCCGAAAGAAACATCGTGAGTGAAATTGCCGTACACCACTTCGAAAGATTCGGAAGCCCCATCTTTTTTAAATCCATAAAATGCCCCTCTGGATAATGCTAAAAATGACTTTATAGAGTGGAATATATATTTTGATGGCACAAAATGTAAACTTTTTCTTTTAACAACGCTTTAAATTATATTATTTTACTAGATGACAATGTATTTATACCATTAAATAGATTTTAGGGGAATTTTCAAAGGATTTTTATGAAAAAGGTTGCTTTACTTGCTTTAATTTGCGGCTCGGCGTTGTTCGCCCAAGAAACATCATCTGTAGAAACTTCATCTGCAGAGGCCGCAGCGGCAAAAATCACGACCGCAGGAACCATTACGGAAACAACGGCCGTCACTCCCGCAACTGAAACCGTTGCCGAGAGCCAAGTGCGGCAAGATGAACTGGCGAAACCGCCTACGGAACCTGCCTCCAGTGCTGTCGCGGATTCCGCATCGGTAGGGAATTCGGAGGGAGCGGCTCTTGCGGTCGGCAATCCATCTGCAAGCAGCCAAGAGGTGGCATCGGTTGCCGTCCCCGAATCAAGGCCAGCGCTTGTCCGTCGTAGCGAGCTGAAGGGTAGCACGATTGGCACGCCAGATGAAAATCGAAAAAAATCTAGCGAACCCTGCATTTTATGCAACGAAGTTCAAAAAGCCCTTGGCGACAGCTTGGCAAAAAAATGGACGCATTTTATAGGTGCTGCAATTACAGTTCCTATTGTTCAATACAATATAAATCATAAAAAAATTGATTTGATAGACTATGGCATCAATATCTCTTACATGGGTGCTAGCCGTTGGGGATTTTCGACCAGACTCTCTGTTTCTGCAGGCGGTTCCGCGACGGACAACATCCGTTTTGACGATTCGGACGATTGGCAAATCGGTACATACGGTGCCGTTGAACTCGGTGCAGGCATGAGCTTCGTGAACAACAGCTTCTTTACTTTTGCGATGTTTGCTATGGTCGGCATCGAATACGTTATGTTCGAGACCGAGGAAAACGCATACGACCATAAGGAGCTGGGCAGCGTCGATCGCAGCTTTAACGAGACCTTGGCGGGCTTCACTTTGGGCGGCGATCTTGTGATGCGAATCGCCCTTACAGAACGCATAGGCCTTTTTGCAAGCGTGGGCGGTCGCTGGGTGGCAAGCACAGCTTCCGAAACGACAGTCAAATACAGACAAGGCGATTACACGCGTACAGAAAGCGTCCTTGACGACGGACGTGGCAATTTCAGCATCGTGCCGGCGTTAGGCATCATGTGGCGTTTCTAGAGGAATGTCTTTTTTCCATCAGATGCAGTTGCTTCTATTTTGGAAGCAACTGCTTTTCATTTTTTCAGCTTGTCAATCAGCCGTTTGGCGGGGAATCCGACAAGCTGGAAGCCTTTTTCCCAGATAAAGTCTTTAATACGTTCAGCACGAGTCTCGTTGCATTTCGGGAGCCAACTTGCATCGAAGTCTGCGTCGAGTCCTGCATTCAGAACAAGGGCGGCGTAGTCCTTGTTGAGCGCATCGTAAGCGTGATGGCGTACAAAGTGCTTTTTCTCTTCGTAGTCGAAGCGGCGTTCCAAAAGCTTGCGTTTGATGAATCCGGCTCCCTGGGAGATGAGTTCGTCGTAAGCGAAGAAAACAGGGCGTTCGGTGTGGTAAAGCGATTCCATGAGGACTTCGGCTTCGGTGAATTTTTCGCTCAAGCCCACTTCGAGCTTGCGGGTGACATCGTAAAATTCAATCTGTTCGGGAGTCTCGAAAATGTGCAAGAAGAACACGCCAAGCGCGGCGGGCTTCATGTACAAGAAGAACGATTGCAGGTGCGGTGCAAATTCGTCGTTGCTCGTGAGCGAGACGACATCGGCATTGCTTTTTTCCGCTCGTTCAAAGAACTCTTTGAATTTGTTCTGATAATAGACGATGGAATCGTTGATAAGCAGCAAGCGTTCCATATCGCGTGTAATCAGGCCGGGAACGTAGTTGCCTGCATTGTCGGTGCGGTTCGCTTGCAGTTGCAAATAACGCCGCCACATGCCAAAGTCAAAGCCACGATTTTCGGTGAGGAAAAGCTCGATGTGGTTTTCCTTCAAAAAATCGTAGGTGCCGTTTGAAAGCGTTCGATGATTCGTGAGGAGAACGACCTTGAAGTCGGTCTCCGCGAGATGCTTGAGCGCAAAGCGGACATAGCCGGGGAGGTCTTCCCCGGTTTGGTAACTGGCATAGAGGGCGACTTTATTGTTTGCTTCCACGGATTACCTTCCTCTGCGGCCTCCACGGCTGCTGCGTCCGCGTCCTTTTTCACTGGACTTGCGGCCACGCCTTGCTTCACGCGGTTCGCTTGCTACGTAGAATCCTTCGCCGTCGCGGCGGCTGTTGCGTTCGTCGCGTTCTCCGCGTTTGCCACGCTTGTCGGAGCGACGGTCTTCGCGATTTGAACGACGTCCGTCATCGAATTTGTCGCGGCCTCTGCGCAGTCCGCCACGTTCGCGGGAATCGCGTCCGGTGCGTTCGAAGCTCGGACCGTCAAAATCCCTGCGGCCACGGCGACCGCTGGACATGTATTCCGGTTCGTCGAATTCGTCTTCGTCCGGCTGGCTTACGTAACCGAGAGCTTCGGCGGCAGCGGCTCGGTCCGCACGTTCGTTGAAGTTGCGGATATCGCGTTCGGTATCTTCGCGGCTGCGGCGTTTCTTCGGTTCGGCGCTCAGCTTTTCGGTAATGCTGAAGTCTGCCTGACCGCGTAACGGATCGACGCGGAGGAGCTGCACCATCACCTTGTCGCCACGGCGGAACGTGCGACCGCTCTTTTTGCCAAATGCAAGCCCTTGGTCGGGATTGAACACGTAATAATCGTCGCCTGCGATGTCGCGGTAACGCACAAGGCCTTCGGCAATCGGGTCATCGATGGAAACGTAAATGCCCCATTCTTCGATGCCTGTGACATTTGCTTCGAAGCTGTCGCCAATGCGGCTCTTCAAAATCCAGCAGCTGCACACTTTGATGGCGATGCGTTCCACCTTCATGTTCTTGATTTCATTTGCCGAAATCAAGTCGCAGACTTCAATTACGCTGTTCACGCGTTCGGCATCGATTTCCTTGCCCTTGCGCGCCAGTTCACGATGGCACCAAAGGTCGGCATAACGGCGGATTGGCGAAGTGAAGTGGCTGTAATCTTGCCAGTTCAACGCGAAGTGTCCGAAGCTGTTAGAATCGTAATGGGCTTTTTGCATGCTGCGCAAAATGCGGTTCGTAAGCGTTTCGTCGCCTTGGGCACGTTTCACCAAATGCTCGTACAGCTTGAAAGCAACCGGGTTCAAGTTCGTGTCGCCGCTGCGAGGCTTGCCCAAATCGCGCAACATCACCGGAGCGTCCTTGAACAGGTCCGGGTACATGTAGTACAGTTCCATGATGTCCTTCGTGTCCGGGGCTTCGTGGATACGGTAAATGCCTTGGAGCTTGCGTTGCTTGAGTTCCTTAGCGCAGCAGTTGTTCGCAATGAGCATGCACTCTTCGACCCAAGAGTTCGATTCGTCGTGTTCGCGCGGTACAATTTTAATCGGTTCGCCCTTCTCGTCGAACTTGCAGCCGTATTCGGTTGTCTGGAATTCAAGCAAACCTTCCTTAGTGCGGTTCTGCTTGAGGAGCGCGGTCACTTCGGCAAGTGCCTTGATGGAGTCGTCACCGGCTTCCATCATCTGCACGGCCTGCTGGTACGTGATGCCCTTCGTAATCTTCACGACACTGCGGTGGAAATCCCAGGAGAGCACGTTTGCATGCTTGTCCAGTTCCATCATGCAAGTAAATGCACAACGATCCACGCCTTCGTGCAAACTGCAAACGCCGCTCGAAAGCTTTTCCGGAAGCATCGGCACTGCAGTCCAAGGCAAATATTGCGTATAACTTCTTTCGAGAGCTTCTTCGTCGAGGTCGGATCCTTCGGGCACGTAGTAGCTCACGTCGGCGATATGTACGCCGAGCTTGTATCCGCCATTTGCGGTGCGTTCCACGCTAATGGCATCGTCGTGGTCCATGGCACCTTCGGGGTCAATGCAAAGAATGTCGAGATTGCGGTAATCCACGCGGCCCTTGAAATCTTTCTCGGTCGGGTCTGTAATGGATTCGACGTATTTCTTGATGGCGGGGCTGAAATCCTTGGGGAGATTGCTTTCTTCCATGAACTTTGTCTTGACTTCGTCCCAGCTTATGTTGTTCAACTCAGCGGAACGATCGACCTTTGCTAAATAGCTGTGCTTGAGCTTCGGGTGCGGATAAAGCGTGAAGCTAATCGTCTCGCCTTCCTTGCCCGGCGCCTGCCTACGGTGACACATTTCATAAACCTTGCCCGTATCGAGTTCGGTGACCTGCCAGTCTTCGTCACCCGTCTGGTGCAAAATGCCGCGCTTGACGCGTGTGCCGGAATCCTTTTCGGTCTGCCTACGGCTACGTGCACCCGGACGGCGGTTGTCTTCGACACCTTGCTCTGCAAATTTCTTGAGGCGTTTTTCGCGTTTTTCTTCGAGCGGTTCGCCATCGCCCAGCTGGTATTCCTTGTGGGCCGAACGCTTTAAAACGCCACGCTCGATCATGTCGGCGAGGAGCTGCTTAAAAGCCATCTTCTGCTTTTTCGGGAGGCCGAGAGCGCTGCGGAGCTGGCTCCCTACCATGGGTTCGTCACGGAGAATTGCAATAATTTGTTCTTCGCTCGGTAATTCTTTAGCCATAATTAAGCCTCCTTGTTTTCTGTTGCCTTACCTTCTGCATCGCCCGTCGCGTCGTTTGACGCATCGGTTGCGGCTTTGGCTGCGGCAAGTTCCGCCTGCTTGTATGGCATAGCGGATTCAATCAAATCGTGTGTTTCGTCGCGGAGATCGGCCATCGGCTTGTCGGCGTAATCTTCGTAACGGATAAGCGGGTGGATGACCACCTTCACTTCGCCAGAATAGACAGCCCACTTGACCTTCGGGAGAATCTTTCCGGTATTAATAAATGTAACAGGTAAAATCGAAAAATGTTGTTCTTTCGCCAAACGGAAAATTCCATTTTGGAACTTGAACATGTGCCCGTCTTCACTGCGGTGCCCTTCGGGGAACACGACAATGTTGTAATTGTTTTCGAAGCGTTTCTTGAGAATCTTGCCAAGGCCCGCATTCAAACGCGGATTCTTGTGGATGGGGATATTGCCGGAACGGTCCAAGACCCACCCGAATACGGGTGCTTTCCAGAGGCTCGCCTTTGCCATGAACGATGCCGTCGCAATGGAATGCCAAACGACATTGATGTCCAAAAAGCTCTGGTGGTTCGCGACGATGACGTAGCCCCTTTCCTTCGGAATATTTTCGGCACCTTCAACAGAAACGGTAATCCTGAAAATTTTGAAAATGACGTACTTGAACATGTAATAGCAAATTTTGGTGCAATCTTCCCAATGGCCCCGGATACCGCAGTAAAGCGTATAGGGAATTCCCGCGACAATCATGATGGTGAAGACGATGAAGTAATAAAGAAAAGCAAGAATAGCGCGCATTGTCTCTTTTTTATTGAAATAGGTGAATTTATGGACATATTCAATATAAATAAGTCCCTTTGTGTTTAATGTATATTTTTTGAGCGGATTAAATCGGTTGTTTTTATTATATTCAACGTGAAAATCATGGAGTTTTAATTATGGAAATCAAATGGCTTAATCCCGATGCAAAATTTGACCGTCTCGTTTTGGCGGGTGATATCGGTGGTACGAACACGAACCTTGGCCTTGTGGGCTACAAAGACGGCAAATTTACGCTCATTCTCGAAACCGTTTGCCCGAGCCAGTGCATTGAAGGGCTCGACGCCCCCATCCGCGAAACGCTCAAGGTTGCCGCCGAAAGCAACGCTTCGCTCAAGCCGTCCCACATCTGCATCAGCGCCGCAGGCCCTGTCGCCAACAACAAGTGCGTCATGACGAACCTCCCGTGGAGCGTCGATGGCGATGCGATTACGAACGCAACCGGCATCCCGACACTTGTCATCAACGACTTTATGGCCATTAGCTACGGCATCCCGACGCTCGATGTCGATGACCCGAAACAAATTTTCAAACTTGTGCATACCGACGGAAGTACTCCCGCCCCGCAAAAAACGACCAAGGCCGTGATTGGCCCGGGGACTGGCATGGGCGTTGGATTCCTCGCTTTTGACGGCGAAAAGTACATCCCGGCAAGCTCCGAAGGCGGCCACTCCACGTTCGCCCCGTTCGACAAGGATTCCCAGGACTTCCGCGACTACATGGAAAAGCGGATCGGTACGGTGCCGGGCGTTGAACCGCTCGTCTCTGGCATGGGCCTTGCTCACCTCTATGAATGGTGGCGCGACACGAAGGGCGTACCGCAGAACGAAGCCTTCAAGAAGATTGAAGAAACCGATTGGCACGACCGTCCAAAGTACATCAGCCGCGCAAGCGACACCGATCCGGTCGCCGCCGAAATGATGCGCTTGTTCGTGAAGATGCTCGCACGCTTTGCAAGCGATGCCGCTACGCTGTTCCTCCCGCTCGGTGGATTTTACCTCGCAGGCGGCACAGTGCAGAAGGATTTGCGCTGGCTCGAACGCGACAACTTGTTCATGACCTGGTTCGAAAAGAACTACAATCCGAACATCCGCCCGCTTTTGAACAAGATTCCTGTATATGTCATCAAGGATTACAGCATTAGCTTGTACGGTGCTGCAAACGCTAGCTTGAACTTGCAGAAGTAAACGAACCTCGCGGAATGTTTTCTGAAAATGTGCGGGGAATGCTCAATGCGAGCGGAACCGCACGACGCTAGGTGAACTGCACGAAACATTTGTCCCAGCCGAAAAGCTGGGATTTTTTCATGTACGAATCAAGACGTCAAGCACATCCCCAAACATTTTCTATTCAAAGCTCACGCCAAACGATTTTGGCATCACGATATCCTTATAGGTGCTCATCAGATAGTCATCGGTCATTCCAGAAACATAGTCGGCGACAATGCGCGGAAGCGATGTCGTTTCCCTGTACTTCTTGCCCAGCGATTCATACCAGTGATTAATTCCTGTTGCCTTTTTCATACCAGACTGGAGTTCTTCATGACATTCTTCCAAGACCGTCCGGAACATCATCCTGATTTTTTCGTCCTGAGTTGACTTTTTCGGGTTCAAATAAATGTTTTTGTAATTCCAGTTTTTCAGTTGGTTAAGCGCATCGAAAACTTCAGGCGAAAAGACGAGCGTTTCTTTGTCCATGCTATTGTTGACAAGGTCTGTTATGAGCGTGTTGACAATTTCGGCGTTTTTGCAACCGAGAACTTTCGTGATTTCTTGGGGGATGTCTTCGCGTTTCACCAATTTCAAGATGATGGCATCTTCGATGTCGCGGCCAACGTACGCAATCACGTCCGAGATTCGCATGACGCAGCCTTCCAATGTCATCGGGACCATATCTTTCGATTTCAGCGTTCCGCTAAGGCTATTTCTATATTCTTCCAACAATTTTTCCGGAGTCTTGCCCCGGTCGCAACCATATTCGTTTTTCAAAATTTCGCCGTTGTGGCAGATGATTCCGTCAAGCACTTGCGCGGTAAGGTTCAACCCTTTGCCATACGCTTCGAGGTCATGAAACAACCTAAAACTTTGTACATTGTGTTCAAAAATACCTTTGTCGTGCTCTTGCAAAAACTTCGAGACAATCCTTTCGCCGTCATGTCCAAAAGGCGTATGCCCCACATCGTGCCCTAGCGAAATAGCCTCTATCAAGTCTTCGTTCAGATTCAAAAAACGCCCAATGGTCCTTGCAATTTTAGCGACCAGCTGCACATGCAATACGCGGTGCGTGATATGGTCATTTTCAACAAGGTAAAACGCCTGAGTCTTGTCAATGTATCGACTGTAGCAATAGGAATGGATTATCTTGTCCGCATCGCGGGAAAAGTTCGGACGGATATCGTCCGGTACTTCGTGATAGCGCATCGCGGACGCAGACTTGCAAGCGTATTCTGCAAGCGATTTTTCCTTTTCCATCAAGCGAGATTCAATTTGTTTCTTGACCGAGGCGTTCCATTCCATAAGGCAAATCCATTAGATGACAATCATTTTCCGTTTAATAAAATATATAAAACATTAAAATTTTTCTTTCGATAAAAATCCAGAAACGAAGAACTTTATTGAAAAAACGCAACGAAAATTTTCTTCGCACCAGTTTCTAACGTCATATTATGACATTTGAAGTATATATTTAATTTCAGGAAGTTCTATGCCGACGACATTCCTTATAGTGCTCGGGATTTTGGCCCTTTTCGGGATTGGCGACGCAGGGGATGCATGTGCCATTACCTTGCTGTTGAAAGTGCTGCCAATACTCATTTTCGTGGGGATTTTCGCATCTTTAATGTTCTGTAGCGGGTAAAAAGAAATAAAAACTTGTCTTTTCAACCATTTTATTATATATTTGGTTTGAAATGCAAGAAACAAACGAGAAGAAACTGGAAAAAATGCTGAACGCAAACAGCGGCTATATCACGCGAAAGCAAGTCGACACCCACAAGATTCCTTCGTGGTTCTTGACCGATTTTGTGCGAAAGCAGGGCCTTGTCAAGGTAGACAAGGGATTCTACGCCCAGGAGCAATGGATCAGGGACGATTACCTTGTTTTTCAATACAAGTATCCCAGATTCATCTTTTCATACGTTTCAGCACTATTCTTGCATGGGCTAACGGACCAGCTCCCGGATTACTTCGAAGTGACCGGGCCCAAGAATTACAGGCCATTTTCTCCGAACCCTTCCGTCGCAATCCACACGGATTCTCACGATGAAACATACAAGCTAGGAGTCCACGAAATCAAGACTTCTCTTGGGCATCTGGTGGAAAGCTACGACATGGAACGAACGCTTTGCGACATCATCAAGAACAGTCGAAAGATCGATGCCGAAATTTACGGCAAGGCGCTCAGGCTTTACGCAAAATCAAAAGACAAGAATACCCGCAATCTTCTCCGCTATGCCAAGATACTGAAAATAGAGAACAAAGTGGCGGAACTTATGACGGTGGTACTGAATGAAGATTAACTACGCGAAAAAATCTTCGTTTGCAAAAGATGTTCCGTTTGAAGCAACGATTGAAGCATGCAAAGAGATTCTTGATTGTATTTTCTAACATTTCGGGGCTGGGGACATTTTCCAATAAAATTGCCAGAACCTCTTGACAACCGCTTCTAAAATTTATACATTTGAGCAGTAATTTCTGTTTTTTTTCGCCTGTAAGCAGATGGAGTTGATATGATAAAGGAATTGATACGTTGGAAAGTCACCCCTATTGCGGGATTTTGCCGTTTGATGTATATTCAGGCTATGGCTTGGCTACACAATATTGACTTTCTCAGGAAATTAATGTATATTGATTATTGTCGAGATATCGGCAACAAGTGCGTGGTCCTGCCTCAGTGGACAGAAACAAAAGGCGAGTGGTCCTACCTTAGTGGACAGACTCAAAAGGTGCGAGGTCCTGCCTTAGTGGACAATTTTAAAA
>JAEEGJ010020152.1_pt1 | contig 14563 bp, 8 predicted proteins | sample 8958761 | NCBI WGS metagenome assembly JAEEGJ01 (sample SAMN16246546, study PRJNA631951) | gut metagenome | biome: gut microbiome; feature: rumen; material: RS-attached | host: Bos | place: Iran: Karaj | collected 2018-10 | reverse complement strand
CAATTGATGATCCTGTTCTGGACTTCCAGGGGTCTGCTCATCTTTCAAGCACAGGTTCTGTTGATAGGTTCAAGATTGTAAAGACCTTGTACGAAACTGGCTTCGACGGAATTATCCGCCCAGACCACGGTCGTATGATCTGGGGCGAAAAGGCAATGCCTGGATATGGTTTGTATGACCGTGCTCTTGGTGCAACTTACCTCCAGGGCCTTTGGGAAGCCTGCGAAAAATCTTTTGACCGCAGTGGCGTGAAACTTTACAGATAAGAAGGCACATTATGAAACTTACAATTGATGGAATAAAAAACACTGCGGAGTGGGAGAGCAAAGGCTACTCACTTCCGAAATTTGACCGTGCAACTGTTGAAGCTGCAACTAAGGCTAATCCTTTCTGGATTCATTTTGGTGCCGGAAATATTTTCCGAGCTTTTCAGGCTAACGTTGTTCAGAATCTTTTGAACAATAAAGTTCTTGACCGCGGTCTTGTTGTAGCAGAAGGCTACGATTACGAAATCATCGAGAAGATGTACCGCCCCCACGACAACATCGGAGCTCTGGTAACTTTGAAATCCAGCGGCTCGGTTGAAAAAACTGTTGTGGGTTCTATTATGGAAGCCCTCGCTGCCGACAGCGACAATGAAAAAGACTGGGCCCGCCTTTGCGAGATTTTCCGCACTCCAAGCCTTCAGATGGTTACCTTTACAATCACAGAAAAAGGCTACCTCCTGCGCAATGCAGCAGGTCTTTCAATGCCTGGTGTTGAAGATGATTTTGCCGCCGGCCCTGTTCTTCCAAAATCATATATTGGTAAGGTTGTAACTCTTCTTCACGAACGCTATGTAAATGGTGAACTGCCAGTCGCAATGGTCAGCATGGATAACTGCTCTCACAACGGCGATAAGCTTTATGCCGCTGTAAACGAGTTTGCAAAAGAATGGGAAAACCGCGGCGTATGTAAGCCTGGCTTCCTGGACTATGTAAATAACCCAAGTAAAGTAAGCTTCCCTTGGACAATGATTGATAAAATCACTCCACGTCCTGACGCAAAAATTGAAAAGATTCTTGCTGATGACGGAATCGAGCAGCTTGAGCCAGTTATCACAAGCAAGAAAACTTATGTTGCTCCTTTTGTAAATGCAGAGGAGTGCCAGTACCTTGTTATTGAAGATAACTTCCCTAACGGCCGCCCGGAACTGGAAAAAGCAGGCCTTTACTTTACAGACCGCGCAACTGTAGACAAGGTCGAGAAAATGAAGGTTTGTACCTGTCTCAATCCTCTTCATACCTTCCTTGCTGTAAGTGGCTGCTTACTCGGCTACACACTTATTGCAGATGAAATGAAGGATCCTGATTTGCTGCGCCTTGTAAAACGCCTTGGCTATGAAGAAGGACTTCCTGTTGTAGTTGACCCTGGAATCATTAAGCCTCGTGACTTTATTGACGAAGTTGTAAATATCCGTATTCCGAATCCCTTTATGCCGGATACACCACAGCGCATTGCCTGTGATACTTCGCAGAAGCTCAGCATCCGCTTCGGCGAAACAATCAAGGGTTACCTTGCACGTCCGGAACTCAGTCTTTCTAACCTCAAGGTACTTCCTCTTGTCTTCGCTCTCTGGCTCCGCTATCTTACAGGAGTCGGTGACGACGGAAAGCCTTTTGAACTCAGCCCTGATCCACTTCTGGAAGACTGCAAAAAGTATGTGGTTTCGACAGGCTCAACCACCGGAAATGACATTGACACGCTTCTTCACCGCAAGGAAATCTTTGGCGTAGACTTGTTTGATGCTGGACTTGCTGATATAGTGAAAGAGTACTTTGCAAAGCTTTCTGCTGGAAACGGCGCGGTTCGCGAAGTTCTTAAGTCACTGTAAATTACTAAAAGCTTGTAATTTTCTGGTGACAATTCTTATCGTCACGGGTGTTTAATTATTATGAAAAGATTATTACAAGTTTTTATTATTTTATCTTTATTTTGTGTATCTGTAGCGGCTCAGGAAAATGAAGCCCTCGAGCTGGCTGAAGATACAGCTGCCGTAAAGCCCTTTCAAAATCACATTATTCCAGTTTTAGGTTTTGATTTATTGCAGACTGATCAGAAGGATTTTATTCTGACTCCTTCTGTAAATCTGCAGTATATGCGTGTAAAATCGCCGGGAGTGGAATCTCATCAGCCGGATGCAATTGTAATCGCCGGCGGCTATTCACAGAATTATTTTACAGCCGGTCTTGGCCCGGATTCTGTAAAGCGCCTTCATAACATCAATTTAATGGCAAACCTTGCCTTTGGGAAAAACACCTTTGTCGGAATGGTTTCGTCTGGTGGAGAAGCTCCTTTTTCAAGTATTGATACAGTAACCGCTGCCTTAATGTACATGCGTCAGCTGGTTAAAAATGAACATTTTGATTTTTCTCTCGGTTTAGGTATTATGGCTGGTGACCTTGGAATCAAAATAAAGAATTACTATCTCTACGTGCTTCCGGTTCCTCTCTTCAACTTCAGTTATACAAATGATTACTTCTATGGCTCAATCGGAATGACGGGAACTCCGGGAATCAATATTACACTTTTCCCAAAAGCAATGTTCCGTCTTAATGGAAGTCTGGGTGCTTCCGGCTTCTCTTCTGTCCGTGATATTGTCTTTGACTGTTCTCTTGCATGTTATCCTCTTATGAAAACTGATGCAAAGGATTTTCTTAGAGTTTCTGCCGGCCTGACAAATAACATCAATTCTTATAAGCTTAAGAGCGGTAAGTCGTACGGCTACCAGAGCTACGCCGTATATGGCGAAGTAAATGCTCAGCTTGTAAATCTTAGAGCGGGCTATAATTTTAATGGAAAGACTCTTGTAGATAGAAAAGAAAGCGGAGATATGTATAAGGGACTCTTTGCATCTCTTCAGGCAATGTACGTGTTCTAGAAAGTCTGAAATCGGAAAGTCTGGATGCTTGCGCTTTTTCAAATTCTTGGTATACTAGAATTTGAGGTGCAAGTAAAAAAATGAAAAATTTCCTTGATGAGAACTTTATATTACAGACAGAAACCGCACAGGTTTTATATCATAAATATGCAGAAAATCAGCCGATTTTCGACTTTCATAACCATTTAAGTCCCCGTGAGATTTTTGAAAACAAGTCTCTGGGAAACCTTGCCAATGCCTGGCTGGATCACGACCACTATAAATGGCGGGCCATGCGGGCTGCCGGTATTGATGAAAAACTGATTACCGGCCATCTTAATAAAGACGGTACAGTCAACGAAACTACCGGAGACTTCGATTATTCCCGCTATCTCGCTTTTGTAAAAACTCTTCAGCTCTGTCCGGGAAATCCTCTTTACCACTGGAGTCACCTTGAGCTTAAAAGATATTTTGGAATTGATGTACCAGTGACAGAAAAAAATGCCCGCGAAATCTGGGACAAGTGTAACGCCCTTCTTGCAAAGCCTGAGTATGGGCCACGCGGGCTTCTTGAAAAAATGGCTGTCCGCGAGCTTTGCACAACAGATGATCCGCTGGACAGTCTTGAGTGGCATACAAAAATTGCCGGTGACTGGAAAAACTGCAAAGTACGTCCATCCTTCCGTCCTGACCTTCCTCTGTCACCGGAAAATCCGGCCTTTCCGAAATATATCAGCAGTCTTCAGGAAATGGATGGCACAAGATTTACTTCAATAAATGACATGATTGCTGCCCTTGGGCGCCGCATGGATTTCTTTAAGGCTAACGGTTCTGTTGTTAGTGACCACTCACTGGAAGGAGATTTCTATCTTCCGACAAAATATGATGATGTAAATTACATCTTCGAAAAGGCCTGGATAGGTAAAAAGCTTCGTCCGGATGAAATTGCCCAGTACAAGGGCTGGGTGCTTACAGAACTTGGAAAGCTTTATGCTCAGAAGGGCTTTGTAATGCAGATTCATATTGGCGCCCTTCGCGATAACAACTGGGCTATGCTGAATGCCGCTGGAAAAAATATTGGTGAAGACAGCCTTAACGATTTTAATTTTGCCCCTCAGCTTGGCGCAGTTCTTAACGCAATTTACAGTGCAACACCAGATGCCAGAACAATTCTTTACAATCTCAATCCAAAAGATAACGAAGCACTTGCAACAATGGCTGCAAACTTCCGTAACTGTCAGTTTGGTCCTGCCTGGTGGTTCAACGACCACAAAGACGGCATAGAAGAGCAGCTCCGTGTTTATGCACGCACAGCTCCTCTTGGTTCTTATGTGGGAATGCTTACAGACAGCCGCAGCTTCCTTTCCTACCCAAGACACGAATACTTCCGCCGCATTCTCTGCAATTTTGTTGGCGGGCTGGTAGAGCAGGGAGAGTTCCCCTGGGATGAGGAAAATCTGGGCGCTATTGTAGCCAGCATCTGCTATAAAAACTCTGTTGAGTTCTTTTTGAAATAGAAATATAATCAACTCATGAAGAAAATTGAGATTCTTGATTCGACATTACGCGATGGTGCTCAGGGCGAGGGTATAAGCTTTTCTGTACAGGACAAGCTGCATATCTGCCATGAACTCGACGAGCTCGGAGTTACCTATATTGAAGCCGGAAACCCGGGGTCGAATCCTAAGGATATGGAGTTTTTTAAAGCGGTTGCCGATGTAAAATTTAAAAACGCCCAGGTCTGCGCTTTTGGTTCAACCCGCCGCAAAAACTGCAAATGCGAAGATGATGCGAATCTCAAAAGCCTTCTTGCTGCAGAAACTCAGACAGTTGTAATCTTTGGAAAATCCTGGACCTTCCAGGTAACAGATATTTTAAAAACTACGCCGGAAGAAAATCTTAAAATGATCCGCGAGTCCTGCGAGTATCTTGTAAAAAACGGTCGCCAGGTAATTTACGATGCAGAACATTTTTTTACTGCTTACGAAGAAGATAAAGCCTATGCACTTGAAACCTTAAAGGCAGCAGTGGAGGGCGGAGCCACGGTTCTTTGTCTCTGCGAAACCAAGGGCGGCTTTATGATAGACGAATGCCGCCGTGCCGTTAGTGAGGTTGTTAAGCTTTACGGAAAAAAAGTAACTGTTGGAATCCATACTCATAACGACTGCGGCTTAGCCGTGGCTAACTCGCTTGTTGCCGTAAAGGAAGGGGCTACTCACGTTCAGGGAGTTCTGCTTGGTTTTGGTGAGCGCACCGGTAATGCAAATCTTTCTACGATAATTCCAAATCTTCAGATAAAAATGGGCTATCAGGTTGTGCCGGAAGAAAGCCTTAAAAATCTTACTGCCATCTGTAAGAGGGTTGCGGAGCTTACAAATATCCGGGTAAATCCACAGTCGCCTTATGTTGGTAAAGATGCCTTTGCCCACAAGGCGGGAATGCATATTGATGCGGTCCTCAAAAATCCTTTTGCCTACGAGCATATAGAGCCGGAGGCAGTTGGTAACAGCCGCGTATTCCTTATGAGCGAGGTTGCCGGCCGCAGTATGATTCTCGAAAAAATCCACCGCTTTGCTCCTCAGGTAAAACGCAATGACCCTATCGTGAGCCAGCTTATGACAAAGGTAAAGGAGCTGGAATCTGTAGGCTATCAGTTTGAAGGTGCGGACGGTTCTTTTGAACTTCTGCTTCGTAAGCTGCTTGGACAGTATAAGCCTTTCTTTAAGCTGCATTATTACCAGACAACCGGTTCTAACCCAAGACCGGAAGAGGGTGTATGCTGTTGTGCCCAGATTAAGGTAGAGGTTGACGGCGCAATAGAAATTACAGCAGGTGAGGGAGATGGTCCTGTAAACGCTCTGGATATTGCCCTTCGTAAGGCTCTGGAAAAATTCTATCCGGTTGTTTCAAACTTCCGCCTGGTTGACTATAAGGTTCGTGTACTCGATTCAAAATCTGCAACTGCTGCCCGTGTTCGTGTAATCATAGAATCTACCGACGGCCAGACCAGCTGGACAACAGTTGGTGTTTCTTCAGACGTTATCGAAGCGTCATGGATTGCTCTGGTAGACTCTTTTGAGCTTAAACTGTCGAAATAAAATGACAAATTTCTCATCATATGATAAAATTATTTATATTGTTTTTGAGGAAAGTTTATGAGCTCTTATATTAAAAAAAATGGACTTCTTTATTCCGAAGATTTACACACTGTTCTTGGTGTTGACGATACAGTTCCAGATTTTACAGGACGCGTTCCTTTTGGTGCGCATAAAATTGATGATGAAGTCTTTTCTGATTCTCCCTATGAATCAATCTCTTTGCCGGATTCTGTAACAGAACTTGGCGCTTCTCTTTTTGCAAATTCAAAATCTCTTGAAAAGGTAAAGCTTCCTTCTGGTCTTACAGAATTGCCTGCCAATCTTTTTGCCGGTTGTTCAGCACTTACAAAGGTAACAATGCCGAATTCTGTTTCCAGCTTCCCGGAAGGACTTTTTAAGAACTGCGAATCTTTGCCTGAAATTCCATTCCGTGCAGGAATTACTTCTCTTTCTGTAAGCGTATTTGAAGGCTGTAAATCCTTAAAATCTCTTGTAATTCCTCCGACAGTACGCCGCATAGAGTCTCGTGCTGTTGCCGGCTGTTCTTCACTCGAAAGTGTAGTATTCCCAGCTTGTCTTGAATATCTTGCACCAGATGCTTTTGAAGGCTGTAGCTCTCTCCGTAATCTTCGTGTAGACGGTGATACAGGTCTTTTCTATATTGGCGAAGAAGACGGCTGTTTGTATGAAGCGGCTGATGAAGGTGACAGAATTGTCCTTCGTGTAAACGGAGTGGCTGGTCAGTCTGTTTCTTTCTATAAAGATGATGCTGAAGAAATTTCTGCAGGCTTTGCTGAAGTTGATGATGAAGACTTTGAAGAAGACGATACCTTCAGTGCAGAAATTGGAGCTTCTGCAGAAGAAGCAGAATTCATGCAGGTTAAGGAGCATTCAGAATCTTCTGGTCCTGCAGCTTTTGCCGCAGAGGATAAATTTGAAAATAATCCGCCTGAGCCTGTATTTGAAAAGCCTCAGGTTAAAGAGAACAGCGCCGTTGATTCAATGCTTGCTGATATTATGGGCGAAGAAAAAGAACGTGCTGCTGTTTCGGAAGAGATAGGCGTAAGCGAAAAGGAAACAGAAGTTCTTTCTCAGGCAATGTCTGTAATGTCAGATTCTTCTATGGGTAATGATGCGGCTGTTTCTAATGATGAACTTGAAAAGCTCTTTTCAAAGAACGAAGAGGCTGAGCTTGCAACCCACAATGCAGATAATCCGGATGTTCTTGACAGTAAGGCACAGATTCTTACCGACTCTGTAGGCCTCAGTACGATTATTGAATGTGAGCCAAACGGACAGCTTCCAGATGAACCTGAACTTTTTGTAATTGCGGAAAAGCTTGCAAAAGACGAATCTGGAAAAAATAATTTCAGCGCTAAGCTTGTAGCCTGCTGTAAATATTTTGCAAAGATTCAGGATTATAAGCGTGTCATCATGCTGTACGGACTCCCTCTTGATAATGATGAATTTACAGAGTTCTTTAAGTATTTTATTTCGAAAAAGAATGTTATACTTGCCTGCGAGGCAGAATCTCCTTCTACACTTTCTGATTTTGGTAAGACAATTTGTGATTACGCCCGAATCAGTTTGAAAAAAGAAGAATTGGCCCAGCAGCGTCGCTCTGCACTTGAAAAAACACGAACACTCGTAAAACTTGTAATTAGAGATAAATATGTGTAAGCCCGCTGGCGGGCGGTGTTCAATTGAAGAGCGTTAAAAAAATTGCGAAAGCAATTTTTAGCTCATCCAAATTAATATTATCATAAGAGGTACTAAGATTATGAAAAGTGATAACGCAAAAAAAGGTTTGGCCCGCGCGCCACACCGCTCATTGTTTTATGCAATGGGTTACACTGATGAAGAATTAGACCGCCCACTCGTTGGCGTTTGCTGTGCTAAAAACGAAATTATTCCTGGCCATATAGAACTCGACCGCATTGCAGAAGCTGTAAAAGCCGGCATCCGTATGGCAGGCGGTACTCCTGTAGAGTTCCCTGCAATAGGTGTCTGCGACGGTATTGCCATGGGCCACGAAGGAATGAAGTATTCCCTTGTTACCCGCGAACTCATTGCCGACTCAATTGAATGTATGACAAAGGCTCATCAGTTTGATGCCCTCGTTATGATTCCTAACTGCGATAAAATTGTTCCAGGTATGCTGATGGCTGCAGCCCGTCTGGATCTGCCTACAGTATTTGTTAGCGGCGGACCTATGATGCCTGGCCACCTGCCTGGAAAGGATGAATCAAATCCTTATGCAGGCCGCAACCTTTCTTTAACTGATATGTTCGAAGCTGTTGGTGCCGTTGCATCTGGCCGTATTACAGAAGATCAGCTTCGCGAAATGGAGACCGTTGCCTGCCCTGGCTGTGGAGCATGTTCGGGAATGTTTACTGCTAATAGTATGAACTGTTTGACCGAGTCTATCGGTCTTGGCCTTCCTGGAAACGGAACAATTCCTGCCGTAAGCGGCCGCCGTATTGCTCTTGCCAAAAAAGCCGGCATGAAGGTTATGGAGATGTTCGAGCGTGGAATTACCGCCCGCAAGATGCTTACAATGAAAAACTTTGAGAATGCCCTTGCCGCTGATATGGCACTTGGCTGTTCTTCGAATACAATGCTGCACCTTCCGGCTATTGCTCACGAAGCAGGACTTAGCATTGATCTTCACATGGTAAATGAAATCTCTAACAGAACTCCAAACCTCTGTCATCTGGCACCTGCCGGTCACACCTTTATGTGTGAACTCGATGATGCGGGTGGTGTACAGGCAGTTCTTGCAGAGCTTGCTAAGAAAAATCTGATTGATACTTCGCTGATGACTGTTACAGGAAAAACTGTTGCAGAAAACATCGCAGGAGTTCGCAACCGTAATCCGGAAGTTCTCCGACCTATTGAAAATCCATTCAGTGATAACGGCGGACTTGCCATTCTTTTCGGAAACCTTGCTCCAAATGGAACAGTTGTAAAACGCTCTGCCTGTGCAAAAGAGCTTATGAAGCACACAGGCCCGGCCCGTGTTTTCAATGACGAAAGTGAAGCAATGGATGCCGTTCAGAACCGCAAAATCAAGAGCGGGGATGTAGTAGTTATCCGTTATGAAGGACCTAAGGGTGGGCCTGGTATGCGCGAAATGCTGGCTGTAACTGCTGCTCTTGCCGGCCAGGGCCTGGACAAGGAAGTTGCCCTGATTACAGACGGTCGCTTCTCCGGCGCAACCCGCGGTGCTTCTCTTGGACACTGTTCTCCAGAGGCTGCCGTAGGCGGTCCAATCGCTCTGGTAGAAGAGGGCGATATGATAACTCTTGATATCAACAACTACAAGATTACCCTGGAAGTAAGCGACGAAGAACTCGAGCGCCGCCGTGCCGCCTGGAAGGCCCCGGAACCAAAGGTAAAAACCGGCTATCTGGCACGCTATGCAAAACTCGTAAGTTCTGCTGATAAGGGAGCAATTCTGGAATAGATTGGCAAGTCCTTGCGAGCGAAGCGAAGTAATCCATAAATAATATTTCGTTATATTTTCCTTGTCTTTTCATTATTTTGGATTTAGAATTATAGGTATAATTCGGAATTCAAGATATGAGATGCAGGAAAATAATCCATTTTTTTCTAAGCTTGACCGCTCTTGTCTTTGTGCTTGTAGAGTTAAGCTGTTCATCCAAAGCATTAAAAAATCGTAATCAAAAAAATAACGACAATACAGCAGTTTCTCAAACGCAGCTTCAGTCACTTTCGTCAGGCTTAAAGTCTGATGTAATCAGAGAAAAAGCGCTAGATGTTTATAATCCACAGAAAAGGGAATATAATTTTTATTTTACCTATAAAATAGTTCATTCCTGGTGGGATGCCGTTGCTCTTGGAATGGAGGATGCAGTTCGTCAGTATGAAGAAAAGGGTATTCATATAACTTATGATTACCGTGCACCAGAAGTAATGTCTGCCTTTGACCAGATTCAGAGAATCAAAAAGGCAGCCGCTTTAAATGAATACGATGTAATTGGTGTTGATGTTGCAGATGTAGATATAGTGACTCCGGTTATAAATCAGATAATTGCTGACGGTCATAAGGTAATGACTTTTTCCAGTTCAGATTCAGGAAAGGAAAACGGCTGTAATAGAATTGCTTATGTAGGAAATACCCATAATTATCAGGACGGAATGGAGCTTGCAGAAGCCCTTTGCTTTACTCTTAATTTTAAGGGTGACGTTGCAATGCTTGTTGGAAACGTAGGTGCTCCATGTCATGAAGAAAGAGCAATGGGTGCCAGATACGTTTTTGATAAATACAAAGATATAAATCTTGTTGATGTAAAATACGACGAAGACAGCGATGTAAATGCCTATAATCTTACAAAGGAATTTCTTGAAAAGTATCCAGATCTTGATGGAATCATCTGCTGTAATATGAGTAACCCGGTTGGTGCAGGACGTGCTGTTGAAGAGGCTGGAAAAGCAGGTAAGGTAATTATCGTTGGAATGGATCATGATGAGCGTGCTATAAAATATCTCCGTGATGGAATTATTTATGCACTGGCAATTCAGGACTGCTATTCAATTGGTTTTGATACAATTACTACTGCAGTAAAAATAGCTGATGGTGTAAGCCCTGGAAGTTTATATCCTGAAAAAACAGAAGAAATAACAACTGTCTTTTATCAAAAAGATGCAGCTGTCCTTCTTCACTCACTTTATGGAGTAATGGAATAAGGGGCCTGGTAATGAAAAAACTTGCAAAACGTGTCATTCATATTGTTGTAGCCTCATCTATGACTCTTCTGCTTATTCTTTCCCTGATTATGTCACTAAGGACAGCAGATTCTACACAGGAAGTTACTGATAAAGCTATTGATAAAATCAGTCATTTCTATATTGAGGAAATTGCTAAAAACAGGGCATCTTTGATTTCAAATGAACTTGATAAAAAATATAATTATGTAAATAACGCTATTGATGTTATTTCGCCAAAGGATCTTGAATCTCCTAAAGCTCTTAGAAATTATCTGGGAAATATGCGAAGGCTTTACAATATGGACACCTTTGCGCTTGTTGATGAAAATGGTCTTGTTTATACATCTCATTCTACCTGTTCGGGGAAAACCCGCTATCCATTCCTGGCAGAAAAAATTACTAAACCAATTTATTCAACAGTTTTAAATTATGGCGGTGAAAAACAGCTTTTTCTTGCAGTGCCTGTTTCCGGTGTATATTTTAACAATTCAAAAATCACAGCCTGTTTTGTAGAGATTAATATTAATCAGCTTATGAGGTCTATGACCTATCGTTATGATAATATGGAGACCTATGCTAATCTTTATTACAAAAATGGTGAAAGTCTTACTAATTCAGATTTTGGAAACCTGCCGTCAGGTGTGAATCTACTTTCAGCAATTTCCGCAGACGAAAAAGATTCAAAAAAACTAAAAAAGATTATAAAGGATTTTGAAACAGGAGGTTCTGGTCTTGCAGAAATTGGCTATGGAGATCAGAAAGCTCATCTTTTTTATATTCCTGTAAAAAATACCGGCTGGATTCTCACAATTCTTGTTTATGAAACTGCAATTGATGAACAGGTTAGTTCGAATATTGAATCTCTCATGCAGCAAACAAGAACTCATGTGTTCTTTATTTTTGCATTACTATTTTTCTTATTTGTAGGATTAATTCTGATTATTCGCAATGCTTCTCATTTTAAACTTCAGCAGGAAAAAATTATAAGTCAGAGAACTCAGCAGGCATATGAAAAACTCAATAAAGAAACAAATGCCATGCAGATTATACACTCTGTTCTTGATTCTGGTCCATGGAGAATAGAGTTTGATGAAAAAGGACAGATTCTAAAATGTGACTGGTCGGATACTTTCCGTAAGTTGATAGGTTTTGATTCTGAAAAAGATTTTCCAAATACACTTGAAGCCTGGTCAGAAAGACTTCATAGGGGTGATAAGGATTACGTTTTAAAAGCTTTCTGGGATACTGTAAATGATACAAGCGGTCAAACCGTTTATGATGTAGAATACCGCCTTTTAACAAAAAACAGCGGCTGGAAGTGGTATCATGCGGCAGGAAATATTATTCGTTCTGCAGATGGTAAACCACAGACCTATGTAGGTCTCTTTACTGATATTGATGAGAACAAGAGAAATGAACTGAACCTTATGGAACAGTTCAATATTGTAAATGCTCTGAGTCGTGATTATACAAATATTTTAAGCATCAATGTTACTACCAGAACAATAAAACCTATAAAGCTTGGAGGCTATATTCCAGACTCTTTTAAAGAAAATTATTCAACAGATGCTTCTTACGAAACTTACTTTTCTGAATATATAGAGCAAAGAGTTTATTCAGAAGATAAAGCCTTTATGACAGATGCAATTGCCCTTGATACAATACTGCAAAAGCTTACAGAGTCAGATGAATATTCTTCCAGCTATAGAGTTGAAGAAAAAAATGAAATCCATTTCTTTGAGTTCAAATATATGAAGCTTAATTCAGATACGATAATTGTCGGTGTTATGAATATAGATAAAATCGTAAATGATGCAAAAGAAAAAGAAAAACTTATTGTGCTTTCCGAGACCGACCGTATGACAGGGCTTTTAAACCGTGTATGTGGTGAACTAAAAGTTGAAAATAGTCTTAAACATGGAACAGGCGGTTTATTTATGCTTCTTGATGTAGACCATTTTAAGAGTATAAATGATACCTTAGGTCATGGAGTAGGAGACCAGGTTATTATCAAGGTTGCAGAAAGCCTGAAGTCAGCCTTCCGTGAACATGATATTGTTTTCCGTTTGGGTGGTGATGAATTTGCTGCATATGCAGACGAGGTTCATAGTAAAGATGTTGCTCAAAAGATAATTAACCGATTTATTGAAAATCTAAAGGCTATAGAGATTCCAGATTTAGGCGACAGACCTATAACTGCAAGTATTGGAGCTACAATTATTGAGGCTGGCGAGCCTGCTGATTTTGGCGATAACTATAAGCTTATCGATCAGGGTGTTTACGAAAGTAAAAAGGTAGACGGTTCTTTCGTCACTTTCAAATAGGGCAACTTTTCAAACATTTCAAAAATCACTATAATTAGCGAATTATGGCAACGACTAATTTAGATAAAATGCGCAACATCGGAATCATGGCGCATATTGATGCTGGAAAGACAACAACCACAGAACGAATTCTCTATTATACAGGTAAAATTCACAAGATTGGCGAAATTGACGACGGCCAGGCTACAATGGACTGGATGGCTCAGGAGCAGGAGCGTGGAATTACAATCTGCTCTGCCGCAACAACAACTTACTGGAAGGACCATCAGATAAATATTATTGATACTCCGGGCCACGTAGACTTTACTGCCGAGGTTGAGCGTTCTTTGCGCGTACTCGACGGCGCGGTTGCAGTAATTTGTGCGGTAGACGGAGTTCAACCACAGACAGAAACTGTATGGAAGCAGGCAGATGAGTTTGCCGTTCCACGTCTTTGCTTTATGAACAAGATGGACCGCATTGGTGCAGACTTCTTTGGTTCAATGGCAGACGTTGCCGAAAAATTTGGAGTTGAAACCCTGGCTTTGCAGATTCCAATTGGCGAAGGTCAGGATTTTGAAGGTGTAATTGACCTTCTTAATATGAAAGAAATCCGCTGGCATGAAGATGATGAAGGCGAAACTTTTGATATAACTGATGTTGATGCAAGCCGTCTCGACCAAGCAAATGAATGGCGCGAAAAGCTTGTTGAAATGGTTGCCGGTTCGGACGATGCCTTGATGGAAATCTATCTTGAAGGCGGCGACATCAGCGTAGATCAGCTTAAGGCTGCTATCCGTAAGGGAACAATTGCACGTACTTTCGTTCCTTTTGTAATGGGATCTGCCCGCCACAATCAGGGTGTTCAGCCACTTATCGATGCTGTAATCGATTATCTTCCAAGTCCACTCGACATTCCTCCTGCAAAGGGAATCCGTATTAAGAAGGATGAAGAAGAGACTGTTGATGTTCCAACAGATGTTTCAAAAATGCCTCTCGGTCTTGTATTTAAAATTCAGTATGACCGCGAAATGGGACCACTCTGCTATGTCCGCATGTACTCAGGAAAGATTCAGGCTGGAACTCAGATTTTCAATATCAATAAGAAAAAACGCGAGCGTGTAAACCGTATTCTCCGCATGCATGCAAATAAAAGCGAGCCTTGCGATTCAGTAAGTGCCGGCGATATCGCAGTATTTATTGGTCTTAAACTTGCTCAGACTGGTGACTCTATTGGAACAGAAGCATTCCCAATTCTTCTCGAGCAGCCTAAGTTCCCTCAGCCTGTAATTTCTGTTGCACTTGAGCCGGAATCTATGAGCGAAAAGGATAAGATGAACGAAACTCTCGAAATCCTCAGCCGCGAAGATCCAACCTTTACAAGTCATGAAGATGCAGAAACCGGTCAGCTTATTATCAGTGGTATGGGTGAGCTTCATCTCGATGTTCTTGTTACCCGTATGCGCGATGACTTGGGCGGAAAGTGTAATGTAGGTGCACCTCAGGTAACTTACCGCGATGCTATAGGTGGT
>JAEEGJ010020151.1_pt1 | contig 14563 bp, 13 predicted proteins | sample 8958761 | NCBI WGS metagenome assembly JAEEGJ01 (sample SAMN16246546, study PRJNA631951) | gut metagenome | biome: gut microbiome; feature: rumen; material: RS-attached | host: Bos | place: Iran: Karaj | collected 2018-10 | reverse complement strand
TTTACTTTGCTGAAGCCCATGAGAATATTTTAGCTTACGAAGAGAACGTTAAGCTCATGACTGAGAAGTTGCAGCTTTTGGTTGAGGCAAATGACGCAAAGCTTGTACATGCCGAGTCAGAAGTTAACAAGGCGATTATCATAGGTGTTACTTTGCTTGTTATTGCATCAGTAATATCAATTCTCATAGTTGTTAAGTCAGTTAGTCCACTTGTATCTGCGGCTAGAGAGCTTGATGATATTATCGTGGATATGAATGCAGGAAATGCAAATCTTTCCCGTAGAATTAAAAATAAATCCGTGGACGAAGTTGGTACATTGGTTTCAGGTATCAACAAATTCTTAGAGACTCTTCAAAAGATTATTGTTACCATCAAGGATGAGTCAGGTAACATTTATACATCAGTAGAGAATACTGTACATATTGTAAACTCTTCTAAGGACGACGTAAGTAACGTATCTGCAGTTATGCAGGAGCTTACAGCAAGCATGGAGACAGCCAACAACACACTTCTTTCTCTCAATGAGGAGGCAGGTAATGTTAATAATGCTGTTGGTCAGGTTTCAAATCAGGTTGCTGAAGGTACCAACCGTGTGGCTGATATCAAGGAGCATGCAACTGTAATTCGTCGTGATACAGAAAAGAAGAGAGAGTCTACCAACGAGATGGTTTCTTCTATTAGAGATACTCTTGAAAACTCTATTGCAGAAAGTAAGAACGTTGAGCAGATTCAGACACTTACAGAGGATATCTTATCAATTGCAGCACAGACAAACCTTCTTGCTCTTAACGCTTCAATCGAGGCAGCCAGAGCAGGTGAAGCCGGTAAGGGCTTCGCAGTCGTTGCGGATGAGATTAGACAGCTTGCTGAACACAGTAAGGATACAGCAAATTCAATTCAGGAAATCAGTAATCAGGTTATTTCAGCCGTTGAGCAGTTGGCTGACAACTCAAACGAGATGCTTACATATGTAAGTGAGACTGTACTTCAGGATTACGATGATTTCGAAGAAGTTGCTAAGCAGTACTATCAGGATGCTGATGATATCAATTCAGTTCTTGACAGTGTAAATGATAATACAGTTCTTCTGAACACTACAATCAATGATATGACTGGCGAGATTGATCATATTTCCCGAGTTATCAATGATTGTACTCAGGGTGTATCTGATGCTACAACAAGTACAACTGACATTCTCGAATCTATCACAACAATCCAGGATGATTCTGAGAACAACCGTGAGATTTCAGAGAGATTACAGGGTGAGGTTAGCCGCTTCTCAAATGATGAGGATGATGTGGCGGCAGAGCCAGAGAATCCTGTAGTTGACGAGATTAAGGAAGTCGTTCAGGAAGTGAAGGAGACTGTTCAGGAAGCCGTAGAAGAGCCTGTAGAGAAAGTTTCAGAAGAGCCTCAGCCAGAGGATGAAGAATAATTACTCAATTATATAAGTAGATTTTAGGAGCTCCAGTTTTTCTGGAGCTCCTTTTTGGCTTTATTTAGGATAATTCTTTTTAAGCCGCAATTTATAGTAGAAACACTATTTTGGAATGTAAAAACTATACGTATTCCTCAGACAAACACAAACTATAATTTATTCCCTATAAGTTATCTACATCTTAGTTTCCTGATTTTGGAATGAATCTAGTGAAATAGAAAATAAGTTTTCATAGATATGGACAGACCGAGCCATGGACGGCGAGGTCAAGGAAAGTTGAACATGGATGTGAATCTTGACTGGTGTCCATATCTGAAAACTTATTTTTTTTATTTCACTTGATGAATGGAACATGAAGGAAACTAAAGTGCAGATAAAATATAAGGGAATTATCATAATCTCTATTGTCTGAGGAATACATTTTAGTTTTGTTAACGAGGGATATTTGATAAAATTTAAAAAAATATAATTTTTTGAAGACATTTGAAATTGTGATTCGTTATATTTAATGAAAGCAGAAGGGAGGTGGAAAAAATCAATCCGAAAGATAAAATAGTTGAACTTGTTACAAAATATCAAAACCTGGTTTTTTCCATCTGCCTAAAGTTAACCGGTGATTATTTTGTGGCTGAAGACATTTCACAGGATACATTTTTAACTGCATTTGAAAAGCTTGATAGTTTTGATGGCAATAATGAAAAGGCATGGATTAGCCGAATTGCAAGCAATAAATGTATCGATTATCTGAAAGCTGCGGAGCGCAGAAGCAGTCCTGTGGGAGAAGAAGATATGCCGGAACAGGCTGCACCGGATAGCAACGAGCCATTGCAGAAATATCTGAATTCAGAAGTACTTCAGGAACTGGAGGAAAAATGCAACAATTTACCGGAACCTTACAGAAGAGTGGCTTTAGAGCATTTTTTGCGGGGCCACACCCCTAGGGAAATCGCAGACTCTGGTGGCAAAAGCATCAAGACGATTCAAACGCAGATTTATCGAGCCAGAGAGATGCTAAAACAATCCATTCGAAAGGAGGACTTGTTAGGATGAGTTTTGATTATTTAACAGATGAAGAATTAGACAACTTAATACGTGAATGCGAATCCGACTTAGTACAGGCTCCTTCAGGGTTACTGGATAAGGTTCTTAATAAGGTGGAGGGTTCACATGCTAGTATTCCTAATATAACGGATATACGAACCGCCAATAGTCGGGAACGCAAGATTAAAGAGTACAACCGATTTAAGTGGCAAGTAATTGGAAGTTTGGTAGCATCCTTTGCGCTATTCTTAACCTTGCATGCGCTTATGCCTGTAATTAGCAGTTATATAGGAGATCCAAAAATGCCAAGCAAAGCCGAGGTTTTAGCAAGTTGCGAAATTCCAACCAAAGAAGAAGTGCTTTCAAAACAACAGGTACCAAGCAAATTGGATGTTATTTCTAATAAAAAGGATATATTATTAAAAGCAGACATATTACAGAAAATAAATAATAACAAATTGTTTAAGGAGGACGAGAAATGAGACCTATTAGAAAGAATAAATTTTTTGAATTTATATTTTCATTTATCCCAGGTGCTGCCGAGATGTACATGGGATTTATGAAGAATGGATTTAGCATGATGTGTATTGCAGGTGCTGTTGCAGTACTTGCAGGATTCCTTTCAAATTCTTTGCTCTTACTTTTTGGCCTGGCAGTTTGGGCATTCTCATTTTTCCATGCAAGAAATCTATCACACTTGTCAGTTGAAGAGTTGGAAAAAATTGAGGATAAGTATATATACGAAGAGTTTACTAAAGGTGAGAAGATAGTTATAACCAGCAAGATGAAGAAGGTTATTGGTATTTTCCTTGTGCTTATTGGTTGTACAAAAATATGGAAATTAATACTGCATATGGTAGCAACTTTTATTCCTGATGATTATTGGCGTTATTTTTACTCAACCGTTGAACCAATTCCTGAAATTGCAATATTTGTATTTATTATGGTTCTTGGTGTATATATAATCAGAGGTAAGAAATTAGCCATTATAGATGATGAAGATCCTTTCGACGAGGATTTCGAGGTAGAATTACCAGAAGATATTGATGAAGATTTCATTGAAACTATTGATGACAATTTCGAGGAAGATGTAGAGGCTGACGTAGATAAAGATGCCAAGTAAACTATAGAATGGAATTGACATGGAAAAAGAAATTAAAGCGGTGCTATTTGACTTGGATGGCACACTGACAGACACAGAAAAGTTATACCAAATATTTTGGCCTAAGACTCTGGAGCATTTCGGTTACGAGATGACTCCAGAGAAGCCATTGGAGCTTCGCTCACTGGGACGTCCATTTGCTCTGGAAAAGTTCAGAGAATGGTACGGCCCTGATTTTGATTATTGGAAAGTTCGAAATTATCGCAAGGAGCTGGTGGAAAATCACATCAGAGAAAATGGTATTCCACTTAAGCCGGGGGCGGTAGAGATTCTCACCTGGCTGAGGGAGAACAATATTTTTGTTGCACTTGTTACAGCAAACGACAGACAGAGGGCAACACGATACACGAAGAAGATTGGTTTATATCAGTATTTTGATGAAATCGTTTGTGCCGACATGGTTGAAAAGGGAAAGCCTGCACCAGACATTTACGCTTATGCCTGCGAAAGCTTAAAAGTAGCACCGGAATATACTGTTGCAGTGGAGGATTCACCAAATGGATGCATGAGTGCCTACAGGGCAGGATGTAATGTGGTGATGATTCCTGATCTGACAGAGCCGGATGAGGAATTAAAAAAGATTTTGTATAAAAGGCTGGATTCCTTGCTGGATTTGAAGGAATTGTTTTAATATAGAAGAAAAGCAGGGGGATATGATATGGAACTAGTATTTGAACAGGCTTGTCAGCACGACATACCAGAGCTAATCCGCATGAGAATAGCATATTTAGTTTGTGATTGTGGTTTAGGTGCTGAGGGCAACAAGGAAAAAATCGAAAGCAAGCTTAAGGATTATTTTGCCAGAAAGCTTGGCAAAGAGCTGATTGCATTTATTGCAAAGGACGGGGATAGAATAGTTTCCGTAGTATATTTGCACATTATAGAGATGCCAGCCAGCACTTTTGTCTTGAATGGCTTCTATGGCAGAATCCTTAGTGTATATACTGAGCCTGAGTACAGGGGCCAGGGCTTGTGCACCAGCCTCATGAAGCAAATGGTGGCTTACGCCAAGGAGGAGGGGATAAACAGGCTTGATTTAGGGGCCACAGAAGCTGGTTATCCTATTTATAAAAAGGTTGGATTTTCTGACAAAACCTCTCCTTACAAGGACATGAGACTGGTTATTGAGGATTAGGCGTTCAAGAAATCTTCACGTGACTTTTTAAAAATAGGGTGTTATAATTTGGTTACAGATATGAGGTAATTTATTTTTTTGTAACGTTTAAAGATTGAGGAGAGTTAGTATGATGATTCAATCTAATGTTAACACAGCCAGTTTCAAGAATAGCTTTAACCACATGAAGGCTACTGAGCAGCAGCACAAGAAGGCCAGCCGAGAGGTTGCTTCCGGCAAGAAGGTCAACACAGCAGCTGACGATGCAGTAGCACTTGCTATTTCACAGCAGATTTTAAAGCAGTCCAATAGTCTTAAGACTGGTAGCGACAATATATCTTACGGAATTGATGCAACCAAGATAGCAGACGGCGCACTTGCCAATGTTACCGATTCACTTGGTGATATTCAGCAAAACACAATCCGCGCCATGAATGGTCTTTACTCAGAGAGTGACAGAGCTATTCTTCAGGAAGCTAACAAGCAGTCTGTTGAGACTATCAAGCATACAGTTAATCAGGCAAAGTACAACGAGAAGAACTTACTTGACGGTAGCTCAGGTGATATCAATATTTTCACTGGTACAGCAAGTGCCACTATCAAGGAGGCAGATGCCAAGTCAGTGATTAAAGAATTAGAGAATTTTGATGTTTCAGGCAATCCAGACAAGATTACTACAGATGCTTTAGATAAAGCATATTCATCAATCAATTCTATCAGAAGCCAGATTGGTGCAGAGGCCAATGGCCTTGAGGCAGCATATGCTTCTAACAATAATACAGCTGAGAATCTTGATGCAGCATATAGCCGTAAGGTTGATGCCGAGATGAACGATTCTATCACAAGAATGAAGTCCAGCGGTATCGTTGGAGCAGCTCAGAATATGGCTCTCAAGAACCAGATGAACAATCAGGAAAATCTTGTTAGCAAGCTGTTTGAGAATTAAACAATTAGAATTTTTAGGCCATGGAATTAATCCATGGCTTTTTTTTTGCCTCCTGATATTCCAAATCATCGCTTTGCTCGATTTGAAACATCATATTGTCGTCGGCGTTGCCTCCTGATATTCCAAATCATCGCTTCGCTCGATTTGAAACATCATGTTTTCACCAAATTAACATAAATTGTTTATAAAATAGAAATGCTAATATTACTAATTATTGTATAGCGAGGGGTAAAACTATGGGAAAAAAGGCGATTAAAAGAAACATTAGCATTCATTCTATTTATGTTAAGATTTTGGTTTTAGTTGTTATTAGTATTTTGGCTTTCTTTATTTTGAATATTGCATTTATCATCCCTAGGGCTAAGGGCACTATTCAAAGTGTAAATGAGCACAATATGCAGGATTTAGCCACTTTGTGTGCCAAGATAGTGGAGGAAGAGATTGCAGCCAATGGCATTGAGGGGGTTAACTATGAGTCGCTGCAGCCTATTTTAGATGGCAAGGGATTAAATGGCATAGCCTCAAGCTACATTTATGTAATCAATGAAGAGGGAACCTTCTTGTACCACAAGAAGCCTGAAAAGATAGATACCAAGGTGCAGAATGCCGTTATCAATGAGCTGCTTACCCAGATTCCTTCAGGCAATTATGTGCCTGCAAACACTACCCGCTATGTGGACGAAAATGGCGTGGTAAAATACAGTGCATATCAGGTAATTGATTCTGTAGGCTGGGTAACAGTATGTGTTGCCGATGATAAAGACATTATGGCTACCATCAATACAATTAGAAACTTTGGAATGATTTTCTCAGGAATAGTTGCTGTATTGGTGCTTGTTATCGGTGTAATTTCTGCAAGGGGAATCACCAATCCTATCAATGTAATCACAACTGTTATTCGAAGAGTAGGAAAGCTTGATTTTACTTTGGGACACGAGCTTGAAAAGCTTGAAAATAATAAGGATGAAACCGGCTCAATGGCCAGGGCTGTATCAAATATGGAGACGTCACTTAGGGACATAGTTGGAAGAATTGCCAGCACTTCAGTGGATTTGGAAGGACACGCCCTTCGCTTAAAGGATATTACCATGGAAATAGATTCGGCAAATGCCGACAACTCTGCAACCTCTCAGGAGCTTGCAGCCAGCATGGAGGAAACCTCGGCGACAACGGATATTATCAATGAGAAGACAACAACTATACAGGGCAATGCTCAGGAAATTGCTGATGAAGCCAAGGCGGGCGTAGAAGTGGCAAGGGGAATCAAGCAGAAGGCCAATGCGGTTTACCAGGATACCGTTACTGCAAAAGCCAAGACAGAGCGTATTTATGAGGAAATCAGTGCCCAGAGTAAAGAGGCTTTGGAAAAATCAAAGGCAGTTGAAAAGGTTAATGATCTTGCTATCGCAATTCAGGATATTGCAAGCCAGACTAATCTGCTGGCTCTAAATGCTTCTATTGAGGCGGCAAGAGCAGGAGAGGCCGGACGAGGCTTTGCTGTAGTTGCTACAGAAATCGGAGGTCTGGCAACCCAGTCTAGTAACACGGTGGCCGGTATTATGGAAATTGTATCGGAGGTACAGTCATCTGTTAATTCAATGAACGAGTGTCTGACCAAAACACTTCACTATATAGAAAATGATGTTTCAGACGATTACTCTAGCTTCTTAAAGATGGCGGATGACTATAAGCTTGATGCAGAAAACTTTTCAGATACCATGGATGAGATCTCCGAAAAGATTGATGAGCTTCAGGAAGCAACAACAGATATATCTCATTCAGTAGCAGAAATTTCTCGTACTGTAGGGGAGGCGGCAACAGCCGTTACAACAGTTGCAGAGAAAGCTACAGATGTAGCAATGCTTTCCGATGGAGTTGTTAAGGTGGTAAATGAAACCGAGGAGAACTCTGACGAGCTTAGAGAAATCAAAGATTCCTTTACAATTTAGTTATTGAGAAAAATTTTTAAAAATCTCTGTTGACAAACACAATTAGATTGTGTACAATCCAATTAGATAAAGGGTTGTGCACAATCTTTTGCTTTAAGTAATGGAGGTTACAATTATGGAAAGATATGATATTGCTGTAATTGGCACAGGCCCAGCAGGTTTAGAGGCCGCCATTACAGCTAAGGTTAGAAATAAATCAGTTTTATTAATTGGCAGCAAGGGTTCCTCAGATAAGGTTTCCAAGGCTCACACAGTTCAAAACTATTTGGGGCTTCCAAATGTGGCTGGTGATGAAATGGCAAAGGCATTTCTTGATCACGCCAAGGAGATGGGAGTTGAGATTACTGAGGACAAGGTAAACGCTGTATATTCAATGGGAAGCTACTTTGCATTACAGTGCCATGGCACAGACTATGAGGCCAGCTCAGTTATTGTGGCTGCCGGCATGACAGCTATGAAGCCTTTTGAGGGCGAGATGGAAAACTTAGGCCGAGGCGTTAGCTACTGTGCTACATGCGATGCTGCTTTATACAAAGGCAAGACAGCTATTATAGTTGCTTACAGCGCTGAGGATGAGCCTGAGGCAGAGTTCTTGGCAGAGAGGGCAGATACAGTTTATTATTTGCCTCAATACGATTACAGTGGTAGTCTTGGAGGAAATATAAAGGTTACTACAGGAGTTAAGCCTGCATCCATCCAGATGAATGATGGAAAGGCAGTACTTAACACAGATGGTGATACATTTACAGCCGATGGCATCTTTATTCTTAGAGAGCAGATTGCACCATCCCAGCTTGTTCCTGGACTTACGATGGATGGCAATCACATTGCCGTAGACCGTTTAATGAAGACCAATATAAACGGATTGTTTGCCTGCGGTGATATTACTGGTGCACCTTATCAGTATATCAAGGCTGCTGGAGAAGGAAATGTTGCAGCGCTTTCAGCTGTTTCATATTTAAATGAGTTAAAGAAGTCACAGAATTAATTTGATTTAAAACGAAAGGAGATATATTATGGTAAAGAAAATATCTACAAATGAATTCAACTCAATGGATAAGTCAGGGGTTTCAGTTTTGGATTTTAACGCAACATGGTGCGGTCCTTGCAAGATGCTTGCTCCAGTTTTGGAAGAGGTTTCTGAGGAATTAGATGGTCAGGCAAACTTTTACAGTGTAGATACTGACGAAAATCCTGATTTGGCTAGAGAATATGGTATAATGAATATACCAGCATTGGTAGTTTTAAAAGATGGACAAAAGGTAGACATGAATGTTGGCTTTGTTCCAAAGGAAGTTTTAAAGGATTTCGTGTCTAAAAATCTGTAATACAAGGAGTTTAATTATGGGCGATAAATTCGATTGCTTAAAGATATCAAATCAACTTTGCTTTCCGCTTTACGCATGTTCAAAGGAAATAGTTAAGAAGTATAAGCCATATCTTGATCCTATCGATCTTACATACACACAGTACATCACTATGATGGTTGTATGGGAGGAGAAGGAGCTGACAGTTAAGGCTCTTGGCGAGAAGCTTTTCCTTGATTCAGGTACACTTACACCTGTTTTAAAGAAGTTAGAGCAGAAGGGCTATGTTAAGCGTAGCCGTTCAAAGGATGATGAACGCAATCTTAATATCACCCTTACAAAGGCTGGCGAGGATTTGCAAAAAAAGGCAGCCGAAATACCTGCCAAGATGGGCAAGTGTGTATGCCTGTCCAAGAAGGAGTCTGAGCAGTTGTACAGCCTTCTCTACAAGATTCTTGGAAACATAGAGCAGGAAGAATCCTAATTAAATAAATCTACATTTTCACGAGCTTTAGAAATGACATCGTCTACAAAACTGGCGGTGTCATTTTTTATTGTGTCCCAATCCACAACTATGTTGTTGGAAAAATCTGCCTTGGCATTTTTAAAAATATCACCCATGTCTTCAACGGGCTTTAGCTTGCCTTTCATATAGCCTTCCACCAAAGTGGTTTTGCCCTTGGCAATGGTTAAATCCTTTACCTCTGTTTTGATTCCTTCCTCGGTGTAATTTAATAAAACGCCGCAATCCAGGGTGTAGCTGTCCCCCCGGTTGGTGGTGTAGGTGATATTGTCACTAAAGGAATTGGTGTACTTATAGTCCCCGTTTCGTTTGATTGTAAAGACTACCTCCTCATTGTCAGGAAGAGGAGAATACATCTCTAAAGTACTTAAATTCTTGCCGTAAATGGATACATATGCCCCTTTGGTCTTGTAGGATAGGTCGAAAACAACTTTTCTGGCATGATTGTGCCCATCCAGATATAGTGAGGTGTTAATATCGTGGTCCGGAGGAGTCATTCCCAGCAAATCCCAAATAAAATCTCCCTGACCCTGTGGGATCACAAGCCTGTATTCCTGGGCCTTGGTACCATCCTCGTCGGTAAAGGTGTTGGAAGTCTTTTGGATGTCTATACTTCTGACAAAATTTAGAATGTTCTTTTTATTTTCATGAAACCACTGGTGGTTAATGTCGTGATTGAGATTAGGTGCCTGTGGAAATAAATCCTCGCCGGTGTCAAAGCTGTAGGAGGTGTCCCCAAGCATTGGGGCAGCAAGATAGATAGTACTTTTCTCGGCGAACACATTCATTTCACCGACGCTAAGTACAAATACATCCAGATTTGATTTGCAGGAAAACTTTTTCTGGGAAGAAGAACGCTGACCCTGTATGGAGCCACTTATAGAATAAGGGAAATCCTTGACCTTCTTAAGGTATATGCTTCCGGTATAGTCGATGTCGGCATTGCTGTAGTTACAAAATAAATCCTTTAAGTCAATGCCGTAAGCCAGATAGTCGCTGCTGTTTAACGTTGACTCCGAGAAATTAATAACGGAAGCTAAAATCCTAACCGATGGGTTAAAATCCAGCTCCGCCTTGATAAATATAATTAAAGCAATGATTACTATTAGTGCTATAGATAATTTCTTTTTCATAACAATTAACAGATAACCTCCATAATTGAATTATAGTAATTCGGCTGGAGTGTCTGCAATAGACAATGCAATGGCGGTGTCCATGTCAAGTAGATGCTGAGTGGCCTCGGCATCCTCTGATTTAATGGCATCCTCTGCGTAGCGAACGCAGGCCTGATAGTATTTGTCTTCCTTATCCCACTGCTTGTAAACAAGCATGGCAAGCTTAGAAGCTTCCATCTTGAGCTTCAAATCGTTGGTGATTGTTGCTGTGGAATCAAGACTCTTTGCAACAGCCTCTGCTCTTTCATATTCACCCATACCGCAGAAGGTTTCAATGATAATAGTCAGGGCCTGAATGTAATCCTGAATTGTGATATCTGCACTTTTGATAAAACCAACCAACTCATCCAAGTGGTCATAAACATACTGATTGTCACCTGTGTTGTGATGAAGATTTGCATTGAGTGCAGAGATGACAAGATCAAGATGATGTAAATCATTTTTCTTTGAGATTTCAATTCCCCTGTCCAGGAAGGTTTTGGCGTCATCATATCTGTGCATATGTAAATAGATGTAGGCCAAATTCAGACAGGCAACTATGTATGCATGAGGTGAGTTATCAAACTCTGTGCCATAATCCTCCAAGTCCTGCAAAGCCATGCGACCATAGTTTAGGGCACTGTCATAGTCCCCAAGTAAAATATAGCGGTTGCAAATAGTTGTATAAAAATAGTGCTTGGCGCCCTTTATACTTTTTTTATCCAGATAGTTTAGTGCGCTGAGACATTTGAAAAGCATCTTTGAATCATAGCCGATGATGCCGTAGGCAATGGCGATTCCTCTGAGGGAGAGGATGAAGTGAGTGTCATCCTTTAGCTCTTCATATATGCTTTTGGCCATATTTAAGTTATCTATACCAAGCTCAACGTTGTTGGTACGGATAAGAGTCATTCCTTTATCAAAGTATTCTTTTGCGATTTGAGACGAACTAGCCATAATGGACCTCCGTGGATAGGAAAATAAAATATAAAAATTCCTTCGCTTACGCTCTCGGAATTTTACAAACTAGTTAAAATGCAGCAATGGAAAGCTGCATTTTAATCTGCGAAGCAGACAGTATATTTTGAATTAATTCAAAATATACTGCAAATACGGATTTCCTTAAGCCTGATGCTTAAGCAAATCCTGCATTCGGATTTCTTTAATTTTTCTTCGAAAAATTAATCATCCTCATGTCGTCCCTTATATTTTACAAAAAAAGTGTGACTATTTTCGTAAGTTGTTGTTTTAGGTGGGGCAAATTCATATAATTAGGGTATGTAAGTCTGATTAGTATAGTTCTTAATAGGGGTTTTATTTGGGGATAAAAGTATGAAGAAAACAAGTAGATTTGTTTATGATTTAGTTGTAGTTTTTGGGACTTTGATTTTTCTTTTTGTGGTGATAATGCTTATTATTGGGGAGCAGCTGTTGCCGGACGAAAGAACCTATACCAAGATTGCCTACGAAAATTACAGCGATGGCTGGCAGAGAATCTTTGATGATGGAAGTCGAGCTGATATAGAGGCACCAGGCCAGTATGATGTGGAACCGGGGCAGGATTTTGTCATTGAAAAAACACTGACGACCTGGCAGGACGAGGACGCTTTCATTGCCTTCAACTCTGCTAAGCAGGATGTTAGTGCGTTTGTTGACGGGGAAATGCGATATCAGTATACCACTGTAGAAACAAGGCCTTTTGGTAACCATAGTCCAGGAACAACTTTGTTTATTCCGGTGCATCCTAAGGACAATGGCAAGACTATCACAATAGTTTTCGATGGGAATAACAACTATACAGGTGTGCTTGATGAAATAGCCATGGGTACCCAGATGGGTATTCTCATGCATATTTATAATGGTGAGAGATACACACTGTTAATCACTCTTTTCTTACTTGTTTTAGGAACAATTGCTTTTATAATTGGAATTACGGTAAAGATTGCTTACAACAGAACCTTACCTTTATCATTTGCAGGCTGGACGGTTATTTGTGCCGCCATGTGGTCTTTGGCTGAATCAAACTGCAGGCAGATTTTTGTGCCAAATTTTTCCATGATGTCATATATGACCTATCTCAGCCTTATGATGCTGGCCTTTGCAATGGCGTTGTATTTTGACCGTTTGCAGGAGGGCAGATATCGACTGCCTTACATGATATTAGAGGTCTTGGAGATGTTTGTCATACTGGTATCTATCATACTTCAGTTCTCAAACAACACCGATTTAAGTGAGATTTTACCTTTTGCATTTATATCAATACTGCTTACAATGGCCGTTTATCTGATTACCGTTATTCCGGATTTTATACAGGGTAAGGTAAAGGATTATTTCCTGGAATTTCTTGGAATCCTTGGAGCGATTATCGCGGGAGTTGCCCAGATAATTGCCTATCGATATGACAAGCCTATTACTATGAATGCCTTGATTTTGATGATGGGCTTGTTGTTTATGATTACCATGTCTTATATCAGGGCCCTTCGTGACATCAGAAAAATGGAGAGAGACATGTTCGCGGCAGTTCAGGCTCAGGATGCCAGCTCTGCATTTCTTACAAGAATGTCCCACGAAATGCGTACACCAATTAACGCAATTCTTGGTATGAACAAGATGATTCTCAGGGAAAGCAGAGAGGACAATATCTTGGATTATGCAAGAGATGTTAATAGCGCGGGAAATTATCTGCTTTCAATAGTCAATGAAGTGCTGGATTTGGCTAAGGTTAACGCAGGCAAGATAGATATAGTGGTGGAAGATTACCAGCTGATGGATATGGTTAGGGAGTGTTATGCTCTTATTAAGCCAAGGGCCAAGGCTAATCGACTATCCTTTGAGGTTGATATGAGCGATGTGTTGCCGGCTAATCTGCGAGGCGACAGAGAGCGCATAATTCAAGTGGTCACCAATTTGCTTACAAATGCAGTAAAATATACCCCTGAGGGCAGAATCACTCTATCTGTTCAGGGCAAAATATCCGAGGGCAGATTGCTTTTGATTATTACAGTAAGTGATACGGGAATCGGAATAGAGGAGGAAAATATACCTTACCTGTTTGATTCCTTTAGACGTGTTGGGGAGTTTAAAAACCAGCGAATCGAAGGTACAGGCCTGGGACTTACTATTACAAAACAGCTGATAGAGCTTATGGGTGGTACAATTACGGTTGAGTCTGAGGTTGGAAAGGGTACCGCATTTACGGTAATCATTCCACAGGAAATCAGATCAGTAGAGCCTTGTGGAACCTTCTCTATGGGACCTAATGGAGACAGACGAGTCCTTAACAGAGATGAGGTTTTCGATGTACTTGGCAAGATTCTTGTGGTGGATGATGTGGCTATAAACCTCAGAGTCTTTACCATGCTTTTAAGCAATACAGATGTGACTGTGGACACAGCCATCAGCAGCACAGAGGCCATAGATAAAATCAAGAGAAACAAGTACGATTTGATTTTCATTGACCATTTGATGCCGGGAACAGATGGAATTAAGCTTAAGGATATAATTATGGCTATGCCGGATAATCCAAATAGAGAGACACCACTTATTATGCAAACCGCAAATGCGGTAGTGGGAGCAAAGGAGGAGTACGAGCATCTGGGCTTTGCAGATTATATCGCAAAACCAATAAAGGAAGAGGAGTTGCGGAAATTGCTCCGTAAGTATATGATGTAATAAATACGTATTGGAGGATAAATTATGGGTTTTAATCCAACAGATTTATTTAAGGTAAGAGGTGCAGCAGCAAAGTTTAACGCAAATCATCCAAAGCTAATTCCTTTCTTTAGTGCGGCTAAGGATAAGGCAATGACGCCAGGTTCAATTATCGAGATTGCAATTACCGACCCAAACGGAGAGAAAATCGAAACCAACTTACGAGTACAGGAGTCGGATATCGATTTGATTAATTTGTTAATGGAAATCGGGGCTA
>JAEEGJ010020149.1_pt1 | contig 14564 bp, 15 predicted proteins | sample 8958761 | NCBI WGS metagenome assembly JAEEGJ01 (sample SAMN16246546, study PRJNA631951) | gut metagenome | biome: gut microbiome; feature: rumen; material: RS-attached | host: Bos | place: Iran: Karaj | collected 2018-10 | reverse complement strand
GAGGTGCTGGATACAGGCATCTATGATGAAGTTCTGGCCATCGAGAACGAGGACGCCTTCGCAGAAGGCAGGCGTTTCGCAGTCACCGAGGGAATACTCGTAGGCATCTCCTCCGGTGCGGCTCTCAAGGCCGGACAGATCCTGGCCTCCCGCCCCGAAAACCAGGGCAAGTGCATCGTGGTGCTTCTCCCCGATTCCGGAGACAGATACCTGTCCACACCTCTTTTCGGGGAATAAACGGGATGACTCAAACATAAAAGGCGCTGACCCTCAGGTCAGCGCCTTTTTGTTGTTACATACCATCCTTGACACGTAAGACATATTTGGGTTTTGAGGGAAGATAGATGATCCTCACCGGACTGCCTTCACGGAGGTCACCGTACCAGAATTCCCGGTCCTTGTAAGTCTCAACGCTTTTGCCGCTGGCCAGCTTGGCTTCCACCGTTTCTCCTTCATCAGTCCTGTAGGTCACGTAGTACACGTAATCCGTGGTGGTCTTCATGGTGTCCGGGTCCGTAGTGGTATTCTCCCATATCCTGGTCACCACGGCGTCAGTTTCGACCCCCTCTCTCTTCAGATCTCTGTTTCGCTTAGCCGTGATCAGCATCATGACGATGACTGCCAGAACTATTGCTGCGATCACAAAATATATGATCTTATCCATCACTCATATCCTTTCTTTTGCTCCTATTGGACTTTGTCCTTTATTACATATTTATTGGTCTTCCACCTGCCGCTCAGGTAGAAGGGAATGACTATCATGAAGGGTGTGTAGCCCGCCAGGGCGTCTCCCAGCCAGAAGCCCATGTAACCCATGCTCAGGATCTGTCCCAGGAAGTAGGCCAGGCCTATCCTCACCACGAAGGCGTCCAGGATGGCGATGGCGAAGTTGATCACGTAGTTGCCTGTGCCGTTGGACAGGGCATTGGAGGGTGCCCTGAACGCCGACCCTATGACGATCACGATGGCTATGGGCAGATACTCCATGGCGCAGGCGATGACGTCAGGATCCGACGTGAACATGCCGAAGAAAGCCTCCGGGAAGAAGAATATCACCAGGGCAAGGCTGACAGAGATACAGATCATTATCTTGAAGACGGATATCATGACCTGCGGCACCCGGTCGTACTTCTCGGCGCCGATGTTTTGGCCTATCATGGAGGCTCCGGCGGTGTTGAAGGAGTTAGCGCACTGGTTCACTATGCCGCTTAATTTCGACCCGATGCCGGTCACCGCCGATACGGTGACGCCGAAGGAGTTCACGAAGGAGTTTACGAACATCTTGGAGATGGACACCGAGGTGCTCTTGAGGGCCATGGGCAGTCCAAGCTTGAAGAAGGTCATGAACATGTCCCTGTCTATCCTGAAACAGCTTCGGTCGATCTCGAAGCCCAGTCTGCTGCGGTTTCTCACCAGGAAGATCACGGCGATGACGAACACCGTCCCCTGACTGATGACCGTGGCCAGCGCTGCGCCGAAGGCTCTGAGGCCAAGGCCGATGACGAACCAGCAGTCCAGTCCCACGTTGAGTGCTGCGGCCATGGCTATGAAGATGAAGGGATGGATGGAGTCTCCCATTCCCCTGAGCACTCCGCTGACCGCGTTGTATCCGTATATGAAGAAAAGTCCGAAAATGCATGTGAGGCAGTAGAGTCTGGCATCCTCGAAGGCCTCAGGCGGAGTGTTCATCCACTCCAGGATATTGAGATGAAGGAGTGCCGAGATCACAGTCATGATCACCGATCCCAGGGTCATGCTCACCGCGAAGGTCCCGATGAACCTGCCCACTTCCCTCCTCTGGCCGGCGCCGATGTACTGGGCGATTATGATTGTCCCCGCGTTGGTGAAGCCCATGGCCAGGAAGGTCAGGAGATGGTTCAGGTCGCCCCCGATGGACACTGCGCTGAGCCCAGCCTTGCCGATGACGTGACCCACGATGATCATGTCCACCACGTTGTAGACTATCTGCAGCATGTTGGCCAGGAAAAGCGGCATGGCAAATCTCACCAGCATGCCGGTCACCCGCCCTCTGGTGAAGTCACGGATCATCTCCTTCTTAGGAGCGTCACCTGCCTTTCTCTCGCCGTCCTCTGTGGGCTCTGGAGTTTTGAAGTCTTCCTCGTTCAAAACATCTACCTCCCGCCCCGGCGGATGGTGCCGGAGCCGAACTTGCTGTTGATCATTTCAAGGAGTCTGTCCAGTTCCGGGTCGGCCTTGGCCTCGGCCTGTTCCCGGGCCCTGGCCAGGTCCTCCAGAGTCATCTGGCTTTCCTCTTCATCTCCCTGGGTAAGGCTGCTGACGCCAACCCCAAGGAGCCTGATGCCGGACTGTTCACTGTACAGTCCCTGTTCCCCGCCCTCTCCGAACATGAGGGACCGAAGGAGCTTCATGGAGTTCCGGAATATCTCGTCTCCGTCGTCGGTGGCACGATCCAGCCTGCTCTGCCTTGAGTGACGCTGGAAGTCCGATGTCTTCACCGTGACTATGACCGTGAAGCCCCTGACGGAGTCTTTTCTGAGGCGGGCAGACACCTTGTCCGAAAGTTTCCTTATGATGGCCGGCGCCTGAGCATCGTAATTGTCTGTGGTTATATCCTCTGCGGTGGTGGTCTCGTTGGAGTAACTCTTGGCAGCCTCACGCTCCACGCGGACCAGGTTGCTCCCCTCTCCGTTGGCCGCCCGGTAGATGTAGTCTCCGGAACTTTCCCCCAGGAGCACCCTTAAGATGGCGGGATCCATAGCCGCAGCGTCGCCGATGGTCCTGATCCCCATGCCCTCCAGCTTGGCGGCGGTCTTGGGTCCGCATCCGAAAAGCTCGCCGATGGGCAGGGGCCACATCCTGGCCCCGATCTCGTCGGGCCAGAGCTGATGTGTCAGGTCGCGTTTTATGAAGTCCGAGGCCATCTTGGCCAGGAGCTTGTTGGTGGAGATCCCCACGTTGACGGTGAATCCCAGAGCACGCCGGACGTTGTCCCGGATCATGTCGGCCACCTTCACCGCAGCCGCGCGGACCGCAGGATCTCCGGGGTCAGCCTGCCCGGTCCCCGGCATCTCCCGTATGAAATCAGTTATGTCCACGAAGGCCTCGTCTATGGATGCCGGCTCCACCAGTTTCGAGTAGCTGCGCAAAACATCCATGAACCTGTGGGAATACTCTCTGTACGTATCGAATTCCGAAGGGACCAGGATCAGACCGGGGCATTTTTTCAGTGCCTGGGTGACCGGCTCGCCGGTCTGGACGCCGTACTTCTTGGCGGGTATGGACCTGGCGGTGATTATGCCGTGGCGGGTGGCCACGTCTCCGCCCACTGCGGAGGGGACAGTCCTGAGATCCAGGGCGCCCGGGTCATCCTTAAGCCTGCGCACCGCCGACCAGGACAGAAAGGCGCTGTTCACGTCCACGTGGAAGATTATTCTGTTTTCCGCGGTTTCTCTGTCCATTCCGGAGCCTTTCGTAGTTTTCGGTTTGATTTTATCATATTGTGAAGGTTTTGGGGGAAGGCGGGGCGAATTTTTTGCACAAGTGTGGGAGGGCTGTGATATAATGGCGGAAATGGACCAAAAATCATGAAAAACATACTGCCTTCACTTCCCCAAAATTCCACGACCACGGAGATCCTCCGCGGCATGCTGATCGCGGCCGTCAGTCTGTTCCTGAACGGACTGGGGGTCTACCTGACCATACACGCGGCCATCGGCGTCGGCCCCTGGGACGTGCTGAACATCGGACTGTCCAAGACTCTGGGCATTCTGTACGGCAACGCTTCCATCACCGTGGGATTCATCATCCTGGGGATCGACATCCTGCTCAGGGAGCCCATCGGCATCGCCATGATCATTGATACACTGGTGGTGGGCAAGGCAGTGGACTTTTTTAACTGGATAGACGTGGTGCCTGTGCCCGGGACCCTGGTGGGCAGTATCATCATGATGATCATCGGCCTCTTCATCATGGGTTACACCCAGTACGGCTACATGTGGGCCTCCCTGGGCTGCGGTCCCAGAGACACCCTTCTGGTAGGCCTCAAGAGGCACGCGGGCCGCTTCCCCATCGGCGGGGTCAGCATCGTGCTGCTTTCCCTGGTCACCCTGATCGGCTGGCTTCTGGGCGGGCCCGTAGGGATCGGCACCATCATCTGCGCCTTCCTGGCAGGACCCATCATGCAGTTCGCCTTCTGGACCGTGGGCTTCGTCCCCACCGAGGTGGACCACCAGAACATACTTAAGTCCTTCCGGATCATTTTCGGGAAGACAAAGTAGCCATTGAAAAGGAAAGCCTCTCCAGATATAATCTAAATGCGGCCTCGGGCCGACACAAACAGGAGAAACGATATATGAGTGACGAAACGAGAATTGCTCTCTTAATAGACGCAGAAAACATCAGCGCCCAGTACGCTGACTACATAATGGACGAGGTGGCCAACTACGGCACCTGCTCCTACAAGAGGATCTACGGCAGCTGGAACCGCATAGTCAAGACCAAGTGGGAGTCCGAGATCAACAAGAACTCCCTGAAGCCGGTGATGCTCCTCAACAACACCAGGGGCAAGAACGCATCCGACTCCGCCCTGATCATCGACGCCATGGACATCCTCTATGCCGGAAACATCGACGGATTCTGCATAGTGTCCACCGACTCCGACTTCACCGCCCTGGCCCGCCGTCTCACCGAGGCAGGCAAGATGGTCATCGGCATGGGCGAGTCCGACAAGGCCACCGAGGCCCTGGAGAACGCCTACGACAAGTTCGTCTACATCGACGTGCTGGCCCGTCAGGCCGAGGAAGAGCGCGCCGCGGAGCTTGCCGCGGAGGCCAAGGCCCGCAAAGCCGCCCGGGAGGCTCAGGACGCCAAGTCCAGGGACAGCAAAAAACCCAAGGACGGCAACCTTCCCAGTAAGAAGATGCTGGAGAAGCGCATCAAGGAGATCATCATGGACAACGACGACAAGTCCCGTCCCACCGATCTGGGCGAGATCGGCCAGGAGCTGAACAAGACCTTCCGCACCTTCGACGTCCGCTACTATAACCGCAAAGGCGGTAAGAAATACAAGTATCTCAAAGAATTCGTAAGTGACATCAAGGGCCTCACCCTTGATGAGAGTTCCAGGAACAGGATCTACGTGAGCCTGGAAAAGAAATAAAGGAGGATGACATGGGTTTTTTAAAGAATCTCGTAGCCGCCGCAAAAGAGGCGGACGCCAGGCAGAAAGCTGAAGAGGCACAGAAAAAGGCCGAGCTGGATGCCGCACTTGGAAGCATGGGCAAGCTGGGCAAAGCCCTGAAGTTCGTCAGCGACCACGTTGATGACGACGATCCCTTCAGAAACGATGATCTGTAAAGGGCGAAGTTGTGAGCGCAGGTACAGCCGGGACCGCAGGTCCCGGCTGTTTTTATCCTGTGGCAGAGCGGCGCGCCGGGCGGCGCGAGTTTACGGTTGGAAGTGTCATTACTGCCTGAATTATAAAAATGAAACTGAGCAGTAATGTTTTGCGCCTTTTTACTGCTGGAGAGCAGATATTGAAAGTAAGCAGTAATTCCAAATGGAGTTTTTACTGCTTGAGAGCAGATTATGATAATAAGCAGTAATTTTCCAATATTTGTTACTGCCTGGATCCACTTTTTGAAATCAGGCAGTAATGACACCCCAAATCAAGCATCAAAAAAGCGCCCCCGCAGGGGCGCTTTTTGTAGTTTTTTGTTGGGCGACGCACACAGCCATCAGATCTCCTTAGGCTTGGACACCATGGTCTGCTCCTGATTGCGCACGTTGATCCTGGTGTAAGGCGGTACCGACTTGGTGATGAAGGCGCTGCCGCCGATGACTGAATCGTGGCCGATGACGGTCTCGCCGCCCAGGATGGAGGCTCCGGAGTAGATGGTCACATTGTCCTCGATGGTGGGGTGGCGCCTGCAGCCCCTGAGGTCCTGACCGCCGGAGGTGGACAGGCCGCCAAGGGTCACGCCCTGGTAGATCTTGACGTGATCGCCGATGATGGTGGTCTCGCCTATTACCACGCCGGTGCCGTGGTCGATGAAGAAGTACTCGCCGATCTCCGCGCCGGGGTGGATGTCAACTCCGGTCTGGGCGTGGGCGTACTCCGTCATGATCCTGGGGAGCACCGGAACGTTCAGTTTGGTCAGCTCGTGGGCCAGCCTGTAGACCGTAACAGCGTAAAGCCCAGGATAGGAGGAGATGATCTCCGCCCTGTCCTCTGCGGCGGGGTCTCCCTCGTAGAAGGCGTCTACGTCTTTTTCCAGTTTGTCCCTGACGGCGGGGATCCTGCGGAGGAATTCCGCGGTTATGTCCTCGGCCATGGCCTCAGCCTCCGCCGCCAGCTCGCCGTCGTCGTCTGCCCCGGAATTGCCCAGAACTATGGCCACCTGCCGCTCCAGATTGTATGCAATATCCTCAACCAGGGCAGCCAGAGTATGCCTGGGGTTGTACATTTTGAGGGAACTGTTATGGTAGTAGCCGGGATATATCACCTCGAAAAGCTCGTCCACGATCCTCTCGGTCTTGCGCTTGGACGGCAGAGAAAAAACGTCCATCTGGTCGATGGCTCTTTCCTCGCCGTAGTCGTTCAGGATGAGCTCCGTAAGTCCGTTGATGTTCTTCATTTGCCTTCCTCCGTTGGTTCTGGCATGATTTCTTGTGGTAATGCACCGATTTTAGCACAAAAAATTGTTTTTGTACAGTACCCGTGCGAACGGTCTATGCCGGCTGTTTTTCAAGATCGATCGATACTGAATGCTTGATGGGTACCCAGGTCACCCTGGTGAAAAGCGCGCACAATGCTATTGGATAGTATGTGGCGATGAACAGCGGATAGGTAAACGTATATCCGATCTTGCTCAGGGCAGAGGCTCTTATGAGCTTCCACCCGGTCACGGTGGTCAACAGTCCGATGGCCCACAGGCAGCCATACGCCTTGACAAGGCAGACCGCGAGGGATGAAAGAAACGGTACGACACTCTCTCCTGCCGCTGCCAGCAGGATCAGGGTGATCAGATTCACCCCAAAGGTGATCAGGGACAGTCCATATGCGGACAGCAGCGTGTTGAGCATGTCGCAGCAGGAAAACGATCCTCTGCCGATTCCTGCTGCCAGAGGCCTGAAGTATTTCCTGATGACCTGCACGTATCCCTTTGCCCAGCGGAGTCTTTGATAGTATGACTGCTTAAAGGATGTGGGCTGCTCATCGTACAGCACAGCGTTTCCGCAGTATGCGATCCGGTTCCCCTTGCATGCCTGGTCCACAGAAAACTCAATATCTTCTGTCAGGGTGTGATAGATCCATTCATCCAGGATCTCCCTTGAAAAGAGGAATCCCGTACCGTTTGCAGCAGCGCTGAGCCCCAGGATATGCCTGGCGTTATTGAGAAATCTGCTCTTATAAAGCAGGAAAAGCGACGAGCCTGCAGAAAGCCAGTTGGATCCGTAGTTTTTGCTGTTCACACATCCCGCTATGATGCGGTTCCCACGGCAGAAAGAATCATTCATCTGCTCCAGATAGTCACCTCTTACTACATTGTCCGCATCGAACACAAGGAACCCGTCGAACCTGTCTCCGAAGTCTGCCCTTATGTGCTTTATGAGCGCGCTGAGGGCATAACCCTTCCCCACATGTTCCATATCGAAGCGCTCATAGACCGTGGCTCCGCTGCTTCTGGCCACCTCTGCGGTCCGGTCGCTGCAGTTATCGGCCATGACGAAAGCAGAGTACTTCTCACTGGGGTAGGTTTGATTCCGGATGCTCGCCAGCAGGTCCCCTATCACGGCTTCCTCATTTCTTGCGCAGACGAGAACGGCGTAGCTGTGCAGCGTTTTTTAGGAGAAACGCCTCTTTTCTCTGCAAAAGAGTGATACTGCCACATATATCCCCTGATATGAAACGAATACCAAAACGATGATACTTATCACTTTACTCAAAATACCAAGCATATTTAATCCCTCCTGATGACTAAATAATACTTGGTATTTCGATTAAGATAAAAGATTTAAACCCCTTAAGAATTGATTAACGTCAGCCCGATCACAGTGTGGGGAAAGAAAGGATCGCTTTGAACAGGTCCCCGTCTATCGACAGTCTCAGGTCCCCATTCTGAAGAGCTGCCATGCTCTTTGCGATGGAAAGGCCAAGGCCGTTGCCCTCGGTATTCCTGGATGAATCTCCTCTGGTGAAACGTTCCATCAGTTCCTCCTCTGATATGTTAAGCTGCTCTCTGGATGTATTTTTGAAGGTGAACAAAGCCATGCCGTCCCTTTCCTCCAAAGAGAGATAGACGCGGGTGTTGTCCTGTGCGTATTTCAGGATATTATTCATCAGATTGTCAAAGATCCTCCACATCCTTCTGCCGTCGGCCATTATCCGGATCTCCCTGTCCGGAACAGTTGTAACCAGCTTAAGTCCGGACTCCTCAAGTCTGTCTTTGTACTCCCCCACAGCCTGGTCCACGAATACGGACGCTTCGCATGGCGTAAGCTCTACCTCCAGATTTCCGGAGGATGCCTTGGAGGCTTCCACCAGATCGTCGATCAGCCGTTTCAGACGCTCAGACTGCCTGAGCAAGACCTCAGAGTACTCGTGAATCTTTTCATTTTCGGTCTCTTCCCTCGATATGAGATCCGTATAGTTGATTATGGAAGTAAGAGGTGTCTTGATATCGTGGGACACATTGGTGATCAGTTCCGTCTTCATGCGCTCGCTTTTGAGTCTCTCCTCCACCGCAAGGGTCAATCCCTCGCCCACGCTGTTAAGGTTTTCTCCGTGTCCCTTGAAATCCGCTATCATTCTACTAGTGTCCACCACGTCGGACAATTCGCCTGCAGCCAGGGCACGGCCGCCTTTCTGAAGAGTTCTCAGCATCAAAGCGATATATATTATCAGCGGTATCAGCACGATCTTCTCAGCGACCCAGGCAGGAAACCACACATATCTTTCGGAGAACATAATCAGTTCAAAGACACAGACTACACATATTCCCAGAACTGTCTTCCATATGAGCGGCAGTTTTGACAATGCGGAACCGATCCCTCTAAGTCCTTTAAGCGCTGACCCTAAGAACCATTTGGCGACAGACCATAGGAACCGGAGGACCATGAAAATCAGGCTGCCTTTGATCAGATCGTGAAGTTTGATCCTCACTGCCAGCGACATGCAGAGCCCCAGCGTCATATTTATAAGCAGCAACAGCCCTGCGCAGACCGTCACGACCATCACTACATCTCCGTAGGTGATGTAATCCAGGGAAAGTATATATATGATGACAGCTCCGGCCAGAAGTCCGAGCAGCACGTCGAACGGTACCCTGTGAAGCGGCCCCGGGTGGATCTCATCATCTTCGTTGTTCCTTCCTGCTGCTGACATCAGAGCCACGAAAGTCGTTATCATGATCAGCGCAAGCAGCACAATTATCAAATATATCCAGTACCTGAGCCCGTAGGTCCGGGACACCACGTTCCAGACGATCGAGTAGTAACCGACCCCGCCAGACTCGGATCTTAAAGCCGCCTTGGCGGTGTAGTGTTCAAGATCCTGATCAGTCCCCACGTCGGAGATGAACAGGTCGGAGACCACGCCCTGCTCATTTTTGAAGGCACCATAAACGAAGGAATAGTCCCATTCGGCTATATTATCTGCCCCCGGAGTCTGAGCTATCATTTCTCCGTCAGGGCCGAAGATACGATACTCAAGCTGATCATTTGCGTCGAGAGCCACGACCCCCGGGCCGTCTGAATGGACCGCAGCCCATACGTCTTTGTACAGATCCCCACTCACCCGATCATAGATGATGCTCCCATATACCTCATCCTTATCTCTGGTATAGAAATCGCTGTCCGCCATGAATACTGCCAGTGCCACAGATCCCAGAAGAAGACATATGGAAAGAACGCAAACTATGAACAAAACTGTCTTGCCCGCAATGGTCCTGCTGAATTTTTTCATATCCGTCTACCTTCTTCCATCATATATCCCTGCCCGAATACCACTTTTATGTACCTGGGCTCGGCAGGGTCAAACTCGATCTTTTCTCTTAAATGCCTGATATGCACGGCCACGACGTTGTCCGTACCGTATGGATCTTCTTTCCACACGTGCCTGTAAATCTCCTTCGGCGAAAAGACCTTGTTCGGGTTTCTCATGAAAAACTTAAGGATGTCATATTCCTTCGGAGTCAGGGACACCTGCTCCCCGTCCACTGTGACTTCCTTCTTGCTGTCGTTCATCTCTACACCGCCGATAACATATGTTTCAGACCTTTCAGTTCCGCTGCCAAACTTCAGATAACGTCTCAGCTGCGAATTGACTCTGGCGCTGACCTCCAGAGGGTTGAACGGCTTGGTGATATAGTCATCCGCCCCCACGTTGAGGCCCAGTATGATATCCGAATCCTGGCTCTTGGCCGTAAGAAGGATCACCGGGATGTTGTACTCCCTCCGGATCTCTGCCAGGGTCTCGATGCCGTCTTTTTTCGGCATCATTATGTCCAGTAGTATCAGGTCGATGGATTCCCTCTTCAGTATATCCAGAGCCTCCTGCCCGTTATATGCCTCGAACAGACGTCTGTCCGGATCGTTCAGGTAGATCCTGAGCGCACTCACTATGTCTTTTTCGTCGTCACAAATCAAAATATTGATCATAGCTTTTCCTTTCTCGGGTTCATTGTACTACACTGATAATTAAGATATCAGGGGTATATAGATTAAGATTTGATTAAAGTTTTTTCCCTTCAGTGGTATAATCTACTGGAAAGGTTCGGAGGACGCCATGTCTAAGGAGAAAAAGACCAATGCCATGCGTATACTGGATACCGCAGGCATCGGGTATCAGGAATTCCAGTACGACTGCAAAAAATTCATAGACGGCATCGAGAGCACCAAGGCTCTTGGCAAGCCCCTGGAGATGTCCTACAAAACTCTGGTGCTGAAGGGCCGCTCCGGCGGCCACTGCGTCATGGTGATCCCGGTGGAGCGCGAGGTGGACCTCAAGAAGGCCGCCTCCGCCGTGGGCGAAAAATCCGTGGAGATGGTGCATCTCAAGGACATCACTGCCCTCACCGGCTACGTCCGGGGCGGGGTGAGCCCCATCGGCATGAAGAAGCCCTTCCCCACTGTCATCGACGAGAGCGCGATCCTTTTGGACAGGATGCTGGTATCAGGCGGCAGGATCGGCGTGTCCATCGAGCTGGCTCCCGAGGACCTGGCCAGGGTCACGGGTGCCCGATTCTGTGACGTGGTCAGAGACTGAGCCTGCTCAGCTCATCTGCGCTGCATGCCTGCAAAGGGCTTTACTGTATGGAAATGATTTTTTGAATCTGTACAGTAGTAAAATCGGCTTTTTACTGTACAAAACACATTTTTTGAGATCATACAGTAAGTTCAGAGTTAGGATTACTGTACAGAATCAATTTTTTGAGAATATACAGTAAAATGGCCCTGGGAATACTGTACAAAACACATTTTTTGCGAGCGTACAGTAATGCCTACCGCCTCAGCCCCCATATACACAAAAAAGCGGCCCATCCGGGCCGCTTTCGTTTCAGATACTATTCTTCGATTTTCGCAGGCTCCTCCTCCTTGCCTGTTTTGCGGTACCTGATGTAGGCCGTGAAAACCGACACCCAGGTGATGATCTCGTTGAGGACTCCTCCCCAGGAGCCCACCAGCAGGTTGAACAGGAGGAAGATCGGGCACACCAGGATGAGGTTGGCGAACCTGAGCTTCTGCGGATCCTTGCCCCAGAAGGACACCGTGACTATTATGAATCCGATTATGGGCAGGATGTCGTACCAGTTGATGATATTCGGGGCGCAGAGCGCTATCTCCGCTGCGATGAGGATGGCCATCCAGCCCTTCCATGCCAGCTTTGGCCAGCGGTCTCTCAGGAGCAGCAAAATATTCCGCACCATGGAAACGGCCAGGACTATCATTCCCGACACGCTTCCGAGAAGCAGATACTGTATCCCGAAAAACACGTTAGCCAGAATGTCCATGATGAGGACCCGGGTGGCGTTTTTCATCTGGAAACTTATGACCATTGAAGCCAGGCCCAGGAAACCCAGGGCCTGTACGAAGAATACGGATTCCGTCATTGTGGCGAACTGCCTCCTTCAGCCGGAACTTCAGATTTCTTTTTCTTTTCGGGGAGGTTGGAGATGACCACTGCTGCGAACATTATGATGCAGCCCATTATCTCCCTCATTGTCATAGTCTCGTGAAGCAGTACAACTCCTGCCAGGACACCGAACACCGACTCGAGGCAAAGTATCAGCGCCGCGATGGCGGGATCCGCCTCACGCTGTCCCAGCACCTGGAAGGTGTAAGCGATGCCGCAGCTTATGACACCTGCATAGAGTATGGGGAACCAGGCCGACATTATGTTGGACATGCTCACCGGGCTCTCGAAGATCACCATGCAGATCATTCCCAGAAGTCCCGAAAACAGGAACTGGATGCAGGAGAGCTTCAGTCCGTCGATGCGCTCCACAAAGTAGTCCACTGCGTTCATCTGAGCCGCGAAGGCTATGGCGCAGAGGATGACCAGCGTGTCTCCCAGCTGGATCTTGAAGGACGCATCGGTCATGCAGAGCAGATAGAGCCCTATTACATCCAGCACAACGCAGAGCCATACGATGGGGCGGGTCTTTTTCTTGAATACCAGCAGGTACAGGATGGGGCAGAACACCACGTAGAGCGTTGTTATGAATGCAGCCTTGCCCGCCGTGGTATATGCCAGACCGAACTGCTGAAGAGAAGCGGCTACGAAGAGGAAAAAGCCGCAGACTATGCCGCCGATAAGCTCAGTCTTGTTTACTATGGGCTGGGACTTGTCTTTATGATTCTTCAGTACCAGAGGCACCAGCACCAGGCCTCCTATGAAGGTCCTTATACCGTTGAACGTGAACGCTCCTATCTGACCTCCGCTCTTCTGGGCCACGAAAGCCGTACCCCAGATGAAGGCTGCGATCAGCAGCAGCAAATTGGCTTTCATTTTGTTCGACATGATTCTTCTCCTATACTCCGGTATTTCTCAGCGTGCCTTCCAGAAGCAGCACTCTTACTGCAAGCACCAGACTCTCTCTGAATTCCTCCTCCGAAAGGTGAGGTGCTGTCATCTCATGGATCCTTTTGATCCTGTATCTTACTGTGTTCTTGTGGCAAAACAGCCTTTCGGCAGCCTCGTTCAGATCACAGTTCGCCAAAACATATTCTCTGGCTGTCTCCATCAACCCGACAGATTCAGCTTTTTCCTCGGTCAGGGGTCTGAGGAAGTCTTTTGAACTTCTGACCAGACTGCCCGAACTCATCTCCGGAGCCAGAAGTCTGTATACTCCCATGTCTCCGTATCTCTGAACGGCCTCGCCCTTCACGCGGGCCGCCTGCATCGCCCAGAATGCTTCGTTCACAGCTTCGGTGAAATCTTCACTTTCCAGGATCATGCTGAGTCCGGTCACAGCCGTCTCCAGAGGAAGGCCGCAGGCCACTGCCGCATCCTTCATAAGGACGCCCATATCCCTTTTGCCGGGCTCTTCCCTGGTCATGATCATCAGTCCGCCCTGCCTGAATCTGGTGAGGCTCACCCGGTCCGAATACCTGGGCTCAAGGCTCAGCTTCCTGATGTATCTTATCATATGATCCCTGTCATAGATGCCGGGATCTGAAGGACTCTCGAAGCAGGCAGCCTGAACATACCTGCCCTTGGCAGGAAGTATCATGTGCTTCAGTCTCTCCGCATCGCCCCCGCTGAGCTGACCGCTCAGGATATTTTCCAGGGCGTCCTCGGTCTCCGTCTCCGTCATATCCATGCCGGCTTCTTTCTTCACCGCCAGCACAATATCCTCGAAGAAGGCGTCGTCCGTTATCTCGAAGATCGGAAAGCTGTTTCTCTCGGAATACTCCAGGACTTCGCCCGGCAGTTCCCTGAAGAAAACAGGCTTGTAGCAGAGACAGGCGATGCCCATCTCATCCATCCGGGTCACGGCGTCCAGCAGGAGTTCGGGTTTGTTCCTGGCGAACATCAGGCTTGAGATACCCAGGCTGTTGCCGTAAAACATCTCCTCCCTGGTGAACTCCACGCCCTCTGCGAACTCGAAGTCCACTATTTCGGTGGCGTTCACTTCCTTGTCCAGTCCGCCGGATCCGGATACCAGTCTGAAGCCCGACAGTTCGGGCAGTTTTATGATCTCCTTAAGTCTCAATCTATGCTCCGATCATGACCTTAGACCGCCTTGCTCTTTGACTCCTTGTAAAGCCTGATAACTTCCGGCCAGGTCTTCCTGCCGATGGGCACGCAGTATACCCTGTTCATATCCTCAGCAGTATTTTCTTTCGCGATATTGTAGTTGAGTATCCTCTCAGTTACGCTTGCTGCGTACTCTGATGTGGGTCTGTTGTAGATATACATTTCCGTACCTCCTTTGTTCATTTGGTACTTTAAATATATATCATCAGCCCACGGGATTCATTATCTCCAGATATAAATAATATAGCCTGTCTTTGTACGTTTGTACAACATTATTTGATTACAGGCTATTATTATCTTTAAAATCCATCGATTATTTGTT
>JAEEGJ010020148.1_pt1 | contig 14565 bp, 11 predicted proteins | sample 8958761 | NCBI WGS metagenome assembly JAEEGJ01 (sample SAMN16246546, study PRJNA631951) | gut metagenome | biome: gut microbiome; feature: rumen; material: RS-attached | host: Bos | place: Iran: Karaj | collected 2018-10 | reverse complement strand
CAGGCTGTATCGGCTCTTACTGTAGCGATTTTTATGCCGTTGTAGTTTGCAGGCGTAATATCCTTGAACTTGGCGACGTTCTCCGGCTTTGCGACGATTGCGCCGCCTTCTGCCGCTGTTCCCTCAAAGATAACGAGGTCTGAACCGTTTGCGATAAAGTTAAGGTCCGGCACGATTCCTGTTCCCCAAATGTCAAGCTCGCCTTTTGCAAGGCTGATTGACGTAAGGGCGGCTGTTGCGTTCGCAACTTCCCTGATTTCTACATCTACGCCTTCTTCTTTGTAGTAGCCAAGATGGTCTGCAAGAAGAACGACGGCTGTTCTGATTGTTCCGGGCATAACGCCGAACTTGATTGTCTGTGCCTGTTTTGCAGGCTCTTTTTTGCCGCCCGCAAAGAGCGATGTCAGCAAAAGTGCTGATACTAAAACTGCTAGTGTCTTTTTCATGGTTTTACTCCTTGTTAGTCTTCACCATATTTATGTTTGAATTTCAAAGTCAGCTTTCCGCGCTTATCCAAATGCTCAAGACAAGCACGCTGACATTCTGCGCAGGTCGCCGCCGGGATTCCCCAAGTTCTTCGCGCAGTCACGGCATAAGGAACTTTGTCACCAACGTTCTTCTGAATCTCTTCTGGCGAAGGGCGCGGTGTTCCGTCTGCGCACGTCGTTTTTGTGCCATTCGCTATGTTTTCTGCATAGGCACGCACTTCCGGCGGCGCAAACGGACTGAAAGCTCCGCCCCCATGCGACATGGCGCACTTTCCCATGTCCAGCGCGCTCCGATGTATCGTACAGATTCCTGGAATCTCCACGTCATCGGTTTCTGTCATCGAAAGGGCTTTTGCCGGACAGTTCCGAACGCACAGCTTGCATCCGTCGCACAGGCTTTCTGTTAAAACAGGATCCGGCTCCAGCTCAGCCTCCGTCAGCAGGAAATACACCCTTTGGCTTGGTCCGAACTGAGGGGTCAAAAGCAGGCGGTTGTATCCAATCTGTCCTGCCCCGCACAAAACTGCGCTGATCCGGTAGTTGATAAAAACTTCCGGTTTGGGACGGTAGCTTCCGTCATCATTCAGTTTCGGACTGCCGTTCGCATCCGCAAGTTTGTTGCTGTGATGCGCTAAAGCTATTGTCTCGTAGCCAAAATCTTCAAGATAACTAGCCAATCTGCGCTGTACGAAAGGAGCAGCTGCCTCGTTGATGTCGTTAAAGCCCGAAAAAGTATATCCGGAGTAATAAGTTCCTTCTCTCACGCCTCTGTGCGCGCCCCGGTGAATTCTGAATCCTATGCAGATTACAGATTTGCACCGCGGCATAATGCTTCTGGGGTCGTTTTCTTTTGGTGCGCTGTTCCATCGGTCAATCGATCCGATTGAGACAATATCCGCTCCAAAATCTTTTGCAACTTTTTTAACATCATCAGCTGTAGGTAAAGCAAACTGCTCCATATCTTCCCCCTGGCTATAAGTTGTATTTCTTATAGTCTTCCGCAAGCTTTTTATAGAAATCATCCTGCGGGTTTTCTTTTACAACTGCGTCCAAAGCTTCTTTGTATATGCTTGAATCGATGTAATTGGAAATCTCAACAGGAGTCTGTCCTGTAAAATAGTCCGAGTTTACCATTGCTTTATAGAAGCTCTTTATTCCGTTCGTATTCGGATCCAAGGTAAGCAGAGTGTGATTTACGAAAAAGTACTCGTTAATGTAGCTCTTTTCTTGTCCCGAAAAATCTGCAAGCAAATCTATAACGCTCTGTCTGTTTGCTGGATTTTCAAAGTAATTCCAAGCGCGGAGATTTGCTTTAGAGAATTTTACAAGCTCTTCTCTTTTGTTAGTGAGAGAGCTTCTTGATGTTACCTGGCGGCAGCATACGTAATTTGGAACAAGCTCTCCTACTTCCCTAACAAGCTCAATGCCTTCTTTGCGGAACTGGTTTGCAAATTCAACTGGCAAAAATCCGATATCTGCCTCGCCTTTTGCAACAGCCTGAGCTACATTTATCTGTGAATCAACGTATTTCAGTTCGATTGAGTTAACGTCTATTCCCTGTTCTCTCATCAGTTCGCGCGTAACGACCCAAGAAGTCTGATTGCGAACCATGGCTACAGCTGAATGCTCGAAATTCTTAAGATTTTTGAACTTCTCTACGTTCTGGGGCTGAGAAATAATTGCGCCGCCTTCTGCAGCTGTTCCCTCGAAAATAACGAGGTCAGAACCGTTTGTAATAAACGTAAGATCCGGCACTATTCCTGTTCCCCAGATATCAAGGTCACCCTTTCCAAGGCTTATCGAAGTAAGAGCTGAAGCTGCGTCAGCCACTTCTTTGAATTCAACATTCACGCCTTCTTCTTTGAAATATCCAAGTTTATCCGCAAGAATTACGATAGCGGTACGGATTGAACCAGGTCCCATCGTAATGCCAAATTTGATTGTCTGCGTTCCTTTTGCGGGTTCTTTGTTGCCGCCCGCAAAGAGCGATGTCAGCAAAAGTGATATTAATAAGATTCCTAATAGCTTCTTCATAATTAACTCCTTGTTAGTTTATTCATATAAATCAGACGAAAGATAACGTTCGCCTGAATCCGGCACTATTACGACTATCGTTTTTCCGGCGTTCTGCTCGCGTGAAGCGATTTTCGCCGCAGCCCACAGAGCCGCGCCCGCGGAAATACCGACAGCGATTCCTTCTTTTTTTGCGCAAAACCGCGCAACGTCGTATGCGTCTTTGTCCGTTACGTCAACAACCTCGTTAAAAAGGCTCGTGTCGGTAACAGGCGGCGTTGCTCCACCGCCAATGCCCTGAATCTTGTGCGGGCCGTGAACGCCGCCGTTAAGCACCGGGCTTCCGGCAGGCTCAACAGCTACAATTTGGAGTTCCGGCTTTTTGGAGCGGAGGAACTTGCCGGCACCGCTTATCGTGCCGCCCGTGCCGCTTGCCGCCACAAAAATGTCAACGTTTCCGTCAGTGTCTTCCCAGATTTCTGGGCCGGTCGTCTTAAAGTGCGCCCCAGGATTGTCGGGGTTCTGTCCTTGCCCCGGAACAAAGGAGTTCGGTGTTTTTCCGGCAAGTTCCGCAATCTTTTCGCCTGCCCCGCCCATGCTTTTTTCCGCGGGCGTAAGCACGACTTCGCCGCCATACGACTTGATGATTTTTATGCGTTCTTTGCTCATGTTCTCTGGCATCGCGATAACCGCTTTGTAGCCTTTGGCGGCGGCGACCATTGCGATTCCAATGCCCGTATTGCCGCTCGTTCCTTCAAGAATAGTCGCGCCCTCTTTGATTTTGCCGGCTTTTTCGGCTTCCTCAATCATGTTCTTCGCAATACGCGCTTTTGAGCTGAAACTGGGGTTAAAAAACTCAAGTTTCCCGATGATTCTCGCTTTTGCGCCGAACTTTTTTTCGAGCGCGTGAAAGCGGACTAAAGGCGTATGTCCTACAAGCTCAAGTATGTTGTCGTAAATCTTAGCCATCAAAATCTCCTAAAACTCTGCGCTGCGCGATGTGCGCCACAGCGCTGGTGTTTACAGAACCTTTTCCGTCTCTACGCACTCGAAAAGGCCGCTTCCGCTCGTTTTGTTCCAGTCCGGCTTGTAACCGAGCTTTTCGTAAAACCGGACGGCGGCTTTGCGCGAGTTTATCAAAACCTTTTTCGCGCCCATTTCCTTGAGCCACTTTTCAGCCTCGTCGATGACAAGGCTTCCAATTCCTTGGCTTCTGTAGTCGGGAATTGTCGCGACCCGCTCGATTTTACCGATTTTTTCGCCGCTTCCGTCGCTTGCGTCACTTGCATCAACGATTTTAAGGCGGCATGTCGAAACCGGAAGATTTTCCGCAAGTGCAAGCACGTATAGGGATTCCGGCGTATCAGCCTCGAACTCTCCTTCGAGCGTAAGCGAAAAATCTTTCACCATACCCTCCGTGCGCACATAATGAACGCCGGCCCGCTGCCACTCTTCTGTAACCCGGATAACTTTCATCAAAGCTTTCCTTCAAGCGGATTTATTGACGCGTCGGTGCTCAAAGTTCCGTTTTTCGGGTTTCTGTCCGCCTGATTCGGGCTGTTCCAGATTGTGTCCGAAATATCCGAATAATAATCTTCCGCCGTCTCATTTTCAGGATGACGCAAGAAAATCTCATCAGGAGTTTTGCTCAAATGCTTTCTTGAATCATCTGCTTTCCAAAGCTCCTCAAAATCAATCTGCGGCACAATGCGCGACTGGTAATCACGGAAAAGGCCCTCTTCTTTAGAAGGATTTCCAAGCGCCAAATCCTTGAAGTAAGTGTTCTTTTTGAACGCCGGAATTGCACAAAGCTCGCGCGCATAAGCCCAGATGTTCTTGTAATCAACGATTCTGTGCTTCAAAGGTCCGACATTCTTGTAATAAGATGTATCCCAACGCGCCAGCGTGACAAAGAATCTTACGTCACTGTCCGTAACATAATCGCCGAAAAGGAAACGGTTCGATTCAAGGCGTTTTTCAAGTTTGTCCATCGAATCAAAGAAGTCCTCAAAAGCCTCGTTGTACGCTTCAAGGCTCTGACAGAACGCCATTCTGTAATGACCGTTGTTGATATGCGGGAAAAGCCAGTCGTTGAACTCATCAATCTCTTTCCTGAACGCTTTCGGGTACAAATCAGGCGCATCTTTCGGCTGGAAAGGGCGGAACTGAACTTCAATGTAGTTTGTAAGGCGATGATAATCATTGTTCACGGCCTTTTTCTCAACAACGTCAACAAAAGTCGGGGTAGTCGCCCTTCCTTTGAAGTTCGGATTTGCCCGCTTGTAGAACTCGCTCAGGAAATACGCGCCTGTCGCAGGATCTTTGTGATCTTTCGAGTCACCGAATCCGTGACCGTATTTGTTCGTCTCGCCTGAATGTGTGCAAAGCGTGTCGGAAATCACGTTTTCAAGCCCAAGCAAATCGCGGACGATTACCGGCCTGTTCGACCAGTTGCAGCCTTTTGCCCAGTAAATGCCGTATCGGTTTGCCTCGGCTTTCAGCTCGTCTTTTCCGTTGCCAAATTTCTGGATAAATGCATTTGGCTGCCGGATAAAAGCACCAGTTTCGTCTATCTCGTTCTTTGTTTCCATTGGACGCGGAGGAACGCCGACTTCTTTTGCGTGAAGTTCCGCCTCTTCGTCCGTATATGGTGTTTTGCCCCTGCCGATTAAGCAGCAGCTTCCTGTATTTACATTTGCCATCAAATTACTCCTGTGTGGATTTTCAGAATGTTATGCGGAAAGACAACAGAGGCACATACGACCATTGCGGAAATTTTCGCGAACTAATTTTTCGAAGTAGAATTTCATAGATACCTCCTGTTTTTTTTACCTATTGTATAAGTAGGTAATTAAGACAATGTGACTATAAATTTATTTTCCTACTTAGTCAATAGGTAATTAGAAAAATTTTTCACAAAAAATATTTAAAATGTTCGGAGGACGTGGGGGAGAATAGTTTGTGGGAGCGGTTAAAACGGGGCTGCGCACATTGTCCGAAACGCAACCCCATAAATCGATTCTGTGTCAGATTTTCGCTTTGAAAAGTCCGTGACGGTTGCATAAAGTAAGCAAAAACCGTACGCGGTTAATTTTAAAACGTGCTTCAGCCTCGCTTTCCGGATAAAGCTTAACGAACTGCACGCCGTTGTCAGCGACGGCCGCTATGAACGAAATGTAATGTTCCTTTGTCATCGGGTGATTAATCGAAACAAAGTATTCATCCTCGACTTTTTGTACGCTGATTCGGTGTTCTTCGCATGAGCCCGAACCGCAGTTGTCGCAGCTACTTGTGCCCGAACTGTTCGTACCGTAGCTGCTTGTGTCCGAACCGCATTCAATAGTTTCCGCTTCCAACGGCGGTAGCGTAATCCCGCAACAGCTAATAACAGCTTCTCCTGTTGCCTGAATCACGTTTCCGCAAATTGGGCAAACATAAAACTGAATCTTTTCCATATTGAATGCCCTGTTTTTGTTGCGTACTTCGTTGCCTGAAAAAAGTTCGATTACTGATATATCAAGTGCTTTTGCAAGCGGTTCAAGCAGCGAAATATCCGGTAATCCATGTCCGTTTTCCCATTTGCTCACAGCCTTGTTGCTCACGAAAATCTTTTCCGCAAGTTCATCCTGCGTCATTTTTTTGTTTTCTCTGAGCCGGCGTATCGTAGAGCCAGTAATGTAATTGTCCATAAGTATTCTCCATTTTTAGCGCGCGCTGCTTAATTCGTACCGTATTCCCTGTGCGGTGCGTTGATTTACGGAAAGAGTATCACCGCTTTACATCAGATTCAACCTACGTGTCGTAGACAGGGAATAGCGGTTCGCCCGTCGCGTTAGGCTGTGCCATGAATGGCGGCTCGCCCGGCGGGCAAGACTGCAAGGAACTGCGCGAGGCCACGTAAGACCGCATAAGACTGTATGCGCCCGCGTAATGCTGCGAAAAATCTGCAAAAATCCTATTGACATATTCCACAAGTGGAATTATATTATTAATAGATATTCTACAAGTGGAATATGGAGATTGATGATGCTAAAGCATGGTATTTTAGGATTGCTGAACTACGGAGATATGACCGGATACGAGATTATGACGGTTTTCCGTAACTCTTTGAATCATTTTTGGCATGCGCAGACAAGTCAAATTTACAGAGAGCTTCAGTCGCTCGAAAAGAACGGATGGGTAAAGGCATCTCGCGTCGAGCAGGAAAGCCGGCCTGACAAGAACATTCTTTCTATAACCGAAGAAGGCAGAAAAGAGCTTATGTCGTGGTTGAAAGATGACAGCGGTAAAAATGTTATCAGAAACCCGATCCTTATGAAGACTTTTTTCCGTGGGGAATGCAGTATCGATGAGAACATTGAGTTTTTCAAGAATCTGCCGGAAAAAGAATCGGTTCTTCCAGGCGGCTACGAGAATGTCGATTCGGTCAGCAGAGAATACGAAAAAGGCATGAATGACCGGCTCAGGGCATTGTATTGGAAATTCACCATCGATTTTGGTGTTATGTATGAAAAAATGCTTCGTGAATGGAGCGAAAAATGTATTAAAGAATTGGAGGAACTTAAAAAATGAAAATACTTCTTATTAATGGAAGTCCAAAAGGTAAACGGAGCAATTCTCTTCGTTTGGCAGAAAGTTTTATAGACGGTGTCCGCGCCAAAATCGAAGGAAACGCGGAGCAGGTGACGGTAGAAAAACTTGATGTTGCATCTTTGAATATTCGGGCGTGCTTGGGGTGCTTTTCATGCTGGAAAAAAACGCCGGGTGTATGCTGCATAAAGGATGATATGCAGACTGTCATTCAAAAGATGTTAGAGGCGAACATGGTTGTATGGAGTTTTCCGCTTTATTACTTCAATGTTCCTGGAATGCTCAAAAATCTGATTGACCGCCAGTTGCCCATGAGTCTTCCTTTTATGAGCAAGACCGACAGCGGATACGGAAGCGGTGGCCACGATTCACGGTATGACTTGTCTGGAGTACGGCATATTCTGATTTCTACATGCGGTTTTTATTCTGCAGAAGGAAACTACGACAGTGTTCGCAATATGTTCGACCATTTCATTGGTAAAGGCAGATACGAGACGATTTTCTGCGGTCAGGGAGAGCTTTTTGGTGTTAAGGAGCTCGCTTCAAGAACTGATGAATACCTTGCGACAGTTAGAAAAGCCGGCTCGGAATATGCGGTCGGAACGATATCAGATGAAGTTAAAGCAGATCTTAAGAAGCTTCTTTATCCAAGGGATGTTTTTGAAAAGATGGCTGATGCAAGCTGGGGTGTAAGCAAAACTACAGGCGAGAAAGAGCCGGAGGATTTGATTTTTACAAGGCAGATGGCGGCACTTTACAACAAGGCAGCCTATGACGGAAAAGACCGCGTGCTTGAAATGAACTATACCGATTTGGGAACGACGTATCAGATTCTGTTGGGAAAAGACGGAAGTAAAGTCTTTACGGACGGAAGCCAAACAGCCACGACCCGCATCAATACACCGTATGAGGTTTGGGCGGCAATTTCCCGTGGAGAGATGGAAGGTGCAGAAGCGCTCGGAAAGCAGTTGTACACGGTAACCGGCGACTTTTCGCTTATGATGAGTTGGGATACGTTTTTCGGAAATGCAGCCAATGACGCAAACGGTTCAAACTCAAGTGCGGGCGGTGCTGCGGGGGCTGGTTGCGCGGGTTCCGTAGAAGGTGCCGCGCGCGCAGAAAAAGTGTCCATGAACGCAATGCTTATCCCGTGGATATCGTTTTGGGTAGCAGTTGCAATCGATACCAGAATAGGGTCTGTTATTGCGATGGCAGCCTGCGCGCTCGTGCCGCTTATAATGAGAAACTACCGGCTAATTATATGGGACAAGCTCTCTCTCGCCGCCGTAGCAGTTCTTTCTGCTGTCGCGAATTTTACGGGAAACGGTGACCTTCTTACGAACATCGGATATTTAGTGTTCGGTATTTTCTGGCTTGGCTCGTGCTTTACACGGGAACCGCTTTGTGCAGCTTATGTAAAATACAGCTACGGCGGCGAAAAAGCCTTAAGGAATCCGCTCTTTATGAAAGCCAATTACATCCTTGCCGCTTGTTGGGGCATATTGTATGTTCTTACAGCTGTGTGGACATTCTTTTTAAGAAAAGCAGGTTTCGGCACCGCCCTGATTGTCGTAAATAATATCGTTCCGTTAGTTATGGGCGCTTTCACGGTATGGTTCTCCAAATGGTACCCCGCATGGAAAGCAAGCGGAAAATAAGCACTTTTTACGAAAACGTTGCCTGCATTAGTAATGTGGTTTATAATAAATAGTTGAGATTCAGCTTTTCGGTGCGATTTCTCGCATACAGCTGCGTAGCAGGATTTTTGGTACGGGAAACATCTGCACAAGCGAAGCGCGGAAGCCGTTTCCCGGAACAAAATCCGGCGAGAGCAGCTGTTTTGTGAAGAAGTAACGAAAACTGAATTTTTAACTAATTAATATAAAAAACGAATGCAGGAGAACAACCATGGTTAAACATTTAATCATTTGGACATTAAAAGATATGCCGGAACCGGAAAAAAACTCCGTAAAACAAGGAATTAAAGCCGGTTTGGAAGGGCTGAAAGGCAAAATTCCGGGGCTTGTAGAAATCAAAGTGATTGTTGACGGAAGACTCGCTTCTTCTAACGCTGACTTGATGCTCGACTCCACTTTCGAATCGGCGGAAGCTCTTAAGGTATATTCAACGCATCCGGAGCATGTCGCTGTCGCAGAAACTAAAGTGCGTCCTTTTACAGCAACTCGCTCTTGCCTCGACTTCAAGATTTAGGCGCACGCCGGGAACGCTTACAAAACACGCACAAAACCGCGCGGAGTATACAAGTGAACAGAGAAATGAAGGACTTCATCAAGTCGTTTTTAATCGGTCTTGCCCTTGTCGCATCTGGCATCGCCATGATAGAAACCCCTTTTTCCGGTGACGAAGAATACGAACTAGCTGCCTATATCAGCATGCCGATTTTCGGGGTTATGCTTCTTGGCGCAGGCATTTTTTTCCTTGCGCCTGCAATCCAAACAATAAAATCGCGTATTTCGAGCAAAAAAGAAAACCTTAAGAACGCTATAGCCAATGCCGGAAAAGAACCTGAAGATCTTTTTTCGAACTTCCGCGCGGATTATTCAAGCTTTCTTATTTCCGGGGCTCAGGTCGAAAATCCGGATGTACAAAACCACATAACGCAAGTTTTCAGGAACATAATTGAGCTTCGGCGCAATCGGCTTAAAAGAATGAACGTACTGTGCCATTTCAAGTCTATCAGAAAAAGCCACAGCTCATTACCTCCTGTTTTAATAGAAGAATACTCCGACGGAAAGTATCAGATAGAAGATGTTAAGGAAGATATTGCGGCAACTACCGACTATCTTAAAGACAATAAAGTCATATACACCAGAACGAATAACGATATTGCGCGTTATACAGTGGCGAGCGCAAAATACGTTTCTGAAAACAAGATTATTTGCCCGAACTGCGGCTCAGAGCAGACAAAAGAACAGCTTTTAGACGGCTGCGACTATTGCGGCACAAAGTTCATGGTAGAAGATTTTTCCGAAAAAATAACGGATTTTGCGCTTCGCAGCGACTACGAGCTTCAGTACAGCCGGTACAAGGAGGCTCGGAAAAAGTTCACTCCGTATGTCGGCTTCGCTGTTGAGGCTGTCGTTTGTGTCGCCTACATTCTGTATATGATTTTTAACTTTTCGCAGTTGCGTCAGGAATCGGGAGCCGGTTTTTTAACAATGATTTTCGGCGGAATCCTGATTGCTGTTATAGCGGCCCTTCCGTTTACTTTCATAATGATCGGCCTGTTCAATGCGTTCGTTTTTCCTGTCATCCAGATTGGCGCAAGCCTTACTTACGTTTCCAAAAAGATTCTTGACAAGCAAAAGAGCGCGGAGCGCAACAACCAGAGAATGCAGAAAACCGTCCGCGCGATCGATCCGTATTTTTCGCTTTCATCGTTTTATTCGAACGTCCAGAACAAGCTTGCGTCGGTTTGTTTTGCGGACACAAACAGCGAGCTTAATGCGTTCGCTTCGTCAGACCTTAGCTATCTTAAAGACAGATATAAAAATGTCATTGATATTCAGACTGAATACATAAGCTTGAAAAACTATTCTGTAGAAAAAGGGCTTCAAAAAGCACGCGTCGAGGCAGAAATCAAGCTTGTTTCTTACGATGGCGTAAAGTGCTCCGTTAAAAATGAAACTGTGAACATGCTTTTTACAAAGTCGTCCGCCTGTAAAACCCAGGTTGTGTGCGCACCGTCATTGTTGCGCTGTAAAGGATGTGGCGCAAGTTTGTCGCTTTTGGAAGGGAAAAAGTGCAAGTACTGTGGTCAGGAAATGGATTTGGAGCAGCACGACTGGGTAATCCGCGAGTTTAAGGTTTAGGAAAAAGCTTGTTCTTGTTATGCTGACAGCGTTCATCAAATCTGCTATACTACGCGTATGAGATACACATACAAAACGACAGGAACATGTTCCACTGCAATTTCATTCGATATAGACGGCAACGTGATTAGTAATATCGCCTTTACGGGTGGCTGCAACGGAAACCTTAAGGCAATTTCAAAGCTTACGGATGGAATGACCGTTGAGCAGATTGAGTCAAAGCTCAAAGGAAACCTGTGCGGCATGAAAAACACTTCATGCGCAGACCAGCTTGCTATAGCTGTCCGAAAGGCGTATAGCGAACAGTAAATTCTTTTCGTACCTTATTCTCTTTTATAATTATTTTTTCCTTGCGTCAGACAAGTCCATGATATACGCTTACCATGGGAGCGGATGGTGGACAGCAGGCGTGTTCTTATTATAGATGATAATATCATTTCTCGTGTTATTCTAAGCAACATTTTCAATAAGGAATTCGAAATCCTTGAGGCGGAGAACGGCAAAGTCGGGCTTGACCTTGCGTGCCGCTATTGCGACTCTATCGCCGTAATTCTGCTTGATCTTGTTATGCCGGAGATGAACGGCTACGAATTCATTGCAGAAATAAAAAAGCGGAATATGCAAAGCCTTATCCCGATTATTGTCATTTCTGCTGATAACGACAGTTCCATTGAATCTAGCATCCTGGAACAAGGGGCGGCGGATATGATAGCGACCCCGATTGTTCCGAACGTCGTCAGGCGGCGCGTTGAGAACGTAATAAGCGCGAGCAATTATCGGCATAATCTTGAGTCGATGACTAAAAGCCTTGCTTCAGAAATTCAGCAGTCAAACAATATGATAGTTGAAACACTTTGTTCTATTATAGAACAAAGAAGCTTGGAGTCCGGCCAGCACATTAAGCGAATCCGTATGTTCACGGATATAATCCTGCGCTATCTTGCGGAAAACTGTAATGACGTAAATCTTGATGAAAGCACGATAGAGCTGATATCGCGTGCTTCAACATTGCATGATATAGGAAAGATCGTTATCCCCGATTCAATACTTAATAAACCTTCGCGCCTTACTCCCGAAGAATTTGAGGTTATGAAGGGGCATGCCGTTGAAGGCGCAAAATTGATAAGGAAATTCAGCTTTATTCGACAGAAGGAATACCTGGAGTATGCGTGGCAAATAGCTATGTATCATCATGAGCGATGGGATGGGAACGGCTACCCTGAAGGACTTTCAGGTGATGATATACCGCTTTGTGCACAGGCTGTTGCCATTGCCGACGTTTACGATGCTTTGACTACGCACCGTGTCTATAAGCCAGTTGTGCCGCACCAGAAGGCTGTCGTTATGATACTTAACGGCGAATGCGGAGTTTTCTCCGACAGAATGAAGCAGGCTCTGCGTGCCGTTGCACCTAAGTTCTTGGAGCTTGCCGATATGTTCCGTGACGGCGAGATTTCTGCCGAACTTGGCAACGGCCAGGAAGATTCTATAAGTGATGAAGTGCTTGATGAAGCTTTCCGCTCCGACTACTACAAATACATCACTTCATTGCAGATGTTCGACGGCTTCGTTTTAGAGATTGATTATGACACACACGCTTATAAGCTCGTTCAGCCTGTAAAAAGTCCGTTCGCAGTGCTGCAGGTTAATGGCGATTTTTGGCTTGATGCGCGTATATTTATAGAAGAACTTATTCATCCTGATGATAAAAGTGCGCTTTTTGCACAGCTTGAGGAAGACAGACAGAGTATTGAGGGCGGCCATAATACGCGCAGTTCTTGTATTGCCCGGATGAGGTTTTCTAAGGATTCTGCATACAGAAGATTCCAGTTCACACAAATACGGATTGATATGCAGTCTGTGTCGCATCATAAGTCGCTTGTCTTTATACGGGATATTGAAAACTCGGCTCTTCCGGGGCTGTCAGGCGGCGGCGATGTGCTGGAAACAAAAGTTCCGCAAGTTCCGTCGCAATTTGCGTCATGCGCTCCTGAATCTGCTCCTTCAGTACTCGAGCGTTTTGGCGAGATAGGTGCGACCGTCGAAATGCTTTATGATGTTTTCCGACGTTCCTATGACGTTTTTGCTGTAATCGATATCAATACAGGAAAAATTGTTTACGACGTTCACACTGACTTGTACAGTTTTTCGAAAATCCCGAACACGATTCAGGAGCTTGCGGGTTGGTCTAAGCATAATATTCATCCTGAAGACATCCCTGCTTTCGACACGATGCTTGAGAAAATTGTAATGGGAACGCTTGAAGGAAAAGTTTCGTTTAGAATTGTGTCTGCTGACGGAACTTGCAACTGTTTGAGCGGAAATGTGTATCCTGTACGCAAGGACGGTAATACGTCTCATATCGCCGCCGCTTTTTCTGTAAAACACCAGAATCATCTTTAAGACGCTGGTAGGCGGGATCCGCCGTACGGTGTTTATCGCACGCTTATCTGCAAGGATTTTATTGCGTTTTCACACGCGGTTGGTTACTTTTCTTTGGACTGATTAAGTATTCGCGCGTGGGTTCGGGCGCTTGTTGCGCACCGTGCCGGGCGTTCGGATTTCTCGCTTTTAATACTGAGCAGGTATTACGCATGAATGGCTTTGCAGCTCGTTAAGTAATGGACGCGTTTTTTTTTGTTTAGTTTATGAAAAAAAAAGTTTTATTTTTTCGTATAAGACTATTGACATGAAAAATCGTATATGATATTTTAGATGACGTTCCGCCTCTGAGGGGTACGGGACAGGAGCCCTGCGGGTTCGGGAGAATCCGAAAAAAAATAAAAAAAAACGGGGCTCAGGGTATTGACAAGAAAACGGGAAAGGATATATAATCTTTCTTGCTTGCGATAAAGCGGGCCTGCCGGAACGAAGGGGACGGCGGCCGGGATGTTTGAAAAGAAGAGGGAAGGAAAGAAACGAAGAAGCAAGTAGTATGGTTTCCATACGAAAGCCAGCAGCAGGTTCTACAGCGGGATATCCTGACGGAATCCCGTTTGAAACGAAAACCAAGAATAGATACGTCCCTGAGAGGGGACGGGTTCCTTGAAGAAGCAAGGGACAGGCTTTTTGATTTTGTCATCGAGCCCCTCGGGGCTTAATGAATAAATGATGGAGAGTTTGATCCTGGCTCAGAACGAACGCTGGCGGCGCGTCTTAAGCATGCAAGTCGAACGGCAAGGCGGGTGCTTGCACCTGCCCCAGAGTGGCGGACTGGTGAGTAACACGTGGGTGACATACCCCCCGGACGGGGATAGCCGGTAGAAATACCGGGTAATACCGGATACGGTCGCGCAGGTTAGAGCTGCGCGAGGAAAGGAGCTGCGGCTCCGCCGGGGGAATGGCCCGCGGCCTATTAGTTAGTTGGTGGGGTAAAGGCCTACCAAGGCGATGACGGGTATCCGGCCTGAGAGGGTGAACGGACACATTGGGACTGAGATACGGCCCAGACTCCTACGGGAGGCAGCAGCTAAGAATATTCCGCAATGGACGGAAGTCTGACGGAGCGACGCCGCGTGAACGAAGAAGGCCGGAAGGTTGTAAAGTTCTTTTGGACGTGAGGAATAAGGTCCGCAGGGAATGGCGGGCCGGTGACTGTAGCGTCTGAATAAGCAACGGCTAATTACGGGCCAGCAGCCGCG
>JAEEGJ010020147.1_pt1 | contig 14565 bp, 16 predicted proteins | sample 8958761 | NCBI WGS metagenome assembly JAEEGJ01 (sample SAMN16246546, study PRJNA631951) | gut metagenome | biome: gut microbiome; feature: rumen; material: RS-attached | host: Bos | place: Iran: Karaj | collected 2018-10 | reverse complement strand
AAACATGCGCTTATAGTAGCAACAGAAGCCAGTGTGTACCACTTATTTCTGCCAAGGTTCTTAAAGCCTTGTCCAATGGTGTAAAAGAAACTATTAATCCTCATCGATGTACATACCTTCTTCCTCGTCTTCTATAATGACGCCCTTTTTCATGGTAATAACTCGCTTCTTCATGGCATTAACGATCTCTCTGTTATGTGTTACCACAATAACAGTTGTACCGTTCTCATTAATCTGCTCCATGAGCTTCATAATCTCCCATGAATTGTTAGGATCAAGGTTTCCTGTTGGCTCGTCAGCAAGCAAAATAGCAGGTCTGTTGACCAGCGCTCTTGCAAGTGCAACTCTCTGCTGCTCACCACCTGATAACTGATTGATCTTACTCTTATATTTACCTGCCAGGTTAACTGTAGCAAGTATTGATGGTACATTTCTCTTGATCTCTCTGGAAGGAGTCTGTACGATTCTCTGCGCGAAAGCAACATTCTCGTATACGTTCCTGTCCTTGAGAAGTCTGAAATCCTGGAAAACAATTCCAAGGTTTCTTCTAAACTTAGGAATCTTGCTGTGCTTGATTCTCCTGAGGTTGTATCCCAGAACAGTTATCTCACCATCTGTAGGTACAAGCTCACGCAAAAGGAGCTTGATCAGTGTAGACTTACCTGATCCACTATCTCCCACAATAAAAACAAATTCACCCCTCTTGATATGAAGGGTGACTCCGTTTAATGCAGGCGCACCCGTAGAATAAGATTTAGTCACATTTTCGAGTGTGATAACCTCATCCTCAGGAATCTGCCTGTTTATTCTCTTTCTTCTGTATCCTCTTTCCATAATAACTCTCCCCCGGAAAAGTTCATTTCAATTTATCAAGTAAACCTCTCCATGTACTTCATGTATCTTACAACCATAAGCGCGATCTTGAAGGTGATCGCATCATCGAACACTCTAAGGTCCAGTCCTGTACTCTTCTGTAACTTATCAAGTCTGTATACCAGTGTATTTCTGTGTATAAAGAGCTGTCTTGAAGTCTCAGAAACATTAAGGCTGTTCTCAAAGAACTTGTCTATAGTGGTAAGTGTCTCCTGATCGAAGTCGTCTGGATTTCTTCCCCCGAATATTTCCTTGATAAACATCTTGCAAAGAGGTATTGGCAACTGGTAGATCAAACGACCAATTCCCAGCTCGCTGTAGCAGATAACTTTTCTCTCATCAAAGAAGATCTTGCCTACATCAAGAGCCATCTTGGCCTCTTTGTAAGAACGTGATACTTCCTTGATCTCGCCTACTACAGTTCCGTAAGCTACTCTTACGCCACTAAGTCCCTCTTTTTCCAATGTCTGAAGCATTTCCTCTGCAACCTTGGAAATCTCGGAAGGTTTGAGCATGTCTGTGACATCCTTGACCACAATGACATTATCCTCATCAACCTCTGTTACAAAATCATTGCCATTTCCAAAATGAGTTCTGGTAATCTCCAGCGCGTTGTTGTCGCGGCCATTAACAGACTCGATGATCATTGCCACTCTCTTGGCATCAGTCTGTATGTGAAGTTTCTTGGCTCTACTGTAAATATCAACCAAAAGAAGGTTATCAAGAAGGAGATTCTTGATGAAGTTATCCTTGTCGAATCTCTCCTTGTAAGCCACCAAAAGACTCTGTATCTGGTATGCAATCATCTTGCCCAGCATATAAGTGTTCTCTCCACTACCTGTACAGATGAGAATGTACTCAAGTTGCTGTTCATCATAAATTTTGAAATATTGATGTCCCTGAATCTCCTGGGAATCAGCTGGAGAATCCACGAAATTCCTTGCAGCCACTGAAACATTGCCTATATCAGTAGATGTAGAAGCAACCTCCTTGCCATCAATATCAAGCACACATAAATCCACGTGTGCGATAGTCTTTAATCCATCAATTGTGTTCTGGAGAATTTGATTAGAAATCATTTATCACTCTTTCTGCAACCAGATAATACGCTGCGATAATAAAAACTAAAGATATTTTAATATAAATGTACAAAAAAATCTACAACTTTATAGGCGTTTTTTGTTCATTTTTTCAATTTCATCGTCAAAACTAACAAAAACAGACTATGTTTTTTGTGGGGAAGAATGCCGATGCTCACTTAAGCTTTCAGATTAATGACCGATATAAAAGATAGGATAAAGTGTATATGTGCACAGGTCCCATCGGGATCTGGAGATACATTGCAACTGCACAGGAGGTGCTTATGGATATACCCGCTTTATCAATGGCATTATCTCAGAACAAAGTTCTGAACGATTTCGGCGTAGCGATGTTGTCTAAGAGTCTTGATACTATGGAGAGCGCTGGAGAAGCGCTAGTATCAACAATAGATTCCGCAGCTGAATTGTCTGTGAACCCCAATGTCGGCGCAAATTTCGATATCAGAATCTGAGAAACAAAAAGATCCCCATAGCCATCGTGGTTATGGGGATCTCCATTTTTATTTAGATAATTCCTGCAGAAAAGAACATAAATGCCACAGCTATGACCATAGCAATGATCAGCGGAATAGTAACGAGCTTGTATCCCTGTTTCCTGGTATGTGGAATATTAACAAGGAATTCTTTTCTTCCTTCCAGATCAGAAATCTTCCTGACTATCAGAACCGCAAGCGTTGTAAACATGACGGCTGCAAGAAAAAGGTATGCGTGATAGATGATCGCAGTTGCCGTTCCCCCAAGTTCTCCAATGTAATCATTAGCGAGCTCTGTAGCCTCATCAATCGCATCACTATTAGCAAACATCATAATAACTTCTATAGTATTGAACACAGCGTGAGCGATGAAAGGCGCAAGCACTGTTCCTGTGGCCTCATACAAAAGAGCCAGCATAACGCCCATAACTGCTCCATACGCAAACTGGTTGAAGTTCATATGCATCATACCAAAAAGAATAGCGGACAATACTATGGATCCCACGATTCTTCCTGTCCTCTGGTAACTTTGAAGGATAACTCCCCTGAACACCACCTCTTCTACCAGCGGTCCAAGAATACCGATCGAAAGCAGCATAACCCACATTGGCATAGCCAGTACATCATCACTTATAGCCGTTACAGTATTCTCCACGAACAACATCGAAACCGAATTCACAAAGGCCACAAGTGGGAAAAGAGTGATCACATAAATCACTATAAAAAACACCGACTTGGCTTGCAATTTGCGAAATGGGATCAGCACAGAAAGCTTTTCTCCGCTGTACAAAACCGCCGCAAGTGCCGGTATCAGCACAACAGCCTCACTCAGAACATTATTCATCAGAATAGATATTTCTGCACCGCCGTTGAGATACCATAAAGAAAGAACAATAACGAGACCGATCGTCGCAAGAATCATATACAAATATGCTCTGTTTGCTCTTCTGTAATCCATCCAGCCTTACCTCGAATATTATCTGTATTAAACCTTATCTATACTGTCTTTGCCTATTGTAATGCGGCCTTCCTTGAGAAGACGTCCAACCGCACGCTTGAACTCATTTTTACTCATCTGAGTCTTTTCTCTGATAAGTTCTGGTGAAGCCTTGTCAGTAAATGGAAGTTTTCCACCATCAGCCTCGATCATTCCCATGAGCTTCTCTGCATCAGCATCCATCTGAAGGTAAGCCTTCTCACGAATACTGAGGTTAAGCCTTCCATCCTCTTTAACAGAAGTGATTCTGGCATTAACGCTGTCACCAATCTTGACATTGCCAAAGAGCTCCTTTTTAGGAATAAGTCCTGAATAAATATCATCTACAGCCACAAAAGCTCCAAAATTATCACTGAGCTCATATACAGTTCCAATAACCTTGTCATCCTTGGAATATGGGCTGTTACACTTCAAATATGGATATACATTCATAGTTACAGCAAGACGGCTGCTCTTATCCACATACAGCGCACACAGAACTTCCTCGCCAGCTCTGACCTTTCTAGTCTGCTCTCTGAATGGGAGAAGCACGTCCTTCTCAAGGCCCCAATCCATGAATGCTCCGATCTTACTGGTCTCCTTGACCTTGAGCACTCTCACATCGCCCAGCATAATCTTGGGCTCTTTGGTTGTGGCAATAAGTCTGTCGTCTGAATCCTTGTAGATAAATACTTCAATCTCTGTTCCAATCTCAGTATTCTGTGGAACCTGTTTGATTGGTAAAAGAACTTTCTCTTCTGAGCCTTCTTCTGCAAGGTAAACACCGAAGTCTACCTTCTTAACTACTGATAATTTCTGTTTCTCTCCAAGCTTAATCATAATGTCTTCCGTCCTTTCTTTGGGCATGTATTACACATGCATAAAACATACTACAGATTATTACTATATATAACTCAGTCCACCTTGATCTGAACCACACATACCGGTTCCTTGTCCTTATCATTAAGGCTGACTGTATATACCTTATTATCCCCCATATTACTCTTAATCACAACCGGATAAAGAACATCCCCTAAAAGAGCCTGCTTCTTGTATTCTGCCCTAAGCAAAACCACATTTCTATTCTTGTCACTGAGGCTTTCAAGGGCCATTCTGATATACTGGCCATTGTTGACGTGATTATTGGTATCGAGGTGATGCTTTCTTACAACAATTTCCTCGCTGCTATAGCTCTCACCTTCAGGAATGGCAATCTTTCTATCCTGATAGTCCATTTCAATCTTATCTTCAACAGGATATGCGGCTATTATCTCAGGCGTTACTCTTCTAGGAACACCCTTTTCAAAGTCAAACAATGTCCAAACCGAATTAGCTACAGCAAGCATTTCACCCTCTTTGGTCTTCATAAAGAAATTACGAAGTCCCATAGGGCCTCTTAGTGTATAAGGAATGGTACCAATAGTCACTTCCTCGCAGAGCTTAGGAAGTCTGTTTATCTCTATCTGCCAGGAATTAAGCACCCAGGCTATTCCTCTTTCCTTAAGATACTCCATTGTGGCTGGACCATCCTGAGTCTGGAAGGTTGAGCAGTCCTGAAAGTAATCAATCAGAGATTCTATTGTTAAAACAGCGCTACTATCTACTTCACTATATCTGATTCTGGAATCAAAAGAATACATAGTCCCCTCCACGCTAATTTAGGTATAAAAAAAACGAGATTGTTTGGAATCAATCTCGTTTCAAAGCTGGGCTAGTAGGATTCGAACCTACGTAATGACGGAGTCAGAGTCCGTTGCCTTACCGCTTGGCGATAGCCCATCGACAAGAAATGATTATACGGAAGTTTATTTAAAAATGCAAGTACTTTTTTAAAAAATTTTTAAATAAATTTTTTAATTTATAATTCATATGGCGAAACACGCTCCCAGAGCGCATTTCGCCATTTTACACATTTTCAAAAAAGTATGATCAACCCTCAAATAAAAGATCAGCATAAGTTGGGAATGGCCAATCTTTTTTATCTACAAGCATCTCAAGAGCATCAGCAGGCTCTCTGAGTGCTGTCATTACAGGTCTAACCTTATCCTTATAGAAGAAAGCAAGTTCTCTCTGATCTGAAATCTTAGCAGCCTTAGCCTCAAGCTTCTTGAGATCATCAAGAGCCTTCTTCATCTTGCTAAGGTTACTCTGAATTTCCTTAAGCTCATCAGTCTGAACTGAAGCATCAACTCCAGCAGCCTTGATAGCATTAACATCGCCAGCAAGTCTTCCAGCATATTTCATAACAGCTGGAATGATCTGCTTGGATGCCATATCGATCATAGTAAGAGCTTCAATATTGATAGTCTTGGCATATGACTCGAAAATAATCTCTTTTCTGGACTCAAGCTCTGTCTTGGTATATACACCAAAGCTCTCAAAGAGCTCAATAGCCTTCTTGGTAGTAAGTGTATCAGCAGCTTCAATAGTAGATGCGATGTTAGGAAGTCCACGTCTCTTAGCCTCTTCTACCCATGCATCTGAATATCCATCGCCGTTGAAAATAATTCTCTGATGATCTGTAAGGTATTCCTTGATCAGATCATGTACTGCCTCATCAAAATTCTTGGCCTTTTCAAGCTTATCAGCAGCCTCACAGAAAGCCTCAGCAACAATAGTGTTGAGAGTTGTGTTGGAGCTGGCCATAGAATCAGATGAGCCAACCATTCTGAACTCGAACTTATTACCTGTGAAAGCAAATGGTGATGTTCTGTTTCTGTCAGTAGCGTCTTTTTCAAACTCAGGAAGTGTAGAAACACCAGTCTTGAGCTTGCCACCTCTCTTACTGGACTTGGCAACACCTGTCTCAATAAGCTGTCTTACTACATCCTCAAGCTGCTCTCCAAGGAATACAGAAATAATAGCTGGAGGAGCCTCGTTAGCGCCAAGTCTGTGGTCATTACCAACATCTGATGCACTCTGTCTGAGAAGATCTGCGTGAGTATCAACTGCCTTGAGGATACAAGCCAGTACAAAAAGGAACTGAATATTCTTATTAGGAGTATCACCTGGATCAAGAAGGTTAACTCCGTCATCTGTGCAAAGAGACCAGTTATCATGCTTACCAGAACCATTTACACCTGCAAATGGCTTCTCGTGAAGAAGGCATCTCATGTGGTGATGCTCAGCTACACGCTTCATAGTCTCCATGATGATCTGGTTGTGATCTACTGCAATATTGGCTGTCTCATAAACTGGAGCAAGCTCATGCTGTCCAGGAGCAACCTCATTGTGCTGTGTCTTGTCAGGAACGCCGAGCTTCCAGAGTTCAACATTGAGATCCTTCATGAACTCTCCAACTCTCTCACGGATTACACCAAAGTAGTGATCCTCCATCTCCTGGCCCTTAGGTGGCTGAGCACCAAAAAGTGTTCTGCCAGTGAAGATAAGGTCTTCACGCTTCATGGACTTATCCCAGTCCACAAGGAAATACTCCTGCTCAGGACCAACAGATACGTTGACCCTTGTAGCTGTAGTATTGCCAAAAAGTCTTACGATTCTAAGAGCCTCTCTGTTAATAGCCTCCATGGAACGAAGAAGTGGAGTCTTCTTATCAAGAGCCTCTCCTGTATATGAACAGAAAGCTGTAGGAATGCAAAGTGTCACACCTGCGCCAGATTCCTTTAGGAAAGCTGGTGAAGTAATATCCCAGGTTGTATAACCTCTTGCCTCGAATGTGGCACGAAGTCCTCCTGAAGGGAACGAAGAAGCATCAGGCTCACCCTTAATGAGCTCCTTGCCCGAAAATGATGTGATCATTCGTCCGTCCTTGTCAGCGCTGCCAACAAATGAGTCATGCTTCTCAGCAGTAATACCTGTAAGTGGCTGGAACCAATGAGTATAGTGAGTAGCACCGTGTTCTACAGCCCACTCCTTCATTGCATTAGCTACTACATCAGCTGATTCCTTGGACAACTCTCCGCCATGCTCTGTAACATTTACAACTTCCTTGTAAACATTCTTAGGCAGACGCTCTCTCATCTTGGCAAGTGTAAAGACATTCTGTCCGAATATCTCTTCAACATTTACATTGTTCCCCATGTAATTCCACATTCCTTTCGCACGATTTATTAGATTAAAAGCTAAAAAAACAATTTCATATTACAACAAGATAGAAAAAACTCAAATACTTTTTTATCGTAAAAATCACATGCAACAATCAGGAACGTCATCCTCTAAAGGAGCTCCCTTGGATTTTACGCGGAGAATATCATACTTTTCAGGTGTCTCGGACAACTTGACAAAAAGAGTCTGCTTGGAATGAGGACATGATTCTACAGGAGTTCCATCCTCTGCAAACATAGCCTCAACCTTAACATTAACGTCTGTTCCATCTGGCTTCATGATCTCTATATCATCGCCCACAGAGAACTTGTTTCTCTGCTCAAACTTAGCATAGCCTCTGTCATCTATTTCGCTGACAATACCCAGATAAATGTACTCATTTACATATGTATTATTGTCATAGATCTGAGCCTCATCACTAGGCTTACCAAAATAGAAGCCTGTAGTGAACTGTCTATAAGTACACTTTGAAATCTGATCAAGATACCAAGGCATATTCTCTCTGTATTTTTCCTCAGACTCAAAGAAATCATCAATAGCTTTTCTATAAGTTCTTGCAACTGTAGCAACATAGAGCGCAGTCTTCATTCTGCCCTCGATCTTGCAACTGTCGATCCTTGCATCTACCATCTCAGGAATATGCTCGATCATGCACAGATCCTTGGAGTTAAAGATATATGTTCCTCTCTCATTCTCATATACAGGAAGATATTCTCCAGGTCTTTTCTCTTCTACTACAGAGTACTTCCATCTGCATGGATGAGTGCAAGCTCCCTTATTGGCATCTCTGCCTGTAAAGTAATTGGAAAGAAGGCATCTTCCAGAATAAGAGATACACATAGCGCCATGAATAAAGCATTCCATTTCAAGATCCTCGGGAATCCTTGAAGTAATCTCTTTAATCTCGCGAAGTGACAATTCTCTTGCAGCAACTACTCTCTTAGCTCCAAGATCATGCCAGAAATTATAAGTCTCGTAGTTAGTGTTATTAGCCTGTGTAGATACATGGATATCAATTTCAGGACAGATTTTTCTGGCCTTCATGAAAATACCAGGATCAGCAATGATAAGCGCATCAGGCTTAAGTTCTTTGAGTTCATGAAGGTATTTATCCACACCATCAAGGTCATAGTTGTGAGCCAGGATATTAACTGTTACATGCACTTTAACTCCATGAGCATGCGCAAACTCGATACCTTCCTTCATTTCTTCGGGGCTAAAGTTCTTGGCTTTGGCGCGAAGTCCAAAGGCGTCTCCACCGATATATACTGCGTCTGCGCCAAAAATAACAGCTGTTTTTAAAACTTCCAAACTACTTGCTGGAATTAATAATTCTGGTTTTCTCATTGATTTCTCCATACTTCTAAACAAATTAATACAACATTTAACTATATATCAAAGCCTTACTGAGAGCGTCATTCCATCTCCGACAGTCAGAATAACTGTATTCAAAGCATCATTATGCTTAAGCTCATATAGATATTCTCTCATTCTTGCGTGAATAGTCCTATCTCTTCTGGTAACAGCAAATCTGGACTCTATTACATCTCCATCCTGAAGAACATTATCCGAGACTAATAATCCACCTTTATTAAGAATCCTAAGACAATCAGGCAGGAAATTTATGTACTGCCCTTTTGCTGCATCCATAAAAATAAAATCATACCCTGGGGATAGCGTTTTGAGAATTTCTGTCGCATCACCTTCCAAGAGTGTGATTTTATGATTAGTGTCGTACTGTATAAAGTTCTGTTTTGCTACAGGAATACGCTTTTCAAATTTCTCTATGGTCGTAATCTTTGTATCATCGCTACTATATTCTGCCATCAGAAGTGCAGAAAAACCAACAGCACAGCCAACCTCAAGAATGTTCTTGGGATTAGACTGAGCCATAAGAAACTTCAAAAGTGCCTGTGTATCCTTACGAATAATGGGAACGTCTCCGTCCTTGGCTTTCTTTTCCAATTCATCAAGATAAGGCGCATTGCCCGGATCAAGTGAATTAATAAAAGCCGTCATTCTGTCCTGTTCAACCACCGTTTGTTTCCTCTTGAGCCTCAGTTTCGGCGCCCTCTGTCTCTTCAGAAGACTCCTCACTTGCCTGGCTACTTACTTCTGTTGTTCCGATAGAACCTGCAGCCATTATCTGGAGCATCTCCTCCGGAGTCATGGCAGTGCTCAGTTCATATGTGCCAGGAGTTTCAAGTCCATGATAATCTGAAAACTTCTCCTGGAGCTTAAATAAGTTTTTGTCTGTAATAAGTCCTACGCTTGCAAGCTTATCTGCTATTGTACTCGCAGAGTCGCCTTCTGAAATAGTCACAGTCACTGTTCTGCCTGTTCCGGAAGAAACAGGAACCTGATTAAAAATGTGATATCCATACTCGTAGGCCATCTTGGAATATCTGCTGATCAGCATATCTACAATAATAACAAATGCAATTTTAACCGCTGCATCAAGCAGACCAAGAACGATTTTTCTAACACTCATTGGTCTCTCCCAGACCTAGCCTGTCTATCAATAGTTAGTATCCATAATGATAGGCATGATCATAGGTCTTCTCTTTGTCTTTTTCCAAATATAATCACTAAGGGCATCCTTAACAATGCTCTTGAGCTTACCCCAATCTGTAATACCCTTATCCAGTGCCTCTGTAACATCATCAAGAACAAGGTCAGTAGCATCATCAATCAGCTTATCCGACTCTCTTACATATACAAAGCCTCTGGAAACTATACTTGGTCCGGATACGAGCTGTCCGCTCTCCTTATCGATTCCAAATACAACTATTACAATACCATCTTCAGCCAAATGTTGTCTATCTCTCAGCACAACATTACCAACGTCGCCAACGCCAAGTCCATCTACAAGAATAGCTCCTACAGGAACCTTGCCCTTAACCTTAGCACTCTCTTCATCCATCTCGAGAACCTCTCCGGAATGAAGAATAAAGATATTCTCCTTGGGTATTCCGAGGTCTCTTGCAATATTAGCCTGAGCAATGAGATGTCTGTACTCACCATGGACAGGAATAGAATACTTAGGCTTAACAAGAGTATAGATAAGCTTGATATCCTCCTGGCATGCATGTCCTGATACATGTACATCCTGGAAAATAACATCAGCGCCCTTCATCTGAAGCTCGTTGATGATGTTAGTAACGGCCTTCTCATTACCTGGAATAGGATGAGATGAGAAAATAACAGTATCTCCAGCACCAATAGAAAGCTTTCTGTGCTGTCCGTTAGCCATTCTGCTAAGAGCAGCCATACTCTCTCCCTGGCTTCCTGTTGTAATGATAACCGTCTTGTTCTCAGGATAATCCTTGAGATGTTCAATATCTATAAGCGTATTATCAGGAATCTGAATACACTCAAGCTTCTGAGCTATATCAATAATGCTGACCATGCTACGGCCTTCTACCACAACCTTACGGCCACATTTATGAGCAGTATTGATAATCTGCTGAACTCTGTCAACGTTGGACGCAAAAGTAGCAACAATGATTCGATTGTTCTCGTGCTCATCAAAAAGAGATGCAAGAGCTCTTCCTACAGTCTTCTCAGAAGCTGTAAATCCTGGTCTCTCTGCATTTGTTGAATCACACATAAGTGCCAGAACACCTTTTTTACCAATCTCAGCAAATCTCTGAAGATCGATCGGATCTCCATAAACAGGAGTGTAGTCAACCTTGAAGTCTCCAGTGTGTACAACGATACCTGCTGGTGAATAAATTGCCAGCGCTGCAGCATCAACAATAGAGTGATTTGTTCTGATGAACTCAACTCTGAACTGTCCAAGGTTGATGGACTGCCCAAATTTAACCACTTTTCTTCTGGTTGTCTTAAGAAGATTATGTTCCTCAAGCTTGTGCTCGATGATACCCATAGTCAGTCTTGTGGCGTAAATAGGAATGTTCAGCTCATGAAGAACATAAGGAAGCGCACCGATGTGATCCTCGTGTCCATGAGTGATAACGAAACCCTTAACCTTATCAATATTCTCCTGTAAGTAGGTGATATCAGGGATTACAAGGTCAATTCCCAGCATGTCATCGTCAGGAAAAGACAAACCGCAGTCCACCACAATAATACTGTCCTCATATCTGAAGGCAGTGATGTTCATTCCAATCTGCTCAAGGCCACCTAAAGGGATGACCTGCAGCTTGGACTCATTTTCAATTTTCTTTTTACTCAAATTTATTCCTCCATAAATAATAGGCGGAGATGTAGAACAGAATATTAACCAAAGTCCCCGTTAAATATCCAGATCTATATCATCCTCAGCAAGGAGCTTGCGAAATACACCTGCAACTGCCTCAAGTTCCAGGTCATCGTCTACGATCGCATAAAGCGCCTGCTCATCTTTAATATCGGAGTCGTCGCGCAGAATAAGCGCTTCTCCGTCACCATCTTCCTCATCTGTGACAAGAAGGTAAGTCTTGGCACCAATAACAGTCTGTTCCAAACAATAAAATTCTACTGGCTCTTCGCCATCTGGACTAAAAATAATCTTTTCCAAAATATTCTCCGTTCATATAAATCTGTCAGCAACCACAGATTATTTACCCTTGTCCTCAGCATTATCCAGATAATCCTGAAGTATGATCTGCGCTGCTATCATATCTACGTATTCTTTTCTGTCTCGGCCCTTAATACCAGCCTCATCCATGATCTCGTCAGCTTCTACCGTTGTGAGACGTTCATCCCACATAATAACTGGTATACCTGTTCTTCTCTCGATCTTGTCCTTGAATTCCAGGCATAACTGTGAGCGCTCAGAGGGAGTCTGGTCCATATTGAGCGGAAGCCCCAGAACAATCTTGGTAACCCCATACTCAACAATAAGCTCCTCAATGCGCGCTAAAGTTCTTCGTAATTTATTTTCCTCTTTTCTACGGATAATCTCTCGCCCCTGAGCTGTCAATAAAAGCTCATCACTAATAGAGACTCCAACTGTCTTGGAGCCGTAGTCAAGACCCATAATACGCATATTACTTCCTAGCCCAATCGTTGCTCTTGATGTACTCTGTGAGCATCTCCTCAACGAGCTCATCACGCTCAACCTTCATGATAAGGCTTCTTGCCCCCTGATGGCTTGTGATATATGTAGGATCTCCAGACATAATATATCCAACAATCTGGTTAACCGGATTATATCCCTTCTCTAAAAGAGCATCATAAACTACAGAGAGAACCTTCTTAACACCAGTTTCTGGTTCAACCTCAACCTTAAAATATTGGGTATTTCCTAAATCCTGATCTGCCATATCTATTCTCCATTCGTTATTTATTTTGAGAGAGTAAACTCATCTGCTCTCTTAACATCCAATTGCATATACACATTAATTCTACACTAACATAATTAAATAAGCAACGTATCCGAATTGATGAAGCCGCGAATAGCCTCTGTTGTGAGGTTTCCGGAAACTGCACTCTCAAATCTCTCACTTCCTTCGAGAGCAGCAACTCTGACATATCTGTCAGTGTGTCCGATCATATATCGCTTTCCTTTTATTTCCTCGCAGTCTTCCCAGAGAACACCTACTTTTTCTCCGATAAAAGAGTTTCTGTAGATCTCAGACTGTTCTTTGGTAAGCTTAAGAAGCACTTCACTTCTGGCAGTTTTCTCCCTGTCTGTAAGCTGCTCCTTCATGCCTGCTGCCACTGTTCCCTTTCTAGGAGAATACTTGAACACGTGCATCTCGTAGAAGTTGATCTTCTCAACAAAAGCTCTGCACTCCTCAAATTCTTCCTCGGTTTCTCCAGGGAATCCAACGATAACATCAGTTGTTATAGCCGGTCTGTCAAAGGCTTCTCTAAGAAGTCTTACACCTTCCTCAAACTCAGCAGCTGTATAATGTCTGTTCATTCTCTTGAGGACAGAATCACAACCACTCTGAAGTGACAGATGGAAATGCGGACAAAGCTTATCTATTGCAGCAAGTCTCTTGGTATTCTCAGGTGTAACAAGCCTTGGTTCAATGGATCCAAGTCTTATTCTCTCAATTCCGGATATATCAGCAATCTTTTCAACAAGATCTACCAGCATTGGCTGTCCCTTATCAACTCCATAGGAGCCAATATGGATACCAGTCAGAACGACCTCTTTGCAGCCCTTCTGAACAAGTCCCTTGATCTCAGTAAGAACATCCTCCATCTCTCTGCTGCGGACTCTTCCTCTAGCGTAAGGAATAACGCAGTAAGAGCAGAACTGATTACAGCCATCCTGAATCTTGATATATGCCCTAGTGTGTTCAGGCATCTCAGACAGCTGCATCTCCTCGTATTCATTGGTATGGTTGATATCTATGATAGAAGTTCCGCCAAGAGTCTTGTCATCATACTCCCCTCTGGCTTCCAGGAAAGTGTTCAATATTTCAACAATTTCCGCCTTCTTGTTATTACCTACAGCAAGGTCAACACATTCATCCTTCTTGACTCCGTCGATACCAGTCTCAACATAACATCCGACAGCTACTACGATGGAATCAGGATTCTCTTTCTTAGCCTTGTGGAGCATCTGGCGAGATTTCCTGTCCGCAATATTTGTTACAGTGCAGGTATTGATGATATAGATGTCTGCCTTATCGGTAAACTGAACAATCTCACATCCAGCTTCCCTAAGTCTTATGGACATTACATCCATCTCATAGCTATTAACTTTGCAGCCAAGGTTGTGTAGTGCAACCCTCATTCCATTAACGTTATTTGGTGTATTGTTTAACATTTTACCTAATCTCTCGTAATTTTATATAAAACTCATTTTCTTTTGGGTCTTAAGTCATTGACTTTTATCTTTTCTACGTATACTATAAATGTAAAAGAAGGAGGTATTTGCTCAATGAAGACCGTTAAAATTTCTTTAAATTCTATCGATAAGGTTAAATCTTTTGTAAACGATATTACGAAGTTTGATTATGATTTCGATCTCGTTTCAGGAAGATACGTTATCGACGCTAAGTCTATTATGGGTATTTTCTCATTGGATCTTTCTAAGCCAATCGATCTCAATATCCATGCTGAAGACGGCGCAGATGAGGTTCTCGAAGTATTGAAGCCTTATACGATCTAATCT
>JAEEGJ010020145.1_pt1 | contig 14566 bp, 11 predicted proteins | sample 8958761 | NCBI WGS metagenome assembly JAEEGJ01 (sample SAMN16246546, study PRJNA631951) | gut metagenome | biome: gut microbiome; feature: rumen; material: RS-attached | host: Bos | place: Iran: Karaj | collected 2018-10 | reverse complement strand
GCTCATCTCGTGCATCGGGATACGCTTGATGATGCCGGCATTATTGACAAGGATGTCAATAGGGCCAACCTTCTCCTTCACGTCCGCCACAAACTTCTGCACCTGGTCTTCCTTCGTCACATCACAGACCGCGCCGTAGACTTCGATGCCGAGCTTTGCATACTCCGCAAGTCCTCTGTCCACGAGATCCTGATTGATATCATTGAAAACAATCTTAGCCCCCACTTCCGCGTAAGCCTTCGCATATGCGAGGCCGAGTCCGTAGGATGCGCCGGTGATCCAAGCCACCTTGCCGTCGAGTCTGAACTGATCGATCATACCTGCCATGTCATTTACCTCCTGAATTGTGCTTCGTTTCCTGTACTGAACTGTGATCCCGGTTTCATCGGACGAAACATCCGACTTTGCCCTTCCGTCACAGAAGATCCTGATTCCTTACATCGTCCATGTCGTCGAAGTCCTGATTCTCTCCGACCATCCCCCAGATGAAGGTGTAATTTCTCGAACCGCAACCGGAATGGATCGACCAGCTCGGCGAGATCACCGCCTGCTCATTGCGCATGACGATGTGACGCGTCTCCTGCGGCTCTCCCATGAAATGCATGACAAATGCATCCTCGGGAATCTCGAAATACAGATAGACCTCCATGCGGCGATCGTGCGTATGGCAGGGCATCGTATTCCATACACTGCCGGGCTCAAGGTGCGTCATGCCCATCTCCAGCTGGCAGCTCTCCACCTGGCCGGGAAGAATGAACTTGTTGATCGTGCGATGGTTCGCATCTTCCAGCGTTCCCAGCTCTTTTTTGTTTTCAGGCTTGATGATGACCACATCCTCCGAAGGCGTTCCGTCCATCTTGATCAGCTTGGTAGGATAGGTCTTATGTGCAGGCGCGGAATTCAGATAGAACTTCGCAGGTGCGGAAGCGTCCCTGCTGTCAAAGACGATCTCCCGGCTTCCCATTCCGATGTACATGCCGTCCTTGTGGCCGACCTCGTACACCTTTCCGTCAATGGTAATCGTTCCTGCCCCTCCGATATTGATCACGCCAAGCTCTCTTCTCTGGCAGAAATATTCTGCGCGAAGCTCGTCCCCGGCCGTCAGCTTCAGCGGTGCCGTCGGCACAGCGGAGCCGGTGATGATCCGGTCAATGTGACTGTACACCAGCTTGATCTCGCCGGGACGGAACAGATCATCGATCAGAAATTCCTCCCGCAGGCGCTCTGTGGTGTAATACTTCATATCCTTGGGTGATGCTGCTGTTCTGAGTTCCACCTTCTCGCCATCCTTTCTCCACGTATGCAGTCGCAGGCAAGATCTGCGGCCTGTGAAAAATTTTATGTAAGTGCTTACATTGACGAGTATACAACCTTTTGTGCCGTTCGTCTACTGTTTTTTTCTTAACAAACGGAAATCTTATTTTTCATACAAAAACTGCTCCGGAAGGGTGACCTTAAAGTCCTTCGCCAGCGCACGGAAATCCTCCGGCGTGATGGTCTGGCGCTTGACAGCTCCGGCCTCCTGTGCCCCCTTCATGGAGAGCACCTTCACCAGGATCTCCGCGGATTTTTCCACGGTATGCATCAATCCGAAGGTGAGGTCAAAGTCCTCGCCCGACGCAAACATCCCGTGATGCGCCCAGACGGCCACATCGTATTTTTCCATCAGCCGGCTCGTGGCCACGGCGATCTCGCGTCCGCCCGGCACCATCCAGGGTACGACGCCGATGCCGTCCGGGAATACCACGGGGCATTCGGTTGCCATCTCCCAGAGCTCCCGGGTGAACGCTTCGTCCGTCAGCGGGAGGACAAAGGTCAGCGCGATTACATTGGTGGTGTGCGCGTGATAGATGACGCGGTGCGCTCCACCGCTCACCCGCTTTTTCACCTCATGATTCATCAGATGGGACGGAAGCTCGGAGGTCGGACGGCCGCCGTTCTTAAGCCCCCAGAGGACGCGGTAATTCTCCCCGAGGTCATCCAGCTCGAGGATACAGGTGCTGTCCTCCGGATCCGAAAGCACGTTGCGGAAAAATTTTCCGGATCCCGTCACCATAAAGTATTCGTTTCTCAGCTCGGGAACGCTCGTCCCGATGGGCTGCCAAGGGGCATCCGCGCGGAAAAATCCGCGCACGTGCGCTACTTCTTCCTCCTTTATACGGTAGGACAGATTGCCGCCGTTGCGCTCATGCCAGCCCTGCTGCCATCCGTCGTCACACATGCGTAGAAAGCCCTTTACAAATCCAATCTCCGTAATCTGCATTTTCTTATCCTCTCCTGTCCTTGTCATTTTTCTTTCGGCCATTCGCTTTCGTTCTTTATCCTCTTTTGCTCAGCACGCTTTGCTCATACTCCCGGACCTGCTCCAGCCAGTCCATGCCGACCGGCTTGCCCGCACGGCGGCAGTACTCCTCCCAGATGTCCCCGAAGGGATAGGTCTTCATCTCCTCCTGCAGCGCCATCACCCCGGTCCAGTCGCCACCATCCTGCATATTTTTCAGCTTCCCGTTCGGGGAAAGCAGCGCATAGAGCATCGCTTTTTCCACGGAGCGCAGGCCCACGGTCCAGGCCGCGATGCGGTTGATGGAAGCGTCAAAAAAGTCGGTTGCCAGATAGACTCTGTCCATGGCATCGCACCGGACGATCTCCTTGCAGATCTCCTTCGTCTCGTCGTCAAAGAGGACCACATGATCGGAATCCCAGCGCACCGGACGGGTCACATGCAACGCGATCTCCGGGAAAAAGAGAAGCTGGGAGGAGATCTTGTCGGACACCATCTCCGTCGGATGGTAGTGGCCGTTGTCCATCAGGGGCAGGATCTTCTTATAGGCCGCATAGTTCAGGGTAAATTCCGCGCTTCCGGCGGTATAGCTCTCCATGCCGATGCCAAAGACCTTGGACTCCACACAGACCTTCACCTTGTTTCGGTCATACCCGATGTCCAGGATGCGGTCCAGCGACTCCTTGTAGCGCGCGCGTGCCCCGTAGCGATCCGCGGGGATGTCCTTGTATCCGTCGGGAATCCAGATATTCATGAGCACCGGGATCTGCAGCTCGTCGTAAAAATATTCACTGATGCGGATGCAGGCCTGGCAGTGGCGCACCCAGAAATCACGCACCTGCGGATCCGGATGGGTCAGGGTCATGTTATCCTTCACCATGTCATGGGAAAAGCAGGTGGGATTGAAGTCCAGTCCAATGTTTCTGCTCTTCGCATAGTCCACCCATACCTTAAAATGCTCGGGACGGAGCGCATCGCGGTCTGCCTTCTCCCCGTCCGAAAAAACGGCATAGCTCGCATGGAGATTCAGCTTGAAATGTCCGGGCACCAGCGTCAGTACCTTGTCGATGTCCGCCATCAGCTCCTGCGGATTTCTCGCCTTGCCGGGATAATTGCCGGTGGTCTGGATGCCGCCGGTTAAGGGGCCGTCCTGATCAAAGCCCGTCACATCGTCGCCCTGCCAGCAGTGGATGGAGACCGGGAAGCCGCTCAGCTTTTCCAGCGCTTCCTCCACGTCTATTCCGAGCTTTTCATACGGTTTCTTTGCGGATGTAAATCTGTCCATTTTTTCCTCTCCTTTTTCTTTTGTCCGGACCTTTCGCATTTTGTGCCTTGCCGGTTTTTTCGTTGCACGATTTCAATTCTGTTTCTTTTCGTAGGTTTTGATCTCAAAGGAATCCCGGATCACGTCACGCGCTTCCTGCAGGCTTTCCAGTTCTCCTGCCGCAAGCATCTGTGCCGCAAGGTTCCCGATGGCCGTCGCCTCGGACGGGCCTGCCAGAACCTCCTTGCCGGTCGCTTCGGCCGTGAGCCGGTTCAGATAGTCCGCATGGGCGCCGCCGCCGATGATATAGATCCGGTCATAGGTGCGTCCGGTGTTCTGCTCGATGGCCGTGACCGCCGCCCGGTAGCTATCCGCCAGCGACTGATAGATCACCGCCGCGAGCTGTCCGGGCGTTTCGGGGACTTGCTGCCCGTGCTCTTTGCAGTACGTTTGGATCGCTTCCGTCATATTTTCCGGGGACAGGAAGGAAGGATCGTTCACATCCACCCGTGCCGGAAAATCCTTCTCTGCTTCCGCCATCTCGCAGAGCTGCGCGAAACTGTAGGCATCCGAAAGCTCATGGCGGACCGACTGGATCATCCAGAGTCCCATGATGTTTTTCAGATAGCGGAACCGGTAGTCGTAGCCGCCTTCGTTGGTAAAATTCTCCTTGCGCGATGCTTCCTCCCGCAACGCTTCGGGGAGCTCCGTTCCCATCAGCGACCAGGTTCCGGAGCTTAGGAAAATACCGTCTCCCGTCCCCGGCATGGCCATCACCGCGCTGGCGGTATCATGTGTGGCACACAGGAGGACTTCCGTGTCAAATCCGACCTCCGCTGCCAGTTCCGGGCGAAGTCTGCCCGCCCTCGTTCCGGGAAGGGACAGCGGCAGGAAAATCTCCTCCGGAAGGTTCAACATCCGGATCAGTTCCCGGTCCCACTGCTTTGTCACGGGATCCACCAGCTGCGTGGAGGTGGCATTGGTGTACTCCGCGCATTTAGCCCCGGTCAAAAGATATGTAAAATAATCCGGAAGCATCAGAAAGGTCTTCGCCTTTGCAAGGATTTCCGGACGCTTTTCCCGGTCCGCGGTCAGCTGATAGATCGTGTTGAAGATCTGCTTTTGTATGCCGGTCCGCGCATACAGCGCCTCTTCGGAGAGCACTCTTCCGACCACCGCGTCCATCCCCTCCGTCCGGTGATCCCGGTACCCGTAGGCATCCCCGAGCCGCCGCCCCTCCTCATCCAGAAGGACATAATCCACGGCCCAGGTGTCGATGGACATGGAGCAGGGCGCGTATCCTTCGCGGTGCGCGGCCTTCATCCCGTTTACGATCTCCCGGAAGAGGTGCTCCGTGTCCCAGACCAGCTTTTTTCCTGCCTTTTCGTCCGGTATCGCTTTATTCCCGTTTTCAAAGCGGTAGACCTCTTTCATCCGCATCCGGCCGTTCTCGAGCCGGGCGACCATGTGCCGGCCGCTCGATGCGCCGATATCCACGGCCAGATATTCCCTGCCAGTATGCATACCTTCCTCCCTGCTTCTTCGCCGCGCCGCGAGGATGCGCGGTGAAGTATTTTTCTTGATTTTAATATGCGTGCTGCATGCAAAAAAGGTCCGCGCCAAACACAAAAAGGGACCTGATTTGCAGATCGCGTATCCCATTATCCGACAATTTATGCTATAAAGGAAAAGGAGGAAAAGAGAAATATGGACCAAACTCTACTGGAAAAATTAAAGGAGATCACCGCGGAGGAACAGGCCCTCCTGGATGGTCAGAAGAAGATTGAAAAGGGACTATATTTGGCGGAAGGAAATCTCCGGGAAGCGCCGGAGGCCGAGAACTTTGTCATCGATGCCGGGCGACTGATGGAGAAGGGGCGCCTCATCGAAATCCGTCCCCACACACGTTTTGCGCATTTTCCGCCCCACCGGCACAACTATGTGGAGCTGGTCTACATGGCCGCCGGATCGACCACGCATATTCTGAACGAAACGGACCGGCTGGTGCTGGAAGAGGGGGACCTGCTCTTTCTGAATCAGTATGCCACACAGGAGATCCTGCCGGCCGGAGCGGACGATATCGCGATCAATTTCATCATTCTCCCCGCCTTCTTCGAGCAGGCGATCTCGATGATGGGGACGGACAATCTCCTGCGGGGCTTTCTGCTTTCCGCGCTGAGTGGCGCCAACGCGGCGGTTTCCTACCTGCATTTTCACGCAGGCGATATCCTGCCGGTCCGCAATCTGATGGAAAATATGATCTGGAATCTGGTGATGCGCAAGTCCCAGACCAATGTCCTCAACCAGACCACGATGGGGCTTGCACTGATGAATCTGTCCGCCTTTGCGACGGAGATCAACAGCGGCCAGCCCTCCGGCTACGAGCAGCAGCTCCTCTTCGCCTCGCTCAAATACATCGAGACGCATTACCGGGACGGATCCCTTCAGGAGCTGTGCCGGACGCTGGGGGAGCCGGACTATTACCTCAGCCGGCTTTTGAAAAAGCAGACCGGACATACCTTCCGGGAGCTTTTGCAAAAAAGAAAGCTGGAGCAGGCAGCCTACCTGCTCTCCAATACCACGCTGACCACAGCGCGCATCATGGAGGCCATCGGCTACGACAACTCCAGCTATTTTCATCGTCTGTTCCGCGCGCAGTACGGCGTCTCCCCGAAGAAGTACCGCAGCTGAGCGGCGACTGCACGTTTTCTCAGACCTTCAGATATTCCGCGAGACCGTCATGGTCATTGTCATATGCTGTGATGACATCCGCGCTTTTTTTCACTTCCTCCGTGGCATTGCACATGGCGATGCCCAGTCCGGCCGCCTCGATCATGGAGATGTCATTTTGTTCATCTCCCGCGGCGATCGTATCCTCCAGGCTGATTCCCAGGTGTGCGGCCAGGCGGATCACGGCGGATCCTTTCCCCGCTTCCTTCCGGAAGATTTCCAGATAGTAGGGGTTGGAATACACGGTCGTCAGAATATCGCCGAACCGCTCCATGATCGCTCCGCGAAAACGCTCTAAGCGCTCCGCATCGTGGAGCTCGATCGCGATCACCTTGCAAGGATCCTCGGGCAGCGCTGCGACGATATCGTTCGTGACGATGATCGGCCGGCGGATCACGCGGTTGTAATACAGCATCGCCTCCCCCTCATCCGGGGAAACAAGGGCGTCGGAGGTGTAGGTATGGCAGTGGATGTCATATTCCTGCGCCGTCTGAAAGATTCCGGGCACCAGGTCCATCGGAACCCCCACACGGAAAATCGTCTCTTCCGCGTCGCAGTCGTAGATCTCCGCTCCGTTGAAGGCCACTGCATACATTCCGGGATAGTGCAGATCCAGCTCCTCCCGCACCATCTGCACACTGTCCATGCCTCTTCCCGTACAGATGGCAAAATGATTGCCCGCCTCCACAAAGTCGTCCAGCGCCCGGCGCGTCTTCGGACTGATCTTCTTCTCCTTCGTAAGAAGGGTTCCGTCCAGATCCGAGAAAAAGATTTTGCTCATGTTGCTTATGCTCGCTTTCCGTTTCTATTGCAAATGCTTTCTTATTGTAGCACAATCCCGCAAATTGAAGTATAGTAAAGAAGATTGGATACGCTGCGGGAGGATGGGCTCTTGCGGACAACCAAAACAATCATAATCGGAGGGATCCTATGGACAAGAATACCTTTGCTCTGCGTGCCCCGAGGGGCTGGAACAGCTATGATTATTATGACACGACCGTCGACGAGAAGGCGGTCCGTGCCAATGCCGAATACATGGCAAAGCACATGAAGGAAGGCGGCTGGGAGTACATCGTCATCGATATCGAATGGTTCGCACCCGGCGCCGGCAAGCGTCGCAGCGAATTCCAGTACATCCCGTTCGATGCGCTCGTCATGGACAAATATGCCCGTCTGCAGCCCGATCCGGCCAGATTCCCTTCCTCGAAGGGCGGCAAGGGCTTTGCTCCGCTGGCAAAATACATCCATTCCCTCGGTCTGAAATTCGGCATCCACATCATGCGCGGCATTCCGCGCGAAGCTGCGCATCGCCACATCCCCACCTTAAGCGGCGTCGATGCGGCGGAGATTGCCAATCCCTCCTCCATCTGCGGCTGGAATCCCGACATGTACGGCGTGAAGGATACGCCGGCCGGGCAGGCTTACTATGATTCCCTGATGGAGCTCTACGCGCAGTGGGGCGTCGACTTCATCAAGTGCGATGACATCTGCAATACCAATATCTATCCGCACAATCCGTATTCCGCAAAGCATGAGATCGAGATGCTGGCGAAGGCGATCGACAAATGCGGCCGTCCCATCGTCCTCTCCCTCTCCCCGGGACCTGCGCTGATCGAGCAGGCATGGCACTACGAAAAATATGCCAACATGTGGCGCATCACCGACGATTTCTGGGATCGTTGGGATCTGCTCAAGGATATGTTCCGCCGCTGTGAGATCTGGCAAAATCACGTCAGTGTCGGCAATTATCCCGACTGTGACATGCTTCCCGTCGGCGAGCTCGGCAAGGGCTTCGGCGGCGACGGCTGGCATACCCGTTTTACCCAGGACGAGCAGCGCACCATGCTGACCCTCTGGAACATCTTCGGCGCTCCCCTGATGATCGGCACGGATCTGACCACGCTGGACAAATGGACCTTTGACCTGCTAAACAACGCGGAGATCCTGGCGATGAACGATCCCGCCTTCCGTCCGCTGCAGCTCTTCCGCACGGACGATGCGGCCGCATGGATCTCCACGGACGGGAAGGATTACTACGTCGCCCTCTTCAATCTCTCGGACAAAAAGGCAAAGGTTTCCGTCTCCGCGGAAGAGCTCCTGAGCGGTCTCTGGGCGAAGGGCATGAAGGAGCCCACCCTCTCCGGCAGTTACCTGTCCCTCTGGGCGGGAAGAAAGGTGGAAGCAAAAGACGGTGCTCTGTCCATCTCCATCCCGGCCCACGGCACCGTAGCATTGAAGCCGCAGTAAAGACGGCGACTGTAGCGTAGAAAAGACGGTTGACAGAGGTTACAAAATGATTCTATATGTAGATCAAAATGCGGCAAAGGAAGGCGCTGTCGGCCATGCAGGCAGCGTCCCCCTTTCCGCCTATCCCACTTTGCGTGCAGCCATCGAGGCTGCTCCCTCGGATCCGAAGGAACCGGTGGAGATCCGGCTCGCACCCGGCATCTATAAGGAAAAGCTCTGGATCCGGCGCAGCCATCTCACCCTGATCGGCACCGGCGCCTCTCCGGACGATGTGGTCATCACCTATGACGACTATGCTACCATGCTGATGGAGGACGGTACCAAGCGCGGCACCTTCCGTTCCTATACCCTCCTCCTCGACGGCGACGACAACCGGCTGGAGCACCTCACCGTGGAAAATACTTCCGCGCCGCGCCGCAAGGTCGGACAGGCCGTGGCGCTCTATGCGGACGGAGAGCATCTGACCGTGAGGGACTGCCATTTGCGCAGCTTCCAGGATACCCTCTTCACTGCCCCGCTCCCGCCCAAGCCCATGTCTGCCGGTGGTTTTACCGGTCCGAAGGAATTCGACGAGCGAAAGCTGGGACACCATTTTTATGACAATTGTGTCATCGAAGGCGATGTGGACTTCATCTTCGGCAGCGCGGTCGCCTGGTTTGAACACTGCCGGATCGTATCCCTCTGCTCCCCGGAGCTGCCTGCCTCCGAAAAAGCGCATCCGGACATCTGCGGCTATACCACCGCCGCTTCCACCCCGGAAGGAGAGCCCTTCGGCTATGTCTTCCATGACTGCCGCTTTGAGAGCGAGCAGTGCCCGGAAAACAGTGTCTACCTCGGACGTCCCTGGAGAGACTTTGCCAAAACGGTACTTCTCGAATGCCACCTCGGCGCGCATATCCGCCGCGAGGGCTTCCACGACTGGAGCAAGCCTCAGGCCCATGACACGATCCTCTACGCGGAATACAAAAGCTCCGGTCCGGGAGCAAGTCCCGAGACCAGAGCCTCTTTTGTCAAACAATTGTCCGATGCGGAAGCTTCCGCTTATACCAGAGAAGCGGTGATTGGATTCTAACCGCATCGTCAAAATCTATCCTGTTTTTCCAAAAGCCCTGACCGCCAAAGTCGGGGCTTATCAGTTTATCGGGGTCCCATCCTCGTTGAAGTACTGCTTGCTAATGATATTTCCATCCGCATCATACTCTGATATGGTTCGAATATTACCGTTGCCGTAGTAGCTCGTTCCTTTTACCAAATGTCCGTCAGCATCATATTCCCCAATATAATTTTCTATAAGATTACCTTCATCATCGTACGAAGCGTAGTTAAGCACATTTCCCTTGGAATCCTTCTCAACCACATATGTCATGATGCCCTTCGCATTATAGTCGATCTTCTTGATCTCATTGCCGTCATCATCAAATGCAAATTCAGCAGATCCCGTTAAGGTTCCTTCCTCATCAAAGAAAGTTCTTCTGATCCCATATTTTCCAGCCTCATCGAAGTCGTAATACGATTCCATATTCCCGTTCGGATAGTACATTGACAGCTTCACTTTCTTCCCGCTGTCATTATATTCCGTAACAGATTCCAGAACACCGTCTGCAGAGATCATAGACTCTTTAATCTTTTTCCCGTCCGCATTGTATTCGTACGCATAATTGAGAAATACAGATCCATCCTCATTATATTCCGTCTTCTTAGCCTCTTTCCCGTTCTCATAGTCTGCAACGGATGATACAGAACCGTCAGAACGGTAGTATGTGCGCTTTACTGTCTTCCCTTCCGCATCCCGCTCAGTTTCGCTCCAGAACTCAACGCTTCCGTCTTCGGCATAATTTGTCTGCTTAATCTCTTTTTCATTTGCATCGTATTCTGCAACAGATTTCAGTGCACCCTCCGCATTATATTCGGACTCTTTTACCTTGTTTCCGTTCGTATCACGTTCATAGGCAACCCATTTTGTGACATTTCCGTCGCCATCATAAGTAGTCGTCTTCGTTAAATATCCGTTTGTGTCATGCTCATATACATACGCTCGCTTAACACTGCCGTCCGCATTGTAGGAAGTCGATTTTAAAAGGACCCCGTCATTGTCATATTCCTTAATTTCCCATGTACCATCCTCTTTGTCCGTTCTCTCGGTTCCGGAATGCTTCTCCTCAGCCTTTTCCTCCTTGGATTCTTTTTGCCCTTCTGGTGACTCCTGTGCGGATCTTTGTTCCGTGCTTCCGCCTTGGGATGGTGCCTGGTCTCCCGCTTCACCACACGCCGTAAACAAGAGCCCGGCTGTCAACCACAAACATACAACTTTAACCACTTTGTTTTTCATGTTTTCTCTCCCCCGAATAAATGTGATAACTGCCCATATCATCAAATGGCAGTTTCGGAAAGTGTACTTATCAGAGAATAAACATTCCCTGTACACCAAAAAATACTATAGGACCGTAGCCGGTATAAGTCAAGAAACCTTGATATACAGGCACATTTCGTAGAATATGTTCTATAGCGACGGTTGGGTTCGGAAAAAATCAAGCAAGACATCTTCCGTCATTCCTGAGATGGTCGAAAAAAAGATGTCGGAGGGAACTGCCCTCCGGCATCTTTTTCTAAAATCTATTTTACTCTTCCGCATCCCGCTCCAATTTGTCCACAGCGATAGCCTCCAGTACCTCGCCGTCCTGCCCTTCGATCCTCACATTCTTCAGCACCAGGTGCTGCACATTCCGGGCATAGATCCCCTTCTTCACACAGGGCTCCACGCCGCTGCTCATCGCAGGGACACCGGCTCTCGGATCCTTTGCAAAATCCACCGTGATATCCCGCAGATTGATCTCCTCAATCTTCTGTTCGGGCAATCCGTCGAACCAGGCGGCCGCCACATGACAGTTGTGTGCCTCGATGTCCTCGAAGGTAAAGCGCCGCAGGATCGGGGTCCGCTCGTCGACCGGATACGCATCCCTGGACTGCACATATTCCGTCTTGCCGTCCGGATCACAGAAATAAAAAGCATTGACGACAAAGGGCGTCATCACATGATCCATGCGGATCCGATAGAAGCTGATGTCGTCGAGTACCGCGTCTTTTCCGCGTCCGCGGCGAGTCTTGATCCGCAGACCGCGATCGGTATTCCGGAAGATGCACTCTTCCACCTTCAGTCCGCGCACACCGCCGGCCATCTCGCTTCCGATGGTGACCGCGCCGTGTCCGTTTTCCATCAGGCACTGCCGGATCAGGATGTTTTCCGAAGGAGTCTTATACTTCCGGCCCATGTAGATCTTGCCGGATTTCACTGCGATACAGTCATCTCCGAGGGAAAAACGCACACCCTCGATCGTGACATTGCGGCAGGACTCGGGATCGAGTCCGTCGGTATTGGGCGAGTCAAAGGGATTCTCCACCGTCAGGTTGTAGAACGCCAGCTCCTCGCTGAAGAAGGGATGAATCGTCCACGCCGGCGAATTGCAGAGCTTCACGCCCTGAAGCGTCACATTTTTGCTGTGCGAGAGGAAAAAGAGTCTGGGGCGGAAGGCGATACGCATCACCTTGGGATCCTTCCACCAGTTCTCCTTCGTCGCGCCGCCGTCGATCGTCCCGCGCCCGTAGATCAGAACGCCGTCGACATCGATGCCGGTGATGATGCCGGCAAACATCGGTAAGGGATTGCCCTCCCAGGTGCCGAGATGGTACTCGTCCGTCTCATCGTAGCTCTCGATCCGTCCGGGAAACACCGGAAAATGCGTCCGCTCGGTATCCGCAAGGAGTCTCGCTCCCTTGGCCAGCTCCAGACGAAGATGGCTCTTCAAAAACAGGGGACGGATGCGGTAGGTTCCCCTTGGGATCAGCACACGGCTCTCATCGGGGCAGGCCATGATGGCCGCCTGGATATATTCCGTATCGTCGTTTTCCCCGTCCCCTTTCGCGCCGAAATCGCGGACATTGAGTGTGACGAATTCGCGGTCGGTGGTAAAGGAGATCTCGGAGAGCACCTCGCCCGCCTGATTTGTGACAGATACGTCATAATCCGTCTCCGGTTTCAGATCGTAGAGGGAGGTGATCACCGTCTGTGAGGTGATCTCCGCCTCCTCATTCACGCGGATCCGGTAGGGTTCCAGCGTCTCATACACGCCTCCGTCCGAGAGCTCGATCACGGCCACACGGGCGGATTTCATAAGTAGTCGAACTTCCATATCGATTTAATATTTCTCCCTCTGAAGACTCAGGTACTGGCCGTATGCCATGAAGAAGGGACCCACGCCCTTCGCATCGTTGCTGACCACCGGCTCGGACAGATAGTATGCAACGCTTCCGTCGCGCACGCGGTTCGTCTCGGGTCCAAGGCCCGCCACGGCACAGATTCCGGTCAGTTCCAGCTTGCCGTCTACTTCTTTGAGCTTGTGATCGATCAGACCCTGAACGATTCTCTCGCCGATCTGCGCATATTTTTCCTTCTGCAGGATCCCCATGCGGCAGGCCTTGAGGATGGAATATGCGATCATCGCGCTGCCGGAGGTCTCGAGGTAATTGCCTTCTACGTCCGCACGGTCGATGACCTGATAGAACAGCCCGGTCTCCGGATCCCGGTACTGCAGGATCCCTTTCAGCATCTGCTTGTAGATGTCCTCCAGCTCCCGGTACTGCTCGTAGATCTCCTTGCTCATCGCGTACATGGTATCGACCAGCGCCATCAGGTACCAGCCCATGCTGCGCAGCCAGAAATTCGCGCTGCAGCCGGTCTGAGGATCTGCCCAGAAGGCTTTCTTCTCGACATCGCAGGCGTGGTAGCAGAGCCCCTTCTCCGGCGCGTAGAGATACTTCTGAACATTCCGAAACTGCGAGATGATATCGCTGTAATGCTCCTTCTTCTCGAATTTGGTCTCATATTCCATGTAGAACGGCTGCGCCATGTAGAGACCGTCCAGCCAGATCTGGTCCGGATAGATTTTTTTGTGGAAGAAATTCCCCGTGCTGCATCTCGGGTGCGTGCGCAGCTGATCCATCAGGATCTCGATCGCCTTGCGGTACTTCTCCTCCCCGGTCCGCTCATACATGAAAAAGAGGATCTTGCCGCTGTTGATGCTGTCGATATTGTACTTGTCCATCTCGTAGTTGCGGATGGTGCCGTCTTCCCCGATAAAGCCCTGCAGGTATTTCTCGATAAAGTCGAAATACTTCCGGTCCCCGGTGGCCTCGAAGAGGTTCTTGCATCCGAGCAGAACGCAGCCGTCTTCATAGTTCCAGTATTCCTTGTAATTGGTGTAGCCGCTGAGGTACTGATCAATAAATTTTTCTACTGACATGGTTTCCATCCTTTCCTACTACAACTTGCCTGCATTATAGCAATTCCTGTTCCATAGAGCAAATCTTTCCGTTTCCGTCCTCCGCGTAGGCAAAGTCCGTGAAGGTGCATGTAAAGGGCTCTGCTCCCCCGACGCAGTACACGCCGACCATCGCGCCGGTAAAGCGTTTCCCCTTGCGGATCCCCTCGTCGCAGAGGTAATACACATTCTCCGCCGTGACATCCAAAAGCGTGCTCCCCGCTTCGTCCGTCACGGAAAATCGGCGGACCAGCCCGCGGGTCACCACCTGAAAACGAAGGGCTGCGCCGGACCTGCTGCCTCCGAAGGCAGCCGTCAGGGGGACCTTCTCTCCCACCGCGCGCGTCTCGGTGCCGATGTGTTCCCGCACCGCCAAAACCGGCCCGTCTCCTTCGATGCGCACTGCACACGCGATCCAGGTATTCTCATCGTAGTAGCAGACGAGGCCCGCTTCCTGCCCTTCCCGCTCCGGCGGAGCGGATAAGGACACACTTGCCGTAAAATCAAAAGCAGTCTGGCGACGGACGTAGATATTCCGCGCATCCACGCTCTCTAAGGGGGCTGGACCGGATCGTAGGATCAGACGGCCCTGCTCCATCCGGATCGCTCCCTCCTGCGGCGGTCGAGGCGTCATGAAAACCAAAGGATCCCAGCCGGTCCGCCGGTCGGTGGCCGGAGCCGTCCCGTGCCGCGATGTTTCTTCTGCCTGCGCTTCCGCTTTTGCATCTG
>JAEEGJ010020141.1_pt1 | contig 14568 bp, 14 predicted proteins | sample 8958761 | NCBI WGS metagenome assembly JAEEGJ01 (sample SAMN16246546, study PRJNA631951) | gut metagenome | biome: gut microbiome; feature: rumen; material: RS-attached | host: Bos | place: Iran: Karaj | collected 2018-10 | reverse complement strand
CGTTATACTCGGCATTCAGATCTTTAATCTTCGGGATCGGACCTTTGATTTTGTCAAAACAATCAATTGCTGCCTTATGCAAAGTTATCGCTTCCCTGTTGGCTTCAAAGAACTTTTTTGAGTATCCGCTCTTACGATACGCGACATAAACATCCTTGGTCTTTGCATAATTTATTATCTGCTCTTTCAGACCGTTAATCTCTTTCATCCTTGCTTCTATCTGCTTATGCCTCTCAGAAATCTCTCCGAATTTTGCTGAAGCTTCACTCGCTTTTTCTGCAAGCTTATCATAATCTCGCATGTCATGCTGCTCAAGAAAGAGAAGAGTCTGAGCCATCTTTTTAACATTATGAACCTTAGCCCATCTCTCATACCCGGGGCCCTTTCCTTGAGAAATCTTCTCTTGGATGTTAATAAGCATATCAAGTTTTGGCTCTTCAATCAAATTTCTCGAATTAGGATTTGATTCATGTTTAACCAATCCGGCGAAGACTTTTTCAAGATCTTCCTGCCGATACCCCGCACCCAAAGATCGAAATCTTATGAAAGTTTTCTGCTCTTTACTTCTTACGGCTATATGCTTTCCGCGTTTAATAACATAGCCCATTTCTTCAAGAAATCGTAAAAGTTCATCCATGTCTTTTGGATTCTTTTCCATACATACATCTATGGAATTTCGAATCTTTTCACGGAAACTTACCTCAGGAGTATATATAGTTCTTTTCTCTCGTTCGCTATATTTCTTTGGCTTAATTACAGAATATCCGTTTTCAAGGCACACCAAATCGCTGACCTTTTGTAAAGCTATGTACGAAAGAAAGAAGTTTCGGAATTTATGTTCTCCTGTCAAATCAGTCGAATTATAAATGATATGATTATGAATATGCGCTCGGTCCGTATGGGTTGCTACAATGAAAGCATGCTTCCCCTTAGTCCACCTCATTGCGGTTTCGTATCCGACTCTGTTAGCTTCTTCAGGTGTAATTTCTCCGGGTTTAAACGATTGTCTTATCTGATATGCTATGACATTTCCGTTATATTCACCACCGAACTTATTAAGATATTCTCTTTTTGAAGCAGCAAATTCTGAATCGATCGTTCTTGGATCGCACTCATAAGCGGATATCAACTCTCCTTCATTTGTCTTATCTGGATTCTCAGCATAATCGGCTCTTTCTTTTAAACACTGTTTAATAGATTTGCCTTTGTTTTGATGCATGGGTATCAACCTGGTAGCTGCCATCACATCACCTCATTTCATCTTAACGTCGATATCACATCCCATATTTTCTCGATATGCTGCCAAATAACTTCTAACTGTTCTTGGTTTTCTTTTATATCTTCAAGATAAATACTGCCTGTTTCATTTGCTCTTTTGGCATATTGATTTAAGTTATTTGCGTTGATTCTTAGGAGTCTTGTCGTTTCTTTTAAGTCACTTAAGTCAAGATTAACAATAAGACCATTTAAAGCCATTTTGCGAAAGTAAGCGGACATGTTAACCACGCCCGCTTCTTTCATTCTCTTCTTAATCTTTTCAAGATCATCATCGGAAAGTCTAACCATAAATTTGTGGTTATACTCTCTCATCTTAAATCCTCTCAAGCTCAGAACACTGAGTAGAGTCAAGATGTTTATTGGTGCCTCTGGGAGCAGGAGTACTTTCCTGTAACTTCTTTAAAACAGATTTTTTCTTCTGTTCCTCTTCGATTACATCCTCAGAAGTCTTCTGAGCCGTACTCTTCTCTTCGGGCATATTGTTGATGATGCCATCAAGATTATTGTCGTTTTGCTCTACCATATCCTCAACGCTTTTGATAGGATTCTTGTCGCGAGACAAAGTATTATCGGATACCTCATCAGGATCAGAAGCACCAGACGATACTTCTTCCTCAATGGTAATTCCGTTAACTTCATCCCACTTCTGGATTTTGTTTTTATACTTCTTTTTCATAAAATCATCCTTTCTTGTTAAAGAAATCTAATGTAAATTCAGGCTTACCGTCATCATTTACAACCATAACTACTGTCGTATCGAACTCTTTTCCGGTCCTCGAAGATTTACATTTCCTAAGTTTCGCACTGCCGGTTTTAATCAAATCTTCAGCAACAGCCCTTGTCATCTTCTTACCGAATGATTCAAAGAACCTGTTATCTTTCCAGAGAGCAAACTTGCAATCTTTATCAGAACAAAAGAATCCTTTCGACTTTTCTGCTACATCACTTCCGCATTTAGGGCACTTACCAATCGGATCATATACAGGACGGGCAAATACAATCGCATCGGGAATCACTTCATAGGAACTTACAAGATTTTTAATCATCTCTTCGATTTCGCTCATGAACTGAGTGCTGTTATATTTATCTTTTTCAATTTCAAGTAGCTTTTCTTCCCATAATGCTGTCATGGAAGCAGACTTGATGTAATTAGGTACAACGCTTACAAGTGCTTCACCTTTTGATGTCGGAATAAGATATTTTGTCTTCTTATCACCTTTACGTTCAAGGAAACCAATACGAACAAGCTTCTCGATTATTCCTGCTCTTGTCGCCGGAGTACCAAGACCTTTTCTCTCCGCTTCGTCAGGAGTTTCGCTTGCGCCCGCCTTCTCCATGGCTGAAAGAAGTGTATCTTCCGTATATGACTTAGGCGGTGTTGTCTTACCCGTCTTGATGCTTCCGTTTTTAACTTTTAAGATTCCACCAGCCTTAAGATCATCAGACCATTTAAGCTTAGGCTCATCTTCCTCATCCTTCTTTTCTTTCTCTTTGGCAATACTCTTCCAGCCAAGATCAGTTACATCTTTGCCTTTTGCAGTAAGCTTTTCATCAGCACATGTTCCTTCAACTACCATTTCAAGATAAATTACCGGGCTTGATACCGCTTCAAAAAGTCTTGTAACTATAAGTTTAAGGATTGACTGTTCGCCTGAAGGCAGCTCTTTCAAATCAACCTTATCAACTGAACCTGTAGGAATGATTGCATGGTGATCTGTTACCTTCTTTGAGTTAATAACCGAAGCCATATTGGTGGTTTTAGTTGTAGATAATGCGAATACTTTACCCGCTATTTCCAAAATGTGAGGGAGGGTGGCTTCCATATCTTCTGTTAAATACCTTGAATCCGTTCTCGGGTAAGATACGAGTTTCTTCTCATACAAAGCCTGGGCATAATCGAGAGTCTGTTGAGCTGTAAAGCCAAGTTTCTTGTTCGCTTCTCTCTGAAGAGTGGTCAAATCAAATAAAGCAGGCGCTTTCTCCTGCTTCTTTGTCTTCTCTGCTTTAGTAATAGTTATCTCTTTTACTTTAAGGCAATTCTTTAAAACTTCGTTTGCTTTCGCTTCATCCTTAAACTTCTCACTGGCTACTATTCCATTAGCAGTTTCGAGTAAGACTGTGAAAGTATCCTCAACCGTAAAGGCTTTTATCTCCGCTTCTCTTTCAACCGTAAGAGCCAAAGTCGGCGTCATTACACGACCGACATTTAAAGTCTGACCATATGTGGTTGAAAAGAATCTTGTCGCATTAATGCCTACATCCCAGTCCGCTCTTTCTCTGCAAAGTGCAGCCTCATAAAGCTTATCGTATTCACTTCCGTCCTTAAGTTTAGCAAAGCCGTCTTTAATAGCTTCATCTTCCAAAGATGAAATCCAAAGGCGTTTCATGTTCTTTTTACACCCTGCTTTTTCATAGACAAGACGAAAGATTAGTTCTCCTTCACGTCCGGCATCGCAGGCATTTATTACAGCCTCCACATCGCTTCTATTCATTAATTCCTTAAGAACCTTGAACTGCTTCTTTGTCTCAGAACTAACCTGATACTTAAAATCTTTAGGAAGAATCGGTAAATCTTCTTTCTTCCATAGTTCATATTTGCCATCGTATTGCTCCGGTTCTGCTAGTTCAACCAAATGTCCTATGCACCAAGAAACAAGATAGCTACCCCCTTCGAGGTAGCCATCCTTTCTTGTATTACAGCCTAAGACTTTGGCAATCGCCTGAGCCACCGAAGGCTTTTCAGCTATTACCAAATATGCCATATTCTAAACCTCCTTCTTACCGTAACCGATTTTTTCGCAGTAATCGTAAGCGGTACACTCATCACAACCCTTGCAGATTTCAAGCATCGCTTCAATCTCATCAAGTTCGTCAGAAGAATCATCTTCATCCTTGTTTAATCCCAAGTATTCGGAAAAGATATCAATCTCTTCTTTCATGAGCTTATCTTTCTTCTCCGTCAATTCGATGTACTTATTGACAAGTCCCGATAACTCAAAAAAGTCATCTCTTGCCATTTTGTACTTCTTACGAAGACGAATAACCCAGGCAATTAAGCCTCCGATTATTCCTGTTAACGCAACAAAAGCTGCTATTATTCCTGCTATATATTTCTTCATACGTATTCCTCCTTATATTGCCTGCTGAAGATCATGCTTTCTTGTCTTCTTAGGCGCACTCTTCTTAGTTTTTTCTTTGTTATCTTTTATCTTTGTTAAGACTGACTGCTTCTTAGTTTCCTTGCCTGCTGCCTTCTCTGTCTTTTTATCCTTATCCTTTGCCTTTTCAGGCTCAGGCTTTTCTTTGGAAACTTCGATCTTCTTTTCATCACCCGAAAAGTCTACGGGCATATTTACTTCCACTTCAGGCTTTTCGGGTAAGTCAAAAGGCATTTCATCAGCATGGGCTTCAATGAAGTCTGCTATCTCCTTAAGACTTTCTTTTTCACGTCCTAAGTACTTATCATCAATCTTTACGATTAAATCCGAAGCTGTTCGTCTTATCGTATCGAGGGATGCTTTTAACTCCGGCACTTCCTTATCGGCTGACCATGTAGCCACATAAGGGAAAGAATAATCCGATGTATCGATTCCATAGTGTGCACATACGACATAAGCAATCGATTCGGCTTCGGTCTCTTTCTGGTTCTGTGTCTTCTTATCAGCATCTTTGTCATAAGCCTCTCTTGAATGAAGAGCCTGGTGTGCTGCTTCATGAATTAAGGTCTTAACTGTCTGGGCTTCGCTCATACCCTCCTGGATAGCAATCCTATTCTCTTCGAGATGGTAAAATCCCTTAGCACCAGATTCGATATTTTCAAAAGAGATAGGTACGGGTACTACTTCCTTAATCGCTCCTAAGAGTTTTTCATACTCATCTACTGTACCGAGTAATTCATTTACTCCAAGGATTGGTACGGGATCACCTTCAGTCTGAGAAATATCAAATGTACTTACAGGCTTAAAAGCATTAACCGTAACTTCGACTTTCTCTTTTACGGGCTCGCCGTCCTTATCAAGGATTGCCTTACCGGAAGCATCCATCTTGTCCTGTTCCTTTTCCATCTTGAAAGGTGCGGGTGCTAAGATACGGATGCCTTTCTCTCCACGCTTAACGAACCTGTTCATATCTTTCCAGCCTGTAAATGACTGACACATTGTCGCATCGGGACGCTGCATCATGATCAAGAGCTGATTGTTAACCGAGTATCTGGGAAGTTTTGAACAAAAGTCCAAATAGTTCTTATAATTCTCTGAATTAAATACATCCTTAACTCCGGTCTCGAGTTTCTTTGAAATCTCTTCCATCTCAGCCTTACGCTGTTCTGCTGCCGCTTTAGGATCAAATGTGTTATCTTTCTCGTTCATATTACTTACCCTCCTTCTTAGCTTTTTCTTTGGCAAGGCTTGAAAGAACTGATGTCTTCTTGTTTGCCTTATTAGTTTCTTTGTCTGTTAATTTCTTAACTCCGTTGGCATAAGCCATTAATCTTGATTTAGTTGCCATAGTTTTTCTCCTTTCAAAAAGGGCGACCAAGTAGCCGCCCTTTAAATATTATGTAAACCTATTCGTTATCTTCTTCGTCAGGATCTGGTATCTCATCCGGGATATCAAAATCGTCTTCTTCCTCATCAGGAAGGCTATCAAGATAATCTTCTTCGTTATAATCTTCATCAGGGTCTTTTTCGACCTTCTTAGGCTTATTGTTATTTTTCTTTTTAAGTAACATGAAGCCACCTACACCGATTAAGACAACTACGACTGCTGCCACAGGAAGTAATTTATTCTTATCAAGCTTTTTCTCTGTCTTAACTTCCTTATCCTTTTTAAGATTCGGGAAGCTAAAAACGCCTGTCTGATCTTTCTCTTCTTCAGGCTTTACTTCTTCTACTGTCTCTGCTTCTTCCTTTGCTTTAACTTCTTCTTCATAAGCTTTAACCTCATCGTCATCCATTAAAGCAAGCAAATCCGCTTCGTCGACCTTATTTAAGAAATGAACCGTCTCATTACCCTTATCATCTCTGTCTATGATGATATAAAAGTAATGCCCTGACTTTGTTACTACTGTAATAAACTGCTTACCGCCTGCTTCTATGGAGCCGTAATCGTCTACTATATCCATATTGCCATCAGGTGTTAGCGGTCCGTAAACGGGAGGCTCAATAGGATTCCCGTCCTCGTCTACATATTCAACAGTTCTTACAGGTTCTGTTGCCTGGCAATAAGTATGGTCGTATTTACATACCTCGCATTCTTCGTTTATATGATCTTCATCACATTTCTCGCTGCATGTGCATACGACTTCTTCTGCCTCTTCTTCGGGAGCGGCTTTTACTATCAAAGGAGCCCCGGTAATAAAAAAGGCTGCCGTAATAGTACCGACAGCCATCATTGCTTTAGGAATAAATCCCTTATTAGATTTCTTCATTGTTTGTTTCCTCCTTAATTTCTGTTTCTTCAGTTTTGACCTCTTCGGTCGAAGTGTTGAAGTTATTGTAATCTCTCTTCTTAGGGGTGTAGGCATTCGTCTTTCCGTTTAAGAGGTCTTTAAGTTTACCCTCTCTGATAAGTTCCAAAACCTTACCAAGTTCTTCGGGCGACATCTTAACTTCCTCGACGTCTGCTACTATTCTGAGAGCCTCTGCTTCTTTAAGCTTGGCTTCTTTTACTTTTATCTGCTCAAGCATCTTTGCAACCTTATCCTTATCTTTTTGGATATCGGCTCTCATCTTCTCGAGCTTATCGTATTTATTCTCTTTGTTTTCGTTCATGTTTCTTTCCTCCTATGAATCTTCAAACAAATACTCTTTGTTACCTTTGGTTAGTTTAAGTAGATTGTATCTGGCTAGCTGATCTTCGCTTAAACCTAAGTTTTGAACATATGAGTCAATGCTCATTCCGGTTAAATTTACATTTAATATATAGTAATCGTATTCAACCTCTTCTTCATATGACTCTAAAACCTGATATTCTACTGTAACCGTATACGTATACTCAACTAAGTGACCATTTTCAAACCTAAAACCGGTTCGCTCTTCTTCTCTGGTCTTTGTTACCCAGTGCCATTTAGTCTCCGTCTTTGTTCTTGTCTCGATTTCTTCAGTTACAGTGAAGTTATATTGTCCGTCAATTATGGTTTTTAAATAATCCTTAACCTCTTCTTCGGTATAATCTTCATAAAGAACTGTTAGAAGTGCTGCAAGTTCAATCGGATCATGATTTATCGGTGCTATGGTGTACCTATACTCGTCATACCCCGGATAATCATCTTCTACGGAATCCATCTTTGACGACAAATCTGCTTCCAAAGCCTCAAAGTCCTCTTCGACTTTCTTTATCTCGTCATCCTCTGCCGTAAAGCTTGTGGATACTACCGAGTTATTAATTCCTGATAACAAGACTCCGAATGCGCTGACTGTACCCGTAGCAGATAAGACTCCGACAGAAGCAATCGTCAGAATAACCAAGAATACAGGATTGTCTTTCACGAACATCATCACCGCTTCGCTTAATTTCTTTACCAAAGCTTCGATCTTCTCGCCTATACTCTCAAAGAAGTTGCCGAATGAATCGGCTGTTTTGGCTTGAGATGCCCTTTCCATTATCTTCTTTTGAGTGCTTCGCTTCTGATTTGCCCTTGACCATGGATTGCTTCCTTCATAGTACTCGGGCTCTTCTATGGATAAATCCTCACCTCCTCGGTGAAGCTTTCCCGAATAACCCTTTGTCTTATGTGTCATCTCATGTTCGCTTCCGCAGTACTTTGTGTAATACGACTTATGCTTTGGAGCTTCAGCCTGAGTTTGCGTTGTCGTTTTTGAACTATAACCACGAGCTTCTTTAAGCTGTTCTATTTGCTCTTCACTTAGGTTTTTTACTCCTCTTATGGTTCCTTCGTGTTCGGGTGCACAGTACCTCGTATAATATGTCTTGTGCTTCGGAGCAGAACTGGCATCGCTTTCGATTGCTTTTCCGATATTTCCGCCCCTTATCTTTGCCATATCTTCCGGTGCAACATATCTGCCGTTAACCATGCTTGAATGGTGAGCCCATTCGGGATGTTCGGAATAATCTATTCCATGAACCTTCGGTCTTTTCGCATCCCATGTATAAAGGCCTGTACCAACAACGAATCCAGTAAAGCCTGCGTTGTCTCTTATATCTTCTGCTACATCGTTGGTTTCTTGAAAGTCATGGCCGTGAAAGTTCTTTGTGCCCGGAGGCGGAGGGGTAGGAATCGGAGCTTTAAGTCCGATTCTTCTTTTCCCTTCTCCGCTTTTCTTAAGCTTCTGTGATCCGTCGCCCTTTTTCTTACCAAACTTATTCTTTGCTGCTGAAGAGCTGGCTTTCTCAGATTTTAATTTCTCTGAGTGACCGGTTTTAGGTTCGCTCTTTTCCGGGGGTCTGCCCGTGTTTTTTGTGTATTTTTCATCTTCCATTTTGGGTTCCTTTCTATTGGTTTATTCCCACAAACCCACCCGTTAAGCCTTTGCGACTTCTTCAAGCTTCGTTGTCATGATATTGTAAAGTTCAATATCCTTAGGGAATCTGTCTACAAACGGTAAGATTGTATTGCCATAAAAAATAAGCCCTTCACCTGCTCCCGAATGTGTTACGTATGAGAGCTGATGAGGACTTATACTAAGCTGCTTTGCCAAAATCTGTCTATCTCCAACTGCCTGATTAAGCATATATACGAAATCAGAATTTTCAAAGATATTTTCAACTTCCTTTGATGCAAGCAAATCTTTTACGTTCTGAGTAATACCTGTCGGTATACCGCCCCATTTTCTGAATCTCTTCCAGATTTCTACGGTATACGCCGCTGTCTGCTCTTCTCTTAAGAGCAAGTGCATTTCATCCATATAGTATCTGGTTGATCTTCCCTGGTTTCTATTAGCGGTTACTCTGCCCCAAACCTGATCTTGAACTACAAGCATTCCGATTTTCTTAAGCTGTTTACCCAAATCTTTAATATCATAGCAGACAAGTCTATTCGTGATATCTACGTTGGTTCTATGATTAAAGACATTAAGTGAACCCGTTACATAGATTTCAATAGCCGTTGCCACATTTACTGCTTCAGGTTCAGGCTGCTTTAAGAGTTCTTTATACAAATCTTCAAGGATAGGCATATTTTCAGGTATGGGATTAGCGAAGTAACGATTATATATCTGATGTATACATCTATCAATTACTGTCTTCTCCACAGGTTTTAATCCTTCTTTACCGCCTACTATGAGTTCGCAAAGAGAAAGGATAAAGTCTGCCTTTAATACTACAGGGTTATCATCATCGGAATAATTCATATTTATATCCATAGGATTGATATACTGTGTACTTGTAGGGCTTATCTTTATGACCTGTCCCTTAAATCTTTCAACCAATGCCGAATACTCTGATTCGGGATCTGAAATAATAACATCGTCATCCGTAACTAGGAATGCATTGGCTATTTCTCTTTTAGCTGCAAACGATTTTCCCGAACCGGGAGTACCAAGAATAAGACCATTAGGGTTTTTAAGCTTTTTTCTATCTACCATAATAAGATTATTTGACAAAGCATTTAATCCATAGTAGAGGCTTTCTTTACCTGCCTGGAACAGTTCCTGCGTTGTAAATGGTACGAATATCGCAGTACTTGATGTTGTCATACCTCTTTCGATATCAACCAAATTTGTTGCCAATGGAAGCGAGCTCATAAGCCCCTGTTCCTGTTGGAAATCAAGTCTTGTAAGGTTACAGTTATGTTTCTGAGCTATCGATTTAGCCTGGAACACATTGTTTTCAAGTTCTGCTTCCGTTTTACCCGTATTAAGCACCAAGAAAGTTAAAAGAAACATTCTCTCATTCTGAGACTGCAATTCTTTTAAAAGTGCTTTTGCATCTTTACCGAATGTGGCCAAGTCCGAAGGAATAATATCCATATCGTAACCGGCTCTAACGGCTTTCTTTTGTTCCTCAATCTTACTTCTGTCAAGTTCGGTAATCGTATGCTTTACCGTCTTTATTGCTTCATTCTGATCAACTGAATGAAGATGCATTGTTACTATCTGGCTTGACTCCATATTTAAGAAATCTGACAGAAGCGCATCGCTTATATCTGAAGCATCGATTGACAAGAAGCTTACAGCCCCATGGACATCTCCCATTGTAAAGGCTTTACCATTAGGGAATGTGAAGCTGCTCGGTGCCACGAAGTCCTTTGTAGACATTCCGCTTTCTATGATTTTATTCCAGTCAAAGTGAAACTTATCATTTCCATCCATATGGAACTGCTGATGAATAACCGAAAGTCTTTCTTTACCATTTAAGGTTCTTGACTTTACTCCGAGTCTTTTTAAGTTATTAATTACATCGATTTCGATATGATTAAGTCTCGGTTTTGCTTCCTTCATCGATTCGGCATGAATACCGAATGTGAGGTATTTATTCTTAGTTAAGCCGTTATTACCGCCTTCCATCTGATGAAAAAGCATACCGCTATACTCATCTCTGACCTTATTAAAGTCATCTTTCTTATGTTTGATGGCGATTTCTTTTCTGAAATCCTCTGAATCAGTGGTCATATTCATGAACGAAAGCTGAAATTTGACTGTCGAATCAAAGAAGTTAAGGAATGCACACCATTCTTCAAATATCTCAGCCTTATCCTCTTCCTGAGCAAGCTGGTAATTGATATCTTCAAACTGGATTGTTTTCGTATAAAAGTCTCCGATTCTACAAATCCCATCTTTAAACATTCGATCATACGGAATACTCTCCTGAGCCGTTCTTGGAATCCCATCAGATTTCTTCGCGTTTTTAACGATTGTTCTGACTTCTCTACGTTCCTTCCGGTTAAGACCTTCGGGCATTGCAAAGTCATTCTTTTTCTTAAAAGGATTTAACACTTCTTTTTCCTCCTTTTCTCTTTTTCAAGTTCTCGACTAAGCGAGTTTTGGACAATCTTATCAATCTCTTTTTCTGCCTTTATCTGGCGTTCTAAAGCTGAATAATAATTATCCGTTTTATAAGGACGAATCTTAGGTTTTATAAAGTTCGCCTCAATAAAGTGCTTAAGGATGACTTCAAGGTGTTGTCCGTTCTTTTCATACATAGCAAAGAAGAAAAACGGCATCATGATTATCATCATCAAAAGTGCAGCTACACTTAAGCTCATAAACTTCTTAATTAAAAAGAATGACGGCACTCCGATAAGTGCCGCCGAGCCAAAGCATATAAGCTGTCTCTTTGTAAGATTAAACATCACTTTGCTTTTTACCTTAGTCAAATCCCTCGGCACAGAAATATATGATGCTGCCATATCAAGTCTCCTTTCTTAATGTGCATGCAATATACTCTTAGCCACAGATCCTGTCTTAAATAATGTGAAACAAAGTAATATTGAATATCCCATTACTTTCCACATGGACCCGATTATGTCTGTATCGACTGCTATTGCCTGTATTAAAACCGCATATATGCCGACACAAACCATTATTAAAAATCCCTGGAATCCTAAAGCAAACAGGCTTCTAACATAATTTTGGCCCATCATGCTCTGCTCCTTATTACCGAATGTTGCAAACGGTATAGGTGCCAATGATACCATCAAATAAATCTCAATCATTCTGGCATAGACGATTACGAAAATAAGTGCCGCAAGGATATATATAATAAACTGTATTACAAACGACTGTAAAAAGATGGAGAAAAGCTCTCCTGTCTCTGATGCGTTTAATACATCCTGTATTGCTTCGTAAGTATAAATATCTACATCCGTGCTTTCCTGAATAAGGCCACCGGAGCTTGCTACCACATGCCCCGCTACATCGAATACCGCCATTGTGATATTCATAGTGTTTGTTATCAAAAGCACTGCTAAAAAGGTCTTAAATACCCATTTAAAAAAGATCCAGGTCTCAAAGTTTGCCAGGTTGTTATGGCTTATTACCAACTGTATAAGCTCATAACAGGCTATAAAGGTTAAAATTATACCGGCTATCGGCATTATTACGTTTTCTGACAAGGTTTTAATCATTTGAAATACTCCGGGTGAGAATGTTGCCGGGGTCTTTCCGACTTCCGTTGCAATCTGCCCCACCTGATAGTTTACCGAATCAAATGTACCTGCAAGATTGTTCATAATGCCCGATATCAGTATGCCTCTGAACCAATCCTCAATTGTAATAAATAAACTTTCCACGTTTACTCCTTCCCGAAGGGAGTCGGGTCTTCATACCCGACTCCACATCTATAGCTTTAACCGAAGAGGCCTGAAAGCAAAGGAACAAGTGTAATGCCGATTAAAGCAACACCGCCACCTGCAACGAGCTGCTTCATGCCCTGTGATTTTGCACCGGGGTTATCATTGCCATAACCTTCCATAAGGTTAATTGCACCCCAAATGCCTAAGCCTGCACCAAGTGCGATAACAAGTGTCTGAAGAACGCCAACTGCGCTGTTAAAAAAATCCATAAAATTTTCCTCCTGTAAAAAATAAATAAATTAACTGTTACCGACAGACTTTTTTATCGATCTTCGAGCGTCTGTCCTCTATATTCAATTGAAATAAAAAAGCCCGTGTTCACGGGCATATAAAAAACTCCCGGGATTACCCGAGAGTTTCTTACCATGATTAATTGTTAGTCAAAATCGTAAGGATTACTATAACAGAACCAGTCCAAGTTAGCATCAAGGCCAAGCTTAGAGTCGAATTCAGCCTGTCTTTTAAGTTTTTTCTTACGATTATTCGCAAGTTTCTTTTTGGACGGGTTGTTCTTAGTGTTCTCTACTCTTGCCTTATAAGCCTTATTATTTGGATTATTCTGATTAGCAAAATCATCCAACTCTTTTTGACTATGCGTCTTTGAAGATACACTTTTAGCCATGATTGTCTCCTTTCTCCCTGATTCCAAAACAGTAATTACGCAGTGGATAGCGGCCCATTCGGGCACCTTCTTAGCTGAACCAAGCAAACGCTTGATTATCCCTGCATACACTACTTCTCAGGGTTGGAGAATGATTTTACGTCATGTAAAATTCATCAATTACATTTTAATACGGTGTATCTTAAAATTCTACCCTTCTGCTTCGATTACTTCATATAATTCGTCAGCTTTTAGGGTTAATTTGTGACTTAAAAACTTCTCGACATCGAAAAAGTTCTTATCGTCTGCATCCGATGTTAAATTGAACCTCGGATGCTTGGTCAAATCGTACTTATCAGATAGAAATGGTCTTACACCACGGACTTGAACAATACATTTGCCACCATCCATGACAGCCAACTCATCCATACTCATAAGATCATGACCGAGTTTTTGATAATTCATGTTGTAACTCTGGCTTGAACCCCTGGTCTCTCCTGTGTTATACATATCAATCGTCTCTTTACCGAGAGTGGCATTAAGATCCTTAAGGGTTGTCTGCTCAGAGCCTCCAAGGAATATCTGTGAATCGCAGTTGCCTATAATGGTATCTGCATTATCCTTATAAATAGCTTTTAATTGCGACTTTGCCTGCAAAACCAAAGCTGCCGATATCTCACGGCTTCTAATTGTTGCCATAAGCTTCTCCAGATTAGGTATCTGTCCGATATTAGCCGCCTCATCGATTAAGCATCTAACGTGAACCGGTAATCTTCCACCGTATACATCATCCGCTTTCTCACATAAAAGATTAAACAATTGTGTGTAAATCATACTGATCAAGAAATTAAATGTTGCATCGGTATCTGACATAATAAGAAACAAAGCTGTCTTCTCATCACCTAAAGTATCAAGTTCCAATTCATCGTAAAAAGTAATCTCACGAAGTTCTTTTATATCAAACGGAGCTAATCTTGCACCACAGCTAACTAAAATAGATTTCGCTGTTTTACCGGCACTTAACTTATACTTGGCATACTGTCTTACTGCAAAGTGATTCGGGTCTCTTTTCTCGAGTTCTTCAAACATCAAATCAACCGGATTCTTAAACTCTTCGTCGTCTTCTCTTACTTCCATTGCATTGATCATCTCTAAGAGTGTACTGAAGTTTTGTTCTTCCTCCGGAGCTTCATAATGAATATACCCGATAAGAGCCGAATATAATAACTTCTCGGCTTTCTCCCAGAATTCATCTCCGCCTTTGCCTTCGCCTTTCGTATTTGCTATCAAGGTCGTTACAAGCTTTAAAATATCTTTCTCGTCATGTATATACATAAACGGATTGTAATGCATAGATTTCTTAAAGTTAATCGTATTGAATACCTTGATTCGATATCCGCCATCAATTAAGGCTTTAGCTGTTTCTCCGATAAGGCTT
>JAEEGJ010020140.1_pt1 | contig 14568 bp, 7 predicted proteins | sample 8958761 | NCBI WGS metagenome assembly JAEEGJ01 (sample SAMN16246546, study PRJNA631951) | gut metagenome | biome: gut microbiome; feature: rumen; material: RS-attached | host: Bos | place: Iran: Karaj | collected 2018-10 | reverse complement strand
GTCCTTGAGCGCAGAAGGCCCGCAGGCCGTCTCGGATTCATCGGGAACCATGAGTTCACGAATGAAGTTCACATTCTTCCCTAGCGCATATCCCGCAACCCGGAAGGAATTCATCGCAGCGCACTCGGGAATCTCTTCCACGTAATAGATGCTCGTAAACCACACCGTATCAGCACGTTCCTGCACAGGCCCGAGCGAAGAGGAATCATTCACCCAGCGGTTCGCCACGCAGTAGGTAGAATCATCCGACGCGCACGCCTTGCGGATAGGCACGAGGGCCGTATCGGTAAGGCTCCATGCCTTAGGGAACAGCGTATCGTTCACGACCGAATCGCACATATCAATGCGCAGTTCGCACGAAGCCTCCATTGCGCGCCAATAGAACAGACGCGGGTTCAGGCTATCGAGCACCTTCAAGACCGAGGGGGAATCCTTGGTACGGAGCGGAAGCGAGGAAACCGTATCGAAAAGGCTATCCACGTAGATGGCAAAAGTATCAAGTTCAAACTTGCCACGACGCAGGAGAACCGTATCGAGAATCTTGTCCTCGTCGTTACGCACGCGCAGGACCGACACACCGTCAAGCTCGTCAGTGGAAGGCAGCAGCTTGATTACGGTATCCGGGTGCAGGTACGGAGACGGGCAATCCTCGCCATCGGAATCAATGATAATCTTCGGGTAATAAACGAGTGCATCGCCATCGCGAGAGGCATCAATCTCAATACGCTTGAGAGCACAGTTGGAATAGCTCCAGAGGCTATCTATGCGCAGGTAGAGCGTATCGGAAGCGAGATGGATAAGCGCATTCAAATCGAATACTGCAACACGGAAAAAGCCCAAGCCCGTGTAGGAATCATCCTCTGCAGATACGGGAATCGGGCCATCGGAATCACGGGTACACGCGGACACGCAAAGCATGGCCGCGAACGCAGCAAAAATTCCGATGATAAACGACTTGCGCATCTGCACTCTCCGAAATCAAACCGCTCTTAACCTAGAGCTCAATCTTCTGCAGGAATTTAGCAATTTCAACGCTGTCGAGCGGGTGCGTCTGCGAATACAGATCGGCCCAGCGCACAAAAAATCCGTTGTGACGCACCGTAAGGTAGAACGTCGCACTATCCCTGGGAGCAAGGCGCCCCACGATAGAATTCATGTCGAGGTATTCACCCACGAGGAACGGCAACGTATCGGCAGGGTTCACCGGATACATGCCCGACATGCGCGAAGTCACGTTGTTGCCATGATCGAGAAGCACGAAGTGCCCGAGCGAGTCCTTCCCCGAAGAAAGCACGACTCCCGGCAGAATCGGGTGAATCGGCGCCTCCCCGATGCCCAGCATCGCATCCATCGCAAGCAGGGATTCCTGCCCCTCGAAATCAAAGTCGCCCGAAATGGAAAGCGCAGACCAGTCCAGAGGCTGCTTGGGGCAAAGCCCCGGGTAACGGCAACCGTCCGCAATATCGACCCAGTAGAAGGATGAATCCTGCCCCTTCACGTGAAGGAAAGTACGTACAAGTGAATCTTCAACCTGCACGAGCACCGCCTCGGAAAAGCGGTCACGCGGGGCAACCCAGTGAAGTTTCGGGTGCTTGGACTTTGTCTGCGACGCAATGTAGCGCAAAAAGTCGTTCGGCAGGTAGAACACGGAATCCGAGACCACCCAGGAACACTGGCCAAGCCCGTTCTTGAGTTCGAAAGCCTTACCGCGCATATTCTCGCAGCGAACATTCCAGTCGTTCACCTCAACAACCGTCGAGCCCGACAGCAGATCCACCACCTTCTCGGCAAAACCAAGACGCACGAACAGGGCGACACCTATACAAAATAGGAGTACGCGCATTACGGGGTAATTATGGCGCTTAGGCTTGTATCTCTTTTTGCAGCGATGTTCCGAGAAGCCTTCAGACATCCGTCAAATCACATCAGGAAGAAGGCAGCGAGGCCACCGAGGATGAGAAGGACGAGAATAATGAAGAACACCGTCTTGCCCGACGAGGACTCCTCTTCGAACGGCATGTTCATACCCTTCGAGGCGAGTTTCTTTTCGTCTTTCACGACAGCGTTGAAGCTCTTGGTAAACCGGCGGTTGTGGCCCGTACGGCGTTCGGAACGGAATTCGCCCGACATCGAGGGTGCATGGCCGCCATTCTGCGAGGCGACAGGTGCTGCTTCCGGTTCGGCCGGAGCCGCAGGAGCCTGCTCGCGAGGGGGTAATTCTACAGGGTCGTGGCTATGGAGCGAGAATGTCATCATCTCGGCTTCGGCACCGAACACCTTGAGTTTGCGGTCAAGACCGGCCTTCTTCAAGCCATCAGCGATAGTCGCACTATTGCTGAGGAGCGCAAGCATGCCACCCTTGGCCGAAAGTTCACTCTGAAACTGTACAAACGCATTGTAGGCATCGCTATAGACAAAATCGAGCCCCATGAGATCGACCGCGACGAACTTGTCGTCGGGGTTATCGTCTATCAGCTGGCGGGCGTCCTTCTTGAACTGTTCTGCGTCAAACGCCCCAATCGGATTAAGGGGGGCGGACAAAAGGTCGAAAATGCCAACTTCACGATAGTTCTTCAATTGCGTCATGGTAAGAAATATAAACTAAAAAACGGTTAATGTGCAAAAAATCACACACAAAAGTCAAAAAAAAGCAAAAAAACGGCTATTCCTCCCAGTACATGCCTCCGGAGGGCGCGGGTTCAAGAACCTCGTCAGAGGATTCGCCCGAAGATTCCTGCACTACGGGAGCCTGCGGGGCGGGAGCCTCAGGGGCCGGTCCGGCAGGCTGGGCCGCACTCTGGCCAGCATCTTGACGGGCATCCTGGGTCGCAGAACTTGAAGCACCTTCTAGTGCGTCTCCCGATGCGGCGGAGTCGGGAACTTCCTCGGGTTCATCCGGCTCGGCACCGAGCAAACTGCTGCCCGCACCGCCACGCCTTGCGGCTTCAGGTTCGGGCTTCGGCGCATGGGCAAACAGGTACGGGCTTATGCTCACGCTCACGCGATGCACCGGAGAGAGAACCGGATGCGACTCGAATGCGTAATCGACCCGCAGGAACTTCGCGATGGTAAGCCCTGCACCCGCGGTCACGCTCTTGAAGGTGGTAAAACTCGAGAGGCCCGCACGTACGCTAAGCCCGAAGTCGAAGGCGAACTCGATACCGCCACGGCCACCCGAGAGCCAGTCAAGCGGGCTATCCCATATGCGGCCACCCACATCCTCGTCCGTCTCGAAATCGAGAGCGCGGGCCTCGTGGTGGAAGAGGCCGGCGCCCTGCCAGTAAAGGTTCAGCTTGCCGTACAGGTAGGCAACGGGCAGGGAGTAGCTTGCCGCCAAGTAGAACTCGGGCGCAGAGTACTCAAACTCGCCCGATTCCCATGTCGTTGCAGAAGAGGTCCAGCCCCTCAGGAGGCCAGAGACATACAGTTCGTCAACTACGCGGTAACGCAGGGAAGCATCGCCACGGAAGCCCCAGCCCGTCTGGTCCATATCGCGATACAGCAGGTGGAAGCCCACGCCCAGGTCAAGGCGGTCAAACAGGCGGCGGCCCCAGGTAGCCGAAACAATCCAGTCGGCAATGGAAAGCGTATTGTAGTCGCCACCCTCGGGGAGCGGATCGCCCTCGCGAATATAGGGAATGTCGTCGGCGCCAAAGCGGGCGAACGAAACACCCAGGCCCTGACCTTCGGAAAGCGGTATAACCGCAGATGCATAGTCGTAGCGGGTGTCCTCGTAGTAGGCGGTATGCGAGAACGATGCCCAGAGGTAGCGCGCCGAGGACAGCTGGTGCGGGTTGGAAACAAGCCCGAGGTAATCGCCGTCGACCGCCATCGTAGCAGAACCGAGTGCCGCGGAACGGGCACCAGGTTCAATATCGAGCGTAGCGTTCGCACCCACCACACGGTCGGCGGCAAAGGCGGGTTGCATTGCGAATGCGAGTACGGCCAGCATGGCCACCGCCAGACGGCGGAAGCCCATAGAGGGGCGCATGTCAAAAACGCTCGCGATTCTCATACCTTATGCATAAAATAGATTTTTCGCCGGAGCAAGACCAACAAATGATTGTTAAATTGTGCAGTATGGACCTTTCGGAACACATCGAGCAGTTCTTGCAGTACATCGCGGAGAGGCGACGTTTTTCGCCGCGCACGGTGGATACCTACCGCAAGTCGCTCGAAAAGTTCCTCGAGCATCTGGGCGGCACGCCCTCCCCCGCAAGCAAAGCGGGTGCCGAGAATGCGTCGGGAAAAACTGGTGTTGGGAATGCGCCGGAACTTGCCGCATTCTCCGAGATGAACGTGAAGGGATTCGTGTGGGACTTGAAGATGAAGCAGAAACTTGCCCCCACAAGCATCTGCGAGCACCTCGCCGCCCTAAAGAGTTTCGGCAAGTACCTCATCAAGAGCAAGACCCTCGAGAAGAACCCCGCCGAGAACGTGCCCATGCCCAAGCGCCCCAAGCGTCTCGTGAACGTGCTCGGGCAAAAGGATCTCGCCGAAGAAAAGTTCCCCGAAATCGAGAATCCGACGCTACAGCAGGTGCGTGCACGCATCCTACTTGAACTCATCTACGGTTCGGGGCTGCGCATCTCGGAATGCCAGAACCTCACATGGGACCGCATCGACACCGGTGCAAAACTCGTGCGTGTTCTCGGCAAGGGCAACAAGGAGCGCATCGTGCCGCTCACCGAAAGCTTTATAAACCGCATTGCGACCTTCAAGCAGATGGAAGTTGAAGCGGGCCACCTGCCTACCGCGACAGGCTACGTGTTTTTAAGCGAAGACGGCAAGCCGTTCGGCCTGCGCACGCTCCGGAACGACATCCACGACCTGCTGCGCGATATCGGCTGGGAGGGCAAGGCATCCCCGCACGTGCTGCGGCACAGCTTCGCCACGCACCTGCTCGAAAACGGCGCCGAAATCATGAGCGTGAAGGAGATGCTCGGGCATTCGAACATCTCGACTACACAGGTCTACACGCACGTGAACGCAGAGCGCCTGCGCGCAGCCTTCAAAAAGACACACCCGCGGGCGTAAACCCACGGGCGCATGCGATAATATAAAAGGAAGGGTCGCGCATCGCGCGACCCTATTGTTTATCTCACAAGAACGCGACCGGCACGCATCTGGCTGCCCGCACGTACGCGGAGCATGTAGATGCCAGGCTTCGGAGCATCAAGTGCCACCTGGTTCATGCCAGCAACCGCCGATGCATTGCGACTTGCAACAACCTTGCCGTCCATGTTCACGAGTTCCACGATAGTGCGGCTACCCGCAAGGTTATCGCTAGCTTCGAACGAAACGTTCATGATTGTTCCGGACTGCAGCGCACGGAGGGAATTGAGCGATGCGCTCGCAACAACCTTCATGCCGGCACCCACATGGACCTTCGCCACCGTCGCGCCCGGCTTCAGGAGCACACGGAGCGGCATGCCGTCATGCATTTCGGTCGTCTTGCCGTCGACCGTCACGAACACCTTGAGCCCGAGCGCATTGATGTCATCGATACCCTTGAAGCTCAATTCACCGTAACGTTCAGTATTTGCACTCAGGGCAATCGTCCAATCCTGTTCGTCGGCAGGTGCCTTCACGGACTTCGCAAGCATGCGGTTGCCATCCACGATGGAGAGCTTCACATGGTCGCCCATGCCCTCAGGCGGCTCTTCGGTCGTGAACGCATTGTGGCTTGCGCCAAGCATGTTCCAAGAATCCTTGTGGCCTCTCGTATCGGAAAGTACCATCTGGAGTCTCCAATCGTTCTTCCCGTTCGCCTTCGTGAGGCGGCGAGCCTTGCTGATGGCCTTGAGCGTTGCGTCATCGGTAGAATCTTCATCGACCGTGCTGTCAGTAACATCCGTATCGAACCGAGGCGCAACCGGTATGGTCCAGTCGGTCGGTGCAGACACCTTCACCCACACGGCTTCGTAGGGCTGCACAATGAAGGCCGGCACATAGTCAGCGATATTGGCATCCCAGCGCCAGAAGGTAACGCCGGAGGAATCAGTCTGGTCGGCCTTTTCGGCCGGATGGTCGGCAAAGAGGTCGAGGGCAAATCCGTAGGGGTTCGCCACCAGGTTCCAACCGCTACTGACGCTATCGAGTTTCCATTCCACCTTGTCAGCAACCTCGATGTCGCTTTCGGGCTTGAGCACCAGCGGGCGACCTTCGAGAGAGCTGTACCAGTAGCCTCGCGTAGGAACGATTTCGTCTTCCGGGTTGAATTCCTTGTACTGCCAATAATCACCGGACCCACTGGTTTCATCCCACCAGTAGAACCTAGCATCGTCATCCCAGACCATGGCATCCTTGTCGAGGTTACCGATGGAGATAATCTGCCAGGCGTCCTCGGAGACCGTGGCAATTTCAGCCTCCACCTCGAAGGTTTCCACGAACTCGTCAGATTCGCTTTCATCGCCTATCGTCGCCGTCAGCACATACTTGCCGGCAGCCAGCGGGAACTTATCCCATTCGCCGTTGTACGGACGCGGGATAGAATCGATAACGGTATCTTCAGCCACCAGTTCTCCGTCGATAGTTTCAAGGCGCACGCTTACCGACACCTTACGCGTCACTTCGAACTCGCTGGTCCCGAAGGCGAAGCGTATCGCGTTACCCAACTTGATAACTTCCGCACCCACGAATGCAACTTCGGTGCGGTTCGACTTGCCGAAGAAGGCCTCGAACTTGGCATCCATCAGGTTGTACACAAGTGCGTCGCCCTCGAAGAACACCTGACGTTCCCCATCGGAACCTTCGCGGGTCATCACGAGGGAATCAAGCATGAAGCTCGAATCCGGCACCGCAAACACGCGGATATAGTTACCATTCATCGTCTTGGGCAAGATCATCGTGCCATCGCTCATGAATTCATGCTCGATAAACTCGGTCTTGTCGCCACGCGGGGCTTCTGCCAGGTGGACCGTGCCGTTCTTGCTCGTGAGCGTGATACGGTCATAGAGGTCATCGCAATCCGCACCCTCGCCCCAGATAGCGTACAGCTTATACGTGCTGTCTGCAGACTTGTTCTCGAGCAATGCGGCCGCGAGGTCGGTATTGAATTTGAGGTAAGTATCTCCGCCGGTACTATCCATGCTCCAGCCCACCATGCAGGCCTCGGAGGTGTACACGTAGTTCGGCAGCGGAATGACCGACTTCTTGTCGCTCAGCATATAGATAGCGCTATCAATCCAGTCAGAGCCGTAGAACAACCTACCCTCGCGATTCACGTCGAACACGAGCTTGAAGGTTTCGCCCACGGTCGGGATGGCAAGCGTGATATTCTCGTTCACGGTAAGCGCGTTGTCGGCGAGCGTCGTCAAAAGGCCGCTGATGTCGTCCACCACGTAGAGCGTATCCGTATTGCCGGCATAGCCCGCCTTGAGCGTGTATGCAGCCCTGAACCTGAGACCACCCGGAACCACCGGAACCTCAAGGCCTTCTTCTTCCACCGGGAAGGTCACGAGCGTATCATCCACATCCTGGGAGAGCACCAGGCTACCCACGTTCGTATTGGCGAACGTGACGGTGTATGTCTCGACTTCGCATTCCTTCCACACAGCATAGAGCGTATTAACGTTCTGCACGCGGTCAAGTGTCGCGACAAAGTCGGAGGTCAGGATCTTGGACCCAACGGTATCTGCCGGGTCAACAGACCAACCCAGGAGACAAGCATCATTACGATAGATGTTGGTCGGGAACACCACCGAGGTATCGTTCAGGGACTTGTCATCAGCACCGGACCAATCCGTACCATAGAACACATAGGCATCGCCACCGTTCACGTTGTAGTCGAACTTGAAGCGGTCAGCACCCACGGAGGCACTGAGGACCACATCCGTATTGGACTTGAACACGAGCGTGCCACCATTTACGGCACTGCCGATCGAGGCACCGGCGGCATTTGCACCGGAGATAGCCTGTTCGGCATTGAGCGAGTAGCCAGGCTTGGTTTCGAACTTAACATTGAACGTGAGGCCGTTTGCACTGTACGGAATCATGATACCGTTAGCATTGACCGTAATGGGTTCGGTTTCCACGCCGTTCACCGTCTGGGTAATCACGAAGGAGCCGTTCTTTTGGTTCCCGTTCGTCACGTTCACGTTATCGAACAGGCCGTATTCGCTCCAGACCGCATAGAGCGTACCGGTCGGGAGGCCAAGAGCCTTGTAGTTCTTCAGGTCGTTCACGAACGTGCCGTTATAGGCCGTGTAGTACTTGGTACTGGTGCGAGAGAGCGCCCAGCCCAGCAACTTGCCTTCGGTACGGAGGATACCCGTGGGGAATGCCGTATCGCCGTTGAGGGCAAAGGCACCCGAACCGGTCCAGCCATCCTCATAGAACACATGGGCATCCGTATTTTCGTTAAACACGAACTCTACGCCATCGCTCTCGTACGGGATTTCAACAACCTTGTCGGCATCCACGACGAGCACGCCGTTGTCACCCGCAAGGGAATCGATGCGTGCACCGCCCGCAGCCAGCAGGTAGAGCTTTTCGCCATCCGCAAAGTAGCCCGCATTCATGGTCGACTTCACGCTGAACGTGAGGCCACCCGTAACGGCCGGAACCTCAAGGCCTTCTTCGCCGACCCTGAAGGTAGCAGTTGTCTTATCCACGGTCTGCGATGCAGTGAGGTAACCCGCAGCGGCATCGGCAAGCGTGATTGTATAAGTCTGCTGGCTCGTTGCAGCGGTCCACACGGCATACAGGGCAACCTGGGTCTTACCCGATTCCTTGAGCGCCGTCGCGAGATCCGTATCGAACACGTAGTCACCGCTATTGTCTGCCGGATTAAGCGACCAGCCCGCAAGCGTGTAGCCCACGCGGTAGACTTCCGTCGGGAACGTACGTGCCACCTCGTTCATTTCCATCGAGAACTGGCCTTCCGAAATCCAGCTTGCGCCATAGAACACGTTCGCGTCACCCGCATTGGTGTTGAACGTAATCGTGTAGGCGTCGGAGAGGATCGGTGCACGCAGGAGCGTATTGCCCGAAAGCGTGAGCTTGTTGCCCAGCAGGGCCTGAACGTTCTTGCCGTTGGTATTGACCGTGTAGAAGTAGTCGCCATCGACAAGCGAGTAGCCCTCGCCCACCGTGAACGATACATCGAACGTCACATCGCCATCGCCCAGCGGGAGCGTCACCTCGGCATCATCAATATTAATAGTGTTGAGCACGTTGCCCAAGGCATCGGTCTGCTTGAGCGTCAAGGTACCCGCAGCAGAGGTAACCTGAGCGACGGTCACGTTGTTCACCGCAATGCAGTTGCCCCACTTCGCGAACAACTTGCCATCAAAATTATCCATCGCGGCCACGGAGTCAACAAATTCGCCGGAGAATTCCGTAAAGACACCGGCAGTTGCGCTCGTAGAAAGCGTCCAGCCCGCAAGGCAGGAATCCGTGCGGTAGATATCGCTCGGGAAGCTACCCGCATTGGCAAACGAGAACGAGGTCTGTTCCGTACCGGCGCGCCATGCATCGCCATAGTACACGGTAGCATTGCCCGCATTCACGTTGAACGCGAGTTCATACGTAGAAGCCGTGAGCGAAACCGCCTTGAGAACCGTTGTCTTAGTAACCGTCAGAGCGCCATCCGTGAGGACTCCCATGGACTGAGACATATTGTTGAAGGCTTCGAGACCCTGTGCAGCATCGTAGGCATAGCCCGCGGCAGGCGTGAACGTAGCCGTAAAGGCAAGCCCACCCGCAACAGACGGGACCTTCAGGCCGGCAGTATCAACCACAAACTCGCGACTGCCCTGGGCAAGCGTGAGCGTACCCTTGCGCTTGTCGAAAGAGGAAACCGTATAGAGAGTCTGGTGGCAGTTCTCATTCCACACCGCGTAGAGCGTTGTCGGGGCGTCGTTACCTGCGGCAACGAAATCGTTGTAAGCATCCACAAACTCGTCATCCAGTTGCGAGAAGCCCACCATTGCGGTAGTGCTGAAGTTCCAGCCCTCAAGGCAAGCGTCGCTGCGGTAGAGGTTCATGGGGAACGCCCTCGTAGCCGCATCGTCAATCATCTTGGCGGTGAATTCCGTCGCTAGGCTACCCGTGTAGAACACGTTCGCATCGACCGCATTCTCGTTAAGCGCGAAGGAGTATGTATCGGCGGTAGCCGCTGCCGAGAGCGTCAGCGAGGTCGCCACCACCAGTTCACCCGCATTCATAGAGACCGGAACGTCTGTCGCATCCACGGCAGTAATCCCGACCGTCTCATCGTAGGTGTAGCCCTTATTCGGCACGAACGTGACCACGAACGCGAGAGCCTCATCGGCAGGCACCTGCAGGGCCGTACCGGCCACCGTGTAGGTCTTGGCCGTTTGCGAGACCTTGCGGCTGAGCGTGAACGTACCGGAGAGCGAATCGGCGTTAGCGACCGTCACAATCGTCTGCTCGGTTTCACAGGCACCCCAAATGGCATAGAGCCTGTCGACCGGGAGGCCCGCATTCCTTGTCGCCTCAACATCATCGAGGAATTCGGTATTGAACTGCAAGTGAGTGCGATCCGATTCCGTATTGAGCGCCCAACCCTTGAAGCAGCTATCCACGCGGTAGATACCCTTCGGGAAGTCAACATTCTGAGCATCGAGGCTGTAGAGGGCACTTTCGACCCAGTCGTTACCATAGAACAGGACTGCATCACCCGCATTCGTAACGAACGCGAAGGTATTCTCGAGCGTCACCACCGGAGCGTCCACAATCTTGTCGCCATCGACAGCAAGCGTGTTATTCTCGATGACGGATTGAATCACGCCCGATTCGTTGACCAGGTTGAACGAGCCTTCATCGGCAAGTTTGTAGCCCAGGTTCGGAGTGAACGCAAGCCCGAATTCGAGAGCCGGAGTAGCCTCAGGCACCACGAAGCCCGTCGAAGGCACGTTGTAGGCCTTGCCGTTGTGGCTCAGCACGAGCGTACCCTCGGCAATATCGTTCAGGGTGATCGTGTAGAGCGCCTGCGTACATTCGTTCCACACGCCGTAGAGCACGGGGCTTGCAACACCCGCGGCAACCACGGAGTCGTACGCCATCACGAAGGTGGTATCGAACTTCTGGAAGGACTGATCCCTAGAGGCATCCTTATTGAAGCCGTAACCCACTAGGCACTTGTCGGTACGGTAAAGCTTCGGGAACACCGTGCCGTCATTATCCACAATATTGAAGGAGGAGCACCATGCTTAACAAGAAACTTATCACAGCAGGTAGCATCGCGCTTGTCGCACTTGCTGCCTGTTCCTCGGACGAGCCGTCGACCGCCGGGGCAACCGTCGACCCGAACACCATTGCGGACAACGACTCCATCGTCTTTGAAGGCGGCATGCCCGTCATTCCCGAACTCACAGATCTTTGTTTCGCAAAGCAAGGCAGCAGCAATACCACCCCTCTCTGCGGTGCAGACGAGGATTTCACCTTCTACTCAAAAATCACCGCATTCGAGACAGAACCGGCCTCCCTAAGCAGTGACGTGGATAGCCTTGACATCAAAGTCTACGACAAGGAACATGGAGCGGCAGCGACTTGCACCGCAAGCGACCAGTCCTTCGACGCGAAATTCAAGATGGCTTCAAGTTACGGCTACATCCTAAAGACATTGACAATGCACAATGTCGGGGCAGCCTGCGACAGCATCCTCCAAGAGTTCCAGGGAGCATGCAACACCAACCCGAAAATCATCGTACAAGGCGGTTACAGGGGGTTCTGCACATCGAAGGGGGATTTGTACGCCTTCTGCGCCGATTTCAGCCACGTCACCATGGAATGTTCCGAGGCCGAAGCTGACGGGACAAAGAAATGCCATGTAAAACGGGATTCCTCGACTGCTCTCGACACGAACCGCTTTATCCAGGACTTCGTAAAGAAATCCGAAAGCGTCTGCACCGACATTACCGCCGGCAAACTAGACGTTTCGGACTTTGACCCCATCGAAGATTACTGGACTCCGGGGCATAACCCCATCGACCACATCGACGCAAGCGAAAAGGGCGAGCCTATCGATACGGCCTCGTTTACCCTAGAAAAACATGCGGAGCAGTTCGCGGACATTTCCGCTGAACTTTCGTTTGATAGTTCCATAGTCGCCTACCGCATCTTGCCGACAAGCGATGTTGTTATTGACACGACTACAACCAGCGGGCTCACCATCAAGGAAGCCTCGCCCGCCGAAGTCGCCAAGTACTTCCCGATGACATCGGCCATCACCGGCAACGGGTTCAATCCTGAGCACTGTAACATTTACACCATCGCGATATCATGGTATCTATCGATAGCAAGCTTCTTGACGAATATCGAATACGGCCAGGCCAAATTTGCGTTTATCTTTGCCAACGGGAAATGCAAAACGGGCGATGATGTCGCACAGGTTTTCCTTGTAAAGGACTGCACCGGGGAACTAGATTTGGAGCCACAGTTTGATGCCGACTTTATCGAAACTTCTCCATGGACATGCGAGGAGAACGGACTACCGCCAGGCAGAGAAAATGACCTCTACGGCGAATGGTACCGCGCAGATTTGCGCCAATAGCCCCAGTCCCGTCAAATCGTGTAGCTACGGAAACGTTGTGACGATTGGCTCTGCTGGGCCAATCCAAATACATCAAGCGTGTCTTTATAGTCTATTCCAAAATTATATTATACTGACCATTCCTGAAAAAGCTTGACAAAAAGGGGTCTCCAAACCAAACGGTTTGGGGGCTTTTTTGTATATAAATTTGACAATTGCGTATTAAAAATGTATGATTTTGCGCTGTAAAAAAGGTATAACAAGGGAACATTATATGAAATACATGTACCATGTATTTTTGGCTTTGTTTGCAGTATCAGCATCGTTTGCTGCAACAGTCGATCTATCTACTTTAACAGGCGATTATGAAGCGCAGGATGGCGACGTTCTGACGGGTACGCTTAATGGAAATCAGGAACATCCTCAGCCTTACAAGATTACCATTGCCGATGGCGCCAGGGTCACTCTTCGAGATGCGACAATCAACGGTGTGGACGGCGACAGAAAATGCCAAGAAGACTCAAAAAAAGTACCCTGCCGATGGGCTGGCCTTACTTGCCTGGGTGACTGTACCATCGAACTCAAAGGCTCGAATGTAGTGAGGGGTTTTTATCAATGGTACCCGGGCATTCAGGCGGCCAAGCGGGAAGGCGAGGGCGCAGAATATACGCTTACGATTGAGGGCGATGGCTACCTTGAGGCTATTAGCAATGGTAGTAGCGCAGGCATCGGCAGTGGCCATCTTGCAGACTGTGGCAATATAGTTATCAGAGGCGGAACCGTTAAAGCTGTCGGTGGCGTTTTTGATGCTGCCATCGGTTGTGGTTTTTATGGCGACTGTGGCGATATCACAATTACCAATGGTGTTACTAAGGTTGTTGCAATAAAGCAGGGTTCTTACCATAGCATCGGTGCTGGAGACGAGGGAACGATCGGAAAAATTACCATCGGTGGAGTTGTGATGGATGGGTCCATTGAAAGGGAGGTGTTTGTATTCCCGAATCCGGAGGCTCCTGTTGATTTTGAAACTGCCGACGGCAAGACCTATGCCGTTATTGATGGCGATTATAGCGGTAGTGACGCCTTGAACATTCCAGAAGACGTGGAGATAGATAAGGTTGTTTTTGAACGTACGTTCCCTACTGTAGATGGGGAGAATAATTTTTCCACTATTATGTTCCCGTTCAAAATCGAGGCTCGGAATATCGGTAACATGAAGCAGGTGTTCTCGTTCCTTGGCATAGGCGTTAATGGTAAAAGACGAAAGTTCGTGGCGGTGGAACGAGTCTGGTGCGATGTCCAGTCTAAATCGGAATGTAATTATGACTATGGTTTGCTGGATGCGTACAAGCCGTATTTAATCCAGCTTAGATCCAATAGATCGTTCATTTATTTAAATAAGAAGAAGTTTTTCGAGGCGACTCCGACAGACCCCGGTGCTTTCGAAGTGGAACAGAGCGAGGGCTATAATACGCTTGGCGATTATGTGTTCCGTAGTGTTATACAGGGCAAGACATGGGGTGCGAACGACCCGGAAGTCTTGGGCACGGACGATGCTGCGGCCTATGGCTTTGCGGGTACCGCCACTGAAAATGTCAAGGTTGGGCAGTTCGCCAGGGTGGGTGAAGGGGCCTACATCAGGCCGTTCCGCGGCTATATCTACAAGAAACCGGCGCCGAAAAAGGTTAAGTCGAACGGTGACTATGTTCTGCGCCAGACGGCATCTATCGAAGAACTTCCGGACGTGATGGACATTGTTGTTGTTGACCGCAAAAAGGATGGCTCAAAACAGACAACGGTCATTGGCCAGTTCAATAGCCGCACCGGAGAGATTCGCATGAACCGCACGGAACGTACCTACGACCTGAAGGGCCGTTCAGTCCGTGACGCAAGCCACATGGCCAAGGGCGTTTATCTGAAAAAGTAAGAGTAGGGTGGGGGAACCTTTACGCCTCGGAACGAATGTCCCGGGGCTTTTTTGTATGAACGCTTGACGGCTTTGTATATAAAATGTATGATTTGCATAATAAAATGGTATCCGCCGACTTATGACAAGGAAACATTATATG